>Ga0209347_1002247_pt1 | contig 26310 bp, 21 predicted proteins | sample AutmiccommuBRH23_FD_187382 | JGI IMG/M metagenome (GOLD analysis project Ga0209347, IMG submission 187382) | Deep subsurface microbial communities from Mt. Terri, Switzerland - Autotrophic microbial communities BRH/23 (SPAdes) (version 2) | ecosystem: Environmental > Aquatic > Deep subsurface >...
CTAACATATTGTAAGGATATTAGTAGAATTCTATATTAATTCTTAGATGGATTTGATTTTAATCCCGAAGAAAATGCTGCGTGGCAAAGCCGGTCCATAGATATAGTTGCTGTCTCTGTATTTGCCGCTGTCAAAATCGGATTGATACGCGTTAAACATATTTTTCACTCCTCCGAATATTTCCAGTCCGGTATCTAGCTTTTCCATCTCAAAAAGATAAGACAACTTAATATTGTTATCAAAAAACGACCGGGTATCAACATAGCGGTCTTTTGGATTTTCGGGCGCTCCGCCCGCATGCATCATGAGCATGGAGCCTGTATATACTCCGCTTATTGATGCGTTAAATTTTTTGTTTGGAGAAAATGTCAAGGTATAATATCCATATTGGTTGGGAGTTCTGAGGTATTCTTTTCTTGCTTCAAGGTCTTCTGAGGTTGCGATTGGATTGTCATATTTGCTCTTTTGCAAGGTAAATCCGGTTTCCAATTGAATTTTCCCATCATAATTTCCTCTAAGTTCCAATGTAAGACCTTGGACGGCTGAACCTGTTGAATTTATTTTCTCAAAAATATCACCTAAATTATCAGAACCGACTTGCTCCAGGGCAAAGGCTTTATCCAATTTGGTATAAAAACCCTCAAAAGTAAATCCCCAGATGTATTTTTCTGTACCTTTATCATAATTAACCGACGCGCTGTAACTGTTTGAACGTTCGGCTTCCAGATTTTCCGCCAGCCTGATGCGGGAAACCCCTCCTCCTGCAAAGGCAATGTGCATATCGGAATCAAAAGCCTGCGGCGCACGGAAGCCTTTAGCCCAGGATGCGCGGAATTGCGTATTTTGACCTAATCTATACAAAGCTGAAACACGTGGGTTGATAATGGTTTTATCTACCATGCTGTGCTTGTCGGCACGTGCGCCCAACAAAAGATTAAAACCCTTGAACACATCCCAGTCGCTCTGCAAAAACAAACCCATATTCTTTGCTGTTTGGTCTGTAATATAAGAATAGGACGGAATTTCATCTAAAATGTCATCGTACAAATATTCTGCTCCGGCAGTCAACAAGTTGGTTCCCGAAAGGAAGTTTTCCAGTTTATGGTTTATCTGTACGCCTCCCTGCAAGGTGGTATTATTGGTATTTCCATAAGGTGGATTCAGAAAATGATTTTCATAAGCTTCTGTATCCGTTTCGTCCGGAACAATCCCGGTATAGTGCTTGCGTTTTGTGTTTTGGGCAGACAGATACGCAATAAAAGAACTTCTGTTATGGTTAAAATTCAGTTCATAATCAGCTCCTCCGGTAAGCACATTATGCATACGCTCTTCGGATTGCAAGGCAAGGTGGGCGGCTTTATCAACCATTTCTCCTCCATAACGAAATTCGTAGATACTATTCACGTTGAATCCTATTTTCTGATTTCCTGCAGGCTTCAAGAAAGAAGTCAATCCGAATGTATTTGTTTTAAGGAGCGGAAATTCCGAAAAATTATCTCCGTTAGCGTCATAATATCCGCGTTCGCGGCGATTGGCAAAAAGCGCGATTCCCGCGTTTCTCTGCTTGGATACAATATTTGTATTTACACTTATTTGATTGTCGTTCGTTTTTTCATCTATTACAGCATTATTTACAGATATCTCGTAAGAGTTGCTGAAAGGAATTCTTGTTATAATATTGACAGTACCCCCAATAGCGGAAGAACCATACAAAGCCGAACCGCCCCCGCGTACAATTTCTATGCGGTCAATCATGTTCGCAGGTATCTGGTCTAATCCGTATAAGCCCATGACCGAACTGAATACGGGACGGCTGTTTATCAATATCTGCGAATAAGAACCTCCGAGCCCGTTCATCCGGAGTTGGGAGTAATTACATGTTTGACAATCGGTTTCCACCCGCAATCCGGTTGAAAAGGAAAGTCCTTCGGATAGCGTATTGGCTTGTATCTTTCCTAAAATGCCACCGTCAATAACGCCTACGATAACGGGCGAATCAGTTTTTCTCTTCGCTGTTTTTGTACCTGTTACAACAAACTCGTTTAATGACAATGAGGATTCTTCTATATCAAAATTAAGTTCGCTGGTTTCTCCGCTTTTCAGATAAACCGTTTTTTTCTCTTTATTGTAACCAATGGAATATACTTCGATTTCCACTTTTCCTTCGGGTAGGTTTGTAAGCATATAGTGTCCGCTCTCGTCCGTTGCAGTCCCCAGATTCGTGCCGACAACCTTTACCGACACAAAAGGAAGATGTTCACCTTTCGATTTTACATCGCCAAAAATATTGGTGTCTGTTTGCTGCTGCGCAAATGTAATAAAACACAACAAGACTCCCATACATAATAAACTAATACGTTTCATTGTCTTTTTTATCTATTTAAATTATCTTCTTCTTGTTTGTTCCGGTCGTCTACTTTGGCATATCCAACTGCTTTTCCCTATTTCTTCACTTCTTACCTCATTGAAACGCGAGCGGCAGAAGAATAAAACATTGTTTCTTCTGCAAAGGTAATAAATTAGATTAATCTAACAATAATGTTAGTGATATAATATTTAAATTGTTTTTGTTATATTTGCAGCATGATTACGCTGACAGAAGAAAATTATCTTAAAAACATCCTTGTTCTTTCAACAGAAAAGGGGTATGTTCCGGTCAATGTGTTAAGTCACGAGCTTAATATTAAAATGCCGACCGTGAATTCGATGATGAAACGGCTGACTGACAAAGACCTCGTCTATTTTGAACCTTACAAGCCGATCCGACTGACGGAGAAAGGCAAAATAGAAGCGGCTTTAATTTTAAGGAGACATCGTCTGACGGAAACATTCCTGTTTGAAAAGATGGGCTTAGGCTGGGAGCATGTACATCCTATTGCCGAACAAATTGAACATATACAATCCACTTTATTTTTTGATAAAATGGACGAAATGCTCAATTTCCCCAAAGCAGACCCGCATGGCGAGCCCATTCCCACAAAAGAAGGAGTGATTTTACCGCTATCGCAGACAAGGCTGAGCGAGCACAAAGCAGGAGAGACGGTTTGCTTTACGGCTGTAAATGATTCTTCGGAAGAGTTTTTGAAATTTCTCAACAACAAGAATCTCAAATTAGGGACAGCAATAAAAATCGAGTCTATTGAGCTTTACGATGGAAGCTTGACAATAGCTTATGAAAATCGCCATGAAATTTTAAGTAAAATAGTAGCGGATAAAATGCTGGTGGAAATAATAAAGGAAGAAACAGTTATTTGACCACCTTCTCCCTCGCTTGCAACGAGGGCTCACATGGGTTACCCGTTAATTATTTCCCCTCCATTGGGATGGAGACACTGACCGCTCATGTAACTGGCGTCGTCGGAGGCCAGGAATAGAAAACAGGTGGCCACCTCGTTGGGCTCTCCGGCTCTACCCAGGGGTGTGTCACTGCCAAATTCCGATACTCTTTTCTTGTCGAATGAGGAGGCTATAAGGGGTGTCCATATGGGGCCCGGTGCTACCGCGTTCACACGGATGTTCTTATGGGCCAGACTTTGCGCCAGGCTGCGTGTGAAGCCGACAACTGCTCCTTTGGTGGCTGCATAATCAATCAACTTCCCGCTTCCGCGATAAGCTGTTACAGAGGTGGTATTCACGATGGCACTTCCTTTTTTCAGATGAGGCAGTGCATATTTTGTTACCCAAAAATAGGAGAAAACGTTGGTTTGAAAGGTGCGTGTCAACTGCTCTGTAGATATATCTTCCAGGTGCTCACTTTCCCAATGCAAAGCTGCATTGTTAATCAGTATATCAAGTTTGGAGAACTTGTTGATTGTTCTTTCAACTGCTTTCCTGCAATTACTCTCTTTCGAGAGATCCCCCTTGATAAGCAGGCATTGCCGGCCCATTTTTTCAATCTCTTTCTGTGTTGTTTTCGCATCTTCCGTTTCACTCAGGTAAGCGATGGAGATATCAGCCCCATGAGATGCGAAGAGTAGCGCTGTAGCTTTCCCTATGCCACTGTCTCCACCCGTAATGAGTGCCACCTTACCTTTTAATTTATCATTACTTTCAACGGGATCACTCTTGGGTTCGGGTCTCATCTTACTTTCTTTACCAGGTCTTCTTTGACTCTGTTTTGGACGTATCTGTGTTGTATCTTTCTTTTTCATTTTGTTTGTATTTAAATTTCAATAATTTAAACATTGATAAAAGAGAAAATGTTTACCATTTATCTTGAATCAATTAAGCAACTTTGTGGCATCATCATAACTATCGGTTTATTACTATCCTTATCACAAAAGGGGGTGTAATAGCCCGGCGATACACCCTCCATTATAAAGAAATAGCCGTGCAGCGTTATTCCGCTTTCGCTTTCGTGTTAACGAAGGAGACAGCCAGATCAGTCAGCGACAAGTCGGTAGATTTCTCTTCATGCAGACTTGCCTCCAGTAATTGAGATACTTCAAAAAGAGCCAGGGTTTTTGCTAACTCGGCTAAGCTGCCATAGGTGGCAATTTCATAATGCTCCACTTTCTGAGAAGCGATGATAATAGCCACATCACGCACCATGGTGCCTGCTACATCTATCTGCGAACGCTACTTTTATCTCTCCCGGTAGCGACTATCTGTCCCAGTAACGACCTTTTTTGATCGCTTTCACAAAATCGGCCGGTTTCCCATCTTTTACAATACCGCTCTCTGTTGTAAGGTCCTTGCCAATCACATCCAGGATAAACCTTACAGCAGCTCCATTACCTGATAATGGTTTAAAATGAAAATAGGTATCCCTTACAAACTCATTATAACGGAGATCCGATAACATCATTGTAAACATATCCGGCGATCCGTCGGGAACAGCTGTCGCGTCGAACAGGACAGAGGAGGTGGTGAGCACGGAATCATCCGCTTCAATCTCATTACCCTGATTGTCTTTGATGGTTCCGAGATGGGACGCAACCACTCTTACCATCGCCCCCTCACCCATGAGTGTCTCCTTCAGTTTTTTCAATTGAGAACCATCCACACCATCATCACAGAGAATGGCCACTTTCCGTGTTCTGATAGAATCATTCTTTTGATTCTTCAGGATGCTCAGTGCCGGCGATTCCTTCAGCTTGGGCTTCACTATGATGGTTTCATATTCCTCCGGTGTAGCATCGGGACGGTGCTGCATATTCTCCGGAACACCACCGGGAACGGGTATACCCAACTGTGCGGCAACCTGGTTGGCCAGCTTTTTATCTACCATCCTGATCATCTTCAGCACATTCTGACGTATAGCGACCCGCTTCACCTTGCCCAGCTCAAAGCTGAAAGCGTCGGCAATGTGTTTCTGCTCCACATCGGTCTGACTGTGATAGAAAAGAATGGCCTGCGAATAGTGATCCAGGAAGCTTTGGCTTCGTGCGCGTACCTTATGCGCCTCGATATGTTCCCTGTGACTTGTGTATCCGCCTTCCTCCTTGGAAGACTGCAGTGGGTAATTATCACTGATCGTGTTGGGGTGATAACTGGTTTCATCTACTGGGATGGTCATCCTGTGCATCCCGTCTTTCTGGTTATTGACTACAGGCACCACAGGACGGTTGATGGGTATCTCATGAAAATTGGGGCCACCGAGACGTGAGATCTGGGTGTCGGTATATGAGAAAAGACGTCCCTGCAATAGCGGATCGTTGGAGAAGTCGATGCCGGGAACAACATGTCCCGGATGAAAGGCAACCTGTTCCGTTTCAGCGAAGAAATTGTCGGGATTGCGGTTCAGCGTCATCCTGCCGACGATCTGCACGGGCACCAGCTCTTCAGGTACCAGCTTTGTTGGATCAAGCAGGTCGAAATCGAACTTGAACTCATCCTCCTCCGGAATGATCTGAACTCCCAGGTCCCACTCCGGAAATTCGCCTAACTGTATGGCGTCCCACAGGTCGCGTCTGTGAAAATCGGTGTCTTTACCGGCGATCTTCTGGTTCTCATCCCATACCAGTGAATGCATTCCAATTGTTGGTTTCCAGTGAAACTTCACGAAGAACGATTTATCTTTTTCATTGATGAACAGGAATGAATGCGTGCCAAAGCCCTCCATCATCCGGTAACTGCGGGGAATAGCCCTGTCACTCATCAGCCACATGACCGTATGGAATGTCTCAGGTGAGGTGGAGATAAAATCCCAGAAGGTGTCATGTGCAGAAGCTGCCTGTGGTATTTCATTTCGTGGCTCTGGCTTTACGGCATGTATCAGATCCGGGAACTTGATGGCATCTTGTATAAAAAAAGGAGCTACATTGTTACCCACCAGATCAAAGATCCCTTCATTGGTGTAGAACTTGACGGCAAACCCCCTTACATCACGTGCCATATCGGTTGAGCCGCGCCCCCCCTGTACGGTTGAAAAGCGTACAAAGACCGAGGTCTCTTTGCCTTTCTCTGTAAGGAATTTAGCCTTTGTGAATTGCGGAATGGGGTTGGTGACCTTGAAGACACCGTGTGCTCCCGATCCTCTTGCATGTACGATGCGTTCAGGGATGCGCTCATGATCGAAATGAGTGATCTTCTCTCGCATGATGAAATCTTCCAGCAATGAAGGACCACGGTCCCCGGCCTTCAGGGTGTTGCTGTCATCATTGATGAGCAGACCCTGATTCGTTGTCATTCGATTTCCATAACCACCTCCTTTGTTCACTGCCAGATCTTTCTGCTTGGCGTTATCAGGTGTGACGGGGCGCACTTCAAGTGAAACCTTCTTATCGGCCTCACTCATCTCCACAGGATCAGGATCTTTTAGCCCAATCACTGATACTTTTGCCGGTTCGGTACCCTTACCCGGAATAGTTGGGTTCTTCCCCGACTTATCTGCACTCTTTTTTTTCTGAGAACCGTTCGACTCTGTTTTACTGCTTTCTTTTTTCATGGGTAATTTTTTAATCAATCAAAAAACGAATAACAGATACAAATAAAGGTGGGACACTCATCTTTGTATGATTCGCCCGGATAATGTAGCCTGAACCACCTCAGTGGATGAGATGCGTTCCACCTTTAATTGTTTAATAGTCTGAAGTGAAGAAGAAAAGATCAGAGCGAATCCCGCATCGCTTTGATCTTGTCGTGTGAAATTTTGATGGACGCCTGCTGACGAATGATGATTGTTCTCTGTTCAGGGGTGAGTTCTTCGCATTCAAGGGCCTCTTCATAAGCGTTGAGAGCTGCATCTTCTCCATCCTCGCAGTTATCAAGGATCGCTTTTCTGTCTGCTCCGGAGAAGTAGGCTTTCACATCCATCCAGGCACGATAGATCTTACCGGATAACTTGGTACCCTGTTCAATCTCATTGCCTGTTCTGGCAATTTCGGCAACAAGTTCTGAATGAAAGGATCTGCTTTGGTCAATTCTTTCCTGGAAAACAAACTTCAGGTCGGCATCCTCCGGTTTCAGTTCCTCGATGGCTTTTTGATAACCCTCGACTCTGTCGTTGTTAATTAGTACAAGATCGTTTAACGTTTCAATTTGATTCTTTAAGTAATCCATAACTTTCAATTTTAATTAATCCATAGTTGATGCACGTGATTATAACATACAGATTTTTTCATTGTTCGAAATAGAATTACTAATAAATTATAAATTAGTGGACTATGCAGGATGCACCACTTGCCACATCAGTTGTTGACGAGGTGTTAAATTGTAATTACTATTGGTTTTTTCTTTTATTTCCCGATTTATAGATGATGGTTTCTGCTTTTTGGGTTACTGCGAGATAACCGTATTGGACTGATGCAAGCACCGGTTTAAGCAATTCAAGGAAATTCTCTACATTAACATCAGAATCAATAATCTCAATTACTACCGGTAGTTTTTCGCTCACTTCCCAAAATTTATAGGAATGAATCACTGAGCTGGCCCCGTACCCTAAGATACCTTTTATAACTGTAGCACCTGCAAGCCCCTCTTCTTTTGCTTTAAAAACAATATGCTCATAGAGTAACCCATCTTTGTATTTGTCAGTTGAACTGAGGTAAATACGAAGGACCGAAGCAGTCGTTTTATTTTCCATATCAGATAGCTTTAATAATTAACCTGCCAAAAAAGACAGCGAAAAGCCCCAGAATGAAGCTCAACCCTGAATATGTTGCAAAACGGAAGAACTCGTTGTTTTGTAAAAGGATAAATGCATCATTGGAAAAAGTGGAGTAGGTGGTGAACCCGCCACATATACCCACAGTGAGGAAGAGTCGCCATTCGGGAGAAATGAAATCTCCTTTTTCTGATAAACCGAACAGTATACCGATAATAAAACTCCCGATAATATTCACGGTGAAAGTGCCCCATGGGAAAACAGAAACAACATGTAACTGAAAGTACCTTGAAACAAGATACCGGAGAGTCGTACCTATAAAACCTCCCAAGCCCACTATGAGAACAGATTTAATCATTCGTTTGTCTGTTTTTGTTCGAAAATAATGTAAATATATTCGGCTGCAACATATTATTCATCTTTAATCTTTGCATACCTGACTTCATTCAAATAAATCCCATTTTTAAAAACTGCTTTCCACATACCCTTTTCTCTTTCATTTTTGTCGCGCATGACTGATGTTTCAATGAACAGTTTTTTTAATATGTCAGTAGTTTAACCACGATGATACCTGTAATCAGTGCTATGCCAAAGCTCAGCAGCGTACCAATCAGTATGTACTCTGTGAGTTTTCGCTCTTTCGACTCTTTCAGATCACCGAAACGAAAAACAGATTTGGCCGCGATCAGAAATCCTATCGCCTCCCAGTGGCCGGTAACAACAAAAGTGAAGATCAGCAGCCGTTCCAGTATGCCAATATATTTCCCTGCATTGTTTAATGATTCATCGCTGCTGCTGTTCAGTGAGTCTGACCATTTTGACATCACTACCTGTATCACGATGCCGGAAACGACAGTGATGAAAACCAGGGCAGTGGCATAAATCCAGATGACACTGTTATCATGCAGAGGAGGTAAAGTGATATCAGGTTTAAACCAAGAATACCAGATTGCTGTGATACCAATCAGATGTAATGCCTGATCAGTCAGGAACCACCATGGTTTATGTTCTCCTTTTTGTGCATAGATTTTGATGATATCAATCACACCGTGCAGCAACATAATCAACAACGCCGGGAACCACCCGTTCCGGTCCCAGAGCACCAGCCATACCAGTGCCCCGTGCAACAGCAAGTGAAGGAAAAGCTTCACCGACCTGATTTTCTTCTCTTCCTTTTCTGCAACCCACGACCCGGGTTGCAGAATGAAGTCGCCCACAAAATGTGCCAGCAACAATTTCAACAGCATAATCATAGCAATCGCTTTTTGATCTTATTTCTAAATACCTGTATGATGGTCAATATTTCATCCGTGTTGGCTCTGTTCCATCTGCCGCTGACGCCGCTCTGCTTGATACCCAGTATTTTGCCTATCTCCTCCTGCGTGATGTCAGGATCATGTAAAATAATTCCCATCAGCTCGGCAGATGAGATGGACCATCTGTTCATAAATGTGCCGGCCAGCTTAAGGTAAAGATTGATCTCCTGATCGAACTCCTGCCATGGTGTTTTTACAGCCAGGGTGTTCTTCTCTTTTTTCAGTGAGCTGAACTGTTCCCCTGCGTACACAAACGCGGGGCCATTGCTTTCCGAAATCCTTTTTCCGGAGTAGGTCTTCTCCCCAATGCCAATAGCCATTCGTACATCAATGGTACTTGACTTTTTCTTTTTATCCACCGGTTCGATATTCCTGATCAGGGCTTTGATCATCAATGCCTTTTGAAGTGCCTCCTCCGGGTTGCTTATCTCTACCTGGAAAAAGTCACCCCAAACCACCTCCCACTGTTTCGGTGTCTTACCCCACTGGTTCAATAGTGATTGAAGGGGTACCAACCATTTATCCTGCTCCTTCAGTTTTCTTGAAGCGATAATATCTCCTTTCAGAACGGCTATCATAATCATTTTATCATTTAATGATGCAATAGTACGAATTATTGCTGAATTATGCAATATTTTTTGTTATTGTTGAAACATGCAATAATAGGGTTTATGGTGCCATGGGGCAATTGAACCTCTCCCAGTTCGATAATCCAGTCGGCATAACGGATGATATCTATATTTTTCAGGTTGTTCGTATGTGCATTCTCGATGATGATCCTGTCTCTGCTCATGAATGATGGATTACTAAGCTGATTATCGTTCGTTTGGTCAATTGATTTTTTTATTTCTTGCATACAGCAGATGTCCCGGAATAATAAAAGCGATCAGCCATGCCAGAGACTCCACAAGCAGTTGTTCCGGGAGTTTCAGGTAGGATGCTGCCAGGGCACACAACCCAAACAGCACACCGCCCATGATCATGAACCGGCAACGTAAGATAAGTGCTGTCGTTGTAATCGCGAAAGCGGTAAGAACCATGAAGAGAGGGTGTTGCAGTTCAAAGTTGATCTCGTGCATTACATTTTGCTGGATCAGGTTGACGATCACCATGCTCACCACCAGTGCAATCCACAGGGATATCAATGAGATTCTCAACCGTTTCCCTCTTTTATCCTTTCTCTGCTCAACCAGGAAATAAATTGTAAATGCAATCGCGATCACGGGCAGCGCAATCTGCAGGATGTTCATGATATCCTCCAGCAGGAATGAATAGGACATGCTTCTTTCAACATATCCCATCACTGAGCCAAAGAGCAGTAACCAGCCCCATACGATAAAAAGTATCGCCCACTTTTTCAATCTGTTTTTGGTAACTCCAATCATTGTGAATCAAATTAAGTGAATTTAAATAGCTTTCATGTTAGATCTGTTTATTAAAGCAAAAGTAGTAATAATTATGAAAGTGTGATACAAGTTGTTACAAGAATGTTTATCAGAGAGATGGATGTTTCCAATCTGACGCTCAGGGCCACCGGGAATCACGACAGCTCCACTTTGGTAATTGTTTCCCGTTTTGCATGGTGACTGTTGGAACCGGTGACCACGATCAGTTCATCGTTGAGAAACTGATTTCAGGTTACTGTTTGGGAAACAACGCGATCACTTGTGGTAGGTAAATAGCCTTATGTGCAGAAATAGATAATAAATATTTATCTTTGCAGGGATCAAACCACTGATGTATTCACAGAGGATCAACAGCACATCATCATTAATAGGTAAATTATATGAACCCTTCCCTGAGACGAAATTTCAGTCAGATAATTCTGTTTTTGCTGACCACACCTTTCCTTCTCGCCTGCGGTATAAAGAGTAATGCCGGTATGAAGCAATCCTCCCCGCAAGAGGGAAGTATAGATGTAAGAGTGTATCCGACATATAAACCTGTTATTGGACTGGACACAACTTTTGCGAAAATACTGATTCCTGATCAGGGAAGCATTACAGGAGCAGATGGTACCTATTCCATCGCATTACCGGATGGGAGAAGTCTGTTTTTGATGGGTGATTCTTATACGGGGCCGGTCACAAATGGCAGTCGTGCCATGTCTGACCATATGTTCCGAAACGCATATATTCTTTATGATAATGGTCGTGTAACAGCGTTGATTGATGCCAACGGAGAGAACAGCTCCGCAGCAATACCTCCCGGGGTGACAAATGAACATGAAAAATGGTATTGGCCCGGTCATGGTTTCGCAAGAGATCACAGGTTGTACATTTTTCAAACATTGATGTATCAGGGAGAGCCCGGGATGTGGGGCTTCAGATACAAAACGACGGACATCCTGGAGTATAGCCTGCCGGACATAACACTGCAAAGCACAACAAAGATTCCTTTTGAAGGCTCAACCGACATTCATTTTGGTATGGCCGTGCTTGATGATAACGATTACATCTATATCTATGCCCAGGTGGATGTGGACAATGGTTGGGCTCCTGTCTCCGATGCTTTGGTCGCACGCACGACCATCGACAAGATATATACGGCATGGGAGTACTACGACGGCTCATCATGGACAACCCGTCCGGATGCTGCGGCGAAAATGGAGGGCCTCTCTTCCGTACCGGTCTCATCCCAATTTAACGTGTTCAGGCTGAAAGATAAGTATGTCTTACTGACACAGTCCAAACAGTTTAATTCCGGAGAGATCTATACATTTATTTCCGATTACCCACAGGGACCCTGGTATAACAAAAAGATGATTTACAAAATTCAGGAAAAAGAGAACCCCAACCTGTTCACATACAACGCCATGGCACATCCTCAATTTGAAAAAGAGGGAAAGATACTGATCAGCTATAATGTCAATAATCAAGATTTTGTACAGCAACATGACGATGTTTCCACTTATCGTCCCCGCTTTCTCTGGATAGATATTGACACCATTCTGGGTGAATGAAATGATAAATGGGTGCAAGCCACTCCTGAAAAAACAAATTAATGGAAAATATTCAGACTCCTAAAAAAAAAGGTTTTATACGGTTAATCGAAAAAGGAGGTAATGCGCTTCCACATCCTGCCATACTTTTTGCATCATTTGCCCTGATAACCCTGGTTGTATCCGGTATCGGGTCATGGCTCGGCTGGTCCGGCCTGCATCCCGGAACGGGAGAGAGTGTGGATGTGGTGAACCTGCTCTCAAAGGAAGGGTTGCACCGCATCCTGCTGGAGATGATTGACAGTTACACCGGTTTCGCCCCGCTGGGTATTGTGATGGTAGCGTTGCTGGGTATCGGCGTAGCTGAGAGCAGCGGGTTGATTACCACCGGAGTAAAAGCCCTGCTGGTAAAGGCTCCCCGCAACATCATCACCCTGATGGTGGTCTTTACCGGTGTATTGTCGAACATGGCATCCGATATCGGCTATATCCTGATCATCCCATTGGCGGGTACCATCTTCCACTCACTGGGTAGACATCCCATCGCAGGTATGGCAGCAGCCTTTGCGGGTGTGAGCGGCGGCTTCAGCGCCAATCTGCTGATAGGTACCATTGACCCGTTGCTTGCCGGACTCTCCACCGAGGCGGCCAATATCATTGATCCGGATTACTACGTGATGCCTACGGGCAACTACTATTTCATGGCTGTCTCTACGTTTTTGATCACTTTCCTGGGTGCATGGGTGACCAACCGCTGGGTGGAGCCAGGCCTGGGTAAATACATGGGAGATATAACCCCGGAGGAGATCATGCCGCTGACGAATGTCGAAAGGAAAGGGCTTCGAAACACCGGCATCGCAGCGCTTGTCTGGGGAGTGATTATCCTGGCAGGTATACTGCCGGAGAACGGTTTGTTAAGGGGTGCCGACGGTACCATCCTCCACTCGCCGCTGTTGAAAGGGTTTATCGCTTTTCTGTTTCTGGTGGCTACCTCTTTGGGCGTGGTATACGGTTACACTGTAGGTGTCTTTAAAAAGTCCGGCGATGTAATTGATGGGATGAGTGAAAGTTTTAAGACACTGGTATCCTTTCTGGTGCTTGTCTTCTTTGCTGCACAGTTTGTCGCCTGGTTCCAGTGGAGCAACCTGGGGGTGTTACTGGCAATCAACGGTGCTGATCTGCTGCGGAGCCTCAATATCGGCTTGATTCCACTGGTGATTATCTTCATCATCTTCTCCGGATTCATCAACCTCTTTATGGGGAGTGCCTCGGCAAAATGGGCAATTATGGGACCGATCTTCATCCCTATCTTCATGTTGTTGGGTTACTCTCCCGAACTATCGCAGGCGGTTTACAGGGTGGGGGACAGCGTGACCAACATCATCTCTCCCATGATGAGCTTCTTCGCCCTGATCATCGTCTACTTTCAGAAGTACGAGAAGAAAGCCGGCTTTGGTACCATCATGGCCAATATGCTGCCATACTCCATTGCCTTCTTCATTGGCTGGGTGCTGTTGCTGATTGTATGGATACTCATCGGTCTTCCTTTAGGACCGGAAGCGTCACTCTATTACAACCAGGGCTAAAGGGACTGTCTCACTGTTAAAAAGGATTTTACGCAGATGAACTGTGACCCTTACACCCCTTACACCCCTTACAGTCATGGATACTGTTGTGCGTTGGTTGTTTTATGAAAAAAACCCGTCTGATCGGAGACAAAATGCATATCGACCTGTGGGAAAGGAATCGTGATGTTGTTTTCGGTAAACTTCTGAAGGATGATTTTTCTGATGTCTGATTTTACATTCTCAATTCTGAAAACATTGTCACTGAAGAACAACAACTCGAAATCGAGGGACGAGCTGCCGAAATCGACAAACCGGGCGATTATGGTGGACTTGTCAGTTATATCCTGATGCTCCAGTGCGCTCTCCTTCAATACTTTTATTGCCAGATCGATATCACTTCCATAGGCGACACCTACTTTGATTTTAAACCTTGTTCTCTTTTGCTGATGACTCCAGTTTATTACCTTGTTGGAGGTGATCAGTGAGTTGGGGATGATGATGACGATCTCGTCTCTGTTGATTGCCTTCGATGTGCGTAAGCCTATCCGCTCTATCCTCATCACATCGTCATCCAGTTCCAAAATATCACCGACCCTGATCGATCCTTCAAACAGTAATATGATACCTGACACAAAGTTGTTGAAAGTGGCCTGCAACCCCAGACCGATACCCACCAGCAGTGCTGCTGACCCGGCGAGGACAACATTCAGCTTTACACCCAGTGTTTCCAGTATCAACAGAATGGAAATGATCCAGATCAGGTACTTGATTATCTGAAATAGCGAATATAGATTCCCTCTCTCGAATCTGTCTTCAATATTCTTACGGAACAACACTCGTTTGATCACTGAGATTAACAGCAGTGTAACTAGTAGTGTGATTACCACAGTGAGTATAATACTGTTGGTGAAAGAGTACTCTCCTATCCGGAATATCTCAAATTCAATAAACTTTTTCAATTTTTCCATTTTAGTTGTAGCGTGTTGTTACTGGGAACAAATTTAGCAGAAAATTGCTTTCATCACTCTTTCTTCAATATTTTCTATCTCATTTTTGTTTTTTCTTAATGGTCAGCTGCTCCATTCTTATATGTGTTGTCGGTCTTTTTCCATCATTTTCACTATCTTTGTGCCCTCATTCGACCCTGAATGAAAATGATCCTGAAAAGTTTTCAGGAGATTGTACATGTTATTAATAATCAGAAATATAAAATAAAGTATGTCAGACGACAAGAAAATTATTTTCTCCATGGTAGGGGTGAGTAAATCATTCCCTCCGCACAAACAGGTATTAAAGGATGTATATCTCTCTTTTTTCTATGGAGCAAAAATAGGTATTATCGGGTTGAATGGCTCGGGAAAATCGACACTGCTGAAGATCATTGCCGGAATTGAGAAGGAATTTCAGGGTGAGGTAGTGTCCGATAAAAGTTTTACGGTAGGTTACCTGGAGCAGGATCCCAAGCTGGACAATGATAAAACAGTCATCGAGATCGTACGTGAAGGGGTACAGCCGATCATGGATCTATTGGCTGAATATGAAGAGATCAACTTGAAGTTTGGTCTTCCCGAGTATTACGAGGATGAAGAGAAGATGAACAAGCTCTTTGACCGTCAGGCAGAGCTGCAGGACAAGCTGGATGCCGCCGACGCCTGGAGCATAGACAACAGGCTGGAGCGTGCGATGGATGCTCTTCGCTGTCCGGACGAGGATGAATCTGTGCAACATCTCTCGGGAGGTGAACGCCGGCGTGTGGCACTCTGTCGTCTCCTCTTGCAGGAGCCTGATGTGCTGTTGCTTGATGAGCCTACCAACCACCTGGATGCAGAGTCCATCGACTGGCTTGAGCAGCATTTGCAACAATACAAAGGTACAGTGATCTGTATCACCCACGACCGTTACTTCCTCGATCATGTGGCCGGTTGGATCCTGGAGATGGATCGTGGTGAAGGGATACCCTGGAAAGGGAACTACACCTCATGGTTGGAGCAGAAAACCAAGCGTATGGCACAGGAAGAGAAACAGGTCAGCAAGCGCCGCAAGACGCTGGAGCGTGAGCTGGATTGGATTAACCTGGCCCCCAAAGCCCGTCAGGCTAAAGGAAAAGCGCGTCTGAACTCGTATGAGCAATTGCTGAACGAGGACCAGAAAGAGCGTGAAGAGAAGCTGGAGATCTTTATCCCCAACGGACCACGACTGGGAAACAAGGTAATCGATGCCAGGGGAGTGGCCAAAGCCTTCGGCGATAAGCTACTGTTCGATAACCTCAACTTCATGTTACCTCCCAACGGTATAGTGGGGGTGATTGGACCGAACGGAGCAGGTAAAACCACCCTTTTTCGACTTATCCAGGGAATGGAGACGCCTGATAAGGGAACATTTGAAGTTGGAGAGACCGTTGTGACCGCCTATGTAGATCAGGCCCATGCAGCCATCGATCCGGAAAAAACAGTCTATCAGGTGGTTTCCGGTGGAACGGAATTCATCCGTGTCGGGGGCAAAGAGATTAATTCCCGCGCTTACCTGGCGCGTTTTAATTTCACCGGAGGTGATCAGGAGAAACTGTGCGGTGTGCTGTCGGGTGGGGAACGTAACCGTCTGCACCTGGCACTCACACTGAAGGCAGAGGCTAACGTGCTGTTGCTCGATGAGCCGACAAACGATATTGATGTGAATACACTCCGCGCATTGGAAGAAGGATTGGAGAACTTCGCCGGCTGTGCTGTGGTGATCTCCCACGACCGGTGGTTCCTGGACCGTGTATGTACGCACATTCTCTCTTTCGAAGGTAACTCGGAAGTATTCTACTTTGAAGGATCCTACAGCGAATATGAAGAGAACAAGAAGATGCGTCTGGGCAACGTGGAGCCGAAAAGAGTACGTTACAGGAAATTGTAAGGAATTTGAGATGTGGGATGTGGGAAGTTAAAAATTAATAGTTAAAAGTTAAAAAATATAATTGTACACAGAACACAGAACACTGATCGATGAATGCTGAAACCCATACCGCTTATAGCTTAAAGCTTACCGCTTATAGCCTAAATTCTGACAACTGAATGAAGAAGCAATTGATCCTGTTTTATCTTTTATTACTCAACATCACGTTGTATGCGCAAAGCATTGAAGTTCGTGGTTTGGTTACCGATGCGCAGTACAAGACACCGGTACCCTATGCCATTGTCTTTGTGGAACATACACAGATTGGCGCTGTGACCAACAATGTGGGTGAATTCACGTTTACGGTTCCCGATTCTCTGGAGGATAGCAGGCTGGTGAGCGTGGGAGAGGGGTACCGCCTGACCTACCTCTCCCCGCAGAACCTCGATCGTGCTGCCTTACACATTGCATTGCTGCCTCAGCAAATGGGAGAGGATACTATTTCACCGCTGGCTGGTGCGGCAGAGAAATTTGGGAAGTTCGGATCATTGCTGAACAGGGCGGCTTTGTTAGTGATGAACGACTGGATCCCCTTGGGTGATCCTGAAACCAACAGATTTGATTTCGGCAGGATACAGACGTTTCCCACCTACAACTCCATTGAAGGTGTTCGTCTCAGGGCGGGTGTCGCTTCCACCTCACGTCTTAGTCCGCACTTCTTTGTGAAAGGATATCTCGCCTACGGGTTCAGAGATCAGCAGTTCAAGTACCGCGGCGAAGCCGTCTGGTCGTTCGACAAGAAAGCGTACCATGATGAGGAGTTTCCCAAAAACAACCTGCGACTGGTGTACGAGAAAGATGTCTATTCTCCCGGTGAGATTCATCCCCGTGCACTGAACGACCTGCTGCTGGTCACTTACCGGCGGTCGCTCAACGAAGCCACCTACCGCAACTTTGCAGAGATCAACTACGAAAGAGAATATAAAAACGGATTGGCTCATACAGTCTGGTTGAGGAGAGCACGAATGATCCCGGAGGGTGAATTGCGTTTCGAAAACCAAATTGGAGATATGATCTTTAGCGATGATGAGCTCCATACAGCCGAATTGGGCCTGCAGTTGCGCTTCTCAGTGAGAGAGGCATACATGCAGCAGAAACGCAAGCGCCGGCCTATAGAAATGACCAGCCCCGTCTTTTTCCTTTCTCACACGATTGGCCAGTACGATTACTTCGGTGAGGAGAAGCCTTTTCACCGCTCGGAGCTCTCGGCCCAAAAGCGATTTGTGTTGGGAAATGCCGGCAGGATCGATGCCGTGGGTGAGGCGATGAGGATATGGAATGCGGTGCCCTTTCCCTTGCTGGTTTATCCCAATCAGAGACAGAAGCATCATATTGAGAACAATGCATTTTTCCTGAACAGGGCACTTGAGTTTATGGCCGATGAACAATATACCCTTCGTACCACATTCGTGGGTGATGACCTGTTACTCTCTAAAATACCGTTGCTGGACAGGTTTGGAATAAAGGAGCTGTTCTCCCTGAGAGCCTCCTATGGACGATTGAGCGACAAGAACGATCCTGAACAATCATCGCATCTCTACACATTCCCTGCTGCTTCACACAGATACGGATCCACACCCTATCTGGAAGGAACAATCGGTATAACCAATGTCCTGGGTCTTCTGAGAGTAGAGTATGTGCATCGCTTCACCTATCGTGATCTCCCCGATGCTTTGCTGGGGAAGATAAGGGTAGATGTGACGTTATAGCAGTCGTAAATGTGACATTGTAACTGATGTAAATCTGACGCTGTTAAGGATGTAGATAAAAACCTGTAATAGTATAAAAGGATGAGCACCCGGGTAAAAAGCATAAAAAAGAACGCCAACGATATTTGGACCAACGTCTTCTGGAAAAATCCCTATCATCTGTGGGCGCTGAAGGTGACGGTCTCAATCGCTTTTCTCTTGATTCCCGCCGAGTTGCTCTTTCACAACTCTTTCATCGGCACCACCATGGCACTGGGTGTGGTGGCCATGGCGCTGGGAGAGACCGATGTGCATCCGCGCGGACGATTGAAATCGGCCGGCATTGCTTTGCTACTCTTCTTCATCACAAGCAGTCTGGTAGAGTTTTTCCTGCCATACCCTCGATTATTCGCCCCAGTGCTGACCATCTTGTCCTTTAGCTTGTTACTGGTGGGTGGTGTGAGCTCAAGACTTCAGGGGGTTACCTTCGGTACTTTGCTCATCCTCGTATATACGATGCTGGGTGCCGGGACGAGCGAAGTGTGGTATCATCAGCCCGTGCTCTACACCATCGGGGCATTATCCTATGCTGTCATCTCCATATTGCTGTTGTATCACAGACCTTATCGGCTATTAAAGGATCAGCTGGCACGTGGATTTCAATACTTATCAGAATATATCTATTTGAAAGCCAATCTCTTTCCGAGCAACCCGCAGGTACAGAAAGAGATACGAAACCAGCTGGCGCAAAAAAATATTGAGCTGGCACAACAGATAGAAACCTGCAAGAACGATCTCTATAGCTACTCAGAGGAGTCCAGTCCTGAAGCGATCCCTGTGGTGAACGGTTATTACCGGAAATGGTTTTTATTGCAGGAGATGCAGGAGAGAGCCATATCGAGTCATGAGCAGTATGACCTCCTGTCGCGACAGGTGAAAAATATGGACCTGATGGAGGGCTTCGGGCAGTTGATGCGTGAGCTGGCAACGGCGATGCACCATTATGCGGAATTTCTGATTACTGATCAGCCCTACAGACATCCCATCTCGTTGAAATGGACAATATCGGCTTTGCAGAAAATGCTGGATGAGGAAAGAGAAGAACCACATTATATTACTTTATCCCTGCTGATGGGGAACCTGACGGGACTGGAGAGAAGTCTGCGGGAGGAGGAGCAAACCGTTGCTCAGATAGATGTGACCGAGTTCAATACCCGCAAACCGGAAAGAAAACGGATCCGGACAATCATCTCACCCCGGCATCCCCGTTTTCGTTTTGCCGTACGGCTTACCCTGACATGGTTGCTGGGATATGGAATTATGCAGTTGCTCCATTTCGAGAAAGGAGCCTGGATACTTCTCACATCACTGATTGTCTTCCAGCAGACTTACAGTGCTACCCGCATGCGGCTTTTTCACCGGGTTTTCGGAACGCTTATAGGAGTGATTCTCGGGGTTACCTTAGCCCGTCTGTTGCCCACGCATGCCGGTCAGATACTCCTTTTGCTGGGATCGATCTATGCTTTCTTTTACTGGCTGAAAAAGAACTATATCATAGCAGCCATCTTCATCACCATCTTTGTATTGGCCGCATTCAACCTCCTTACCAGCGAGGGGGTGGCGGTGATGCTCCCTCGTATTGTGGACACCCTTATTGGCGGTATCCTTGCCTTTCTGGTAGTACGTTTTGTATGGCCCGACTGGCAGTACAGGCAACTCCCTGATCTGTTGCATACAGCAGTGGTGAAGAATAAACGCTATTTCGAGAGCATCTATGACGGCTCTGTTAACGAGGAGGACTATCTTCATAACCGGCGTACTGCCAATAATGCAGATAATGCACTCACCTCTGCATGGAAAGGGATGCGCATAGAACCCAAGAGCACGCGTCACTACCAGGATAAGGCATTTAACATTACCAATCTGAATCACGCGTTGTTGTCCTATATCTCGGCATTCGGTGTGCACAAGTATGCGATTGAATTAACAGAAAAAGAGCATGAATTTTGTCGCGACATAAGCAGTGTCCTTCACTTTGTTTCGGAGTCGCTTACCGGATCTGTGGATGATGCACAATATGATACCTATATAGGCCTTGCCAACCGATGGGAAGAGAGCATGGCAGAGTTGAAGAACGATACTGAAAATAGACGGATAGGACTGATTTACAATATCGCCCATGTCTCCCGCGAACTGCTTGTGGAGGCAAAGACGATCATGAAACAGGGTAAAGACCAAGGGAAGTAGTGCATCTTAAATAGTTGAGTATGTAAAGGCGAAACTGGAATATAAAATAGCATAAAATAACCGGAACAAGGAGGAGAGAAAAGCATTCTCACGTTTTACAGCGGCAGTGGTCTTTAAAAGCGTTTCGTTGTTTCTCGGCGAAACGTTTTTTTTGTGCTATCTTTGTACCCTTATTGCGATGTAGTATCACAGCACGCTGGTATGGTGTGATCATTGATGTACATCATAGATCAACATAATTGTAATTGAACTTTCGCATGTTAATAATTTTGGGGTAGATACAGCTAAAGATGAGGCCTATTAATGTTTTGTGGGGACCCATTGACCTCGAAGAACGTGAAAAGAGCAGCTGTTTGAAGCGTAGCAAGTTCTGCTCTTTTAGTGATCGAGGACAAACATGGGTCACAAAACATTGTCAGTCGAGAATTTAGCTGTATGCGTACCATGCGAAACTTAAATTTGTAATTGGGTAAATGGTAACAATATTAGGCATAGAGTCATCCTGCGATGATACCTCGGCTGCGGTAATCCGTGACGGGGTCATCCTCTCCAACGTGATCGCCGGACAGGCGGTGCACGAGCGCTACGGCGGCGTAGTGCCCGAGCTGGCGTCGCGGGCGCATCAGCAGAACATCATCCCCGTGGTGCACGATGCACTCATGCAGGCAGGTGTTGCCAAAGAGGAGCTGTCGGCTGTCGCCTTCACGCGCGGTCCCGGCCTGCTGGGGTCATTGCTGGTGGGCACATCGTTCGCGAAAGGATTTTCATCGGCACTTAATATCCCCATGATCGAGGTGAATCATCTGCAGGCACATGTGCTGGCGCATTTCATCAAGGAAGATGAGAACGATACCGATCAGCCGTCGTTCCCCTTCCTCTGCCTGCTGGTGTCGGGAGGTAACTCGCAGATCATCCTGGTGAAATCGTACAGCGAGATGGAGATCATCGGGCAGACCATCGATGATGCTGCCGGTGAGGCTTTCGATAAATGTGCCAAAGTGATGGGACTGGGTTATCCCGGCGGACCGGTCGTGGACCGCCTGGCGAAGCTGGGTGATCCGGAGCGGTTCACCTTCAGCAAACCCACTCTTGCGGGCTATGACTACAGCTTCAGCGGACTCAAGACATCGTTTCTCTATTTTCTTCGCGATGAGCTGAAAATGGATCCCGATTTTATGGAGAAAAACAAGAATGACCTCTGTGCCTCTTTGCAGAAGACGATTGTCGATATCCTGATGAACAAGCTCTATCATGCAGCCAAAGACCTGAAAATAAAAGAGGTGGCCATTGCCGGGGGGGTGTCGGCCAACTCCGGGTTGCGCAATGCATTCGAAACGTACAGCCGCCGGTATGGATGGATAATACATATCCCCAAATTTGCCTATACCACCGACAATGCAGCAATGGTAGCCATCACAGGTTATCACAAATATATGGACAAACAGTTCTGCGGACCCGAGGTGGTGCCATATGCCAGAGTTTCCATTTAATTCTTCATTCTTAATTGATAATTGATTCATTTATGTCAGAATTTGAAAATCCCGCTTTAGAGGAGAATAAAAAAAGCCTCAACTTTATCGAAGCTATTGTTGAGAATGACCTGGAAGAAGGTAAAAACGACGGACGCATACAGACCCGCTTCCCGCCGGAACCCAATGGTTACCTGCATATCGGGCATGCCAAAGCCATTTGTATTGATTTTGGTATCGCCCAAACATATGGAGGCGTGTGTAACCTGCGCTTCGACGATACCAACCCTGTGAAAGAAGATGTGGAGTATGTCGATTCCATCATGGAAGATATTCAATGGCTCGGATTCCAATGGGGCAATGTCTATTACGCCTCAGATTATTTTCAGCAATTGTGGGATTTTGCTGTGAAGCTTATCAAAGAGGGAAAAGCGTACGTCGATGAACAATCGGCTGAGGAGATTGCCCGACAAAAAGGAACACCCACGCAGCCCGGTACAGAGAGTCCTTACCGCAACAGACCTGTTGCAGAGTCGCTGGAATTGTTTGAGAAGATGAATAGCGGCGAGATACCCGAAGGAAGAATGGTGCTGCGTGCTAAAATAGACATGGCATCCTCCAACATGCATTTTCGCGATCCGCTTATTTATCGCGTTATCCATATACCGCACCACCGCACAGGGACAACATGGAAAGCCTATCCTATGTACGACTTTGCCCATGGGCAGTCAGATTACTTCGAGGGAGTGACGCACTCTCTCTGCACGCTTGAGTTCGTGGTGCACCGTCCGCTCTACGACTGGTTCATCGACCAGTTGGCCGACAGCGATTACCGTCCCCGCCAGTATGAGTTCAACCGTCTCAACCTCACCTACACGGTGATGAGCAAGCGCAAGCTGTTGCAACTGGTGCAGGACAAGCTTGTCTCGGGATGGGATGATCCACGTATGCCCACCATCACCGGCATGCGCAGAAGAGGTTTTACCCCCAAAGCAGTGCGCAGCTTTATCGACATGATTGGCTACACGAAGTATGACGGCATCAATGATGTCTCACTCCTCGAGCATGCCGTGCGGGAAGATCTCAATGCACACTGCACGCGTGTTTCCGGCGTACTTGATCCGGTGAAGCTGCTCCTTACCAACTATCCGGAGGAGCAGGTGGAGGAGATGGAGGCGATCAACAATCCCGAAGATGAGACGATGGGATCACGTCGGGTGAAATTCTCACGTGAACTATGGATTGAGCGTGATGATTTTATGGAAGAGGCACCAAAGAAATATTTCCGTCTCACGCCTGGCAGTGAGGTGCGCCTCAAGAATGCCTATATAGTGAAGTGTACTGGTTGTAAGAAAGATGATGACGGGAAAGTGACAGAGGTCTATGCCGAGTATGATCCCATGACCAAAAGCGGTATGCCCGAATCGAACCGAAAGGTGAAGGGTACCATTCACTGGGTCTCGGTACCTCACAGCGTGGATGCCGAAGTGAGGCTTTACGACCGCCTGTTTATGGTGGAAGATCCGGCAGCTGAAAAGGAGAAAGACTTCAGAGAACTGATCAACCCCGAATCGCTCATCGTGAAAAAAGAATGTAAAGTGGAAGAGTATCTGAAAGAGGCTAAAGCTCTCGACAGCTTCCAGTTTCAGCGTATCGGTTATTTTAATGTAGATAACGACACTGCCGGGGGAGCACTTGTTTTTAATCGTACGGTTGCACTCAGGGACTCCTGGAAGAAGCAGAACAATTAGTGAAATAACCTGGCTGACATCTGTGAACAGCAGAGCCAAAACAGGTAACATGCCCTTTTTATAATGCATAGAGATATGGACGATAACGAATTAGATATCACCTCATTGGTTGAGAAGTACGAACAGATGCGCACAAAGGGCAGAAAAATGTACTTCGATGCCGATGAGTTTGCCCTGCTGGCTGAATATTACAATGCTGAAGGTGACAACGATGAGGCGGAGCAGCTTGTTATGGAGGGGTTGAAGATGCATCCCGGCAGCCCTGAGCTTATGCTGTTGAAAGTGAAGACACTCGTTTTCTCGGAATTGTATGAAGAGGCTCTCGATTATATGAGGCTGGTATCGGATGACGGAGGTGTTGAGCTGCCGCTACTGACGATTGAAGTTTACCTTCATCTGGACAGGTACGACGATGCGGACAGCCTGATCAATAAAACACTGGAGCGGGAGCTGCAGATGGATGATCTCTACTATTTCATCACCGAGGTGGGATATCTGCTCAACGATGTGGATAAATTCGATCGTGCCATCTCCTTTCTCGAGGAGAGCATGAAGATCGATGAGTCCAATGCTGATGCCATCGTCGATCTGGCCTATTCCTACGAGATGAAAGGTAACCTCGAGAAAGCCATAGAGTACAATAACCGCCTGCTCGACATTGATCCCTACTCCTACGACGGATGGGTGAATATAGGCAAGCTCTTTTCAATGGACGAGCAATATGACAAGGCGATCGATTCATTCGATTTCGCGTTGACCATCAGAGAGGATGATGTGATGGTGCTGAAGATGAAAGCACTCTCCCTCTATTTGAACGACAATACCTCCGAAGCGATCTCCATATTCGAAAAGTGTCTGCAGAAATCGCCCGACGATGAAACACTCTATGATTCTTTGCTTGAAGCATACGAAGCCATGGAGCAGTATGATGAGATGATGAAGCTGATTGATAAAAAAGAGGTGCTGTTTGGTAGCGAGGGCATACTGGCCAAACGTGCTTTTGTGCATATCAACAAGGAGGAGTTCGAGCAAGCGGGAGAGCTCTTCTCCCTGATTCCCGATGCTGAAAAAGATACACTCGATTACTATATGCTCGAGGGTGAACTGTCTTTCCACGAAAATGATTTCATGCAGGCTGAGGTCTCCTATATGAAAGCAGCGCTTATATCGGAAGGGAATGAAGATATCCTGGACCGGCTGGCCAATATCAGCGTGGCGCAGGAGAAGTTTGAGCAAGCCGCCGAATACCTTGAAGAGCTGCTGGATATTGCTCCCGATTTCCCAACAGCCAAATCGAGGCTGGCATTCATCCGCTTTGAGATCGGTTCCAAGGAGCCTTTCGACGAGATCATGAGTCAGTTCGCCGATGAGGAGCTGCGTGCCCTCCTCAACCTGCTTACGGGAAACGAAGATTCAGATTTCTCCGGTTACAGCAGGGAGAAGATCCTTATTCGCCTGAACGAAGCACGGGAGAACAGGGTGTTGTTCAAGAACATCAAATATTGATGATCCCGTAATTGCAGATTCTATTCTCCCATGTAGTCTCTAGCGTGTGAAAAGTCCTGTTATCCTCATCACTCATCGTGGCCTGATGTGAGAAAGGTATACTGGTAGTCCATTGGAATGATATCCAGATACTCTCCAACACTGCCACCTCTGAGACAGGTCTCAATGATATGTTGTCCGGTAGGGTGCAGCTCGGGGGTGAGATATTTTTGTAATTCTGTTCTGAAGAAATCATAGAGAATCTCTGCGCCGGCATCATAGCCGGATGTCTCAACCTCTGTCTGTTTGTGAACCTGGAGGAAGCGTGATGGGATCTTAGCCCCTTCAATGGTAAGATAATTCAACTCAAAACCCAATAATGGACAGCGAGCATATTGGTATTGATCACTGCGTAGTTTGGCATTTCCTCTGCGGGTAAGATATTCACGCATCAGCAATTGGGGTTTGAACCCAACCTTCCAGACACCGATATGTTGATTTGGTACAAGCGAATAGCGTATGCGTGGTGTATTGATGATCTGCTCGAGCAACAGGTTGGCATGGTTGATCATCTTACCGGTGGCGAAAGGCCAGTAAGAGCCAACGCCTTCGCTACCCATTCCTCCACCATCTACAATACTCGGATTGGCATGCCCACGTGGTGATACCAGCCGCCATAACCAGGCAAGTGCCGGGGGCAGAATATGGAACAGCCCCAAAATGCCATAGGTGGGGTTTTCACTGGAACAGGGAGGGGTTCTTACGCCAAAACTCCTTATATCCACTGTCACAGGATTATTCACAATATTGGGGACGATTCTTCTCGGTACGATAACCCTCGGGTTGGGACATCTTTTGCCG
>Ga0209347_1002248_pt1 | contig 26300 bp, 28 predicted proteins | sample AutmiccommuBRH23_FD_187382 | JGI IMG/M metagenome (GOLD analysis project Ga0209347, IMG submission 187382) | Deep subsurface microbial communities from Mt. Terri, Switzerland - Autotrophic microbial communities BRH/23 (SPAdes) (version 2) | ecosystem: Environmental > Aquatic > Deep subsurface >...
ACTACGCCAAAGAAGCCCCCGGCTGGACCGTCACCACCACCGACACCGACGGCGAACACCACGCCGAGTACCGCACCCCCACCGGAGCGGTGTATCACTCCACCGCCCCACCACTACCCGGACCACCCGTCCGACGACGAATCAGCCTCGTCGAAGGCCGACTCAGCATCGACCTCGTCACCTTCGACGCCGCCTGACGACGCCGATAGGGTCGTCAGACAGCCTCCGGATCGTCGGCGAACGCGTCGGCTGCCCGCTGCGCCAACTCGATCGCCGTGCGCGCCCACGCCGACGTCGCCGCGGTCAGCCCGCAGCTCGGGGTGACGCCGATGCGGTCGCGAAGGACCGAACGCGCGAACCCGAGCCGATCGGTCACCCCCGCCACGGTCGCCGCGATCTGTTCGGCCGTGGGGGGCGTCCCCGATGGCGGCGTGGTCGGCACCGCGCCCAGCAGGACGGTTCGTCCCGACTCGACGAACTCGCCGACCCCGTCCAGATCCGCGGCGGTCAGCGTGTGCACATCCACCGACACCGCGGCGATAGTGCTGCGCTGCAACAACTTCCACGGGAACCCGGCAGCACAACTGTGCACCGCGAGGTCCCCGCCCACCACGGCGGCACACTCGTCGAGGAGTTCGGTGACCACCGCCTCGTCCACCGGGTGCACCGGTGACAGACTCGTCACGCCCGTCAGCCGGCCCGCCAGCGCTGCCTGCAGCGACGGCTCGTCGAACTGGACGACCACCGGCGTGTCCAACCGTCGTGCCAGTTCCGCGCGGTGTGCTGCCAGTCCCTCGGCCAACGAGCTCGCCAGATCTCGTACCGCCCCGGGGTCGGTGATCGCGCGGTGCCCGCCGGGCAACTCCAGGTGCGCGGCCAGCGTGACCGGGCCGGGGGCCTGCACCTTGACGGTGCGGCCACCGCCGCGCAGACCGGCGGTCTCCCAGGCCTCCTCGAGTGCGTCGATGTCCTCGTCGAGCAGGCTGACTGCCCTCCGGGTCACCGACCTCCTGCCGGACGCGATGCGGTATCCGCGAGGGACCGTGTCGATGGCGATGTCCACCAGAAGCGCACCGGCACGGCCGATCATGTCGGCACCGACACCACGGTCGGGTAGCTCGACGAGATGTGGCAGGCGGTGCAATTCGCCGACCACCACCTCGGCGGCCTCGCGCGCGGACGAACCCGGCCAGGATCCGACGCCGGTGGCGGTGGCGAAAGCAGTCACTCGATCGACCCTATTCGACGGTCTAGTGTCGTGCCTATGACGGCCCGGCTGTGCGCGTCGGCTCTGTGCGCCGCAGCGATGCTGGTCGGCGGGTGCGCGCAGAGCGTCGACGGCGCCGCGGTCCGCGCCCCGGCGGGCATCGACGAGGACTCCCGTTCACCGGTCGACGTCGACACCGTCCTGTTGGAGCGGGCGCAGATGCAGGCCATCACCGGAGCCGGCGCGGACCTCACCGCCGTTCCGGGAATGGAGAGCAAGACGCCGGTCGACATCGACTTGATGCTGGAATCCGTTCCGCCGCAGTGCCAGTGGATTTTCGCGGAAACGCAGGTCTTCGGCACCGAGGTCGAGGAGTTTCACAAGTCGACGTTTCAGAACCCGCCGAAAGGTGGGCTGATCTCGCAGGCGGCCGCCGGCTACCGCGACAGCGATGTTGCGCGACGGGCTTTCGACGACCTCGTCGACCTGATCGAGGGATGCGGTGCGACCGGTTCGGGCCCGGCGATCGTGGGCGACGTGACGACCACGACGGACGCCGTCCACACCCGGCCCGGCAGCTGTGGCCGCGACTACCGGGTGAAGTCGGCCGTGCTGGTCGAGGTGACGTTCTGCGCCTTCCCCGATTCGGTCCCCGACATCGTCATGTCGAACATCCTCGCCAACGTGCCGGGTTGACTCGGTCCCCTAGTACGCCTGCCGGATCGTGGCGCTGCCCACAACCTCGTCGCCGTCGGCGTCGGGTCGGTAGAGGACCAGGGTCTGACCCGCGGCCACTCCGCGCAGCGGGTTGCGCAGTTCGACCGCCAACGTGTCGTCGCGCAGTTCGGCGACCGCGTCGGCGAGCCCGCCGTGGGCCCGCACCTGGACCACGCATTCCACCGGGCCGCCGGGTGCCACACCCGACGTGAACACCGGCGCCTCGCCGAGCAATGTGGTGACCTCGAGGTCGGTGAGGTCGCCCACGTGCACAGTGCCGGTCTCGGCGTCGATCCCCGTCACGTACCGAGGACGCCCGTCCGGGCCCGGGCCGGCGATGCCGAGTCCCTTGCGCTGGCCGATGGTGAAGCCGTGCACGCCGTCATGCTCGGCGAGCACCGTCCCGGCGCCATCGACCACAGTGCCTCGGCGCACCCCGATGCGCGCCCCCAGAAACGCCCTGGTGTCGCCCGACGGGATGAAGCAGATGTCGTGGCTGTCGGCCTTCTGCGCCACCGACAGTCCGCGGCGGGCGGCCTCCTGCCGGATCTGCGACTTCGGGGTGTCACCGATGGGGAACACCGCGTGCCGCAGCTGCTCGGCGGTGAGCACCGCCAGCACATAGGACTGGTCCTTGTCGCGGTCGACGGCCCGGCGCAGCCGGCCGTCGGACAACCGGGCGTAGTGGCCGGTGGCGAGTGCGTCGAAACCCAGAGCCAATGCTCGAGCGGCCAGGGCGGAGAACTTGATTCGTTCGTTGCAGCGCACGCAGGGGTTCGGCGTCTCCCCGCGGGCGTAGGACTCCACGAAGTCGTCGATCACGTCCTCTTGGAAGCGATCGGCGAAATCCCAGACGTAGAAGGGAATGTCGAGCACATCGGCGACGCGGCGCGCGTCACCGGCGTCCTCCTTCGAGCAGCACCCGCGAGATCCGGTGCGCAGCGTCCCCGGCGCCGAGGACAATGCCAGATGCACTCCCACGACGTCGTGTCCGGCGTCGACCATCCGTGCGGCGGCGACCGACGAATCCACGCCACCGCTCATCGCGACCAGCACCCGCATGGCTACCGCAACCCTCTGCTCTTCGCGCGAGCGCTCATCGGCACCATGCTCTTCGCGCGAGCGCTCATCGGCACCATGCTCTTCGCGCGAGCGCTCATCGGCACCATGCTCTTCGCGCGAGCGCTCATCGGCACCATGCTCTTCGCGCGAGCGCTCATCGGCCCGAACTCGCGAGCGCCGCCTGCCGGGCCCGTTCCACGGCCGCCGGAAGGACCTCGAGCACGGCGTCGACATCGGCGTCCGTACTGGTGTGGCCCAGCGACAGCCGCAGCGATCCGCGGGCGCTGACCGGGTCGGCGCCCATCGCGATCAGCACATGCGAGGGCTGCGCCATCCCGGCCGAGCAGGCCGAGCCAGTCGAGCACTCGATCCCCTTGGCGTCCAACAACATCAGCAGGGAGTCGCCCTCGCATCCGCGGAACGTGAAGTGCGTGTTGCCGGGCAGCCTGTCGACCCCCGGTGCGCCGTTGAGGTAGACGTCGTCGATGGCTTCCAGCACGCCGTCGATCAGCCGGTCGCGCAGCGCCCGCAGACGCGTCCCGGTCGGTTCCATGGCCTCGACCGCGTCCCGGGCCGCGGCGGCCATACCGACGACACCGGCGACATCCTGTGTGCCCGAACGCACGTCACGTTCCTGGCCGCCGCCGTGCAGTTGCGGCACGCAGGCGGTGTCACGACGCAGCAGCAGCGCACCGGCGGCGGTGGGGCCGCCGAACTTGTGGGCGGCGATGCTCATCGCCGCCAGGCCGCTGGCGGCGAAGTCGACAGGGATCTGGCCGACGGCCTGGATCGCATCGCTGTGCATCGGGATTCCGAACTCGGCCGCGACCGCGGTCAGTTCGGCGATCGGCATGATCGTGCCGACCTCGTTGTTGGCCCACATCACCGAGATCAGCGCGACGTCGGAAGGGTCGCCGACGGCGGCGCGCAGCGCGGCGGGACTGACCGAGCCGACCTCGTCGACCTGCAGCCAGGTCACCTCGGCGCCCTCGTGCTCGACGAGCCACTCCACGGCGTCGAGGACCGCGTGGTGTTCCACCGGGGTGGTGACAATACGACGCCGTTGCGGCGATTCATCGCGGCGCTCCCAGAAGATGCCCTTGACCGCCAGGTTGTCGCTTTCGGTGCCACCCGCGGTGAAGATCACCTCCGAGGGGCGCGCGCCGAGCAGGTTCGCCACCGCCTCCCGCGATTCCTCCAGCCTGCGGCGGGCCACTCGGCCAGAGCCGTGCAGCGAGGAGGCGTTACCGACGGTCGCCAGCACAGCCGTCATCGCCTCGATCGCGGCGGGGCGCATCGGGGTGGTGGCAGCGTGGTCGAGATAGACCGGCGCGAGCGCAGACATAACCGTTCCACAATAGCTGCCGCGACCCGGCCGAACCCATTCCGCTCAGGCCACCAGCACGTGACCCTCACCGCAGCCGCCGCGCCTCGCCGGCAGCGACGCGGTGGTGTCGCCGCGCACGGCGGCCTCGCAGCGCGCCGCCAGCTCACGGCGATCCGACCCCGGCAGCTGCAACGACTCGACCCGGACGTGGACGACGGTGCGCCGCGCAGTGACGATCCTGCACAGCGACGACAGCAGCGTGTCCTCGCCGATGTAGGCCGCCACCGTCGACCGGCTGCCGTCGCGGTGGTGATAGCTCAGCCGCAATGGCTGCACCGGCCGACCTGCGTCGATGGCCGCCTGGAACATCGCGGGGCGGAACGGTCCGAACGCCAGCCCGCACCACGTCGTGCCCTCGGGGAAGGCCACCACGGTGCGTCCGGCCCGCAGCCGGTCCGCGACGGCGCCCACCACCTCGGGAAGCCGGCGCAGGCTGCCCCGGTCGATCGGGATGACCTTCATCAGCCGCGCAAGGGCGCCCAGGCCCGGCCAGCCCACCATCTCCGACTTCGCGACGAACGAGCCCGGCATCACCGCACCGATGACGAAGATGTCCACCCAGGACACATGGCCGCTGACCACGAGCACTCCCGGCACGTTGCGAATGGGCCCGCCGGACACGGTGATCCGGATTCCCAGGCTCGCCAACACGAGCCGGCAACAGCCGCGTTGGAAGTGCGACCGCGCGGGCACCGGGAGGGCGAGCAGCGGAAGCACCGGCACCAGCAGCACTGTCAGGACGGTGCGCACCACGACACGAGGCGCGACGGCCATCCGACGTCCCGGCGACGCCTCGCCTGCCCGGATGCAGCCGGACCCGCAGGAGGCCCGGGGCAGCCAGGCGTGCTCGGGCGTCTCGGTGACGGTCATGACGCAGCCCTGTCGACGATCGCGGCGGCGGCGCCCGCCGACCGCAGCCTGCGCAGGTAGCGGGTGTCGGCGTGGCGCTTGTCCAGCAGTGCCGGGAAGTCGCCGACCCCGAAGTCCGGGTCGTGGGCGGGTTCTCCGCAGACCTGGGCCCCCAGCCGCAGATAGCCACGCATCAGCGGTGGTATCGCGACGCGCGCCGGCGGGTCGATGTCGTCGAGGCCGCGTCCGTCGACGACCACGGGCCGGTAGGGATGGACCGTGTACTCGGCGGGGGCCGCATGACGTCGCATGACGAAGTCGCGAACACCCCGCAACCGGCTGCCCGGACCGCATCCCCCCTCCGGATCCAGGACGGGCACCGAGACGCACCCGGTCACGTAGTCGTAACCGCTGTGGTCGAGGTAGGCGAGGATCCCGGCCCACATCAGCAGCACCACGGCACCGTTGCGGTGGCCGTCGCGCACGACGGCGCGGCCCATCTCCACCAGTGAGGGCCGCAGCGGGTCGAGTGCCGAGACCTCGAATTCGGTTGCCGTGTAGAGACCCCCGGCGGCGATCGCCCCGGGTGGCGGCAACATCCGGTAACAGCCCACCAGTTCGCCGGTGTCGTCGTCGCGGACAAGCAGGTGATCGCAGAACTCGTCGAAGCGGTCGGCGTCCAGACCGTCCGATCGGCCGTCGCTGCTCAACGCGAAGCCCGGCTCCGAGGTGAACACGTCGTAGCGCAGGCGCTGCGCCGCCTCGATCGATTCGGCGTCGGTGCACAGCAGCATGGAATACCGGGGGGCCGAGCCCGCCGGAGCAGAGGTGTCGGCTGGGATGAGTACAGAGGCAGTGCTCATAGCCTGCACGTTCGCTGAGCCGGTCGGCGTGCCGGCAATCGGTGCGTGACGTGTTCATGAGCGCTGGGTGACGGTTCGGGGCCGACCGATGCGCGAAGGCCCCCATCCCGGGTGGCGGGGATGGGGGCCTTCGGCGTCTGGTTACCTGGCGGCGATCAGCCCTTGCGCTTCTTGACCGCCTCGGTCAGCTGCGGGGTCACCTTGAACAGGTCGCCCACGATGCCGAGGTCGGCGATCTCGAAGATCGGCGCCTCTTCATCCTTGTTGACCGCGATGATCGTCTTCGACGTCTGCATGCCCGCGCGGTGCTGGATCGCCCCGGAGATGCCCAGCGCGATGTAGAGCTGCGGGGACACGGTCTTACCGGTCTGACCCACCTGGAACTGGCCCGGGTAGTAGCCGGAGTCGACCGCGGCGCGGGATGCGCCGACTGCGGCGCCGAGGGAGTCCGCCAACTCTTCGACGATGCCGAAGTTGTCGGCGCTGCCGACGCCGCGGCCACCGGACACGACGACCGTCGCCTCGGTCAGCTCGGGGCGGTCACCGGCGACGGCCGGCTCACGCGAGGTGATCTTGGTCGAGTTCTCGGCCTGCGCCGGGACCTCGACGGAGACGACCTCACCGGCACCGTCAGCGGGCTCGGCTTCGATGGCACCGGGGCGCACCGTGATGATCGGGGCGTCACCGACGGTCTCGGCCTCCACGGTGTAGGCGCCACCGAAGATCGAGTGGATGCCCTTGGGGCCCGCCTGGACCTCGACGACGTCGCCGAGCAGTCCGGAGCCGATGCGGGCGGCCAGCCGACCGGCGATCTCCTTGCCGTCGGCGCTGGCGGCGAGGATCACACCAGCGGGGCTGGCGGACTCGGCCAGCGAGGCCAGCACGTCCACGTAGGGGGTGATCAGGTAGTTCTCTGCGTCGTCGGACTCTGCGACGTAGATCTTCACGGCGCCGGCCGCCTTGAGCCCTTCGGTGAGCGGTTCGGCCGTGCCCGGCTTGCCCACCACCACGGCGGAGGGCTCACCCAGCGCACGGGCGGCGGTGATCAGTTCTGCGGTGACCTTCTTCAGTGCACCTTCGGCGTGCTCGACGAGCACGAGTACTTCAGCCATGGGTTTCGTTTGCCTCTATGTCTGTCAGTGGATGGGGAGATCAAATCGAATGATCTGCTAGATGATTTTCTGAGCGACCAGGTACTCGGCGATCTTGGTGCCGCCGTCGCCCTCATCGGTGACCTTCTCGCCCGCGGTCTTGGGCGGCTTGGGGGTCGAGGTCAGCACCTTGGAACCGGCGTTCGCGACGCCGACCTCGTCAGCCTCGACACCGATCTCGGCCAGCGTCAGCGTGGTGACTTCCTTCTTCTTGGCGGCCATGATGCCCTTGAAGGACGGGAAGCGGGGCTCGTTGATCTTCTCGTTGACGCTCACCACGGCGGGCAGTGAGGCCTCGAGCGTGAACACGCCGTCGTCGGTCTCGCGCTCGCCGGTGACCTTGCCGTTCTCGACGGTCAGCTTGCGCACGTGCGTCAACTGGGGCAGACCGAGGTACTCGGCGATGATGGCCGGAACCGCGCCGCCGGTGCCGTCGGTGGCCTCGTTGCCGGCGATGACCAGCTCGGTGCCCTCGATGGTGCCCAGCGCGCGGGCCAGGGCCCAACCGGTCTGCACCATGTCGGAGCCGTGCATGCCCTCGTCGACCAGATGCACGGCCTTGTCGGCACCCATCGACAGGGCCTTGCGGATCGCCTCGGTGGCGCGCTCGGGACCGGCGGTCAGGACCGTCACGGTGCCGTCACCGCCTTCACGCTCCTTGATGAGCAGCGCCTCCTCGACCGCGCGCTCGTTGATCTCGTCGAGCACGGCGTCGGCGGCCTCGCGGTCGAGGGTCCAATCACCCTCGGACAGCTTGCGCTCCGACCACGTGTCTGGGACCTGTTTGATCAGGACCACGATGTTCGTCATGAGTCTGGTTCGTCCTCCTCGAAGGGGCCGGTGACCGGCCTGCAATACCACGTTTCAAGCAACCACCACCATGTTACCCGTGGGTAACATATGCTGGCTCGCAGAAACACCATAGCTGGTCGAAGTTTGTGGTCCGTCAACCCTGCGGACAGCCCGGCGTCCGACGAACAGTTCGCCTCCGGACGGTTACGGGTTAGCCTGCCTTCCAATGAGCGCATCTGTTACCGGATCGACGGAGCCCGGCCAGGCTTGCGCGGCAGCCCCCATGGCGCTGACCGGCGAGCGGACCGTGCCCGGCCTGGCCGAGGAGAACTACTGGTTCCGCCGCCACGAGGTGGTCTACCGGCGCCTCGTCGACCGCTGCATCGACCGCGACGTGCTGGAGGCCGGTTCCGGTGAGGGCTACGGCGCCGATCTGATCGCGGACGTGGCCCGCCACGTGATCGGCCTCGACTACGACGAGTCCGCGGTAGCGCACGTCCGCGCGCGCTATCCCCGCGTCGACATGCGCCAGGGAAATCTCGCTCAACTCCCGCTGTCGGACGGCGCTGTTGATGTGGTGGTCAACTTCCAGGTGATCGAACACCTGTGGGACCAGGGGCAGTTCGTCGCCGAATGCCTGCGGGTGCTCCGGCCCGGCGGGGTGCTGCTGATGTCGACCCCCAACCGCATCACCTTCTCCCCCGGCCGCGACACCCCCGTCAACCCGTTCCACACCCGCGAGCTCAACGCCGCGGAGCTCACCGAGTTGCTGGAAGCGGCCGGGTTCGCGATGGAAGCGATGCTCGGGGTGTTTCATGGGCAGCGGCTCGCCGAACTCGACGCCCGCCACGGCGGATCGATCATCGACGCCCAGATCGCCCGGGCGCTGGCCGACGCGCCGTGGCCGGCCGACCTGCTCGCCGACGTCGCGTCGGTCGGCATCGACGACTTCGACCTCGTCGCAGCCGGAGACGGCAGGGACATCGACGACAGCCTGGATCTGGTGGCGATCGCGGTGCGCCCGTGACGGAGGTCGGTCCCGGGACGTCGGCGGAGCCCGTCCCCGGCCTCTTCACCCTGGTCCTGCACACCCACCTGCCGTGGCTGGCCCATCACGGGCGGTGGCCGGTCGGCGAGGAATGGCTCTATCAGTCGTGGTCCGCCGCCTATCTGCCGCTGGTGCGGGTGCTGCGCACCCTCGCCGCCGAGAACCGCAGACACCTGGTCACCCTCGGCGTCACCCCGGTGGTGGCCGCCCAGCTCGACGACCCGTACTGCCTGCAGGGCATGCATCACTGGCTGGCCAACTGGCAGCTTCGCGCGCTCGAGGCCGCAACCATCCGTACGGCATCGACCGGGTCGCCGGCATCTGCGCCGGAAGCCTTGAGGCAGTTCGGTTCTCGCGAATACGCCGAGGCGGAACGCGAGCTGGCGGAGTTCGAGACGCTGTGGCGTCACGGCGCCAGCCCGGTACTGCGGGAGCTGCTCGACGGCGAGGTCATCGAGCTCCTCGGCGGACCACTGGCCCACCCGTTCCAACCGCTGCTGAATCCCCGGTTGCGGGAGTTCGCGCTGCGCGAGGGCCTGGCCGACGCGCAGCAGCGGTTCGCCCACACACCCGCGGGCATCTGGGCACCGGAGTGCGCGTACTCGCCCGGCATGGAGGTCGACTACGCCGCCGCCGGGGTCGGCCACTTCATGGTCGACGGACCGTCACTGCACGGGGACACCGCGCTCGGCCGGCCGGTCGCCGGTTCCGACGTCGTGGCGTTCGGTCGTGACCTGCAGGTCAGCTACCGCGTCTGGTCCCCCAGGTCCGGATATCCCGGCCATTCGGCCTATCGGGACTTCCACACCTACGACCACGTCACCGGGCTCAAACCCGCCCGGGTGACCGGACGCAACGTGGCCTCGGACGCCAAGGCGCCCTACGACCCGCAGCGCGCCGATGCCGCAGTGGACACCCACGTGGCCGATTTCGTCGAGACGGTGCGGCAGCGGTTGGCGGGCGAGAGCGCACGCATCGGCAGGCCCGCCCACGTCATCGCAGCGTTCGACACCGAGCTGTTCGGCCACTGGTGGTACGAGGGCCCGATCTGGCTGGAGCGGGTGCTGCGCGCGCTGCCCGCCGCCGGGGTGCGCGTCGGCACGCTGTCGGACGCGGCCGCCGGCGGCTACGTCGGCACGCCCGTCGAACTGCCGCCGAGCTCATGGGGTTCCGGCAAGGACTGGCAGGTGTGGGCGGGCGAGAAGGTGGCCGACCTCGTGCACCTCAACAACGAGATCGTCGACACGGCGCTGACCACCGTCGACAAAGCACTGGCCCACACCGGGTCGTCGGGGTCGACGGGCTCACCGACGCCACGGGATGTCGTCGCGGACCAGATCCTGCGGGAGACGCTGCTGACGGTGTCGAGCGACTGGCCGTTCATGGTCAGCAAGGATTCGGCCGCCGACTACGCGCGCTACCGCGCGCACCTGCATGCGCACGCCACCCGCGAGATCGCCGGGGCGCAGGCGTCGGGCCGTCGCGATCACGCGCAGCGGCTGGCCGAGGGCTGGAACCGCGCCGACGGACTGTTCGGTGCGCTCGACGCGCGCAGGCTGCCGAGCGCATGACGATGAAGATCCTGCTCGTGTCCTGGGAGTATCCGCCGGTGGTGATCGGCGGGCTGGGTCGCCACGTGCACCATCTGGCCACCGAACTCGCCATGGCGGGCCATGACGTCGTCGTCCTGAGCCGCAGGCCGACGGCCACCGACCCGCACTCCCACCCCACCACCGACGAGGTCACCGAGGGCGTGCGGGTGATCGCCGCCGCGGAGGACCCGCACGAGTTCACCTTCGGCACGGACATGATGGCGTGGACGCTCGCCATGGGTCATGCGATGGTCCGCGCCGGCCTCGGGCTTGCCGACTGGCAGCCCGACGTGGTCCACGCACACGACTGGCTGGTCGCCCATCCCGCCATTGCGTTGGCCCAATTCTTCGACGTGCCACTGGTTTCCACCATTCATGCCACCGAGGCGGGCCGACATTCGGGCTGGGTCTCCGGCGCGGTGAGCCGGCAGGTCCATGCCCTGGAATCGTGGCTGGTGCGTGAATCGGACTCGCTGATCACATGTTCGTCGTCGATGCGCGACGAGATCAGCACGCTGTTCGGTCCGGAACTGGCCGACGTCTGCGTCATCCCCAACGGAATCGACACCGACGGTTGGCCGTTCGCTGTGCGTCGACCCCGTTCCGGGCCCGCCGAGCTGCTCTATTTCGGCCGCCTGGAGTACGAGAAGGGGGTGCACGACGCGATCGCCGCCCTGCCCCGGATCCGTCGCACGCACCCCGGCACCACCCTGACCGTCGCAGGCGACGGCACCCAGCTGGAATTCCTGAAAGCGCAGGCGCGCAGGTACAAGGTCCTCAAGGCCACGAATTTTGTTGGGCGCGTAGATCATTCACAGCTGCTGGCACTGCTGCATCGCGCCGACGCCGCCGTGTTGCCGTCACACTACGAGCCATTCGGCATCGTCGCACTGGAGGCCGCCGCCGCCGGAGCGCCCCTGGTCACCTCCAGTGCCGGCGGGCTCGGCGAAGCCGTCATCGACGGTGTGACCGGATTGTCCTATCCACCCAGCGATGTGGCCGCGCTGTCGGCGGCGGCGCGGGCGGTGCTCGAATCACCCGCGGCGGCCCAGCAGCGGGCCAGGGCCGCGCGGGACCGGCTCACGTCCGACTTCGCGTGGCAGACGGTGGCCGCGGAGACCTCGCAGGTGTACCTGGCCGCCAAGCGCGCCGAGCGCCGACCACATCCGCGCCGACCCATCGTCGAGCGCCCGCTTCCGGACCGCTGACCCGCGCCGAACGTGCATTCCCCGGTGTCAGCGGGCGGCCTTCTTCCGTTCGATGTCGGCCAGCGCCGCGGCCAGTTCGGCCCGCTGGGCGGCCGACGTCTCCCACGACAGCTTGCGGTTCTTGACCACCTTGGCCGGCGAACCGACGGCGATCGAAAAGTCCGGGATGTCCCCCTTGACCACTGCGTGGGCTCCCAGCACGCAGCCGCGGCCGACGCTGGTCCCCCGCAGCACCGTCACCTTGGCCGCCACCCAGGTGTCCGGCCCGATCCGCACCGGGCTCTTGACGATGCCCTGATCCTTGATCGGCAGTTCGATGCTGTCCATCCGGTGGTCGAAGTCGCACACGTAGCACCAGTCGGCCATCAGCACCGAGTCGCCGAGTTCGATGTCGAGGTAGGTGTTGATGACGTTGTCGCGCCCCAGCACCACCTTGTCGCCGATGCGCAGCGACCCCTCGTGGCAGCGGATGGTGTTCTTGTCACCGATGTGGACCCAGCGGCCGATCTCCATCTGCGACAACTCCGGGGTCGCCTGGATCTCGACGTCCTTGCCGAGGAACACCATGCCGCGGGTGATGATGTGCGGGTTGGCCAACTTGAAACGCAGCAACCGCCAGTACCGCACCAGATACCACGGCGTGTACGCACGATTGGCCAGCACCCACTTCAGCGAGGCCACGGTGAGGAAGTCGGCTTGACGCGGATCCCGCAAGCGCGAGCCTCGCCAGCGTTTGCGCAACGGTGCACCCCACATCGTCGTCATGGCCGGAAAGCCTACGCGAGCACGGGGGCGGGGAGCAGTTACCCTCACGTGGGCTCGAAGTACATGCTCAACGCAGTCGAGCGCTCCGAATACCAGAAGGGATCCCGTGCTCCGGCGAATCACCGCGTTGGCCGCGACGGCGCTGATCACCGGTGTGATCGCCGGCTGCGGCACCACCGATTCCTGGGTCGAGGCTCGCGCGGCGACGGGCTGGTCCGCCCAGTACGGCGACGCCGCGAACAGCAGCCACTCGCCGGTCAACGGCGCCGACTCGCTGCGCCTGGAGTGGATCCGGTCCGTCAAGGGCGACCTGGCGGCGCAGGTGGCGCTCGGCTCCGGCAACTACCTGGCCGTCAACGGCCAGACCGCCGGGGGCTGCTCGCTGATGGTCTGGGAGGCCAACAACCGGGCGCGGCAGCGCTGGTGCACGAGACTCGTCCAGGGCGGCGGCATCGTCGGCCCCCTTCTCGACGGCTTCGACAACCTCTACATCGGTCAGCCCGGAGCGGTGCTGTCGTTTCCGTCGACCCAGTGGATCCGGTGGCGCAAGCCGGTGATCGGGCTGCCGATGACGATGCGCATGCTGTCGCCGGGCAATCTGCTCGTCGTCACCCATCTCGGCCAGGTACTGGTGTTCGACGCCCATCGCGGCACCGTGGTCGGCACCTCGCTGGACCTGGTTGCCGGCGTCGACCCCACCGACTCCGAACGCGGCCTCGACGACTGCCGCCTTGCCCGTCGGGAGTGCCCTGTCGCCGCGGCGCCTGCCTTCTCCGAGTCGACCGGCATCGTGGTGCTGACGCTGTGGGAACCGGGCGCGGACCGGCCCGTGCTGGTGGGCCTGCGGTATCGGCCCGGGCAGACGCCGGTACTCACCCGTGAGTGGACCAGCGAAGCCGTCGGCGGGGGGCCACTGGCCAGCCCGGTGCTGTCCGCGGACGGGTCGACGGTCTACGTCAACGGTCGCGACGAGCGGTTGTGGGCACTCGACAGCGAGGACGGCAGCGAGAAGTGGTCGGTCCCGCTGGACTACCTCGCCCAGACCCCACCGTCGGTCACCCCCGACGGGTTGGTCGTCGCCGGCGGCGGGCCGGGAGCCCGCCTCGTGGCGATACGCGACACGGGTGAGCAGGGCGAGGAGGCCTGGAGCCGCGGGGACACCTCACCGCTGTCGACCCCCAGCGTGGCCGGGGTCGGCTACACCGTGGTGCGCGACGACGGACAAGACCCGGCCGGGATGTCGCTGGTGGTCTTCGACCTCGGCGACGGCCGCACCCTGAACAGTTATCCCCTTCCCGGCGCCACCGGGTGGCCGGTCGGGGTGTCGATCGGCCACGACCGTCGCGTCGTCGCCGCCACCAGCGACGGGCGGGTCTACGGCTTCACCCCGGCCTGACATTCGCCCCGGCTTGTCAGCAGGCACCTAACAGCCGGTTCACGCCTTTGCAACACAACCCCTTGCGTGCCGATGCCACCATGCAAAGTGCAATGCGGGGCCCGCCGCAGGTGACGAAGGAGAGCGGCGTTGTCGGATTTCCTCAACGAGGTGAACAGCTATGTGTGGAGCACCGCACTGGTCTACCTGTGCCTGGCCGCAGGGGTGTACTTCTCCATCCGATCCCGGTTCGTGCAGGTCCGCCAAGTTCCCGAGATGATCCGGCTGATGTTCAAGGGCGAGACGTCACCCTCGGGCATCTCCAGCTTCCAGGCGCTGACGATGTCGCTGGCGGGGCGGGTGGGCACCGGTAACATCGCCGGCGTCGCCACCGCCATCGCGTTCGGCGGCCCGGGAGCCCTGTTCTGGATGTGGACGGTGGCGTTCCTCGGAGCGTCCACCTCGTTCGTCGAGTGCACCCTCGGCCAGATCTACAAGGACCGCGACAAGCTGACCGGTGAGTACCGTGGTGGCCCCGGCGTACTACCTCAGCCGCGCCTTCGCCCACACCGCGGCCGCACCGGCCATGAAGGTGTACGGATACGTCTTCGCGGCGGTCACCATCCTGGCGATGGGCCTGCTGCTGCCCAGCGTGCAGTCCAACTCCATGGCCTCGGCCATGAACTCGGCGTGGGGCTTCTCCAAGTGGTGGGTGGCCGTCGGCACCGTGATCGTGCTGGCGTTCGTCATCATCGGCGGCGTCAAGCGCATCGCGACGTTCGCGTCCATCGTGGTGCCGTTCATGGCGGTGGTCTACATCGTTCTCGCCCTCGTGGTGGTGCTGATGAATGCCGGCGAGGTCCCGGGCATCCTGCAGATGATCTTCGCCAGCGCGTTCGGGCTCGACTCGGCGTTCGGCGCCATTCTCGGCGCCGCGGTGATGTGGGGCGTCAAGCGCGGCATCTATTCCAACGAGGCGGGCCAGGGCACCGGCCCGCACGCCGCGGCCGCCGCGGAGGTGTCACATCCCGCCAAGCAGGGGCTCGTCCAGGCGTTCGCCGTCTACGTCGACACGCTGTTCATCTGCTCGGCGACCGGGTTCCTGATCCTGTCGACGGGCGCCTACCGGGTGTTCGAGGGCGAGAGCGCCGACGGCGCGGTGATCCGCGAGGGCGGCATCCTGCCCGCCGACGCCGAGGTCGGTCCGGCATTCGCCCAGGCCGGTTTCGACACGCTGTGGAACGGCGCCGGATCCACGTTCATCGCGATCTCGCTGGCGTTCTTCTGCATCACCACGATCATCGCCTACTACTACATGGCGGAGACCAACCTGCGCTTCATTCTCGGCAAGGCCTCCACCATCGACGTCCCCTAGCTGCGGGGCACGGTCGGCTCCAACGCCACCATGGTGCTGCAGGCGCTGATCCTGGTGTCGGTCACCCTCGGGGCGGTGTCCACCGCGTCCGAAGCGTGGACGCTGGGCGACATCGGCGTCGGCCTGATGGCGTGGCTCAACATCGTCGGGATCATCATCCTGCAGCAGCCCGCCTACAAGGCTCTGTGGGACTTCGAGAAGCAGAAGAAACAGGGCCTTGACCCGACCTTCGACCCGGTCGCGCTGGGGATCACGGGCGCCACGTTCTGGGAGAACTACGACCCGGTCACCGGCAAGGACAAGGTCGTCAGCAAAGACCTGACGGATCCCCCGTCAGGCCAGCATTCCAGCGATCGCGCTGCGTGGCACCGTCGCCTGCAGCGCGCCTCCGGCACCGGGCATCAACTGGCCCTGGCCGAAGAAGAAGATCACCGATTCGTCGGTGAGCGCGAACTCCTGGTACTTCGCGGGATCCAGTCCGTCAGCGGGTGAGATCGGCACGTTCACGCCGAGTTGCCGGTGCACCTCCGCCCGCACGAGCGGGAAGATCACGTCCAGCGGCCGGGTGTCGGGCTTGAACAACGTGTCGAAGGTGATCGGTGCCTTCTCGGCGACGTCCCAGTTGAACGCCTTGTACCAGGTCTGCGGGTGCGCCCCGCCGACGTTCTCGTACACCTCGAACACCTCGCTGCGCGTTCCGCCGTCGTCGGGCCCGGAGCGGTATGACGTCGCCTTGGCGTCCAGGACGTACGGCAGGTTCCACGACCCCGGCATCTCGGCGACGTTGATGAAACCGTCGCGGGTCTGTCTCAGATAGGCGGTCAGCGCCTGCTGGTCGGGGTAGTCGGTGGGAAAGGTGTAGTCGAGCCGGTAGGTCGGGTTCTCGACGTGCACGCGACAGACCTGGTCGGGGTCGACGCCGCCACCCAGCTCTGCGCAGGCCGTCTGGCCCGCCGCCGGGGCGGACGCCAGTCCCGCCATCACGCCGGCAGCCAACACAACAGCGGCGGCCCGCACAGCAGCGGTGGATGGGCGCATCGACGACCGTCCTCGTGGTCGGCGCCGATCGGGGGCACGGCGCGGTTGATGCCAGGGTACGTGTCCGATCACCGTGACGGACGACAGAGGAATGCGGTCGCCCGGCTCGCCGCGCCGGATCCCAGACGGGCGATGACCACCGACAGGTGCGCCGAGCCGCGCAACCGGAGCCGCGACCGCAGAGCATCGGGGTCGACGTCGACGCCACGGACGAGTATCTCGACCGCTCCGACGCCTCGCGCCGAAAGCGCCTGGCGCAGGTGCCGTTCACCGAACGCCACCTGGTCGAGGACCTCGAAACCGCGCACGCCGTCGGGCAGTCTGTCACCCGACAGGTAGGCGATGTCGGCGTCGAGCTGCCACAGGCCGTGCCGCGCAGCGTAGTGACGCACCAGCCCGGCGCGGACCACCGCGCCGTCGGGGTCGACGATCCAGCGACCGGCCGCGGCCACCGGGCAGTCGTCCGGGTCGGCGTCGGTGACCTGTTCTGCGGTGTCGAGCATCGTGGCCCGGCGGCGCACTCCGGCCTCGGCGAACCCCCGCGACCACAAGCAGGCTTCGCGGACACTGCCCGCAAGCGAGGTGATCTCCACCTCGCCCTCGAAACCGAGGTCGCCCAGTACACCGAAATCGACTCCGGGAGCGCACTTCACGACGTGGTCGCGATTCCGCAGCACCTCGAGCAGCTCGTCCAGCGGCGGCAGGTAGGCGCGGGGATCGAACCGCCGCCGCGAGCCACTGCGCCGCGCGGGGTCGACGACGACGACCGCGTCGGCGGTGACGGGCCGCAGTGCATCCGCGCGGCAGAGGGGCACGTCGGCGCCGCCCAGACCCAGGTTGTGGCGGGCCATCGCCAGGCGCACCGGGTCGAGGTCACTGCCCACCACGTAAGCAGCCCGATTCCGCAGCGCCGCAAGCTCCGTGCCGATCGAGCACGTCGCGTCGTGGACGACGGCACCGGCCAGACGCTGTGCACGATGCTCGGCGACGGGCCAGGCGGTCGCCTGCTGCAGCGCCTCGTCGGTGAACAACCAGCCCGCGGCGTCGGCGAACTTCGCGGCCGCTTTTCGGCGCAGCATCACCGTCTCCACCAGGACAGCAGAGCGCTCGCCGAATTGTGTTCTCGCCGAGGCGATGTCAGTGATCAGAGTCGGACCGGCCAGGCGGTGCCGCGCGACCTCGTCCAACGCGAGCCGTCCCGCATCGCTGCGGAGATACCTCACATCGTCGAGGCCGAACTCTACGACGGCTTGACCCCCGTCACCATGACGTTGTAGAACCAGCCCTTCGGGACGACGCGACGCCACACGTTGGCGTCCACCCACGACAGTGTCGTCCAGCTGCCGAACGCGAATTTCGCCCAGCCCCAACCGAGTTTGCCCGGGGGCACGGTCGACTCGAAGGTGCGCACCGGCCAGCCCAGCATCGCCGCGGTGAATTCCTCACTGGCCGTCTGCACCTCGATCGCTCCGGCGTTGGTCGCCATCTTCTCCAGGTCGGCCGGTTCGAACGTGTGCAGGTCGACGATCCACTCCAGCGCGGCGGCCCTGGAGTTCTCGTCGAGCTCCGCCTGGGGCCGGCGCCAGGAAGCCAAGCCGGGCAGCCTCATCGCCGCCACCGTCGTCTTCCAGGTCAGATCGGCGAGCCGGCGAGCGTAGGCGTTGCCGACAGTGGTGGGCTCACCCGCGAAGAGGAACCGGCCACCCGGCTTGAGCACCCGCACCACCTCGCGCAGCGACAGCTCCACGTCGGGGATGTGATGCAGCACAGCATGGCCGACCACCAGGTCGAACGTGTTGTCCTCGTACGGGATGCCCTCGGCGTCGGCGACCCGGCCGTCGATGTCGAGGCCGAGCGACAGGCCGTTGCGGGTGGACACCTTGACCATGCCCGGCGACAGATCCGTCACCGATCCACGTCGGGCCACCCCGGCCTGGATCAGATTGAGCAGGAAGAACCCGGTGCCACAGCCCAGCTCCAGGGCGCGGTCGTAGGGCAGCTCGCGCTGGACCTCATCGGGGACAATGGCATCGAACCGGCCGCGCGCGTAGTCGATGCAGCGCTGGTCGTAGGAGATCGACCACTTCTCGTCGTAGGACTCGGCTTCCCAGTCGTGGTAGAGCACCTGGGCGAGCTTGGTGTCGTGGCGGGCAGCCTCGACCTGCTCCTCGGTCGCATGCGGCGTCGGAGCCGGCACGGCTACATCGGGGTAGGCGCCGGGTTCCTTCGTTTCCGTCATGCAGGGCAGCCTAACGTCCACCGCCGTCCCCGCTTGAAGCGGAGAGCCTCAATCGCGCCGAAACGACGTCTTCGCCGCGGCCAGAATCTCCGGCGGATAGTCGAGGAAGCGCCTCGTCCAGGTGACCGCCGCGTCGTACACCGCGTCCGGTGCCACCATCTCGTCGATCAGGCCCAGCCGGAGGGCTTCCCGCGCGTCGACGAAGCGTCCGCTGAACACCAGGTCCTTGGCCTTGCTGTCGCCCACCGCACCGGCCAGCCGGGTCGCACCGCCACCGACCGGCGCCAGGCCGGCCAGGATCTCGGTCGCACCGAACTTCACGTTGTCCCCGCTGATCCGCCAGTCCGCCGCCAGTGCCAGCGTCATGCCTGCGCCGAGCGCGTAGCCGGTGATGGCGGCGACGGTGGGCTTGGGCACCGCGGCGAGCGCATCGACCGCCTGCTCACACACCCGCGCCGCCTCCTGCGCCTCGGCGGCGTTCAGCGTCTGCAACTCGGGCATGTCCGCGCCGGCCGAGAAGATCTCGTGGCCCCCGAACACGATGACCGCGGCGACGTCGTCGAGCCGCCCCACGTGCGCGGCGGCCTCGCTGAGCTCCCGGCACACCTGCCGGGTCAGGGCATTGGTGGGCGGCCGCGACACCAGCAGCGTCGCGACCCGTGCCTGACCCTCGCCCACCACGACGCTGACGAACTCCGTCACGCGAGCGGCGCCCCGTCGGTGTACCCCTGCGGAGCCCGCCGGTTGCGCGCTTCGTTGTAGCGGTCGCTGTTGAAGAACTCGATCTCCCAGTTGCCGCCCTTCGCGGCCGACAGGTGGGGTTCGACGGCCACGATCTGGCGTTCGACGGCGAGCACCTCGGCGACGGTTCGCCCGTTGAGCGCGTCGAGCTGGGTCCACGTCGGGGGCAGCAGGAACGTGCGGCCGTCGGCGAAGTCGTCGAGGGCCGCCTGCGGCGTCACCCAGTCGGCCTTGTCGGTCTCGGTGTTGTCGCCGTCGGCGAGCTGGCCCTTGGGGAGCGCCCCGACGAAGAAGTACGTGTCGTAGCGGCGGGTGCGCTCCTCTTTCGGGGTCACCCAGTTGGCCCACGGACGCAACAGGTCGGCCCGCAGCATCAGCTTCTCGGAGCGCAGGAACTCCCCGAACGACAACGTCTTGTTCTCCAGGGCCGCGCGCTGCTCGCGATACACCGAAGCGTCATCGACGAGCAGGTCCGGATCGTCGGCGGCGCCCGCGAACAGCACACCGGATTCCTCGAAGGTCTCCCGCGCCGCGGCGCACACCAACGCCTCGGCGAGCTCGACGTCCACGCCGAACCGGTCGGCCCACCACTGCCGATCCGGGCCGTGCCAGGCCACGTCGGCGTTGCGATCCCGGTCGTCGACACCGCCGCCGGGGAACACCATCACCCCGGCGACGAAATCCATCGCCGAGTGCCGCCGCATCAGAAACACCTCGAGGCCGTCGGCAGCGCCGTGGGCACCGTCACGGATCAGCATCACGGTGGCGGCGGGCCGCGGCGTCAACGGTTCGGGGGTGGTCATGTCCGTCTCCTGTGTGCGGCGCGGCTCCTGGTGCGACGCGCGAAGTAGCGGCCGTCGATGACGTCGAGCGCGATGGACTGCCCGAACGCCTTCGAGAGGTTCTCCGCGGTCATCACGTCGGTCAGAAGGCCGGAGTCCACCACCTTGCCCTCGGACAGGATCAGGCAGTGGGAGAAACCGTGCGGGATCTCCTCGACGTGGTGGGTCACCAGGACCATCGCCGGAGCATCCGCGTCGGAGGCCAGATCACTGAGCCGCGCGACGAGTTCCTCGCGGCCACCCAGGTCGAGGCCGGCGGCGGGTTCGTCGAGGAGCAGCAACTCCGGGTCGGTCATCAGCGACCGCGCGATCAGCACCCGCTTGCGTTCGCCTTCCGACAGGGTGCCGTAGGTGCGCTCGGCGAGATGTTCGGCGCCGACGCTTTCCAGCATCTCGAGTGCCTGGTTGTAGTCCATGTCGTCGTAGCGCTCGCGCCAGCGGCCCAGCACGGCATACCCGGCCGACACGACCAGGTCCCGCACGACCTCGTCGTCGGGCACCCGCTGGGAAAGGGCCGCACTGCTGAGTCCGACACGCGACCGCAACTCGGACATGTCGACCCGGCCGAGCCGCTCGCCGAGCACGTACGCGGTACCCGATGACGGATGCTCCATCGCGGCGGCGATGCGTAGCAGCGAGGTCTTGCCCGCGCCGTTGGGACCGACGATCACCCACCGCTCGTCGAGCTCGACCGACCAGGTCACGGGCCCGACCAGCACCCGGCCGTTGCGGCGCAGCGTGACCTTGGCGAAGTCGATCAGCAGGTCGGGGTCGGCTGCGTCTTCCTTTGTTTCGGGGCTGTCGACTGGCACCCGCTCATCGTAGTCAGCCGGGTTCGGCGTGTTCCGGCGCGCTCACCGCCGATCGCTCACGCCGAAATCGTCCAGCCGTTCGCACCGTTGACGATGACCCGGTCAGCGGCATCGGCCGTCGCCGACACCCGCGCGGCGTTACCGCCGTCGACCTCGGTGACCCAGGCCAGCGCCTGCGCCGCGCTCTTGCCGAACTCGACGTGGCGCGCGACCAGCCGGCCGAGTCGTGTGTCCTCGTCGGCGGCGACGAACCACACCTCGTCCATCGCACGGCGGGCCCGTGCCCAGTCCGGTTCGTCGAGCAGCAGGTAGTTGCCTTCGGTGATGACCAGCCGAGCCGTGGGCGGGATCACCAGCGCGCCGGCCAGTGGCTGCTCGAGCGCCCGGTCGAATCCCGGGGCGTAGACGTCGACGTCGGTTTCGGTCCGCACCCGCTCGAGAAGGTGGGCATATCCCACCGGATCGAAGGTTTCCGGCGCACCCTTGCGATCCAGCAGCCCGAGCTGACGCAGTTGGGCGTCGGCCAGGTGGAAACCGTCCATCGGAACGTGCGCGGCCCATCCGTCGCCACAGCGGTCGCCGATGCACCTCAACAGGGCCGCCACCAGGGTCGACTTGCCCGATCCCGGACTCCCGGCGAGCCCGAGGACGGCCCGCGACCCGCCGCGCCCCAGCGCGACGGCGTCAGCCGCCAGCGACTCCAGCGTGTGTTGGCCGCTCACCTGCACCATCATCGGCCCAACGCTGCGCCGAATCCACCCGGGCCCACCCGCTGACGGCCAGTACCCGGGCGGGGATCAGCCGTACGAACAGCTGCACCAGCGGGCCGATGCCGAACGCGTAGACCACGGTGCCGATGCCGACGGTCCCGCCGAGCAGCCAGCCGACGGAGAGCACAGTGGCCTCGATCGCCGTGCGTACCAAGCGAACCGAACGGCCGCTGCGTACCACCAAACCGGTCATCAAGCCGTCGCGCGGGCCCGGCCCGAGGCCGGCGCCGATGTAGAGGACCGTGCTGAAGGCGTTGAGCACAACCGCGGCGAGCATCATCGAGACCCGCAACGTCATCGAGGCCGGCGCCGGTATCAGCCACAGCGCGACGTCGACGGTGACCGCGATGACAACGACGTTGGCGACCGTGCCGATCCCCGGGCGGTTACGCAGCGGGATCCACGCCAGCAGGACCGCGACGCCGACTACGGCCGAGGCCAGCCCGATCGTCATCCCGGTCCGCAGAGCCAACCCCTGGTGGAAGACGTCCCAGGGGTCCAACCCCAGCCCGGCACGCACCATCATCGCCATCGACGTGCCGTAGCCGAGCAACCCGGCCAGCAGCGCCGTGCCTCGCACCGCGGCGCGTCCCCCGGCCATCACGCGTGGTCGGGGAAGTGCATTCGGATGGCGTCCAGTTCGCTGCGCATGCGGCGGGCGTCCGCGTCGCGCTCGTAGCTGATGGGGTCCATCGGCAGGTAGTAGAGGTCCGCCAGCCGGTGGGCCAGACGGGATATCCAGTGCGTCATGTGGACATGTTGTTATCCAACTGGCTTGCGCTTCAATAGCCAGTTGTCGAATACTGGCCTCAATGACTGGCGTAATGGCGGCGCGCACGCTCGATGTGGACCTTCTGGCTCGCGAGCTCGGAAACTGGCGCACGTCCAGTCGGAGCGGTCCGGCGTACCACGGGCTTGCCGACGCCATCCGATTGTTGATCGTCGACGGCCGGCTGCCCGTGGGCGCCCGGTTGCCCAGCGAACGCGCGCTGGCCGAGGCACTGCGCGTCTCGCGTACCACCGTCACCGCGGCGTACACCCAGTTGCGCGAGGACGGATACCTCAACGCCCGCCGCGGGGCCCGCAGCACCACGGCGCTGCCGGTCACCCCCGGCGCTCCCCCGCTCTCCGCGCCTCCGACGCTCAGCCTGGCGGCAGCGGCGCTGTCCGCCCCGGCGTCCGCGGTGATGACCGCCTTCGCCGAGGCGGCCGACGACATGACGCCCTACCTGCACGGGATGGGCCACGAGCTCGTCGGCGCCCTCGCCCTGCGGCGGGCGATCGCCGAAAGATATTGCGAGCGAGGTCTTCCCACCGAGCCCGACGAGATCATGGTGACCACCGGTGCGCTGCACGCCATCGGCCTGATCCTCACCACCTACATTCAGCCCGGAGACCGTGTCCTCGTCGAGCAGCCGACCTATCACGGTGCGTTGTCGGCGATCACCACCGCAGGCGCTCGTCCGGTGCCCGTCTCGATGACCGAGGACGGCTGGGACCTCGACGCTCTGGAAGCCGCGGTGCACCAGTTGGCGCCCAACCTGGCCTACCTGATTCCCGACAACCACAACCCCACCGGCCACACCATGCCTGTCGCGGATCGAAAGCGTCTGGCGCACATCATCACCGAGACGCGGACGCGGACCGTCATCGACGAGACGATCAGCGACATCTGGCTCGACGAACCGACACCGCCCCCGTTGGCCGCCGACGTGACCAGTCGGCGCGACCTGGTTCTGACGGTCGGTTCGATGTCGAAGTCCTTCTGGGGTGGGCTGAGGATCGGCTGGATTCGCGCCGAGCGGAACACCATAGCGACCCTGGCCGCGATGCGACCGTCCGTCGACATGGGAACCGCCGTGCTCGAACAGCTCGCGGCAGCAAGGCTTCTCGCGCACCGCGACGAGCTGATGCCGGAGCGTCGGGAGATCCTGAGGGCCCGGCGGGCGTTCCTGCGGTCGCTGCTGCAACGAGAGCTACCCGACTGGCAGCCCGGACCCGGCGCCGGGGGCATGTCGCTGTGGGTCCGGCTACCTGCCCCGATGAGCACCGCGCTGTCGGCCGCGGCGTCGCGAATCGGCCTCGAGTTACCGGCCGGACCCCGTTTCGGCGTCGACGGAACTTTGGAGCGCTTCGTGCGCGTCCCCTACGCGCTGCCCGAGGACCAACTCTCCGAGGCGGTGGCCCTGCTCGCGCGGGCCTGGCACAGCGTCACGGGTTCTGCCGCACCGGAACCCACCACCGTGGTGGTGTGAGCACGGGCACCCCGTCAGTCGGGGATGTCGACCCGCCGCACGACCCCGTCGAGCGCATCGGCGGCCTCGATCTCGCCCCGGGTGACACCGAGGATGAACAGCACCGTGTCGAGGTACGGATGGTTCAACGACGCGTCGGCCACCTCCTGCAGCGCGGGCTTGGCGTTGAAGGCCACGCCCAGCCCCGCCGCCGAGAGCATGTCGATGTCGTTGGCGCCGTCGCCGACGGCCACCGTCTGCTCCATCGGCACGCCGGCCTGCTGCGCGAAATCCCGCAGCGCCTTGGCTTTTCCCGGCCGGTCGACCACATCACCGATGACGCGGCCGGTGAGCTTTCCGTCGACGATCTCCAACTCGTTGGCCGCGACGAAGTCCATCATCAGCTCGTGCGCGAGTGGCTCGATGACCTGTCGGAAGCCGCCGGAGACGATGCCGCAGTGGTAGCCGAGCCGGCGTAGCGTTCGCAGCGTCGTCCTGGCGCCCGGGGTGAGTTCGATCTGCTCGGCCACCTCGTCGAGCACCTCGGCGGGCAGGCCCGCGAGCGTGGCGACCCGGCGGTGCAGCGACTCGGCGAAGTCGATCTCGCCGCGCATCGCCGCCGCCGTGACCTCCGCGACCGCGGCCTCGGCGCCGGCGTGCGCGGCCAGCATCTCGATGACCTCGCCCTGGATCAGCGTGGAGTCGACGTCGAAGACGATGAGCCGCTTGGCGCGCCGCGAGAGGCTGTAGTCCTCGACCGCGATGTCGATGCTCTCCTCGACGGCCACCCGGGCCAGCACGGCCTGCAACTGGCCGTACACGCCGGGCGGGACCGACACCCGCAGCTCGAGGCCGGTCACGGGATAGTCCGACACCCCGCGGATGAAATCGATGTTGACGCCGAGGGCGGCCGCTTCCCTGGCCACCACCCCGAACGCCTCCGCAGTGATCGGACGGCCCAGCACCACGATGGTGTGCGTCGAGGGCTCGCGCATCACCGGCAGCCGGTCGCTGCTCTCGATGGTGACCTCGAGACCCACGCCGTGGATGGCGGCCTCCACCTCGGCGCGCAGTTCGGGACCACCGGCGACCTCGGCGGGGCCTGCGACGAGCACTCCGAGCGTCAGGCGCCCGCGGATGACCACCTGTTCGACGTTGAGGAGCTCAACCCGGTGCCGGGACAGCACCTCGAACAGCGCCGACGTGACACCCGGCTGGTCGCGGCCGGTGACCGTGATCAGTAGCGATGAGCGCTCGCGCGAAGAGCCGACCGGCTCCGATGAGCGCTCGCGCGAAGAGCCGGCCGCTGCACTCACTCCTTGTTGCCGCGACACGCGCCTATCTAGCTACGGACTTCGACGTCGTCGATCCTGGTGACGTCGCCGTCCTCGGGACCGTGCGCACGTCCGACGTGCGCCTCCCGGCGCATCCGGTCGACCATGTGCGGATAGTGCAACTCGAAAGCCGGTCGCTCCGAACGGATCCGGGGCAGCTCGGTGAAGTTGTGCCGCGGCGGCGGGCAACTGGTGGCCCACTCCAGCGAGTTGCCGTAACCCCACGGGTCGTCGACGGTGACGACCTCGCCGTAGCGCCAACTCTTGAAGATGTTCCACACGAACGGCAGCATCGAGGCGGCCAGGATGAACGACCCGATCGTCGAGACCACGTTCAGCGTGGTGAACCCGTCGCTGGGCAGGTAGTCGGCGTAGCGCCGCGGCATGCCCTCGTCACCGAGCCAGTGCTGCACCAGGAACGTGGTGTGGAAGCCGATGAACGTCAGCCAGAAGTGCAGCTTGCCCAGCCGCTCGTCGAGCAGCCGTCCGGTCATCTTCGGGAACCAGAAGTAGATGCCCGCATAGGTGGCGAACACGATGGTGCCGAACAGCACGTAGTGGAAGTGCGCGATCACGAAATAGCTGTCGGTGACGTGGAAGTCCAGCGGCGGGCTGGCCAGCAGCACGCCCGACAGACCACCGAGCAGGAACGTCACGATGAAGCCGACGGAGAACAGCATCGGCGTCTCGAACGTCAACTGGCCCTTCCACATCGTGCCGATCCAGTTGAAGAACTTGATGCCGGTCGGAACCGCGATCAGGAACGTCATGAACGAGAAGAACGGCAGCAGCACCGCACCGGTGGCATACATGTGGTGCGCCCACACCGCGACAGACAGCGCCGCGATACCCAGGGTGGCGTAGATCAGCGTCGTGTAGCCGAAGATCGGCTTGCGGCT
>Ga0209347_1002251_pt1 | contig 26273 bp, 28 predicted proteins | sample AutmiccommuBRH23_FD_187382 | JGI IMG/M metagenome (GOLD analysis project Ga0209347, IMG submission 187382) | Deep subsurface microbial communities from Mt. Terri, Switzerland - Autotrophic microbial communities BRH/23 (SPAdes) (version 2) | ecosystem: Environmental > Aquatic > Deep subsurface >...
GCGATCATAATATTTGGCTTTATATGTTATTTTTTTATTTTTTCTAGCAACGTGATTTTTTTTATGAAATTCTATTTTAGTATTGCTTTTTACTTCAGTAAAGATTTCCTTAATATTTGTAATATATTTTTCTTGGTATTCTTAATATTTTTTCGGAAGTTAATATTGTTGATTTTGTATATCTTGAACAAATTACAATTGCGCAAACATTGGGAGAAAAAATTTTTCTTAACGAGAGATTAGCTGTTGACAATAGTCACACGCAAACTGGTGCAATCTGGTTTCTAGCTCCAATATATAGCAGTATAAAGGGTGGTGAAGTAATGGATCTATTTCTTAAAGAGCGAGTAATATTTGTCACAGGTGGTAGCCGTGGGATTGGTAAATCTATTGTTGAGGATCTTCTTAAAGAGGGTGTCTGCATTGGAACATGCGCACGTAATATGTCGGAGTTAGAACAGTTACGGGATTCATTATCAGAATCAATGCGTTCTAGGCTTAATATTCAACAATGTGATGTTCGTAATCCGGATGATGTTCGCACAGCTGTTAATCTTACAATTGAACAGTTTGGTCATCTTGATGGCATTGTGACAAATGCCGGATTTGGTACTTCTGGACGAGTACTGGAAACTACGATTAATGATTGGATGTCACAATACGAGATCAAAATAATTAGTATCCTTAATGTTGTACACGCAGCAATTCCTGCCTTGCGTCAATCTAATGCTGGTCGAGTGGTGATTATGAATGGTGTAACAGCTAACGTACCCGATAGTGAGATGGCCGCTGTCAGTGCTTCCAGAGCTGCTGTTAAGCAAGTTGTAAATATGTTAGCGGAAGATCTTGCGGTAGACAATATTTGTGTTAATGTAGTAAATATTGGAGTAATTGATACAAATCGTCAGATTGAGCGATTTAAAAAATCGGGTTCTGTTTTGACGTATTCAGACTGGGCTAAACAGGAAGCTGAGCGCCGAGGAATTATTCTTGGTAGATTTGGACGAGCGGATGAAGTTTCTCCGATAGTTATGCTCCTTCTTTCTCCCCTTTCGTCATACATCACCGCTAGCTCAATAGACGTAGCTGGAGGGTTAAATGCAAGATAATAATTTCTATTTCGTGCTCGTAACACAGCAACTGTAAATTAGCAATCGTTGTAACTGCTTTCAGGTTTATTAATTTCTAATTGAAGGGATGATTATTTGAATATTAAACGTAAGAAAATAATGTCTATAATGTTTACTACACTAATCATTTTGATAATACCATACATAATATTTTATTTAAAACAGGGATTCTCAAAAATAGAGATATTTTTTATATTAACTTGTAATATTGTTTTTTTATATGGTGTTTCAAGATATTTTACTAATATCTTAATAAGTTATTTTTTTAATATATTATCTGAAAGTAATATAAATTTTAATTATAAGAATTTACTTTCACAAATAGATTCAAATATTAAAACTATGAATTTTTTAGTAATAATCATTATATTGATCTATGTTTACATTATTCTGATTGTACAAAATACATTTCCTTTTATCCTATTCCCTTTGGCTGTACCATTACTTACATCAACTGTAGGAAATTATTTAAATAAAGTATTTCTTTTTAACGGCACCTTTTATGTTCTAAATAGAAAATTAAGTGAGTTAGTTTTAGTTAGTAAATATAAATTATCTCAGAAGAATGAGATTATATTGATATTGAAAAATGAAGAAGAAATTATAATAACTGGTGATAATCGAACTAATGAAGAAATTATTACAATTCTTAACAATCGTGGTATTAACTCTTTATAGAATAATAATATATTTATTTTATATTAATAAATACTGACGGAAGGGTAATAGCATGAGACTTAATACTTTTCAAAAATTCTATTGCATCAAACAACATGATGAAAAAGATTGTGGTCCCGCTTGTTTGGCAGCAGTAATTAAACAACATGGATTAAAACTACCTATATCAAAAATAAGCAACCTTTACAGTAGAAGATGTTAATGGTCAGCAACTAATAGAATCTGAGGTTTTGGTTCCGGTTGATCAAAAAGTAGACTTACCGAGTGAATATTTATTTAAAGATAATGAATTAGAGGCAGCTAAAGGAGCGGAACCAATAGTTGATAATATATTGGAGTAAATCCGTCAATTTTGTGATTAAGTTGTAGGAATCTATCAAGTTCCTACAGTTTAATATTATTGTAACATTGGGGTGTTAGTTAAGCTTTCCGCGGGGCAATAACTGTATGCTTTTGTTGCAAGAAAACAAAAAATTAGCCTACATTGTACGAGGAAACGAACTTTGGTGGTTCATGTAAATCCTTATTTTATTAAATCATGAAGGGAGGTTTTAGTAAAGAAAACTTCATTCAGATGGAGCTTTAAACTCCACCTGAATGTTAGTTGCACTTATCAAGGAGCTTAGCGCCGCTTATCCCCCGCTTATAGAAGCGGGAGACTTAGCGGAGGTTAGCTATCGGGTAAATGTTTCAATAATTATCTGTAAACGAACAAATGCAAGTTTCTGCAGGAGGTTGGCTAGGAGATTCTATTCGTGTTGCAGGAGCTGTTATAACAGGTGTGGCGCTTGTCGGGGGAGCTACTATTGCTGTTCCTATAGGAATAAGTGTCGGGTTAGCTTATTTAGCTACTTCTGTTGGATTTTATCAGAATTAGCAATAACGTCACTTCTAAAATTTAAAAGGAAGAGTGGAATATCATGTCGGAATTTAAATCGCTTAATAATCAGGAGATAATGGATATAAATGGTGGTGGAGATGGTGGTTGGTTTGATGCTTTAAAGGTTGCTGTATCTTCCGCCGGTGTAATGTTTAAAACTACTAAGAACCCTATGCAACTGCAGTAGGTTTTGTTGTAGGCGGGGTAATTGGTTATTTTGATTTATAATTTATAAATAAATAATTTTCCATATTCAAGCAAAAACAGTATATCGGCTTGAATATAGATAATTTTCAATTCTACTATATTACAGGAGAGATGAATCTGAGTATGAAAATAATAAAGTTTATCATTTTATTGTTTGCACTTATTGCCATCATTAATATTGTCTTTTTTAAAACTGAAACATTGTGGATTAATGTTATAGAGTTTATTGTATTAATTGCTATTTTTTTTGTGCCATTAAAAAAAAAATAGACAATATCCATGTGTGTGTGTAATAAGCTATATTAAGAATGGTCTACTATTCTATGAGCACGTGGTATACTTTTTTATTGACATTCGCACTAAGGTTGCAGGATGGGCAGCTGTAACTGCCGGAGTTGCAACAGTTGCTGCAGGTGTAACAGGTATAATGTGGGCATTAGAATAATTATAGCTACTGTATTATAATGATAACATCTATAGTAGAGAATAAGCCAGAGGTGATCTATAGTAATTTCTGGCTTATATTCTAGTTTATTAAGTAATTTATATACATAACAAAAATATTATTATATTTGAAAAGGAGTGGAACTATGCGTACTAGGTCATTCTCAAATATCTATAGAATAATAATGATTTGTTCGATTATTACAATTATTTGTTTTTTGCTAGTCTTATTAATATTTCTAGCGAATGGTTTTGAGAAAGGAAATATTATTATTTTATTTTTAACATTATCTAGTTCAATTTTAACCTTAAGTATGCTAGCTATTGTGAGAAAGAAAAAGTAATAAACTATTCATTTCAATCATTACAACTATGTATACAGCCAAATGGATATAGTTTATTGATGTATTTGCGAATTTATTTTTTTTTAGGAAGTGTATTAATGCAACTAAACTATTTCACCAAATACCACTGTATCAAACAACACGATTTCAAAGACTGTGGTTCTGCTTGTTTAGCAACAGTATCAAAACAACATGGATTAAAACTACCAATCTCCAAGATCCGCGAGGTAGCTGGTACCGATAAACAAGGCACGAATGCCTATGGCTTAATCCAAGCTGCAGAAAAGCTTGGATTTACTGCTAAAGGTGTCAAAACGGCAAAAAAAGAAGCAATATTCGAGGAGTTCCCTTTGCCAGCTATAGCCATGTAGTTGTTGACGGAACACTACTTCATTACATGGTTATCCATAAAATATCCCAAAATAGTAAATTGACTTGAATATGGAAATAGTTCAATTGTGGAGAATACTAAAGAAATTAATGGTTGGGGTTCAGTAGGAGCGCTTGCAGGTGTGATTTTTGGATTAGCTGCTGTGCTATTGTAGCAGTAACTTCCGGTACAGACAGACCTGTATCGACTATGTTAAAAACTGCATTTGCAACAAGTATGACTGCTGGGGCTATTGGAGCATTTCTGCCAACAATTTAATATTTGGGAGGTTTAATAAACCTCCCATTTATCAATTCTCACATAATTATTTGTTAACAAATAAAATTAAGTTATGAGGTGAGTAAATGTTTGATTCGGCATTTATTAGATTTTTTCTCTATTCATTTGTTGCTTTTTTGGGGGTTGGATTTATAACATTCATATATGGAACAGTATTTAGACTGGATATGAGATTGCTATATGTTTTGTTATTCTTAGTTGTTTCACTTGCTATTGGAGTTTCAATGGGGATTTTTGGACATTTTTATGCAATGCAAAAGACGATAGATTTGGAAAGTAATTATTCATTAACTGATTTACAACTCAACTTAAATAAAATAAATTTTGAAAAGACTGTTGAAGAAAATAATATAATTACTTATTCAAATAAAAGTAAGTATTATGAATGGTTTTATGGAAAGATTATTATTCAAGTCCATAACGATAAAATAGCTATTACAGCCGCAAAATGTATTTTAGATAAATATTTTTGAAATAAAAATTCTTGAGCGGAAAAAGTTAATTTCTTTACAGCACTTTTGAGTGTTTAATTTATAGGCACTTATATTGCTTAAAAAAGAGAAGAGTAAAAGGATGAAAAGCTATGTCGATGTTCAACAGATACCAATGCATTAAACAATATGATTTCAAAGACTGCGATCCGGCTTGTTTAGCAACCATCTCCAAGCAACACGGCTTAAAAACGCCAATCTCTAAGATCCGTGAAGTAGCCGGTACCGATAAACAAGGCACCAACGCCTACGGCTTAATCCAAGCTGCAGAGAAGCTCGGATTTACTTCTAAAGGTGTCAAAACGGCGAAGAAAGAAGCGATTTTCGAGGAATTCCCATTGCCAGCTATTGCCCATGTAGTTGTTGACGGTATGCTACTGCATTATTTGGTTGTTCACAAGATTACCAAAAAAGAGATTACCGTTGCTGATCCAGCCAAAGGGATAGTTAAATATACCCCTGAAGAGTTCTTTCAGATCTGGACAGGGGTGCTGATCCTACTAGTGCCTGCTCCCACCTTTAAAAAAGGAGATGAAACCAAGGGGCTTTTTTCTCGTTTCTTTCATTTATTAATCCCACAAAAAAGCTACTATTACATATATTTTTCGCGTCTATCATCTATACTTTGTTTGGCATATTAGGTGCATGCTATTTCAAATTCTTAATAGATGATGTCTTAACCTATCAATTAAGAAAGGTACATTGCTGTATTATATGGTTATTCATATTTTACCAGACTTCAGGGACAGGTGAGTTGTCGGCCATTCGGACAACCAACCTGTCCCCGTTGTATTGATTTATCTTGCATACAAGCCGAAAGCGGTCAGGAGAGTGTATATACCCAAAGCTGGCACAGATAAAATGCGTCCGCTAGGTATCCCTGCTTATGAGGATAAGCTGGTGCAGGGTGCACTATCCAAGATACTTAATGCTATTTATGAGCAGGATTTTCTGGAATGCTCATTTGGTTTCAGACCTAACAGAAGCTGCCACGATGCATTAAAAGTATTGGACAAGATACTGAATATGAAAGAAATTAATTATGTGGTAGATGCGGATATTAAAGGATTCTTTGATCATGTTAATCATGAATGGCTGATGAAGTTCTTACAGCATAGAATAGCAGACCCTAACATACTTCGATTAGTAGCAAGATTCTTGAAATCTGGAATAGTAGAAGCGGGCATAAAATATGATACCCCAGAAGGAACACCTCAAGGTGGGGTGTGTTCGCCAATTCTTAGGAATTTATACCTGCACTATGTACTGGACTTATGGTTTGAAAAGCGTGTAAGGAAGAACTATAGGGGGAAGGCGTACATGGTAAGATATGCCGATGATAGTGCGCCACGAAGGCGTGTCCAAGTAGCGTAGCTACTTGAAGACAGCTATGCTGTACAGATGATGGTGGTTGGCCCACCGAAATCGCCATACAGGTGGAGGTTTCAAACTACCTTAAGGTGCTGTGGTCAAAAGCCATGGTATTGAGCGTTAAGGAAAAGGCGGTAATAAACTGTCAAGTGTGTGTTAAGGAGATGAAAGAGCATGTGAACCACTTACGAAAGTGTCGAAAGCGTAGAGATTCCATCAAAACCAGGGGGTAGTCGTTAATCTGGGAAAAGTCTAGAAGAAACCTGTTTACTGACTAGATGGTGGGCGGCACAGAGGTGGCATGAACTTAATACAGGTGTTTGTACGGAACGTGGGAACCCACGGGCTGATGTTAAGGGAGTATATCAAGTGGAAGAACCACAAGATAAGAGTACCGATGCAGTCATGGGGGCAGATTGGATTGTAGTAGTGAAGAAGTATCTGTAATGGATATGGAGCGAAGAATCCGAGTTATTCAGTTTCAAGAATAAGCCAACTTTGAAAGGAGGAGGAGCTTGTGCAAGAAACAAAGCCACACAATATTTCGAAGAGAGCAGTATTTACTGCTTATGAGAGAGTGAAAGCAAACAAGGGAACATATGGAGTGGATGAACAATCTATCGAGGCTTTTGAAATGAAGCTAAAAGATAATCTGTATAAGATTTGGAATAGAATGTCATCAGGAAGTTACTTCCCCAAACCCGTAAGAGCAGTAGCGATACCAAAGAAAAACGGTGGCACAAGAACACTTGGAGTACCGACAGTAGAAGATAGGATAGCACAAATGGTTGTGAAGATGTACTTTGAACCAAATGTAGAACCGATTTTCTGCGAGGATTCCTACGGATATAGACCAAACAAATCAGCGATACAAGCTATAGATGTGACAAGAACAAGATGTTGGAGAAAAGACTGGGTATTAGAGTTTGATATCAAAGGTCTATTCGATAATATCAAGACATGACTACTTGATTGAAATGGTGAAGAGACATACAGATGAGAAATGGATACTTCTGTATGTAGAGCGTTGGTTGACAGCGCCCTTTCAGATTGAAGATGGAACATTGATTCCGAGATCTTCAGGAACACCACAAGGAGGAGTGATTAGTCCGGTTCTTGCAAATTTATTTCTGCATTACTCATTTGATGATTTTATGGTCAAAGAGTTTTCGTCTATACCGTGGGTAAGATATGCCGATGATGGGGTAACGCACTGTGTATCACTTAAACAGGCAAAATACTTGCAACAAAGATTGATTGAAAGATTTGCTGTGTTTGGATTGGAATTGAATCTCGAGAAAACAAAAATTGTATATTGCAAAGATGATGACCGAAAAGGTAATTATGAATATACTTCTTTTGACTTTTTGGGTTATACATTTCGACCAAGATATGCAAAGAATAGGTATGGAAAGTTCTTTACAAATTTTCTGCCAGCAATAGGAGAAAAAGCGAAGAAAGCCATACAAAAAGAAATCCGTGGTTGGAAGTTACAACTGAAATCAGATAAGAGTCTGAATGATATTGCCAACATGTTTAATAAGCAGATACAGGGTTGGATAAATTATTATACGCATTTCTATAAGTCAGCAATATATGATGTACTTAGATACATTAATAGGTGTCTTGTTAAATGGGTTCGTAGGAAATATAAAAAGCGAAACTCAAGGACAAGAGCAGAAAATTGGCTTGGAGAAGTAGCTAAACGTGATAAGAAATTGTTTGCACACTGGAAGTTTGGAATATTACCAGCGGCTGGATAATGGGAGCTGTATGAGCTGAGAGGTTCACGTACAGTTCTGCGAGAGACTTAGGGGGAGGTTCCCTAGGTCTACTCTCTCAGTCTTCTGTTTTCAGTATGAGGAAGATGCAAAAGAATTCTATAAGCAGATGATAGAACGCTTGGCAAAGTTTAATTTAGAAGTGGCAGAAGAAAAGACAAAAATAATTTGTTTGGACAAGGATAAGAATGAAGATGATGGAAATGGAAGGAACCAAAGCAACTCATTTGATTTTCTAGGTTTCACGCACTACATTGGAAAAGATAAAAATGGGGCAAAGCGAGCCAAAAGGAAAACGAGTAAGAAGAAATACAGAGCAAGCTTGCTAAGATGTAAGGAATGGATAAGAAACAACAGGCATATGCCATCCAAGGAATTGATGAAGAAAATAAAAGTCAAGCTACAAGGATATATTCGATATTATGGTATAACCGACAATAGGCGTGCGGTTAGTAATTTTATTGATGAAGTCAAAAGATTAATATACAAATGGCTAAATAGAAGAAGCCAGCACAAGAGTTTTGACTGGAATAAATTCAACCTATTCCTTAAGAAATATCCATTACCAAGGGCGAAAACCTATGTGAGAATATTTGAGTTAGGAGCAGGAAGCAGCTATATTCTGTAAATGGTGAAGTGAAGAGCCGGATGCGTTAATAGCGCAAGTCCGGTTCTGTGAGGGATTGGAGCCGTGAGGCTCCGTCTACTCGATAGTTGTCGGCCATTCGGACAACCAACCTGTCCCCGTTGTACTGATTTGCCAGACAGATCACCTGTCCCCGCGCCTTTCTTCGAAGAATTTCCTCTACCTGCAATCGCTCATGTAATTGTTGATCAAACCTTATTACATTACATGGTCATCCATAAAATTACCAAAAAAGAGATCACCGTTGCTGATCCAGCCAAAGGGATAGTTAAATATACCCCTGAAGAGTTCTTTCAGATTTGGACAGGGGTGCTGATCCTACTAGTGCCTGCTCCCACCTTTAAAAAAGGAGACGACACCAAGGGGCTTTTTTCCCGTTTCTTTCATTTGTTAATCCCACAAAAGAAACTATTATTGCATATCTTTTTCGCATCTATCATCTATAAACAAGGATGGTTTCATTAACCATCCTTTATTTTACCAGATTTCAGGGACAGGGGAGTTGTCGGCCATTCGGACAACCAACCTGTCCCCGCGCCTTTTACTTGGTGCCTCTTTTACAATTACAACATCGTCGAATTTTGTCGAAAGAGGTAGAACAATGTCGAATATTATATATTATGCAAATTGAAGAAAAAAATGGTTGACAAGCGTTGCAGGGGGGGATATAATGGGAAAAAATAAGACTAATGGACTACTATATTAGTAGATTTAGGATAAGCTGAGGGAGGACAAACATGGAAGGAATTGAAACAGGTAAAGTGTTAAAGTTTGAGAACTTGATATCGTTAAGAAAAAAAATGACACAACAACAAATACAAGAGGAGTTAATGAAGCTAGGGAACTACTTGAAGGAGAATAATATCAAGAAAGTAGGACCATTAATTACTGCAACCTTTGCAGTAGAAGATGTTAATGGTCAGCAATTAATAGATTCGGAGTTTTTAATTCCAGTGGATCAAAAAGCTAGTTTGCCTAATGAATATAAATTTAAAGAAAAGTTTCATTTGGTTAATGCTGTATATAAAAGATATGTTGGAAACCTTTTTGAATTACAAGGGGCTTATAGTGAAATAATGAATTATATTCAACAAAGAAGCTTTCATCAGATTACAGCAGGATATAACGTTAATGTAAACGAGGAAGAAGCTGCAAAAGGTGCGGAACCCATCATTGATATTTATATTGGAGTTAATCCTTCTATATTATGATTAAGATTGCAGATAATGGTTTTATATCTACAATCTTAATATAAATTATAACAAATATGAATTGTTCTATATACTTCCCGGGGGTTAAAAGAAAAATTCTATTTGTTATATTATCTAATAAAAAAAGGAGGTTTTAAAAATGACTAATGCAGTAGCATTAAATAATTTGAATTTTGTTGAGTTGACTAACAGTGAAATGTTGGATATCTCTGGGGGATTATCGGCATGGGGTATTGCTTCTGGAGTATTTACAATTGTCGCTGGAGCCGCTGCTGTTGTAGGTGGAGCTGCTGCTCTTTTTGTTCCAGAGCCTGTAGCAACAAAAATTATTGGTTATTCAGCTATTACTGCAGGGATTTCAACAATCGCTGCTGGAGCTTCAGCCATTATGTGGGCTTTAGAATAATTAAACTTTATTCGACATTGAATATTTATAGGTTTTAATCTATAAATATTCAATGTTCTCTATTTCATAATAATATGGAGGTATATATGATAAAGAAAAAATCAGGAAAAGTATTAGTGATAATAATTGGGTTTATTATTTCAGTGATAGGTTTATTAAATGTCATTGCTTTATCAAATCCGTCAAAAGAGGTTTTGCTTATTATTGGATCTCTATTAATAATTTTTGGGATAATATTAATAGTATATGGATTTAATATATTAAAAAAAGGAAAACATTAGGATTTTTAGTTTTTAGGGTGTCTATATTTATTGATAATTTACCAATCGTTTAAGGGGGATAAAGTGCATTTTAAAAAGGAAATAATGTTTTAGATTAAGTTATGAGAAGCTATATTTTCTTAAGAACAAGCTAGTTTCTTCATAGCACTTATGAGAGTTTAATTTATAAACTCTTATAGTGCTTAATAAGTGAAGAGTAAAAGGATGAAAGCTATGCTTACCAAATACCACTGCATCAAACAGCATGATATCAAAGACTGTGGACCAGCTTGCTTGGCGACCATCTCCAAGCAGCACGGCTTAAAAACGCCAATCTCCAAGATACGTGAAGTAGCCGGTACCGATAAACAAGGCACTAATGCCTATGGCTTAATCCAAGCTGCAGAGAAGCTTGGATTTACTGCTAAAGGAGTAAAAACAACAAAAAAAGAAGCAATATTCGAGGAGTTCCCATTACCTGCTATAGCCCATGTTGTTGTTGACGGCACTTTGTTGCATTACATGGTCATCCATAAAATAACCAAAAAAGAAATCACCGTAGCTGATCCAGCCAAAGGGATAGTTAAATATACCCCTGAAGAGTTCTTTCAGATCTGGACAGGGGTGCTGATCCTACTAGTGTCTGCTCCCACCTTTAAAAAAGGAGACGACACCAAGGGGCTTTTTTCCCGTTTCTTTCATTTGTTAATCCCACAAAAAAAGCTATTATTACATATCTTTTTTGCGTCTATCATCTATACTTTGTTTGGCATATTAGGTGCCTTCTATTTTAAATTCTTAATTGATGATGTCTTAACATATCAATTAAGTAAGACCTTACACATTCTATCAATCGGTATTATCGTTTTATATATTTTCAACATTTTACTTAACGCCTTTAGATCGCACCTGCTATTATATTTAAGTCAAAGGCTGGATATCAGCTTAATTTTAGGTTATTACCATCATGTTCTAGCCTTGCCGATGAATTTCTTTGGTACACGTAAAGTTGGCGAGATTATCTCAAGGCTGATGGATGCCTCAAAGGTGCGAGCAGCTATATCTGGTGCTACCTTAACCTTGATGATTGACGTGCTAATGGTAATATTCGGTGGAGCGATTCTTTATTCACAGAGCGCCTTTTTGTTTGGCGTTACCTTAATGCTAGTTCCGTTATATCTCATACTTGTCTGGGTATTTCTAAAACCAAATCGTGCAGTCAATCAGCAGGAAATGGAGAAGAACGCCCAATTAACCTCATACATTGTGGAATCTATTAATGGCATTGAAACCGTGAAAGCCTATAACGCAGAGAAACAAGCTAATTTTGAAACGGAGACTAAGTTTGTTTCTTTTCTTAAAAGCGTCTTTAAGCATGGAATCATTAACAATCTGCAAGGTTCCTTAAAAGGCTTTGTGGAAATGGTCGGGGGTATCGTAATTCTCTGGGTTGGAGCTTATCAAGTATTGCAAGGCAATATGTCAGTTGGTCAATTAATCACCTATAATGCCCTGTTAGCCTATTTCTTAAGTCCGATCAAGAATCTAATCAATCTCCAGCCAATGATGCAGTCTGCCATTGTAGCAACTGATAGATTAGGTGAAATACTAGACTTAGAAGTAGAAAGAGCAGAAAATGAGGATAAGAAGATAAGTCCAAATAACTTACATGGAACTATATCCATAAACAATTTGGATTTTCGTTATGGAACGAGACAGCTGGTCTTAAAGAATATTAATCTAACAATAGCGTCAGGAGAAAAGCTAGCTTTAGTCGGTGAGAGTGGTTCGGGTAAAACCTCCCTTGTTAAGCTGCTGATGAACTTTTATCCTTATGAAAAAGGCGACATTTTTATTAACGACTATAATCTTAAAGATATCAATATTGATGTCCTGCGGAAAAAAATCGCTTATATTCCCCAAGATACCTTTTTCTTTAGCGGAACTATATTAGAAAATTTGAACTTAGGCTTAACGGAGGAAGTAGAACTGGAGAAAATTATCGAAATCTGCAAAATAGTTAAGGCGCATGATTTTATAAATGAATTCCCCTTAAGGTATAACACTTTGCTCGAAGAGAATGGTACTAATCTCTCTGGAGGTCAAAGGCAGCGATTAGCGATTGCCAGAGCTTTGTTAAAGGAGCCGGATATTTTAATTATGGATGAAGCCACAAGCAATCTTGATTCTATTACTGAGAAGGCTATTTCTGATACAATCAATAGCTTAGGTAAAGGAATCACTACGATAATTATCGCCCATCGTTTAAGCACAATAATGAAATCTGATAAAATTGTAGTTATGGGTAAAGGTGAAATTATGGAAATGGGCACCCACGAAAGCTTAATGAGATTAAGAGGAATGTATTATCGCTTCTGGAAAGATCAGCTCCCTGATACTTATGAGGAAATAAATGAGAAAGTAACGGCAAGCTAATAAAGCGAGACTTATTCAGGTGATCAGCATATTGGGGGAAAAAAGATGAATACCATGATTAGAGATCTTCGGGATATGACCGACAGTCGAGAAATGCTAGAAGCAAAAACCAGTCCCTTTGTTGCTATTTTTATCTATTTTATCCTACTGGTAATTGTGATTGCCCTTATCTGGTCATATTTTGGTGAAATAGATGAAGTAGTTAAGGCAACGGGTGTTGTTAGACCAAACGAGAAGGTTAGCTCGATAAAAACAAAAGTAACCGGAAAAGCAGAAGAAGTTAATTTTCTCCAAGGTCAAAGGGTAGAACAGGGAGATGTACTGTTTACTTTAGAGAGAGAAGAATTGGAACTGCAAAAAAAGGCTTTAAATGAGGAATTGGCTAAGCTGGATAAGGAACTGTCAGCATTAGCCAGCTATAAGCAAAGCGTCCTGGATAATCAGAATTATATTTCGTCAGAGGACGATTACTATTACAATTTATTTTTGCAATATCAGTTGGATTACCAAAAACTCGCTGCAGAATTGGATTTGAACTCATTGGAGCTGGACAAGTCTTCAACGGAATTAGCGAGAGCTGAACTGGACAATCAACTAAACTACCAGCTATATGCAAGCAGGTTGGCTGAAGCCGCGCGTTTGTTAACAGATCTACAGACACTCGAAAAGTCCATTAAAGAGCAGAAGAATCTTTTTTCAGAGAATTTTAGTGACTACTATAACAAATACCAAGAATATCAGCTTCAGCTTGAGCAACTGCAAGAAATTACTGAACGTGCTTATCAACAAATGCTTATCTCAGTGGAAATAGGCGAGGAATATCTTCCGAAAATTCAGATAGAGGAGGATGTTCGGCAGTATAAGCTGGCTAAGTTGGATTTGGATAGCTACACTAATAATTATTTGCTGAATGTTAGTACTACAATCAATGAGCAGGAGCAGCTGATAACAGAATTAATAATAAATATCGAACGCACAGAAGAGAACAAGTCAGAAGCCCAGATTGATCAAAATTATTTTGCAAAACAAAGTCAATTAGCTGAAAAACAATCAGCGGAAAGCCAACAATATAGTGCTGTACTACTTGAAAAATTCCAGATAGATAAGGTCGTTGCAATTAATGAACAAATAAAGCTATTTAATGATCGACGGACAAATATCCTTGACCAGCTAAAAAATCTACAGATAAGCATTCAAGAGCGGATCATCACTTCGCCGATAAATGGAATAGTTAATATAGTAACGGAGATAAATATGGGAGATCTTATTGCTAGTGGTGTGGAGTTAATAAAAATAGTTCCCGAAACTGATTCGGAATACAAGGTTATGCTTACAGTCTTAAATAAGGATATTTCGAATATTGCAGTAGGAGATGAAATTAAGTACCATTTTCTGGCGTTACCTTATAAGGAATACGGAGAAATTAAAGGAAAGATAAATAAAATCAGTATAGATTCGACGATGAACCCAAATGATGGGGTCAGCTTCTATATTGTAGAGGCTTCAATTGATAATCAAGCCCTTTATAGCTACAAGGGTCAAGAAGCCAATATAAAAGTAGGTATGTTAAGTGAGGCATATGTAATAACGGATTCTAAAAAGATTCTGAATTATGTATTAGAAAAAATAGATCTGCGGGATTAATAGAAATATGTTTGCTAAGGAGGTGCTAATGTGATTATAAAAGGTATTCGGAGACTTTTAGTTACTTTGATGTTACTTATTTTCATCACAAGCAAACTTACAATTACAATTGCATCAGATTCTGAGAGTCACACTGCAACAGAGCTGACGCTTGATGCAGCATTGCAAAAAGCCTTGATGGATAACAATAATCTGAATATATTAAAGTACACTTGGCAAATGTGGCATTATCAAACTCTTGATCTAAACAACCAGCTTTCTGATCTTCAGCAGAATTCGCCAGCTAGTGCTACATATTTCCCGGTAGATAGAGGACTGTTTGAAGCACAGATCCTTAATTATGACCAGCTTAGCGGGGAGGAGAAGCTTGAGGCTGATCGACTGATAGATACCCAAATATTAATTAATCAAACCTTGAATCTCTTGCTTCAAGCCCAATATGCTCAGGATGCGGCAACTTGGAATGCCCAAATTGCCGACAAAAAAGAACAAATTAATGAAACAATATATCAGCTTGAAGTTAATCAAGACAAAAATAAACTGCAAGAAGTAGAGATGGAAAGCGGCATCAAGTTGTTGATTACCAAGCAATTTGTACAAATATTATCTTTAAAAGAAGAAATGATCTATATAGAAAAAGAGTTAGAGTATAGCGAGAAGGAAATAAAAAAAGCCGAGATCTATAAGGAGTTGGGAATAGGTTCTCAGGAAGATGTATTACAAAAAAAAGAAGGATATCGGCTTAAGTCTAGCGAATGGGATAATTTAAACTTAATTTACGATAAATCCCTATTAGAGCTTTCTTTGGAGTTGGATATTCCAAATAATCAGGAAATCCAATTACAAGCTGTAGACATAGGAGCAATTGAACAGCCGATCATCCCTAGTAGCTATTCAGAGTTGGTTTATCGACAATATCGACTTCTGCTGGCTGAAGAAGACCTTGTACTTGCTGAACACCAGCTTAGTGAAGTAAGTAGTGGCAATCTGAATCTTAAGAAGCAGTATGAATATAATGTTAAGATAGCTGAAGAGCAAATTGAGAAATTAAAAGACCAGCTGGAATCGCAAATAGCTGAGCTCTATTCTCTTTGGCAGCAAGCCTATGCAGACTATTCTAATACCCTTAGCAGCTATGAATATCAAAGGAGTCTGGAAGCTTTCCTGCAGACTAAATATCGGCTAGGGCTAATTGCTAAGCATGATTTAGATAATTATTATTTACAACAAGCTCTGCTCCTTAAACAGCTTACCATGGCCAGATTGAATTACTTTTTGGCAAAAGAAAGAGTCGGTTATCTGCTAGAGGGATATATAGAGTAGATTACATTCTAAAGAAATTGGAGGAGATGACATGGAAAAATTAGAATTCGAGAATCAAGAGGTAAAAGCTGACTTAGCTGATGAAGCATTAAGCGAGGTGAAAGCTCCTAAAGAGTATGCTGTAAAATGGACGCATTTCTTACTATTTATTGGACTATTCTTAGGCATTGGGATAATCGTCGGAATTTTTCTTGGTATTTTTGATATTTTTTCGGAAGCTAATATCGTTGAACTATTTACAGCGGGCTATATTGGTCTAATTCTTGATGCTGTAATCTTCTTTATTGCTTTATTCAGCTTCAAAAGGATTAGGAAGTTTGTATTTGCAGTCTTAGATTTTTCGGTACTCCGGGAAAAGAAGACCTATCTCTATCTTTTGGCGGGCTTTGTGATATTTTATTTATCTCAATACCTCTTTATTGAGGTAGTTAAAGTAGATGATAATACCCAGCAAGCAGTTAATCTAGGAACGGATAGCGTCAATAATCTTTGGCAATATATTTTGGCAGCCTTCTCATTAGCTTTGATTACCCCTATTAAAGAAGAGCTGCTTTATCGGGGGATAGCCCATCAATTTTTGCAAGAGAGGCACAATTTTTGGGTAGGGTTGATTGTGACCTCTCTAATCTTTGGCTTATCACATTTGGGAACTCCATTCTCGGCAATAATAATGGGGGTTGTTTTTGTTCTTCTTTTCAAACTAACGAAGTCTTTAGTACCAAGCATTCTTCTGCATATCGTTTGGAACACTTTAGTATTATCGCTGATGTTTCTCAGCTAGCTAATATTAAGAAATAAATAAGGATGGTTCATTAACCATCCTTTATGTTACCAGATTTCAGGGACAGGTAAGTTGTCGGCTATTCGGACAACCAACCTGTCCCCGTTGAATTGATTCACCAGACAGATCACCTGTCCCCAATGTCTTGAAAAAAAACATTGATAAAATAGAGAAACTATGATAAATTAATATAGAAACAGTTTTTTCGAAAATAAAATCATTATTACCCAATTATAATTATACAACATAAGCAGCCTTTAGTCAACCCCCAATTTCATTTTTTTATAGGAGTGATCGATATGAACAACAATCTTCGACAGGAACAAGAACGATTGAACAGTGTGATGGAGGTAATTAAGGAGCAAATTAGCAAACTAGAGGAGGAAACTGCCCAGCGCCGTGAAGAAGTGATTGATTTTCGTAAAAATTTTTGGGATGACGTCAAGGTTAATACAGATACTTTCGACGATTATCTTGAGACGATCATTAGCTTGAGACAACAGGCACAGGCCCTTTCCGTAAGCCAAAGCACCCACAGACAAGCCTCAAAGAGATTGTCTGCATTGCGTCGCATGCAGGAGGTGCCTTATTTTGGTCGAATCGATTTTACCGAGGAGGGAACTCCAAATCCGGAACGAATCTATATCGGTATTTCCACGCTCACGGATTCAAGTGGAGAAAATTTCCTGATCTACGACTGGCGAGCACCAGTTTCGAGTATCTATTACGATTATCCACCCGGTCCGGCAAAATACGCTACCCCTGGAGGAGAAATTAGTGGCACGCTGGAGAAAAAATGGCAATATCTGATTCGTGGCGGTGTTATCGAATCGATGTTTGATACCAGTATCACCATAGGAGACGAGATATTACAGCAGGCGCTTAGCAAAGGTGCAGATAAATATATGCACAGTATAGTGTCCACCATTCAACAAGAGCAAAACCAGATTATTCGACACGATCGCGGGCGACTGCTCATTGTTCAAGGTGCAGCTGGCAGTGGTAAGACATCAGCCGCTCTCCAGCGGATTGCTTATTTGCTCTACAAGTATAGAGATAAGTTGAAAGCCGATCAAATCATTCTTTTTTCGCCTAATTCGATGTTTAAGAGCTATGTATCCAATGTATTACCGGAACTTGGTGAAGAAAATATGCAACAAGTCACATTTCAGGAATATTTGAATCATCGATTAAGTAACGAATTTCAGGTCGAGGATCCTTATGATCAATTGGAATATGTGTTGAATGCCACGAATGAGCCTTCATATCATACAAGAATAGCGAGTATCCGATTCAAGGCATCGACTCAATTTTTCGATAAGATCAAAACATACAAGCAATCGCTGGAATTGTCCGGTATGTTATTCAAAGATATTACCTTCAGAGGAAGACCAATAATCACTGCTAAACAAATAACAAAAAGGTTTTATAGCAGCGACACCTCAATTCGTTTTCACAACAGACTCGAGAAGTTGGTGGAGTGGTTAATCGAACAATTGGATGAAGCTGAGAAAATCGAACGAACCAAGCCATGGGTATTGGAAAAAATTGAGCTGCTTAGCAACGAGGAATACCATAAGGCTTATAACTATTTACGGAAAAAAAGCGGCTTTAAAGGAGAATCTTTTGACAAAGATGATTATGAGATGGAGTCCGAAGCGCTCAGCCAATTGATTGTTCGCAAGAAGTTTAAACCGCTGCGTAAACAGATCCAAACGCTTCGTTTCGTCGACTTTAAGGGAATATACAAGCAGCTTTTCACCGATCTAAAGCAGAGTAACAGGTTTTTTGCGGCGAAGAAAACCACCGAGGAATGGGAGGGTATTTGTTTATCGACTGTGAAAATGCTAGACGAAGGAAACCTGTTTTACGAAGATGCTACTCCATATTTACTCATGAAAGAGTTGATTCAAGGTTTTCAGACAAACATCTCGATCAAACACGTGCTAGTAGACGAAGCTCAAGATTATTCTCCGTTTCAATTCGAGTTTTTGAAACGTTTATTTCCTTCGGCAAGGATGACTGTACTCGGAGACTTTAACCAGGCGATTTTTGCTCATGCCAGTGAAACTGGTGATTTTCACCCACTTACCAGATTATACGGAGCGGATGAAACGGATACGATCAACTTAACCCGTAGCTACAGATCCACAAGACCGATCATCGAATTTACACGCGGGCTCGTGCCTGATGGTGAACAGATTACCGCTTTTGACCGCGACGGCAGAAAGCCTGTGCTGACGCAATTGGCCGATCGCAGCGAATTGCACCGCTGCATAGCTTCCAAAATCGCCGAATTGCAGATTCTGAGGTATAATACGATCGCGATTATATGTAAATCCGCAGCAGAGAGCAACGCTGCATATGACGCTCTCCGCAATATCGAAGGAATTAAGCTCGCGAAAAGCAGCTCGATTGAATATGAACAAGGAGTTGTCATCATACCATCGTATTTGGCCAAAGGCATTGAATTCGATGCCGTCATCATTTATGACGCATCGGTGCAAGTATATGGGGATGAAAGCCTGCTCAGATTGTTCTATACCGTCTGCACAAGAGCTATGCATTACTTGCAGCTATACAGTGTTGGTGAACCAAGCCCTTTTTTGCGAAATATTACGCCGGAGAGTTTAACTCTGAGCTTAACTTAGCAAGAGACTGGTCGGGGGGGGATATTACAATTATATATCACACAGACCCTTACACCCTCCGGACCTCCTCTTAGCTGTCTTACTGATACGGTTTAGCGTAAGCAATAAGCAATAAGTAATAAGTAATAAGTAATAATAAAGGCATCGTATTCGATGCCTTTAGACACAAGAAAATTCGATATACTTGTTGCGTGATTTAAAGATATCTTACCCCTGTCATCTCTTCCGAAACCTTCCAAAGCCGCTGAGCAACATCGATATCCTGTGAAAGCTGACTTGATGGGACAGGCCCCGGGTACCCACGCATGCCCATGAAACCCTTAGGACCAATATATTCTCCGCCCCGAATGTCGGCAGACGTTGCTGCATACAGATTGGGCAGTGTACCCATCTCGGGGCTTTGGGCAAACACATACATCAGTTTCATTAAGGTTTCTTTTAGACGGGAGTCCCTCATTTGCGGACCGACCAAATGCAGCTTGGTTCGTGTATAGCCAGGATGTGATCCGATGCTGATGGCATCAATCCCGGACGCCTGGAACCTCCGCTGCAGTTCCCGGGCAAACAACAAGTTAGCTAACTTACTTTGTTGATAAGCTGACATACTAAGAGAACTTTTGTTTTCTTTATAACCATTACTTCCTTCTAAATGTTCAAAGTCGATTTGCCCCTGCATGTGATAGCTGCTGCTGGTTGTAACTACTCTGGCTCCGGGGGAATTTTTGATGGCAGGTAATAATAGCCCTGTTAAAGCAAAATGACCCAAATGGTTCGTACCGAACTGCATCTCAAATCCGTCTGTTGTTTTACTATAGGGAATTGCCATGATTCCTGCATTATTGATTAATACAGAAAGGCTATTGTATTTTTCCTGAAACAGCTCAGCAAATTGCCGTACGCTAGTGAGGCTGGATAAATCCAACTCCATGACAGAAAGTTTGGCTTGATGAAATTCGCGACGAATGTTATCTGCAGCTGCTTTCCCCTTCTCTAGATTACGGACAGCCAGGATCACCGCCGCACCTTTTTTAGCCATCACTTTCGCCGCTATAAGCCCAATACCGCTATTTGCTCCCGTAATAACAATCCGCCGACCTTCTTGATCCGGTATATCCTTCTCTGTCCAATTATGTTTTTTCATTGACAATCTCCTCTCCTTCGAAGGCTTTACTCTCTATTCATTTCAACCAAGGTGCTCATAAGACGAATCTTTTAGCAGTTTCGATGATTATAATTAAAACCACAACAACAACCACAGCAATAATAATTTTTTTCCTCATTTAAAGGTCTCCTATCTAGTTTTATGGTTGAATATCCATTGGATATTAACGAGAATTATATACCTAAGTGATCTTTAACGATATCTATAAAACTGCCGCCAACTAGAAGTGATATTACCAGAATAGCTATGATAATACCAACAGCAATAAAAAATTTTCTAAAATTTTTTTTCAACATCTATATTTCCTCCTTTCTTTATTATTCGTATGAAAGTGCATTTCTTACCGACATTTGAGAAGCTTTCCATGAGGGATAGAAGCTTGCCAGTGCAGCGAAGATTATAACGATCCCCAGCCAAACTACGATACCCATAATAGATGGGGCGAATTCCAAAGGTGCTTCAAAAAATATCATACCGAAGTTATAGCTGACAAATTTACTAAGCTGCCAGGATAATGCCGTTGAGATAAACCAGCTTAACACACCTATGATTGTCCCCTCAGTTACGATGGTGCCAGTAAGAGAAGGGGTGGAAGCGCCAATTGCACGCATTATACCGATTTCCCTAGTTCTCTCTAGGACATTGATACTTATAGTTGTTGCTAATCCTAATCCCCCGACAATCACTACCAGAACAGACATGATGATGAGAAAAAGCGAAATAATTAGCAGATGGTCTTCAATTACTTTACGGTACTCTGCGATTTTTGTAAGGGAACTGACATGTATGCCTTTATATGCCATACTTTTTTCTACCAGCTTTGCTACTTCTGATTGTGACGACGGACTTCGGTCATCAGTAACAATAACCACATTTCTTGCGAGTTCTTCTTTCTCTATGACCTCTGCTAAATATTCCGAATTTACATAAGCCTCCGGCATACCTATCAGCTCTTTGGAGATACCAATAACCTTCCATTTTGTATCCATTTGGTTAATCTTAAGAAGGATTTCATCTCCTACCTTTATATCCGGTTCATCAGCTAACAATCTTTGATTGATAACCAGTGCATTTCTATCACTAGGCTCTAACCATCTTCCGTTGTAAAGCGGAAGTGCTGACATAAGTTTGGTGGAAGATGGGGGTGCAATGATGCTAAAGCTATTTCCGTTTGTCCCATCCTTATAAACACGTGATGCTCTTATTCCACCCCATGCTTCTACTTTTGCTACACCGGGGATTTCACTTATATAACCTTCTATTTTTATGAGTGGCTGTGGTTGATCGAAAGTAACTTTTATATCATAGGAAATGGAGTTTATTTTTATGTCAACCGTATTGTACATAGAAGCGAAAATGTTCATCGCAACAATAAATCCCGTTCCTCCTGCAGCCATGACCAGTATAGTGAAGATTAATCGTCCTTTACGTCGAAAGGTATTGCGGAATGAGAGTAGAAATGGACGGGGAAGAAATCTAAGTATTTTGATGAATGTATCCTTAGTATTACCTCCGTATTTCTCCTGACTGATTCCGTAATCAGTAATTGCTTCACGAACTGTAACTCTACTGCCTTTTATAATAGGATACGCAGCTGTTAATAACGGTACAAGCAAACCGACAGCAAATTCAAGTATATAAACATATATCGGAATGTAATAACTGTAAATATTAAAATTTAACAACTCAGCAGCTATTCTTGCTAAGCCGCGTCCCGCAAAAATACCTGCAGGCATACCCGCTAGCATAGCTGTAAAAGCTAGAACCGAAACCATCCCCTGATAAAGACCAACTAATTGTAATGAACTGGCGCCTACCGCTTTCATATTACCTATCTGACGGATTTGTTGCTCAAGTATTGAAGTAATCATATTTGCAACTAAAACACCGCTTAATATAAGAGCAAGTAAGCCGAATATTTCCATAAGGAATAAAAGAGCTGCCATCTGATCATAATGCGGATGCTTGCCCGGTTCCGGTATATCTATCCTTGTGACTTTAATACCTTCTTTCTCTAGATAATCCTTAAGCATATATGCACTATTCCGGATGTTATCCTTGTCCATTGAGTCCTCATTAACAATAATCTTTAATTCCGTATTCTTAGGTTCACCCCCAAGAAGCGTTAAAGTGTCCGGTGTTATAAATCCATAAGCAAATCCCTCCATCCACGCTGGAGCCAATCCGGGGGCATGAACTGTCCCGGTTAAATTTAAATCAGTAATGCTTCCATCGGGAATTTTGATATTTAATGATTGGCCGATTTCTGCTTTGGCAATTGACAGAGCTTTTCGTTCAAGTAGTATTCCACCTTGACCGGGAACTGCTTTTCCTTTTTCTGATGTAAAGGTATCCAAGTGGACATCGTTAAAATCATTAACTACGAAAAGCCAAATATCCTTCCATTCATTATTTCCAACCTGTACACGACCGACTATCTTTTCTCTTTTTTCTGCATCCTTAATGTATGGTAAATCCCTAACATTTTGAATAAATGAATCACTTAAGGGATCAGTCCATAATGTTGCGGATGCAGGATTGGTATTCAGATAGTTTTTATCCATTTCACGAAGGAGAATGGAATAAGAATTTGCAACAACTGAAATTCCTAATACTCCAATAAAAATGGCCATAATAACAAAGAACGTACGCATTTTATTGACGGAAAGGTCTCGAATCAGTTTGCGCCACCTAGTATTAAACATATGGGAAACCTCCTTTTTTATACAATCTGACCATCGGACAATTTTATGGTTCGGGAACAACGTCCTGCAATATCCTGATCATGTGTTACAATAATTAGGGTTTTTCCGATACCGACCAGTTTATCGAAGATGCTGAATACATCCTTTGCTGTACGGGAATCAAGATTTCCGGTAGGTTCATCTGCCAGAATTATTGGCGGGTCATTTGCCAGTGCTCGTGCAATTGCAGCCCGCTGCTGCTGTCCGCCTGAAAGTGTAGTAGGAAATTTATACGCTTGGTTTTCTATACCTACCTGGTTTAATAATCTAAATGCGCGATCCTTGCGCTCAGATATGGGATAGGTATTGCAGAAGTCCATCGGAAGCATCACATTTTCAATCACAGATAAGGTTGGGAGAAGTTGAAAAAATTGAAATACAACCCCTACATTTACACCGCGCCATTTAGATATTTGATTTTCACTCATAGAATGAATAGCTTTCTCCCTGATAAAAACTTCTCCAGAGGATGGTTTGTCTATTCCTGCAATCATATTCATCAATGTTGATTTTCCGCTTCCCGACTTCCCCACAATAGATACAAATTCCCCGCTCTCAATAGTGAGGTTTATACCTTTAAGGGCATCAAAGGTTGTGCTAGAAGTTTTGAAGCTCTTTCTTACATCATACAAATTTATTAATGTGCGTTCTTTAAATTCTCCAAACATGAATTTCACTTCCTTTTTTTTGATATTTAATGTATACTATATTCAGTACTGAACACTTTGTACGGTTTTACTATAATGATTTTCCATATACAAGTAAACAACTAATCTTATTGAAATGTACGTTATGAAACAATTTGTTTAAATTGTTCAGAAACGGGGGAATGAAATGATAATTAACGAACAAGACAGAAGAACAGTGAAAACCCGCCAAGCAATTTATGAAGCTCTGTTTTCTCTTATGCAGGATAAACGGTACCATAAAATTACAATACAAGATATTATTGACCGCGCCAACATTGGCCGTTCAACCTTTTATTCACATTTCCCCACCAAAGATGAATTGTTACTTAGCAGTATAGAGAATTTGCTAGATGAACTTGACCAATTTATGACGAGTAATATTGAAAACGGAGATGATAAACCTAGGCTGATTCCTGTTGCAGAGCTTTTTGAACATATAAAGGAAAACACCAAAGTAATAAAAGGGTTAATTAAATCGGATGGTGCAGAATTATTCTTTGCTAAGGCACAAACCTATTGGAATATTAAAATAGAAGAATACCTCTCTTCAAAACTTCCAAAAGGCAAGGTACCTAATGTTCCCATAACAATTTTGACAAACCATATTTCATACACTTTAATTAATCTGATCAAGTGGTGGGTTAATAACAAAATGTCATATTCTCCATTACAGATGGAACAGTTTTTTCAGGAATTGATTAACCCAAGTATTGATTCAATAATTGGCAATCAATTAGAAAGAGGATGAAATAAGCCCCTCTACTTAATAGTGAGGGGCTTCAAGGCAGTCACAAATTCGGCTGCCTTTTGACTTTATAATAATACCTTATCGTACCAGATTTTTTTCCGTTTTGTAGAGTTCACCTTTCATAATTTTTTCTGCCAGCGCCGGCAAGAAACGATTAATTTGGTGAAGCAATTTTACCTTTCCGATCTGTATTTCGTACTTGTCCTTCTTAAAACTTCTCCAGAATTCATCTGTTAATTGTTCAGCTGTTATTTTTCCTTTTCCCCGACCTTCAGTCATTTTTGTATCAACCAGCGGCGGGATAATTTCAAAAAGTTTAATGTTTGTTGACTCCAATTGATAACGTAACGATTTTGAAAACATATGCAAACCCGCTTTGCTGGCACAATAAACAGGAGCACTTTGCTTAGGAACAAGCCCTAAACCGGACGAAACATTAATAATTGCTGCCTCTTTTTTAGAGATCAAATTTGGTAAGAAATACTTAATTAATAAAAGAGGTCCGATTAGATTTATAGAAAACTCATCTTTAATCAAAGCAGGGGCATCATTTTCCTCATTAAAAACATAATTGTATTGTACGCCGGCATTATTAATTAGAATATTCACATCTTGATATTTTTCCGCGAGCATTGTTAGATCAGATTCATTACTGCTGTCAGCTGCTTCAATGATTATTTCATGATATTTTTCTTTTACTTCTAAAAGTTTTTCTTCATTTCTACCTGTAATAATTACCTTATTATTTGCTTGCAAAAACTTTTCTGCCAAAGCATGACCAATACCTGCACTACCTCCGGTTATCAAGACCACATTTCCGTTTGTTTTCATTTTAAATCCACCTCTTCTTTTTTCTTTTAACATTAACCACAATTAGGTGAATTTTCATTAACATATGTTAATCAGTCAAACCCAACTTAGCTCGAATTCTGCTGATTGCCACCGGAGTTATACCTAAATAGGATGCTATATGATATTGTTTGATTCTCGTATCCAATCCGGGGTACTCCTTTAGAAATCGAAGATATCTAGTCTCAGCATCATCTAAGAGAAACTCACATTCTCTTTTTTCTTTTTTAATATATAAATCTTCAGCTATTTTCCTGCTAATAATCTGCCAGCAAACATGGTTATCAAGTAATTCTAAGAAATCAGCAAATTTAGCTGTTAGTAATGTTGCATCTTCAAGGGCTTGAATGGATAATCTGGATTCAGAATTAGTTAATAATGCACTATATGATGCAACGAAGTCATCTGCTAAACAAAAGCTTTTATTAAACTCTGTACCTGCTTCGGAAATATAGTAAAGACGTAAAACCCCTGATGCAGCAAATCCTATTTTTGATGGTTTTTCACCTGCTCGAATAAAATGCTCTTCTTTTTGTAAATGAAGAACACTAAAGATACTTTTAAACTTTTCCCATTGGTCTGTAGGAATGTAATTATGTTTTTCCAGTAGACGATTTAAACTTGCAAAAACACCTTTGTTCATAATTCCTCCTGTTAACATAAATAGACTCCGACTCCTAACTTTCTTTCTGATACGGTTTAGCGTAGAGTAAATGTTTCACTTTAT
>Ga0209347_1002252_pt1 | contig 26272 bp, 24 predicted proteins | sample AutmiccommuBRH23_FD_187382 | JGI IMG/M metagenome (GOLD analysis project Ga0209347, IMG submission 187382) | Deep subsurface microbial communities from Mt. Terri, Switzerland - Autotrophic microbial communities BRH/23 (SPAdes) (version 2) | ecosystem: Environmental > Aquatic > Deep subsurface >...
CCGGCTCAGCAGGTGGTCGAGCTGGATGTAGGGCGGGACCCGCTGGCCGACGAACGGCCAGGTGCGGACCCAGCCGAGCCCGGCCACCTGGTGGGCGTCGTCGAAACCTTCGGCGGTGTGCCGGAACGCGGGGTGACCTCGACTGGCGTTGAAGTCGCCCGCCAGGAGGACGGGCTCGCTGCCTTCCTGGCGGTCCCGCCACGTCGCGAGCGCCCGGAGCGCAGCGCGCCACTCGACCGTGTCGCCGGCGAGGGGGGCGGGCACGTGGACGGCCTTCACCCGCACGGCCGTACCGGTGACGTCGACGACGACTTCCGGCTGCAGGCTCGGGGTGTGCGCGTCGACCGGGTCCTCGCCGGTGGTCTCCGTCGCCGGGAACCGGGAGAAGACCATGGTGCCGGTGTACGACTCCGGCCGTGTCTCCCCGACCTCCTCGATGAACCACTGGTCGAGACCCGCCTCGTCGAGGGCAGCCAGCGCCTCCGGCGTCACCTCGGTGGCGACGAGCACGTCGACCGCCTCGGCCCGGACCGCGTCCGCGACCTGCTCGGCGTCAGCGCGGCCGAACGACAGGTTGACCGCCATCACCGTGAGGTCCAGCGGTGCGTCGGGTGACGTCTCGGCGAACCAGCTCGGGAGCGCGATGGACGCAGCCACCGCGACCGCCGCGCCGACGGGGAGGAGCATCCACCACCGCCGGAGCAGGGCGGTGACGCCGAGGAGACCGAGCAGGCCGAGGGCGACCACCGGGCCGGCGGTCTGGAGAACCACCACCGGCTGCCAGGTCGAGTCGAGCCAGCGGGATCCGCCGACGACACCGAGAACGACGAGCACCAGGGCGATGAGGAGGTCGGGCCCGGCCGGCCGGGACCGGCCGAGCCACCCTGGCGTGGGCCGACCCGGTCGCCGTCTCGCGGTCTCGGTCACGCCTGGAGCACGACAGGGATGATCATCGGCCGGCGACGGATCTTGCCACCCACCCAGGACCCCACGGCGCGGCGGATCACCTGCTGGAGCTGCTGGTCATCGCGGACGCCGTTGGCGACGGCCTCCTCGATGGCCCGCTCGACCTTCGGGATCACCTGCTGGAAGATCTCCTCGCTCTCGACGAAGCCACGCGCCGTGATCTCGGGCCCGGAGGCGATCTTGCCGGTGGCCGCGTCGAGCACGACGATGCAGGTGATGAAGCCCTCGTCCCGCAGGATCCGACGGTCCTTGAGCAGGGCCTCGTCGGTGCCGCCGATGTTGGTCCCGTCGACGTAGATGTAGCCGCAGTCGACGACGCCGGTGATCCGGGCGTGCCCGTCGACGAGGTCGACGACGACGCCGTCCTCGGCGAGCACGACGTTGCGCTCCGGGACGCCGGTCTGGATGGCGAGCTGGGCGTTGGCGAACATGTGCCGCCACTCGCCGTGCACGGGCATGACGTTGCGCGGCTTGACGATGTTGTAGCAGTAGAGCAGCTCACCGGCGCTCGCGTGGCCCGACACGTGAACCTTGGCGTTGCCCTTGTGCACGACGTTGGCGCCGAGGCGCATCAGGCCGTTGATGACGCGGTAGACGGCGTTCTCGTTGCCGGGAATGAGGCTGCTCGCGAGCAGGACCGTGTCACCGGGCCCGACGTTGATCCGGTGCTCCCCGTTGGCCATCCGGGACAGCGCCGCCATCGGCTCGCCCTGGGAACCGGTGCTGATGAGGACCAGCTCGTTGTCGGGCAGGTCCCCGATCCGCTTGAGGTCGATGAGGATGCCTTCGGGGACGTGCAGGTAGCCGAGCTCCGCGGCGATGCCCATGTTGCGAACCATCGAGCGGCCGACGAACGCGACCTTGCGGCCGGCCTTCGCGGCGGCGTCGAGGACCTGCTGGACCCGGTGGACGTGGCTGCTGAAGCAGGCGACGATGATGCGCCGCTGGGCGTGCCGGAACACCTTGTCGATGGCCGGGGCGATCTCGAGCTCGGGCGTGGTGAAGCCGGGCATGTCGGCGTTCGTCGAGTCGGTGAGGAAGAGGTCGACCCCCTCCTGCCCCAGCCGGGCGAAGGCGCGCAGGTCGGTGATCCTGCCGTCGAGGGGCAGCTGGTCCATCTTGAAGTCACCGGTGTGCAGCAAGGTCCCGGCCTCGGTGCGGACGAAGACCGCGAGCGCGTCCGGGATCGAGTGGTTCACCGCGACGAACTCGAGGTCGAAGGCGCCGACGCGCTCGCGCTGGCCCTCCTTGACGGCCAGTGTGAAGGGCCGGATCCGGTGCTCCTTGAGCTTGGCCTCGACGAGCGCGAGCGTCAGGGTGGAGCCGATGAGCGGGATGTCGCCCTTGAGCCGCAGCAGGTAGGGGACGGCCCCGATGTGGTCCTCGTGACCGTGGGTGAGGACGATGGCCTCGACGTCGTCCAGCCGGTCCTGGAGGTAGGAGAAGTCGGGGAGGATGAGGTCGACGCCCGGGTGGTGGTCCTCGGGGAAGAGCACGCCGCAGTCGACGATGAGCAGTCGCCCCTTCGTCTCGAGCACGGTCATGTTGCGACCGATCTCCCCGAGTCCGCCCAGGGCCACGACCCTGAGTCCGTTCTCGGGGAGTGGGGGCGGGGTCGTCAGCTCGGGGTGAGGATGGCTCACAGGGTTCCTGTCGGTGGGCTCGTCGGGTGCGGGGCGTGGTGCGGTGGGTGGCGCCTTCAGGCGATGGTCGCCAGGGCCGCGCGGATCTGGCCACGCTGCTCGTCGGTCGCCTCGACGAGCGGCAGCCGGGTCGCGGCGGACCCGAGGAGGCCCTGCTCGGCGAGGGCGGCCTTGGCCATGATGGCGCCCTGGGTGACGTACATGACGGCGTCGACGATGGCGTGGAGGGACCGGTGGATGGCGCGGGCGTCGTCCCAGCGTCCGTCGACGACGGCGTCGGCGAAGCGGCGGTAGGTCGCGGGGCAGGTCTGCGACGTGACCCCCACGAAGCCGACCGCGCCATTGACGAGATGCGCGAGGTTCATCGCGTCGTCACCGGAGTACCAGTCGAGTCCGGTGGCCTCCATCAGCTGGCTGGCGAGCCAGAGGTCCCCGCGGGCATCCTTGACTGCCACGATGCGGTCGTGCTCGGCGATGCGCAGGTAGGTCTCGCGGGCGATGGCGATGCCGGAGCGCCCGGGGATGTCGTAGACCATGACCGGCAGGTCGCTCGCGTCGGCGAGAGCGAGGAAGTGCGCGACCAGACCCGACTGCGGCGGCTTGTTGTAGTAGGGCGTGACGGCGAGGACCGCGTGGGCGCCGGCCTTCTCCGCCATCTGGACCGACTCGACGCTCTTGGCCGTGTCGTTGCTGCCGGCGCCGGCGACGATCACGGCCCGGTCACCCACCGCAGCGATGACGGCGCGGAGCAGCTCCTCCTTCTCCGTGGCCGTCGTCGTCGGGGACTCCCCGGTCGTCCCGGACACGACGATCCCGTCATGCCCCTGGTCCACCAGGTGCGTGGCCAACCGCTGGGCCGAGTCGAGATCGACGGATCCGTCCGCGCGCATCGGCGTCACCATCGCCGAGAGGACACGTCCGAGCCTGGGTGCGTCTGCCATGGGCCAAGGTTAGCGCCCGACCACGTCCCGTACGGCGGCACGCCCACCAACCCTCCCGTCCCGGGATGCCGCCGCAGATCCGGGGGACAGAGAGCGAGGCACTACTCGCTCGGGGGTCCGAGTAGTGCCTCGCCACTCCTTCCATCGCGGGCCGTGGCCAGGTGTTACACCGGCGCGCGGAAAAGTTTCGTGCCTCGCCGCGACCTCTCAGCGCCGGGCGTAGGTCACCCACGAGAAGCCGTCGCGATCCTCCCGGTCGGTCTCCTGCCACTGCTCGCCGTCGATCTCAGGGAAGGTGACCGAGCCGTCCGGTGCCTGGTTCACTTCGGTGATGACGAGCCGAGCGGCATACGGCATCGCCTCCCGGTAGACCTCTCCCCCGCCCACGATGAACACCTCGTCCGCCGGCCCGGCGAGGCTGAGTGCCTCGGCGAGCGAATGGGCGGTCTCGACCCCGGGGTGGGCCCAGTCGGGCTGGCGGGTCACGACGATGCTGCGACGACCGGGAAGCACGCCCATCGTCTCGAACGTGCGCCGGCCCATGATCATCGGATGGCCCATCGTCGTGCGCTTGAAGAACTTGAGGTCCTCGGGGATGTGCCAGAGCATCGTGGACCCGTCGCCGATCACGCCGTTACGACCCACGGCGGCGATCATCGTCACGTTCGTCATGGACCCCACTGTGGCAGGTCTCGGTTGGCTCCGCCTCGGCGTGGAGATCCCCCGAAGGAGCGGGGCGGCTCGCCGGAGAGCCTCAGACGGCGATCGGCGCCTTGATCCCGGGGTCGGCGACGTAGTCCTCGAGCACGAAGTCGTCGATGTCGAACGCGTCGATGTCCTTCTTGCCGGGCGTGATCCGCATGGTGGGCAGCGGGTGGGGGGTCCGGGTGAGCTGGAGCCGGGCCTGGTCGAGGTGGTTGAGGTAGAGATGGGCGTCGCCGAGCGTGTGGACGAACTCGCCGGGCTCGAGGTCGGTCAGCTGGGCGATCATCTGGGTCAGCAGCGCGTAGCTGGCGATGTTGAACGGCACGCCGAGGAAGATGTCGGCGCTGCGCTGGTAGAGCTGGCACGAGAGCCTCCGGCGGCCCCCGGACTCCGTGGCGGGGTGGACGTAGAACTGGAACATCGTGTGGCACGGCGGCAGCGCCATGTCGTCCACGTCGGCGACGTTCCAGGCCGACACGATGTGGCGACGGCTGTCCGGGTTGGTGCGGATCTGCTCGATGACCCTGGCGATCTGGTCGACGCGTCGACCGTCCGGCGTCGGCCAGGACCGCCACTGGTAGCCGTAGATCGGGCCGAGGTCACCCTTGGCGTCGGCCCACTCGTCCCAGATGGTGATCCCACGCTCCTGCAGCCAGCGCACGTTCGTGTCACCCCGGAGGAACCACAGCAGCTCGCCGATGATCGAGCGCAGGTGCAGCCGCTTGGTCGTCATGGCCGGGAAGCCGTCCGCGAGGTCGAACCGCATCTGGTGACCGAAGACGCTGAGCGTGCCGGTGCCCGTCCGGTCGGACTTCTCCTGCCCATGGGTCAGGACGTGGTCGAGGAGATCGAGGTACTGCCGCACGATCGCAGCCTAACCCTCACCCCGTTCGATGTATCTGTGCGACGCATGCGCCGCGCAGATACATCGAATCGGAGGAGTGGAGGCGGGTGATGGCGTCAGGACGCGCGGTCGGCGTCCGCGGCCACCGGCACCGCGTCGCCCTCGGCTTCGGGGGCCGTCTCGCGGGCCGCGAGCGGCCACAGCCCGAAGAAGTCGCCCGCCCAGGCCATGGCCGGGAAGGTCACCGCGAGCAGCGCGTTGGCCAGCCACAGCTCGGCGTCGAACCCGGGTGCACCCGATCCGAGCTCCCCGGTCACCAGCGGCATGAGCAGCGCGTACCCAAGGGCGAGCAGGCTCCCGACGACAGCGGCGGCGGCAGCGCCGACCAGGCCCTTGACCGGCTGGCGCATGCCGCGGAACAGCGAGCCCTGGAGCATGTTGAGCAGGATGACCGACCCGAAGATGAACGGGATCGGCACCCGCACGAGGAAGACCGGGGCGTCCATCCCGAGGCCGCGGGTCCCGACCCAGAACAGCGCGCCACCGATGACCACGGTGGCGAGGGTCCACACGATCCCGAGCACCGGCTGGCGCATGACCGAGCCGAACCGGGTCAGCGGCCACAGGTCGAGGTGGAGGAAGAGGAACATGACCGCGAGCGCGGTGACGGCGAAGACGGTCACGTCCCACGCGTTGAAGAGGCCGCCCGGGTCGAGCGAGGGCTGGTAGAACGGCGCCCCCTTGGCGAACTCGTAGTTGAACAGGACCGAGTAGAGCACGGCGTTGACCACGTAGGCCGTCACGAGCAGCCCGACCCCGGCCACCAGCTTGTTGCGCACCAAGGACCAGGGCCAGCCGCCCCACACGATCGCCAGGAAGAAGGTCACCACGACCGAGGTGATGATCGCCTGGATCACCATCGGGACCGGAGGGGTCACCCCGCCACCGATCGTCACGAGGTGGACCACGGCGACGACCACGGCCACCGCGGCGGCAAGGCCGAGGAAGAGCAGCCCTCGCACCGGCTGCGGCCGCTCGGCGATGGCCGCCGGCACGGCACCGCGCCAGAACGCGCCGATGACGATGGTCACCGGGATCGCGCACATGAGCGCGAACGACACCCAGCCCCCGAACGTCGGCCAGGAGAACAACGAGACGAAGACGAGCGACACGACGATGACGACGGCCGTCGCCGCGACGCCGAGCAGGGGCTGGCGCAGGCGAGACAACATGGGGACCTCCGGGAGCAGGGGCGGCCTGGTCAGGCGCGCTGCCCGGAGGCTAGGCCCCCCGGCCCGTGCCGCACCCGCATCGTTCCGCGCTCCGGTACGGCCCACCTTCACGCGTCGTAGTCGAGCGACACCTCGTCCGTCACCGGGTGGCTCTGGCACGCGAGCACGATGCCGGCCTCGACCTCTTCGGGCTCGAGCGCGTAGTTGCGGTCCATCCGCACCTGCCCGGCAACGAGCCGGGCCCGGCAGGTCCCGCACACGCCGTTGGTACAGGAGTACGGCGCATCAGGGCGCAGGCGCAGGGTCGCGTCGAGGATCGACTCCTCGCGGCTCGGCATCGGGATCACCGTGGTCCGCCCGTCGAGGTTGACCGTGACGGTCGCCTCGGGCGGGGCAGCCTCGTCGACGACGACCTTGCGCTTCGGCTCGGTCCCGTCGTCGACGTGGAAGATCTCGTGGTGGATGTGGTGCTGGTCGACCCCCCGCTCCTGGAGCAGGGCCTCGGCGCCGGTGACGAGCCCGAAGGGTCCGCAGAGGTACCACTCGTCGACCGAGGCGACCGGCACGAGTGCCGCGAAGATCCGCTCGAGCCGCTCTCGGTCGAGCCGCCCGCTGAACAGCTCGACGTCCTGCGCCTCCCGCGACAGGACGTTGACGAGGTGGAACCGGCCGGGACAGCGGTTCTTGAGGTCCTCGAGCTCCTCGAGGAACATGATCGTGCTGGTCTTCCGGTTGCCGAAGAGCAGCGTGGCGCGTGACCGCGGCTCCTCCTCGAGTGCCGAGGTCAGCAGGGACATGACCGGGGTGATCCCCGAACCGGCGGCGATGGCGACGTGGTGTCGTGCGGCGTCAGGGGCGGCGGCGCAGGTGAAGCTGCCGAGGGGGGTCATCACCTCGAGGACGTCCCCGGGCGCGACGACGTCGTTGAGCCAGGTCGACATCCGGCCCTCGGGGACGCGGGCCGCGGCGACCCGCAGCGTGCCGGTCGCGGTCGCGGTCGCGCGGGACTGGCAGATCGAGTAGGACTGCCGGACCTCCTCACCGCCGAGCACCGCGCGGATCGTCAGGTGCTGTCCCGGCTCGAAGACGTACTCGTCGGCCAGGTCCGGCGGCACCGTGAAGGTGATCGCGACGGACTCGTCGGTCAGCCGCTCGACGTCGGCGACGGTCAGGTCGTGGAAGCGGGCCCGATGGCGGGCGGGGGCGCCAGCGGTGGTCAGGTCGGTCATTCAGATGGCCTTGAACTCGTCGAAGGGCTCGAGGCACGCGTTGCAGCGGCGCAGCGCCTTGCACGCGGTCGAGCCGAAGTGGGCGATCTCGGTCGTGTCCGCGGACCCACAATGTGGGCACGCCACCACGTGGACGGTGAGCTGCACCGGCACAGGACCGCGGGTCCCGTCGTCCTGCACCCGTCCGGGCGGCGCGATGCCGAACCGCTCGAGTGCGGCCCTGCCCTCGTCCGTCATCCAGTCGGTGGTCCAGGCCGGCGCCAGCCGGGTGCGCACATCGACCGTGTAGCCGCGCGAGTCCGCCTCCCAGCGGATGCGGTCCGCGATGGCCTCCATCGCAGGGCAGCCGGAGTACGTCGGAGTGATCGTCGCGACGACCCGATGCGCCTTCTCGTCGACCTCTACCGAGCGCAGGATGCCCAGGTCGGCAATGGAGATGACCGGCACCTCGGGGTCCGGGATCCACGAGATCGCCTCGGCAACTGCGCCCCTCCCGACAACACTTCTCGTCGCCATGGTCGTCACCACGTGGCCCCGGGGTGGGAGCGGGCGATGTGCTGCATCTCGGCGAGCAGGTACCCCATCGGCTTCGAGTGGATCCCCGCACGTCCGCCCCGCGCGCGCCACGAGGGAGCGTGCAGGTCGAGCGTCGCCTCCTCGCACACCGCAGCAACCTGCGACGTCACGGCCTCGTGCAGCGACGACGGCCGCACCCCGATCCCCGCCGCGGCAGCAGCGACCGACGCCTCGTCGTCGACGAACAGCTCCGGCAGGTAGGGCAGCACCCCGTCGAGCCCGGCCTGCATCCGGCGGTGCGACTCCTCGGTGCCGTCGCCGAGCCGCACGACCCACAGGGCCGCGTGGTCGCCGTGGTAGCGCACCTCCTTGAGCGCCTTGCCGGCCACCCCGGAGAGGACGGGGTCGCTGGAACCGAGCAGAGCGGCATACAGCTCTCGCTGGTACGTGGAGAACCACAGCAGCCGGGCCATCTCCTGCCCGAAGTCGCCCCGCTCCTGCTCGACGAGGTGGACGTTGCGCCAGTCCCGCTCGTCGCGCAGCATCGCGAAGTCGTCCTCGCTGCGGCCCGTGCCGTCGAGCGAGCCGACGTGCGGGTAGAGCGCCCGGGCCTGCCCGAGCAGGTCGAGGGCGATGTTCCCGAGGGCCATGTCCTCCTCGAGCTGCGGCGCGTTGGTCATCCACTCGCCGAGCCGTTGCGCGTAGACCATCGCGTCGTCCGCCAGACCGAGGACGTATGCCGCTGAGCTCGGTTGCGCTGCCACCTCAGTGACGCTCCTACCGGCCTCGGTCACAGGTACTCCACGTCCTCGGGCACCTCGTAGAAGGACGGGTGGCGATAGACCTTGTCCGCCGCCGGGTCGAAGAACGAGTCCTTCTCCTCGGGGCTGCTCGCCACGAGGTCGGACGCGCGAACGACCCAGATGGACACGCCCTCCTGGCGGCGAGTGTAGAGGTCGCGGCCGTTGCGCAGCGCGAGCTGCGCGTCGGGCGCATGGAGCGAGCCGACGTGGACGTGTGAGAGGCCGCGCTTGCCGCGGACGAACACCTCCCAGAGCGGCCAGCTCTTCTCGGTCGAGCCCTCGGGGGCGTCAGTCACGCAGCACTCTCCTTCTGCTTCGCTGCCTGCTTGGCGGCGTGGGCGTTGGCGGCCTCGCGGACCCAGGCGCCCTCGTCGTGGGCGCGGCGGCGCTGCGTGATGCGCTCGGCGTTGCACGCACCGTCGCCGCGGAGGACGCGCCAGAACTCGTCCCAGTCGATCGGGCCGAAGTCGTAGTGGCCGCGCTCGGCGTTCCACCGCAGCTGCGGGTCGGGCAGGACGATGCCGAGCTTCTCGGCCTGCGGGACCATCATGTCCACGAACTTCTGGCGCAGGTCGTCGTTGCTGAACCGCTTGATGCCCCAGGCCATCGACTGCGCGGTGTGACCACCCTTGGCGGCCTCGCCGGAGTCGGGTGGGCCGAACATCATCAGCGCCGGCCACCACCACCGGTCGGCCGCATCCTGCGCCATGGCCTGCTGCGCCTCGGTGCCGCGCATGAGGTTCCAGAGGATCTCGAAGCCCTGCCGCTGATGGAAGGACTCCTCCTTGCACACGCGGATCATCGCGCGGGCGTAGGGCCCGTAGGAGCACCGGCACAGCGGCACCTGGTTCATGATCGCCGCGCCGTCGACGAGCCAGCCGATGGCGCCGCAGTCGGCCCAGGTGAGGGTCGGGTAGTTGAAGATCGACGAGTACTTCTGCTTGCCGTTGTGGAGCCGGTCGAGCAGTTCCGCGCGGTCGATGCCGAGCGTCTCAGCCGCGCTGTAGAGGTAGAGCCCGTGCCCGGCCTCGTCCTGGACCTTGGCGATGAGGATGGCCTTGCGCCGGAGGCTGGGGGCGCGGGTGATCCAGTTGCCCTCCGGCTGCATGCCGATGATCTCCGAGTGCGCGTGCTGGGCGATCTGGCGGATCAGGGTCTGGCGGTACTCGTCCGGCATCGCGTCGCGCGGCTCGATCCGCTGGTCGGCGGCGATGAGGGCATCGAAGTCACCCCCGACCTGCTCGCGATGGTCCTCGTGCGCGAGGGCCTCGTCGTAGGCTCCCGTCTCCGCCGCGTTCAACGGCTCGTTCGGGTCGATGACGTCATTGCCATACATGCGTCCAGTATGCGAGATGAGCGCCACTCGCACCAAAGTGGCCGCTCCGGCCGGCCGTGGGCGCCTGAGACGATGCTCCGGTGAGCCAACCGCACCACCACGCCCCTGACCACGAAGACCACAGCCAGCAGGCCGGCTCCCTCGCCGATGCCAGTGTCCGGGTGGCTCGGCTCTCGGACGCCCCTGCGGTCGGGTTCGTCCAGGCGGTGGTCTTCAGGGAGGCGTATGCCGCTGTGCTCGCTCCCGAGGTGACCGAACAGTTCCAGCCCCAGCCGTTCGCGAGCGCCTGGCGGGCCACCCTCCAGGGGGCGGCCTCCGGCGACGGTGTGCTGCTCGTCGCCTGCGCGGGCGAGCAGGTGGTCGGTTTCGCCGCGGTGGGCGCCTCGAGCGACCCGGACGCGGGGGACGAGACCGCCGAGCTGCTCGTGCTGGGCGTTCATCCGGATGCCCGTCGGCAGGGCCACGGCTCGCGGCTGCTCCACGCCGTCGTCGACACGGCCCGGGCTCGGGGGCGTTCCGTGCTGACGGCGTGGCCGCTGGCGTCGGCGGAGGAGGTCCGGGCGTTCCTCGCGGCCGCCGGGCTGGCGCCGGACGGAGCGCACCGTGATCGCGTGGTCGGGCCGGAGGGTGAGACGGTGACGGAGGTGCGCCTCACCGCGTCGGTGCAGGACCCTGCGGATGACCGGGCGGTGGAGGAGTCGCAGTGACGGCCGGGGCGCTGGCGCCCGCGGAACGTCGCGTCGTCGTCCGCGAGGCCTTGTCGGTCGGCATCGCCACCGGTGCGTACGGCATCAGCTTCGGCGCGCTGGGCGTGGCGTCCGGGCTCGACGTGTGGCAGACCTGTGCCCTGTCGCTGCTCATGTTCACGGGCGGGTCGCAGTTCGCCTTCATCGGCATCGTGTCGGCCGGCCTGCACGCCGCGCCCGCAGCGATCGCCGCCTCGTCCCTGCTCGGCATCCGCAACGGCCTCTACGCACTCGAGCTGACGCAGCTGCTCGGCGTGCGGGGCGTCCGGCGAGTGGCTGCCGCGCACGTCACGATCGACGAGTCGACGGCGGTCGCGATCGCCCAGGAGGACGTCCGCGCGTCACGGCTCGGGTTCTGGCTGACGGGCCTCTCGGTGTTCACCTTGTGGAACCTCACGACCCTGGTCGGGGCCCTGGCCGGGAACGCTCTCGGCGATCCCAGGGCCTGGGGCCTCGACGCCGCCGCGTCCGCCGCCTTCACCGCCCTGCTGTGGCCACGTCTGAAGAACCGCGATGCCGTGGCCATCGCGGTGGTCGCCGCGGTCGTCGCGGTGGTGCTGGCGCCCAACACTGCACCGGGCGTCCCGGTCATCGTCGCGGCGCTGGCCGCCTTCATCGCCTGGCGTGGGCCACGGAGGGCGGGCCCGGCCACGGCCCCCCTCCTGCCCCAGTCGGAGACCTCCGAGGCAGAGCATCGCGGACGGGAGCAACAGCCGTGAGCATGTGGGTCGCGATCCTCATCGCTGCGGGAGTCGCCTTCGGGCTCAAGCTTGCTGGTTACCTCGTCCCGGCGGACCTGCTGACGGAGCCGCACGTGAAGCGCGTCACGGCGGCGCTGCCGATTGCCCTGCTCGCCGCCTTGGTCGCGATCCAGACGGTCACCGGGGAGGGCGGCGCGTGGACCCTGGACGCCCGCCTCGCCGCCGTGGGGGTCGCCATCGTGGCCCTGCTGTTCCGCGCGCCCTTCATCGTCGTCGTCGTCCTCGGCGCGGCCACGGCGGCCCTGCTCCGGCTCGCCGGCTGGTCCTGACCCGGGCCGGCGAACGCAGGTGCTGGAGATCGAGAAGCACGGCCCGTGCTGCTCTCGGGTCTCTGAGGGAGCCGTTCGCCGCCACGCCGGCGGGCAGGACCGTCAGTCGATTCCGAGGTACCTCTCCAGGCCGACCGTGAGCCCGGGGTGGTCCGCGACGCCCCGAACCCCCGCGATCACGCCGGGCATGAACGAGGCGCGGTCGAACGAGTCGTGGCGGATCGTCAGCATCTCGCCGGCGCCCCCCAGCAGGACCTCCTGGTGGGCCACCAGCCCCCGCAGGCGCACCGAGTGGACCGGCACCCCGTCGACCCGGGACCCGCGCGCCCCGCCCGGGTCGTGCGTGGTCGCGTCAGGCACCTCACCCAGCCCCGCCTCGGCTCGGGCCGCGCCGATCAGCCGGGCAGTTCGGGCCGCCGTGCCCGATGGTGCGTCGACCTTGTCGGGGTGGTGCAGCTCGATCACCTCGACGGACTCGTAGAAGGGCGCCGCCTTGGCGGCGAAGGACATCATCAGGATCGCGCCGATCGCGAAGTTGGGGGCGATGAGGACGCCCACCGGAGCACCGCTGCTCGAGGGCGGCGCGGACGCCAGCTGGCCCCGGAGAGTCTCCAGCCTGGCGTCGTCCCAGCCGGTGGTGCCGACGACGACGTGGACGCCACGGTCGATGCAGTGGGCGACGTTGCCGGGCGACGCGTCGGGGACCGAGAACTCGACGACGACATCAGCGCCGTTGAGGTCGCCCAGGTCGTCGCCCTGGTCGAAGCGGCCGACGAGCCGCATCCCCTCGGCCGCCTCGACCGCCCCGCACACCTCCGAGCCCATGCGGCCGGCGGCACCGATGACGGACACCTTGACATCGCTCGTCTCACTCACGCCGCCAGAGTAGTCAGCCCGCAGGTCGAGCGTGCACACGATCTCGGTCATCGGCGGCTCGCCCGGGCGCGGCAACGTGTCGACCCAGAGACCCTGGACGAAGCCGTTCTTCTCGAGCGCCCGGATCGAGCGGTGGTTGCGGTGGTCCGGCCGGGCCACCACGTGCGACGCGCCGGGGTGGGCAGGTCGCACGACCCGCCGGATGAACGCCGCGATCAGCTCCGTGCCGATCCCGTGCCCGACGAGGTCGTCCTCCCCGAGGACGAAGTCGATACCGACGGACTCGACAGGCGCCTCCCGTCCGGGCTCCATGGGCGGCGGCGGAGCGGCATACATCTGGGCGTAGCCGATCGCCCGGTCACCGAGCAGCGCGAGGTACATCCGCGCCGAGTGCGTCCCGTCGATCCGTGGGCCGTAGCGCTCCTCAGCCTGCGTGAGGGTGAGCCCGCCCTCGAACCACGGGCGGGCCGCCGCGGAGCGCTGCCATCGGACGACAGCCGGCAGGTCATCTCGGGTCAGGGGGCGGAAGCCGATCTCCACGTCCATCCCGCCACGGTAGTCAGGATGCGACGATGGCGGTGTGACTTCCGCCACCGACCGCGGCGCGTCGGTGCGCCTGCTCCCCCCGCTCGTGTTCCTCGCGCCGCTGCTCGCCGGGATCCTGCTCGACCGCCTCGTGCCGTGGCGACTTCCGTCAACCGGGAGCTGGCCGGTGGTGCTGACGACGCTCGGCGCCACCCTGCTCCTCGCCGGCCTTGCCCTGATGACGTGGGCGGTGGTCGTGATGCTGCGCCACCGCACGACCGTCATCCCCTGGGCCAAGGTCGACCAGCTGGTGACCGGGGGGCCGTTCCGCCTCGCGCGCAACCCGATCTACGTCGGGGACGCCCTCGTGTACCTCGGCGTGAGCCTCATCGCCGGCACCTGGTGGCCGCTCCTGCTGCTGCCGCTGCCCGTGTTCGTCATGCAACGGTTCGTGATCGTCCGCGAGGAGGCCTACCTGCTCGAGCTCTTCGGGGCGAGCTACGCCGGCTACTGCGCGCGGGTCCGCCGCTGGGGCGTCGTCTAGCGGGCACCGGCGTTCGAGCACAACCGAGCCCAGCGGCATACGGCCGACATGCGGGTGGCCCGCCACCCACGAAGGGTGACGGGCCACTCGAACGGTCCCTTGGACCGGGACGAGGATCAGGCCTCGGCCGGAGCCGCTGCCTCGTCCTTCGCCTCGGACTCGTCGGCCGACTGCTCCCCCTCGGGGAGGACAGCCGCGAGCGAGAGCTTGCCGCGCGGGTCGATCTCCTTGAGCTCGACCTGGATCTTCTGGCCGATCTTGACGACGTCGTCGACGTTGTCGATCCGCTTGCCGCCGACGAGCTTGCGCACCTCGGAGATGTGCAGCAGGCCGTCCTTGCCGGGCAGCAGCGACACGAACGCACCGAAGGTCGTCGTCTTGACGACCGTGCCGAGGAAGCGCTCGCCGACCTCGGGCATCGTCGGGTTCGCGATGGCGTTGATCGCCGCGCGAGCCGCCTCGGCCGACGGGCCGTCGACCGCGCCGATGAAGACGGTGCCGTCGTCCTCGATCGAGATGTCGGCGCCCGTGTCGTCCTGGATCTGGTTGATCATCTTGCCCTTCGGGCCGATGACCTCACCGATCTTGTCGACGGGGACCTTCACCGTGATGATCCGCGGAGCGAACGGGCTCATCTCGTCGGGCACGTCAATGGCCTCGGCCATGACGTCGAGGATGTGCAGACGCGCGTCACGGGCCTGCGTCAGCGCGCCGGCCAGAACGGTGGCCGGGATGCCGTCGAGCTTCGTGTCGAGCTGGATCGCCGTGACGAACTCCTTGGTGCCGGCGACCTTGAAGTCCATGTCGCCGAAGGCGTCCTCCGCACCGAGGATGTCGGTGAGGGCGGCGTAGCGCGTCTCGCCGTCGACCTCGTCCGAGACGAGGCCCATGGCGATGCCCGCGACCGGCGCGCGCAGCGGCACCCCGGCGTTGAGCAGCGACAGCGTCGATGCACACACCGAGCCCATCGACGTCGACCCGTTGGAGCTGAGCGCCTCGGACACCTGGCGGATCGCGTAGGGGAACTCCTCACGGGTCGGCAGGACCGGCATCAGCGCGCGCTCGGCGAGCGCCCCGTGACCGATCTCGCGACGCTTCGGCGAACCGACGCGACCCGTCTCACCGGTGCTGTAGGGCGGGAAGTTGTAGTTGTGCATGTAGCGCTTGCGCGTCTGCGGCGACAGCGTGTCGAGCTGCTGCTCCATCTTGAGCATGTTGAGCGTCGTGACACCCATGATCTGGGTCTCGCCACGCTCGAAGATCGCCGACCCGTGGACGCGCGGCAGGACCTCGACCTCGGCGCCGAGGGCGCGGATGTCGGCGAGGCCACGGCCGTCGATGCGGACCTTGTCGCGCAGGATGCGCTGACGGACGAGCTTCTTCTGCACCGATCGGAAGGCCGCGGAGATCTCCTTCTCCCGGCCCTCGAACTGCCCGGCGAGCTGCGCCTTGACGGCGGCCTTGATCTCGTCGAGGCGGTCCTCGCGCTCGGTCTTGCCGGCGATCGTCAGCGCAGCGGCGGTGTCAGCCGAGACGGCGGACTCGACCGCGGCGAACACGTCGTCCTCGTAGTCGAGGAAGACGGGGAACTCCTCGACGGGCTTGGCCGCCCGGGCAGCGAGCTCGGCCTGCGCCTCGCACAGCACCTTGATGAACTTCTTGCTCGACTCGAGGCCCTCGGCGACGACCTCCTCGGTCGGCGCCTGCTTCCCCTCGTTCTTGACGAGGTCCCACGTCGAGTCGGTCGACTCGGCCTCGACCATCATGATGGCGACGTCGTCACCGACGACGCGGCCGGCGACGACCATGTCGAAGACCGAACGCTCGATGTCGGAGAAGTTCGGGAAGGCGACCCACTGGCCGTCGATGAGCGAGACACGCACGCCACCGACGGGGCCGGAGAACGGCAGACCGGAGATCTGCGTCGAGGCGCTCGCGGCGTTGATGGCGAGGACGTCGTACTGGTGGTCGGGGTTCAGGGCGAACACCGAGATGATGACCTGGACCTCGTTGCGCAGCCCCTTCTTGAAGGTGGGGCGCAGCGGCCGGTCGATGAGACGGCAGGTGAGGATGGCGTCCGTGGTCGGGCGACCCTCGCGGCGGAAGAACGAACCGGGGATCTTGCCGATCGCGTACATCCGCTCCTCGACGTCGACCGTCAGGGGGAAGAAGTCGAACTGGTCCTTCGGCGTCTTGCCGGCGGACGTGGTCGACATGATCATCGTGTCCTCGTCGAGGTACGCGACGACGGCGCCGCCGGCCTGCTTGGCCAGCCGTCCGGTCTCGAACCGGACCTTTCGCGTCCCGAAGCTGCCGTTGTCGATGACGGCCTCGGTGAAGGTGATGTCTGGACCCTCCATGTCAGGGGCCCTCGCTTTCTTTCTCTCTTCGTGCCCTCGCACATCGTCGTTGTGTGCGGGGTTTCCATCTGGTGCGGCGGGCGCGCCGGGGGCGTCGGCCACCGCACTACGACGAAAGGCGGTCACCGCAGGACTGCGGTGACCGCCTTTCGTCACGTGTTCATCGACGCAGGCCGAGGCGCTTGATCAGCGAACGGTAGCGCTCGATGTCGGTCGCCTCGAGGTAGCGCAGCATGCGCTTGCGGCGGCCGACGAGCAGGAGGAGCCCGCGGCGGCTGTGGTGGTCGTGCTTGTGTGCCCGCGAGTGCTCGGTGAGGTCCTTGATGCGCTGCGTCAGCATCGCGATCTGCACCTCGGGGGAGCCGGTGTCGCCGTCCTTGGTGGCGTACTCGGTCATGATCTGCTTCTTCACGTCAGCTTCCAATGGCATGGACGACCGACTCCTTCTCTTCTCGTTGCGCGGTGCTCCAGGGCATGTCCACCTGGGCGCTCTCTCTCCGCGGCCGGTCAAACGGCATCGCCAAGCGTAACAGCGGCCCTCCCACCTGCCCTAATCGTCGACCGTCTCAGCTCCCGCGCGCTCCCCCGCCGGACGTCATCCCGTATGCCGCTGGGCTGGCCGGGCCGGTCACCTACCCTCGGGAGCGAGCTCAGCGGCATCCGGCAGCGTCGTCGGGCGCGATGGCAAGCGGGGGCGGAAGATAGCGCGCGAAGGAGTGGAGGTGGTGCTGTTTGGCTGCGTGAGGGCGCGGGTACGTGGACGGTGCTCGGGGCCACAACTCAAAAGGAGCGAAGCGCCACATGATCATCCTCGGACTCATCCTGCTGCTCATCGGCTGGCTGGCCAGCATCCAAATCCTCACAACCATCGGGATCATCCTGATCGTCATCGGTGCGGTCCTCTGGATCCTCGGAGCCACCGGCCGCGCGGTCGGCGGACGAAAGAACTGGTACTAAGCGCTCGACCCTGAACCCGGAAAAGCCCCCGCTCCGGCGGGGGCTTTTCCGTGCCCGGCCCTTCCTGTCGCAGGCGCGGGCAGGGGCGGCGGTGCCATTTGCCCCGGACCTTCATAGACTCAGGAGGAACCCAACGACGGGAGCACGATGACGCACGCGACGAGCCCGAGCAGCGGGCTGGATCTCCGACGGACCGAGACGGTGCGCCGGCTCGCCGAGCAGCACGCGACGGACCGCGGGGCCCTGATGGTCGTGCTGCACGCGGTCGTGGCCGAGCTCGGCCATCTCGAGCGGGCCGATGTCGAGACCATCGCCGACGTGCTCAACCTGTCGGTTGCGGACGTCCACGGCGTCGTGTCGTTCTACAAGGACTTCCGCACCGAGCCGGCGCCGGCGCACACCGTGCACCTCTGTCGGGGCGAGGCCTGCCAGGCCGTCGGCGCCGAGTCGGTCTTCGCACAGGCCCGCGCGCAGCTCGCCCACCGGGACGACGTCGAGGTCGACGAGGTGTTCTGCCTCGGCAACTGCGCCCTCGGACCCTCCGCCATGGTCGACGGGAGGCTCCACGGACGGCTGTCCAGCGAGCGCCTCCTCGGCCTCACCGAGGAGTGGGTCCGATGAGCGGCTCGACCGTCTACGTGCCTGCCGACTCGAGCGCCGTCGCGGTCGGGGCCGATGCCGTCGCCGAGGCGCTGGGCAGCCTCGCGGACGTCACCGTGGTGCGCACCGGGTCGCGCGGGATGCTGTGGCTCGAGCCCCTCGTCGAGGTGGAGACGCCTGCGGGGCGGGTGGGCTACCCCAACGTCACGCCGGGAGTCGTCGCCGGGCTCGTCGCCGAGGGTCTGCTGTCCGGGGTCGCCGTCGGCGCCTCGATCGGCGTCGTCGACGAGTACCCCTGGCTCGCGCGCCAGCATCGGGTGTCCTTCGCCCGGGTCGGGGTGATCGCACCGACGGACATCGCCGCCTACGAGGAGCACGGCGGCTGGGTCGGCCTGCGCCGGGCCCTCGTGATGGAGCCCGCCGAGGTGGTCGAGGAGGTCGCCGCGTCTGGTCTGCGCGGACGTGGTGGCGCCGGCTTTCCCACGGGGATCAAGTGGCGGACCGTGCTCCAGACCTCGACCGACCTCAAGTTCGTCTGCTGCAACCTCGACGAAGGAGACAGCGGCACCTTCGCCGACCGGATGTTGGCCGAGGGTGACCCGTTCACCCTGATCGAGGGGATGCTGGTCGCCGCCCACGCGGTCGGCGCCCGTGAGGGCTACATCTACTGCCGGTCCGAATACCCTGCCGCCGCGGCGACGCTGCGTCGGGCCATCGACGTCGCGTACGCCCACGGCTGGCTCGGCGACCGCATCCAGGGCAGCGACCTGTCCTTCGACCTCTTCGTCCGCCTCGGCGCCGGCGCGTACATCTGCGGCGAGGAGACGTCGATGCTGGAGTCGCTCGAGGGGCGCCGGGGCGAGGTGCGGGCCAAACCGCCCATCCCCGCGATCGAGGGGCTCTTCGGTCGGCCGACCGTGGTCAACAACGTGCTCACCTTCGCGGCCGTGCCGATGATCCTCGCGGACGGTGGGGCGGCCTACGCGGCGCTCGGCTCCGGGCGCTCGAGGGGGACCCAGGTGTTCCAGCTCGCCGGCAACATCCGGCAGGGCGGCATCGTCGAGACCGACTTCGGGATCTCGCTGCGCGATCTCGTCGAGGACTACGGCGGGGGCACCGTCACCGGACGCCCGGTCCGAGCGGTGCAGGTGGGCGGCCCCCTGGGCGCGTACCTCCCGGCCACCGACCTCGACGTGCCGATGGACTACGAGGCGCTCCTCGAGGTCGGCGGCATGCTCGGCCACGGCGGGGTCGTCGTCTGGGACGACACGTTCGACGCGGCCCGGATGGCCCGCTTCGCCATGGAGTTCTGCGCCAAGGAGTCGTGCGGCAAGTGCACTCCGTGCCGGATCGGCTCGCAGCGCGGCGTCGAGACCATCGACCGGATCATCGCCGGGACCGAGCGCGAGCGGAACCTCCTGCTTCTCGACGACCTGTGCACGACGATGACCAAGGGCTCGCTCTGCGCCATGGGCGGGCTCACCCCGATGCCGGTGCAGAGCGCGATCCGGCACTTCGCCGAGGACTTCGACAGGAGAACCTCATGACCACCTCCCACGTCGCCACCCACTCGAGCTATGCGCCCGAGCGCGACCTCGGCACTCCCGCCGTGGCCGGCCCTCGGACGGCGCACGTCATCGTCGACGGTGTCGGGGTGGACGTCGCACCCGGCACCTCGGTGCTCCGCGCCGCGAAGGAGGCCGGGGTCGACATCCCCAAGCTGTGCGCGACCGACTCGCTCAAGGCGTTCGGATCGTGCCGGCTCTGCGTCGTCGAGATCGACGGCGCCAAGGGGACGCCGGCGTCGTGCACGACCCCGTGCGCCGACGGCATGGTCGTGTCGACCCAGACCGAGCAGGTCCGCCAGGTCCGCCAGGGCGTCATGGAGCTCTACCTGTCGGACCACCCCGCCGACTGCCCCGGGTGTGCACGCGGGAACTGCGAGATGCAGGCCCTCGCCCGCGAGGTCGGCGTGGCCGAGGTTCGCTACGGGCTCGGTGGGGCCAACCACCTCTCCGACACCGCGGACACCTCGAACCCCTACTTCGCCTACGACCCCAAGGCCTGCATCGTCTGCTCGCGCTGCGTGCGAGCCTGCGCTGAGGTCCAGGGCACCTTCGCCCTGACCGTCGAGGGCCGCGGCTTCGACTCCCGGATCACCGCCGGCGGGGCCCCCAGCTTCCTCGAGTCCGAGTGCGTCTCCTGCGGAGCCTGCGTCCAGGCGTGCCCCACCGACGCCCTCACCGAGAAGTCGGTGATCGAGCTCGGCATGCCGACGCGGTCGGTCGACACGACCTGCGCCTACTGCGGAGTGGGCTGCTCCTTCCGGGCCGAGGTCCAGGGCACCGGTGACGAGACCCGCGTCGTGCGGATGATGCCGAGCAAGGACGGCGGAGCCAACGAGGGCCATTCGTGCGTCAAGGGCCGCTTTGCCTACGGCTACACCAACCACCGCGACCGGCAGCTCGAGCCGATGGTGCGTGACACCATCGACGACGAGTGGCGCTCCGTGTCCTGGGCCGAGGCCATCGACCGGGTCGCCTTGGGCTTCAAGGAGATCCAGCGCCATCACGGAGTCGGCGCGATCGGCGGCATCTCATCCTCGCGGTGCACGAACGAGGAGGTCTACGTCGTCCAGAAGATGGTGCGCGCAGCCTTCCGCAACAACAACATCGACACCTGCGCCCGGGTCTGCCACTCCCCCACCGGCTACGGGCTCAACCAGACGTTCGGCACGTCGGCCGGCACCCAGGACTTCTCGTCCGTCGAGCACTGCGACGTCATGCTCCTCATCGGTGCCAACCCCACCGACGCCCACCCCGTCTTCGGGTCGCGGATGAAGCGGCGGCTTCGGGAAGGCGCCCAGATCATCGTCGCGGACCCTCGCCGGATCGACCTCGTCCGCTCCCCGCACGTCGAGGCGGCCCACCACCTGCCGCTGCTGCCGGGCAGCAACGTCGCCTTCATCAACGCGATGGCCCACACGATCGTCACCGAGGGACTGCACGACGAGGGGTTCCTCCGCTCCCGGTGCGAGGGGGTCGACGACTACCTCGACTTCATCGCCCGGGACGAGAACTCCCCGGAGGCGACCGCCCAGGCGACCGGGATCGACCCGGCGGAGCTGCGAGCGGCGGCCCGCCTCTACGCCGCCGGCCCGAACTCGGCCATCTACTACGGGCTCGGGGTCACCGAGCACAGCCAGGGCTCGACCATGGTGATGGGCCTGGCCAACCTCGCCATGCTCACGGGGAACGTCGGACGCGAGGGGGTGGGCGTCAACCCACTCCGGGGACAGAACAACGTCCAGGGCTCGTGCGACATGGGATCCTTCCCCCACGAGCTGCCCGGGTACCGCCACGTCGGCCTCGACGACGTCCGTGCCATCTACGAGTCGCTGTGGGGGCTGCCGCTCGACCCCGAGCCGGGGCTGCGCATCCCCAACATGTTCGACGCCGCGATCGGCGGCTCGTTCAAGGGGCTCTACGTCCAGGGCGAGGACATTGCCCAGTCGGACCCCAACCTCAACCACGTCCGCGAGGCGCTGACCTCGATGGAGCTGGTCGTCGTCCAGGACCTCTTCCTCAACGAGACCGCGAAGTACGCCCACGTCTTCCTCCCCGGCACGTCGTTCCTCGAGAAGGACGGCACCTTCACCAACGCCGAGCGGCGGCTCAACCGCGTGCGGCCCGTCCTGCCGAGCCGCACCGGCAAGGACGAGTGGGAGATCGTCTGCGACATCGCCACCGCGATGGGCTACCCGATGTCCTACCCCGACGCCGCAGCCATCATGGACGAGATCGCAGCCACCACACCGACCTTCGCGGGCCTCTCCTTCCAGCGGCTCGACGCCGAAGGCAGCCTGCAGTGGCCGGTGAACGACCAGTCGCCGCACGGGACGCCCACCATGCACGTCGGCCAGTTCGTCAGGGGCAAGGGCAAGCTCATCCCGACCGTCTTCGTCCCGACGACCGAGACGACGAACCGCCGGTTCCCGCTCATCCTCACGACCGGGCGCATCCTCACGCAGTACAACGTCGGGGCCCAGACCCGCCGGACCGCGAACGAGACCTGGCACCCGGAGGACGTCCTCGAGATCCACCCCGCCGACGCCGAGGTCCGCGGCATCCGGACCGGCGACCGCGTGGAGCTGAGCAGCCGGGTCGGCACGACGACGCTGCACGCACTCGTCTCCGAGCGGATGCAACCGGGCGTCGTCTACACCACCTTCCACCATCCCGTGACCGGGGCGAACGTCGTCACGACGGAGAACTCGGACTGGGCGACCAACTGTCCTGAGTACAAGGTCACCGCCGTCCAGGTCGGGGTGGCCAACGCGGGCGACGAGGCGCTCGCCCACGCGTCCGAGGCGGTGGCGTCCCGATGAGCGGGACGGTCCCCCCGGAGATCCGCCTGGGCAACGACATCGCGCGCGCCATGCACCACCTGCCCCCTGACCAAGCCGCCACCACGCTCGCGACGCACCTCAAGAAGTTCTGGGAGCCGCGGATGAGACGAGCCCTCGTCGAGCGGGTCCGCACCGATGACCCACGCGTCGACCCCCTGCTGGCGCGAGCGACCATGACCTATCTCGCCGACCAGGTCGACCACGCCGAGGTGGCCGAGCCGTCGGGCGGCTGACCTTCACGCTGCCGCACCGCGCGGAGCTGACCTTCACGCTGCCGCACATCGTCGAGTGTGCAGTACGTGCCGCTCAGACCGGCACACCTCGCGAAATGCCTCGGCACGAACTGCACACTCGACGAGGCGGCAGCGGCGCCGAGACCAGTTCGGCCCCGCGCCCGAGGGCACCTCGGGTACGGGGCCGAGCCCAGCGGCATACGCCTGGAGCTTGGGGTTTGTCCTCAGAGGTTGATCATGTGGCCGACGATCCCCTCGACGGCCTCCTTCATCGCCTCGCTGAGCGTCGGGTGGGCGAAGACGTTGCGAGCCACCTCGTCGGCGGTGAGGTCCCACTGCTGGGCCAACGTCAACGCCGGCAGCAGCTCCGTCACCTCGGGGCCGATCATGTGGGCGCCGAGGATCTCGTTGTGCTCCGCGTCCGCGACGATCTTGACGAAGCCGACTCCCTCCGCCATGCCACGCGCCTTGCCGTTCGCCGAGAACGGGAAGCTCGAGGTCTTGACGTCGTAGCCCTTCTCCTTGGCCTGCGCCTCGGAGTAGCCGAACGAGGCGATCTGCGGCTGGCAGAAGGTGGCCCGGGGGATCATGTCGTAGTTGAGCTCCATCGTCTCGGCGTCGCCGATCGTCTCGGCTGCGACGACGCCCATCGCCTCGGCGGTGTGCGCCAGCATGAGCTTGCCCGTCACGTCGCCGATCGCGTAGACGTTCGGCACGCTCGTGCGGCACCGACCGTCGACCTCGATGGCGCCCCGTTCGGTCATCGCCACGCCCAGGCTCTCGAGGCCGTAGCCCTGGGTGCGCGGCGCGAACCCGAAGGCGGCGAGGAACTTGTCCGCCTCGAGGACCTGCTCATCGCCACCGGCTGCCGGCTTCACGGTGACCCGCACGCCGGAGCCCGTGTCCTCGACGTTCTGGACCGCCGTCGAGAGCAGCACCTTGACGCCGAGCTTCTTGTACTGCTTGAACAGCTCCTTCGACACGTCCGCGTCCTCCGTCGGGACCATCCGGTCGAGGAACTCGACGATGGTCACGTCGACGCCGAAGTTCTTCATGACGTAGGCGAACTCGACGCCGATGGCACCGGAGCCGCCGATGATGATCGAGCCGGGCAGGTTGGCGTCGAGGATCTGCTCCTCATAGGTGACGACGTTGGTGCTCACCTGCATCCCCGGAAGCATGCGCACCACGGCGCCGGTGCCGATGATCAGGTTGTCGAAGGTGATCGACCGCGTGGAGCCGTCGTTCAGAGCGACGTCCAGCGAGGTCGCGCTGGTGATCGTGCCCCAGCCGTCGACCTCCTCGATCTTGTTCTTCTTCATCAGGTAGTGGACGCCCTTGGCGCTGGCCTCGGCGACCCCGCGGCTGCGCGCGTGCGTCGGGCCGTAGGACATCGTCGCCTCGCCCTCGATGCCGAAGGTCTTCTTCTCGTGCGTGATGATGTGCGCGATCTCCGCATTGCGCAGGAGGGCCTTGCTGGGGATGCAGCCGACGTTGAGACAGACTCCACCCCAGTACTGCTTCTCAACGACGGCGACCTTCTTGCCGAGCTGGGCCGCGCGAATCGCCGCGACGTAGCCTCCGGGTCCGGCACCGAGCACAACGACATCGAAATCAGCCATGGCCGACAGCCTATCGGGGCGGATGCCACGCCAGCCGCGCTGTCCGCGAATCGGCACTTGGCCAAGGGCCGCAGCGATCTCAGGCCCGCGGGCGTTCGCGCGGCAGGGCGGCGATCGCGTCGTCCACGTCGACGCCGGTGACCTGGAGCAGGTCGACGACGACCGAGCGCAGCTGGGCGAGGACCGTCTCGACCACGAGGTTGTCGGTGCGCGGCAGGCGAGACGTCCCGACCGCCACCTTGAGCACGGCCTTGCGGCCGGTCTCCGGGCTGGCGTTCTCGGCCAACGTCCGCGCGATGAGGTCCGCGGCGTCGGCGAGCTCGTCGATGCTCTCGCGGTAGCCGGCTGGGAGCCGCTCGCCCCGCCCGACGACGACGGTGACCTTGCGGACCAGGACGCGGGTGCTGCGCATGGCCAGGTCCAGCGGGTCGATGAGGTCGGCCATCTTTCGGACGCCCCCGGCCTGCCGGCGCGAGAACGGCGAGCTGTGCAGCACCGAGAGCCCCTCGTCGGCCGCCGTGCGCAGCTCCCTGAGGAGCGACTCGGTCTCACGCGCGGACGCGAGGACCGCAGCTGCCGCCCCGACGTCGCCGTCCTCGGCGCTGGCCGCTGCCCCCCGGAGCAGCTCGCTGATCTTGCGAGCGGCCTCCGATGCCGCCACCCGCGGTCGGCGCAAGGGTGCCTGCGGCGCGATGGTGGCGGCGACGAGCGCGACGGCTCCCCCGACCAAGGCATCGGTCCACCGCACGAAGGCCTGGCCGGGCGTCGGGGCGAGGGCCGCGACGACGATGCCCTGGACCCCGGCCTGCGTCACGAGGATGGGGCCACCCCCGACCAGAGTCGCCAGGCTCATGGCGACGAGCACGACGACCGCGATCTGCCAGCCGCCGCTCCCCGCAACACTCACGAACAGGTCGGCCGTGAAGACGCCGACCGCCACCCCGACCGCCACCTCGACGACGCGACGCAGGCGCTGGCCGTAGGAGATGCCCAGGCAGACGACGGCGACGATGGGGGCGAAGAACGGTGTGTGGTGGGCCAGGAGGTCGCTCGCGACGAACCACGCGACGCCGGCAGCGAGCGCGCACTGGACCACGAGGAAGGCGCGGGAGCGCAACCTGGCGAGTCGGGTCGACACCCCGGCCCGGCTGCTCTCCCACGCCCGGTCCAAGGCGTCGAGAACCCGGGCGTCCGATCTCAGGTAGTCGTCCACGAGACCATCCTCGGTGTTGGGTCGGTGTTGGGTCAGTGTTCGTCGGTTTGGGCCGCTGGTGGGTCGGTGTGATTCGGCATCGCGGGTGGGTCAGCGTTCTCGACGCAGCGCATCGAAGATCTCGCGCACGGCGGGGGCCGCGACGCGGGAGCCGGAGTCGCCCTGGCTGATGACCACGACGACCGCGTAGCGGGGGCGCGTGGTCGGGCCGTATCCCGCGAACCAGGCAGTCGCCTCCTTCCCGAACACCTCCCCGGTGCCGGTCTTGCCGGCGACCGGGTAGTCCTGCTGCGGGAAGCCGGCGAATGCCGACCCCGCGGATCCTCCCGGTCTGGTCACCTCCGCGAGCGCGCGACGCACATAGGCGAGGACGGAACGCGAGACCGGGACCCGGCTGGAGCTCCGTGCCGGGATCTGCGTGACCGTCCCTGCACTCGAACGGAAGCCGGCGGCAACCTGGGGCTGCCAGATGGTCCCGCCGTTGGCGACCGCCCCGAAGACGACGGCCATCTGCAGCGGCGTGACCGCCACGTCGCCCTGGCCGATCGAGAGGTTGACGGCGTCGCCGGCGCGGTACTGGTAGCCGCTGGCGCAGTTCTCCTTGGCGAGCAGGGTCAGGTAGGCCGCCCGCTCGCGGTCGGTGCGCCGCAGCTCGGGGTAGCCGGTCCGCGCACGCCGACAGGTCTGCTCCTTGGTGGCCTCCCAGTAGTCCCGCTTCCACTGCCGGTCCGGGATGGTCCCGGCCACCTCCCCCGGCAGGTCCACGCCGGTGGGCCGCCCCAGGCCGAAGGATCGGGCCATCGCCACGAAGGGGTCGGGCCGTCCGGGCGGCGCCGAGATGCCGCCCTGGTCGAGCCACGCCTCGTGGGCCAGCCGATAGAAGACCGTGTCGCAGGACACCACGAGGGCCCGGTGCAGGTCGATCGGGCCGTAGCCCCGCGAC
>Ga0209347_1002254_pt1 | contig 26244 bp, 13 predicted proteins | sample AutmiccommuBRH23_FD_187382 | JGI IMG/M metagenome (GOLD analysis project Ga0209347, IMG submission 187382) | Deep subsurface microbial communities from Mt. Terri, Switzerland - Autotrophic microbial communities BRH/23 (SPAdes) (version 2) | ecosystem: Environmental > Aquatic > Deep subsurface >...
CTCTTTTACTTTCGACTCCGCACTCTGTTTTTTTGCATTCATATTCGAACTTTTTATGGTTGTCAAATTAAGAAAACCATCTCTTAATTCTTATATCAACCTGTCCAAATTTGGCTGAAGACTTACACTCTAATATTCTTAATCCGACTGAATCTTTTAGATGTGATATGCTGACTCCTGGACTTTCTTGGTTTTCATGTTCAATGATCAATTTTCCCAATTCAGATAAAATGGGGATTATCATTTGTTTCGATGGATCTTCAATTTTACTCAGTTTATAATCGATGAATTTTTGTAACAAGGAATCAAAGGGTATCTGTTTGGGAATTTCTTGCCCTTGAAAAACCTGACAAAATAGATGAAGAAACAAACCATGTTTAAAGTCTTCATGAAGATACCTGCTAACATCCCCTGTAATATTATATGCTTGAAAGAATTTGGTAATTGCTTCTTTTGATTGGTGCTTATCAAATCGCCCTAAAACAAAGCCAGGGACTTTATTGACATCTGAATGGTTTCGGGATTTTGAAATTAGTTCGTATAAGTAGCTTTTTTCACCATTGATAAAAAGGAACTCATTCCAAATACTCTCTTTACAAGAGACGCACAGTTTAATGTTGTTCAGATGCTTAATGTTAAGTGCGAATTCACTTAATTCTCTTTTAAAATTAGGAATTTGAATTTCGTCCAATGCGTCGATAAATACTATGATCTTCTTTCCCAATCTTCGGGCAACACCGTCGATTGAGGGTAAAATCTTTAGTCTTTGTTGAGCTGAAGAAAAAAAGAGGCTGAAATCAGTAGCGAGACAATCTATAATTGATTGGGATAAAAGAGTTCCATTGTAGAAAAGGTTAATTGAATTCTGTGATTCATTTAGACAGAGATGGCACACTGCATTCGTCTTTCCAACTCCTGATTCTCCTACCAGTGCAAAGACGGAATCATTCGATTCCAGAAATAGATTGTATTCTTGTTCCAGTTTAGGTCTGATTATATGAAGCGAAGGATTATATTTTGCATCCGGGTTTTCATTATACCCATTTAAAGTGCCCATCCTATCAAGTTGTTGCCCGTTGGAAAAAATTTTAAGATTTTCTTCTGAGAATGATATAAAATTAGATAAAGCCTCAAATCGAATTGCAATATCCTTATCCATCGACAGGGTACATTTGTTTTTCCAGAAATCAGATTCTTGTGAGATATTAGATCCGGTTATATCAGACTTGGTTATCGAATCGATAATTCGAGTGTCATCCTTTCCATTGGTAACAATCACAAAAGGAGCAATGTTATCCAGTAGTCTCGCATAGGATATACCTTGGTCGATGTCGTCTTGGTCAATTTTGACGGACGGTGCCTTAACTTCGATAACAAAAAGATTTTGCCCGTTTTTGTGGCATAAAATATCAAGCCTACCACTTTTTGGGTTTTCTTTTTTGTGAACAGTTCTCCCTAGTCTTATGGTAAAAGTTCGCTCAAACTCAAGATCGTTTTTGTTAAAACCAAGATCCTGAATGAAGGGAAGTAAAATATTGGTTTTTATATCTTCTTCTGTGTAGAGCATTCACATTAGATTTATAGTTAATGCATGAATATAGCAATAATATAAATCACAAGTAAACACCAAATCTCCGTTTCCTTGAGAAAAGGGTTCTCGCGCTAATACATCGAAGTAATATATTCTAATGAGATTGGTTACCTTGAAGGCTGTTGTCTCAATTCATGATATTGATGACCCGTCACCTGCAATATTCATCATGTTGTCAGGGGAAGACTGAGTGCAAAGAGAAATTTCCCCTTTTGGGGTTGTTTTTTATAAAATGCTGGAACCTGACCCTTCGGACATCAGTTGCTTGCCGTATGATTTCAAACTAAAGACAACGGCTACAGACTTTTGTTTTTTCGTTTCGTTTTTTCCCTAGTTTAGTGATATTCATAGGCTCAGGCATTCTTCGAGTTTCTTCTTGTAGGTTATGCTTTACCTATTTCACTCAAATTTCCGCCAAATTTATTGATCGCTTCCCAGAACGGTAAAGGGGAACTCGCTTTTCGTGGCTCGTTTCCTTCGGATGCGTTCAGCTTTTCCCTTCCCAAATCACGCGTTCCCTCCACACGGAAAACCAGACATACACCCTGTTGACCTCATACGGGATAGCTCAATTGTGGTACGCCAAAAATTTAAATTTAACGGCGTGCCAGATGCCATTAAAAGTCTGCAAGGCAGCAGCAATCTATTATGGATGATTTCAAAAGTTTAAAACCAATTTCAGTTTACTCCACTAAACAAGCCGTCGATGATGGCTTTCTGATTCAAGTTGACCAGGCAGTTTCCATGGAAGCTGGGATCCGTCATCCGGTTTACCTGACCCGCGCAGTCTGGGATAAATATATTGAAGTCCCCAAGGGAATGGAAGGCCATCAGGACCAGTCGGGCCGGTTATGGGATGTCCTGTTCATGTTTGCCTATTTCGCCCGGAAGGAGTCATCCTCCCGCTTGCTTTTTAAGTTATTGGTTCAACGTCCGGATGCTGGTGATTGGGAGCAAAACGAAAAAGTAGCGGACAGAACGAACCGGCTGTTGCGGGAAGTTACGCTTAAAGCCTTGATAACAGCCCGTGATTTTGATGATCCGTCGCCGGCGATTTTCATTATGAAACCATTTGAAGATTAACCAATTCAGGCAATTATTATCAGAATAAAATGATAGGAGGTATTGATGATGAGATACAAAGATGATCCAAGACAAATTGCGGTGCGTTATCCTTGTTACTGCTAAAAGTGCCAGGTTCGTTTGCCCCGTAGTACTGTAGCCTATTACTGGCCACGAACCCGCACACTGCTGTGTTCTGATTGCGGAGAACCGGAATTCCGAAGTTTTCTTTCGGTTGTGGCAGATGAAGATGTTTGTTCAGGAAGAGGAAATCCTTTTTAAGTAAGACACCAGGAGCCGAGTGCCCCTTTTTTGTTCGTTTTCTTGGTTTTTCAAAGAGACCTGTTAAGGTTGTTAGTTACTCAACCTGGGTGTTAGCTTCTGAAATATCCATCTGGAATAGAAATAACCCGAACGATTTTATTTTTTGCGGAACCAGACTGAAAAAAATATTAATAAACTCAACCAGAAGATTGAAAACTGAAAAAATTATAGCGTTTTCTGAGTGGTACTAAGTAATCCAGGTCTTGATAAACGGTTCAATAACTAGATCGTAATTTTCCTGAAATACCTTAAAAATAAGTAACTTAGCGGCCGGGGTAGCTGGTCGGATTGATAGCGGTGCTAGATTTAATTAATCTTTCTTTTTGATCAGGTTTCGTTCCTGCCTTGAAAGGTTATGATCCCGTTCATTTAGGTTTTTCAATTACCCCGTAGCTTGCTTCGGGGTAATTCATTTTCAATATTCTTCTGTATTGCACAGATCCACTCAAGTTTTAATAACTCTGTCTATTTCCTCTGGTATTCTTTTGGCGACCTGCCATAAAAGGCTTTAAATGATGTGGAAAAATTTGCCGGGGTTTTAAATCCCACCATGTAGGCGATTTCTGAAATTGAATGCTTACTTTCTTGAATTAGTCGAGCTGCCTTTTTTAATCTTATTTGTCTTATAAAATCATTGGGAGCAGAACCCGTAAGCGATTTGAATTTCCGGAATAGGTGCGTACGACTAAGACCTAATTCTTTTCCAAGAGATTCTACGCCAAACTTCTCTTCATCCATGTTTTTTTCAATTAAAGCAATGGCATCTGCAATAAACTGTTTGTCACGCGGATGGATTCCAAGGGGTTCCTGATTCTTTTCTTCGGCAGAAGAGTAGAAACTTTTTATGTGTTGTTTTGTATTTAACAGATTTTTGATAACCTGGATTAATTGCTGTGGAAGAAATGGTTTGGTAATATACGAATCTGCCCCGGTTTCGTATCCTTGTAATTTACTGCTTATATCACTTTTGGCTGTTAGAAGAATCACGAAAATATGACTTGTTTTTATACTCGATTTTAATTTTGCACATAATTGTGTCCCACTCATGTTGGGCATCATTATGTCGCTCACAATTAAATCATAATCATTTTTTTGTGCCAGTTCATATCCTTTTTCTCCATCCTCCGCTTCGTCAATCTGATACCGATCCATTAATGTAGATACGATATATTTACGCAATTCCTCGTCGTCTTCAACCACAAGAATATTTGGAGCAGAGGTAAGGCCAACTGCATTTTCTCCATCGGGAAGGGATGTTTCAAACGGGTCATCTGCTGAAGCTTTCACCTTGGTATTCAGTTCGATGATATTATTATCGGTGGTTGTTTTAGTCAAAGTCCGGTCATAAGGAATTTCAATGGTAAGAGTGGTTCCTTTGTTTGGTGTGCTTTCAATTTCCATCGAACCGCCATGTAATTCAACGAGTTTCTTTGAATAGGCAAGACCTATTCCTGAGCTTTGCATTTCCAGACTATTAGCATTATTATTATCGCTACCAAATATTTCGAATATTCTTTTGATTTTCTCAGGAGCAATGCCACTCCCTGTATCCATCAGCGTTATTTTAACCGTAGATTCATGACTATCCCAGATACGGATAGAAATCGAACCGCCCCGGGAAGTATATTTAAACGCATTGGAAAGAATATTGGTCAAAATCTTTTCCATTTTATCTTGGTCGTAGTTGAAAGATAAAGTCTCAAAATCTGTGTCAAGCGAAAACAGTATTTCGTTTTTAATAGCCACAGGATTAAAGGCTGCCATTACTTTTTGGATTGTTTCAACTAGGTTATTTCGTGTTTTTTTCAAAGGAAGCACATCTTGCTCAATCTTTCTGAAATCAATAAGTTGATTGATCAATTCTAGTAGCCTTTTGGAGTTGGCACTAATGTTAGTCAGTTTTGTTTTTAATCCTGAATTGCCATGTAAATCTGCAATAATTTGTTCAAGAGGACCAATAATCAGTGTCAGAGGCGTTTTAAATTCATGTGAAATATTAGTAAAAAACCGAAGCTTCATCTGGGTTAATTCATATTGTTGATTTTTCTCAATTCTTTCTAGTCTAATCGCGGCTTTCATTTTTTCCTCATGACGCACCTGTAAGCGTAACCCGTGGAAAACCAAGATTAAAATGAGACCGTAAATAAGGAAAGCCCACCAGCTGAGCCAAGGGGGATTTTTTATTGCAAAGGCAATTTCTACTCCCTTTCTGTCCCAAATGTTGTCATTATTTGATGCTATAACCTTAAAGATATACTTCCCAGGCTTAAGATTGGCGTAGGTTACCTGCCGTTGGTTTTGCACATAGTTGAAATCATCATTTAACCCTGCCAACAGGTATGCAAAATTGCTTTTTTTAGAAGCAGAATAGTTTATTGTGGAGTAGTCAAAGCTTATGGTATTTTGATCATATTTTAACTTTATAGGCAGACTGAGCCGTAATGCTTCACTTATTGGAGTACCTCTCAAATCTTTATCCACCTCCCCATAATTTACCTTCATTCCTTCTATTTTTATTGGAAAGGTCAAATAGTCACCTCTAATATCATCAGGATCAAAAAATACGATACCATCAGTGCACCCAAAATACAATTCGCCAGATTTGGTAGCATAACTTGAATTGTAATGAAATTCATCGGCATTCATTCCATCGCTTCTAAAATAGTTTGAAAAGTCGCTTAAACTGTAACTAAATCGCGACAGACCGTTATTTGTACCAATCCACAGCCTGCCTTTCGAATCTTCCTCAATGGAACAAATATCGTTAGATGGTAAACCATCTTCAACTGTAAACTGCTGGAAATTGCTTGAATCGGGCAAATAAAGAAATAGCCCGTTAAATTCTGTACCCACCCACATTCTGTCTTTCGAATCTTTAAAGACGCAGACAAACTTATCATTAGGGAGATTGGTGTTTTTTCCGTTCGATTTAAAATAGCTAATCGAAAGGTCTTTATTGATGCGGCACAAGTTCGTATTGTAATTGGCACACCAAATATTTCCGCGGCTGTCCTCCTCAATATTCTGCGTGTTGGAATCACTTAGGAGTTTGGAAAAAGTGCCTGCTGTGGGGTCAAATAGAAAAACTCCGGTAGGATTTGCAACCCAAATACGGGAATAAGTGTCGGTTAAAATCCCGGTAATCTGAGATTCAATATTTTCTACAGAACCAGGTATCTGGTATGTTTTACTTTGTTTGTTTTGGAAATCAAAGCGCGTTAATAAGTTATCTTCGGAACCTATCCAAATGATGCCGTCTTTATCGGCATTTATTGTTCTGACTACTTTTTCTTTAAGGTGGTTTAATCCCGAAAATTCGCCATTAGACTGGACAAACTCATTTTTGTCGTTTACGATGAGCAATCCCTTCTTATCAAATGTTCCTAAAAAAAGATATCCTTCTTTGTTTTTATAAATGGCGGTAATGTTTTTACTTGCGTTTTCCAGTTTCTCAGCCAACTTGTAATTTCTGTTAAAATGTTTTGTCTTGTGGTAGATTACATTTAATCCCTGACTGAAACTTCCAATCCAAATATTTTTCTGATTGTCCTGAAAACCACAGGTTAAAATGTTTCCTGAAATTGATTTTGGATTACCTGCTTCATGAGCAAATTGTTTGAATTGCTTTGCTGTTTTATTGTATACATAAAGCTTGTCTCCTCCCATCCATAAATTGTCGTCTTTTGTCTTTAATATAAAGTATAGAGGGATTCCCATTTTCGGGGAATTGTTTTGTCGGACTAAGTTAATTCTCTTTGTTTCTTTGTTATAATTAAATAATCCATTATCAGAGGCTAACCAAAGATTCTTATCATCATAGGGAAATATTTGGTTTATATTGTCAGGCATCATTCCTGATGATGAGGTAAAATGAATTGCCTCTGTTGTATTCAATTCAGGGTTGTAGGCTTCCAAAGTTATTGGGTTGTCGCTTGCAATAAATATTGTTCCAAAATTATCTTCGTAAATTGAGGACACATTAGAAATAGAATTTATTCCATCCTGATGGAAAATTTCTTCAAACGATTCATTTTGGTCCTTTTTTAGTAAAAAAAGTTTGGATTGGGAGGCGATCCATACGCCTCCTTTAGAATCTTCAAACAGCGTGCTTATATTCTCATCAATATCGTTCTGGCTATTCAGATTTATGCGGATAAAATTATCCTTTTTTCTGTTGTATTTATGCAAACCTCCGGCCCATGTTCCAATCCAAATAGTTCCTTCGGAGCCTTCAAGTAGGGCAGATATTTGATGATAACGTAAGGAGGTGGTATCATTTAGTTGGCTGGTGTAAGTTTTAAAATCGTAACCGTTGTAACGACAAAGCCCACGTTTGGTCCCAAACCACAAATAACCCTCATGGTCTTGAATCATGCAGGCGACACCGTTGTTGGGTAAGCCATCAGTCACTGTAATATGTTCAAAATCTATATTCTCGTGTACCATGTCAGCAGATCTTCCCGGGCAGGTAAATGATAGCAGGAGTATTGTTATGGCTAAAATATAGTGGTAGATACGCATTGTTGATAATAGTTGAATTGCTGATAAATTGTTCACTCGCCTTTCATTTTTTGGATTGTATCTAGTTACTGCTTCATGTAGGCCATTCCTCTCACTAGTTTCCATATTATTAGCTTCGGATACAAATACAGAAATATTCAGTCCTTGAATATATAAAATTAAATACAATCTCGGGCGGTGTTGCGATAAATGTAACAACGGCAAAGTATTATACAACATCAGCAAAAGAGTATATTAGTAGCCGACGAAAATTGGAACGCACGCAAAGGTTGTTGAATGAAACTAGAAAGTCGGATCTGGTTAAAATCGTAAAATTTGTAAAGTGAAAAATAATCAATCAAATTAAACTATGAAGAAAAATCGAATCAAACTAAGATGGTTTTTGAAAACTTTACTGTTAATAATAGTAAGTTTTACGTTTTCTCAGCTGCATGCTCAAAATATTGAGCTCTCAGGGAAAATAACCGATCAAACAGGTGAGACATTGCCTGGCGTAAATGTTATTGTTAAAGGAACAACAACTGGGGTGATTTCCGATATTGATGGAAATTACGCGCTTTCTGTAAAAGCTGATGATGTGCTCGTATTTTCGTTTATTGGTTTTAAATCACAGGAAATTCCTGTGAATGGGAAAACAACAATAAACATAGCCATGGAAACGGAAGCAGTTGGTTTGGAGGAAGTGGTGGCCATTGGTTATGGTTCACAAAAGAGAGCGAGTGTTACCGGAGCAGTAGCGACGGTACAGTCCGAAGAATTAACCGTAGTTCCAACGGCAAGTACTACCAATACCTTGGCAGGTCGTTTACCTGGTTTAATTACCAAGCAGGAAAGCGGATTGCCGGGAGCTGATAATGCCTCATTGAGCATTCGCGGTTTTGGTTCTCCATTGGTAATTGTAGATGGTATCGAATCAAGTTTTAATAACATTGATGCCAACGAAATTGAATCCATTTCGGTACTTAAAGATGCATCAGCTGCAATTTATGGCGCAAGAGCAGGTAATGGGGTTATCGTTGTTACAACGAAAAGGGGAAATTCTGATAAACCCACAATTACTATAAACAGTTCAGCCACCTATCAGGGCATAACAAATATGCTTCAACCTGCAAGCTCTGGTCAAAATGCAGAAATGGTTCGTGAACAACATTTGCAGGCAGGACTGCCGGAAGCTACGGCCCGTTTTTCACAGGAACAAGTTGATCTGTACTATGCAGGAACAAATCCTGATTATGCAAACACGAATTGGCTGAAGGAGGTTACCCGCGACTGGAGTCCTCAGCAACAACATAATTTAAGCGTACGGGGAGGAAGTGATAAGATAAAATATTACGGGTTTTTAGGTTATATTGATCAGCAATCGATGTTCAAGAATAACGGGGGGGAATATCAACGTTACAATGTGCGTTCAAATATCGATGGTCAGATTCTTGAAAATTTAAGCTTCCAAATAGACTTGTCAAGTATTGTGGAAAACAGGGATTTTCCCTGGAGAGCAGACGAGCGAGAAAACTCAGTATGGCAAGACTTTTGGAACACAGAGCCTTACTATCCTGCACAATTACCTGATCCCTCTAAGATTTCTTATGCGAATGGTGGCGGAACAGGTGGTATTCATGTGGTAACCAATAGCGATATAAGCGGTTACAAAAGAACAAACAGTCAAAATATCACTGGAACTTTATCTCTAATCTATAAAGTCAATCAGATTAAAGGTCTTTCGGCCAAAGCGTTTGTAAATTACAGGCAAGATTACAGCTTTTATAAAACCTTTCAGCAGTTGGTTGAAACATGGACATATGAACATACAAGCGATACCTATACCTCCAAAGGAGGTGCAAATAATCCATCATTGACACATCAGGATAGTAAAAGCAGAGTTACGACAGGTCAATTTTCATTAAACTTTGACCGGACGTTTTCAAGCGACCATCATATTACAGCTTTGGCTTTATATGAAGTAATTGATTATAGCAATGATTGGATAACGGCTGGCAGGGTTAATTATATGAGCTCTTCAATTGATTATCTGTTTGCCGGAGGAGTTGCTAATCAAATTAGTGATGGCAGCGCATGGGAGATGGGCCGACAAAGCTACATTGGTCGTTTAAACTATGCATTTAAGTCAAAATATTTATTAGAAGGTACTTTGCGTTTGGACGAATCAGCCAAATTTGATAAAAACCATCGAAGAGGGATATTTCCAAGCGTTTCAATGGGGTGGAGATTGTCAGAAGAAGGATTCATCAAAAATAACTTGTCGTGGCTTGAAAACTTGAAATTGAGAGTTAGCTATAGTCAAACAGGTAATGACGCTGTAGGAAATTTCCAATACCTTTCGGGCTATCAATTTGGACGAAGTTATATTTTTGGATCGGATCCTTCAAAAGGGTTAGTGGAAACAGGACTTGCAAATCCATTATTGACGTGGGAAACAATGAGCATTTCAAATTTAGGATTGGACTTTTCCATAAACAGTCGCAAACTCTATGGCGAATTGGATATTTTTTACAGGAATCGAGAAGGAATTCCAGGAACCCGCACTGCAACCTTACCTAGTACTTTTGGGGCTTCATTGCCCGTGGAGAATCTGAATGAGATTAATGATCGAGGATTTGAGTTCATGTTGGGTCACCAAGGTGAGCACAGGGATTTTAACTGGGATCTAAGAGCAAATGTCTCCTGGTCACGATCTAAATGGGGATTTTTTGATGAACCTGAATATGATGATCCTGATGAGATACGTTTGTATCATCGCACCGGTCAATGGACAGACATCGCTTTTGGTTATGATTCTGATGGTCTGTTTACATCGCAGGAAGAAATTGATGAACTTACATTTGTTTACAATGAAACACAAGGTAATACTTCCTTAAAACCTGGAGATGTTCGTTATATCGATACAAATGACGATGGCCTTCTTAATTGGAGGGATCAGGTTGAAATTGGAAAAGGAACAGTACCTCATTGGGTAGGGGGTTTTAATATAAATCTAAAATATAAAAACATCGATTTTTCAGCACTGACTCAAGGGGCATTTGGCTTCTATCACCATGTAGTCTTGCAAAGAGGATTAACATTTCCTGAGGTTATGTACGAAGAGAGATGGACAACCGAGACCAATAATCCAAATGCTTTAGTTCCTCGATTAGGTGGAGCGAATTCAAACAATTTCTCTTCAGATTACAGATATATTGCCTCTGATTATTTAAGGTTAAAGAATCTTTCACTTGGATATAATCTGCCTAAAGCATTTTTGAATTCACTTAAAATAAAAAATTTAAGACTATATGTTGCAGGCACGAATCTTTTTACTGCTTCTAAGCTTAATAAATATGGCATTGACCCAGAGGCACCGAGTGGATACGGTGGGTATTATTACCCTCAAATGAGGACTATCTCGTTCGGAATAAATCTTTCATTATAAAAAGTATTAACTATGAAAAAAATAATAGCTATTCTTCCAATATTATTACTGCTATTTAGCGGTTGTGAAGATGTTTTGGATAAACAACCCTTGGATATTATTTCTGATGCTGTTGTATGGACTGACCCTGTATTAATTGATGCTTATTTGAATCAATGCTATGCTGAAATGGGCTTCTATCATGAAATGCCTTATGGAGCAAGCCAAGATTGGTTTGATGTTGATCAAGCTACAACGATTGCTGATGAGGCAACATCAGGATGGGTGGCCAATCCTAAGTCTCATTGGATTACTGTCAGTGGAGGTGTTTATGAATGGTGGGGGTATCCGACCATCCGACGTTTGAACCAATTTATTGAGAAATTGGAAGGTTCTCCGTTATTAGAAACGGAAAAAGGTCAAAAATCAGCGGAGGCACGATTTCTAAGAGCTTTTGCTTATTTTAATCTTGTCAAAAGGTATGGAGGTGTGCCATTAATTCTACAAGCACAAAGTATTAGCGACAGCGATGAGGAACTCTATAGATCAAGAAACAAAGAAGAAGATATGTACCAATTCATCCTTGATGAGATGGATACGATTGTGAATGTCTTGCCTGAATCTTATGGACCTGGTGATACGGGGCGGCCCACTAAATATGCCGCTTTGTCATTAAAGAGTCGCGCTGCCATGTATGCTGGAAGTATCTCTTCATGGGGTAATGTCCAGCTTGGAGGTCTTGTTGGGATAGCTGATGATAAAGCTATTGGATTTTGGCAGGCATCGTATGATGCATCAAAAACAATTATCACAAGTGAGAAATTTGCATTGTATAATAAATACCCTGATAAAATAAAAAACTATCGCAACATCTTCTTAGATGAAAACAACTCTGAAGTGATTTTTTCTGAAGTTTTCGATGGAATTTCTGGAAAAGGGCATTCGTGGGATATGTGGCAAAACCCATATAGTTATAATGCCTGGTCTGGAGGTCAGCAAGCTTCTGTTTATTTGGAGATGGTAGAATCATATGACAATATTGACGGTACTTCTGGCAAAATCGACCGAAGCAAAATCAACTCTGGATATTGGTGGGATTTAGATGAGCTCTGGGCAAAGAAGGATCCAAGATTCAAAGCTTCAGTCTATACACATGGAACTTCTTGGGCTCCAGCTGGCACATTAGACTACCATGACGCGATTGAAGCACCCGATGGTTCAGCATGGTGGGATGTTGGTTCATACAAGGGCGTCCTTGCCCGCTCAAGAAGTTATGGGAGACCCACTCCTTTCGGAATTTTGAAATATCTTGATGAATCCAAAGGAATCATCCCTGAGCGACACTATTCAACTACCGATTACATTGTTTTTAGGTTAGGCGAGATTTACCTGAATTATGCTGAGGCTGCGTTTGAATTAGGCAAAATGGGTGACGCTCTTTGGGCTGTAAATGAGATCAGGAAGCGTGCAGGCATGCCTGAGGTAGCTTCAGTAACCCGGGAATCTATCCGCAAAGAAAGAAAGATAGAATTAGCCTTCGAAGGCAATCGATATTTCGATGTAAGGAGATGGAGAACAGCCACTTCTGACTTAACGAAAGCTTATAGTGGATTGCGTTTTATTCTTCAAGGGTCATCAATTATAGAGGGAGGATATAATGTTGCCACACAAAAATTTAAATTGTATGTGGTAGAAAATGTCGCTGGCATACCAATGCCCTACTTTGATGAAAAGCATTATTATTTGCCAATTGGATTAGGACGAACAAGCAACAATCCCAATCTGGTGGAGAACCCTGGTTATAATTAGTCATAAATTGTTTTAAGACAATATTGTTAGCTGATAATTTATTTATGTCCCCATTCTGAATCAAATCAGAATGGGGCTTGATAATCATCCAACAACTTAAAATATCGCATCAACTTATATATTTACAGTATTATGAATAATACAAAATTATGCTTTACATTATTTCTTTTTTTATGTATTTGTAAAACATCTTTATGCCAAAATTCAATAGTTGGAGCTATTCGTTGGGACGCATGGGTGGGAGAAATTAATACTGATGGTGTTGGGGCGCCTTCTGTTGGTCTTCAAGTCGAACGTTCACTTGGTCCAAATAAGTATCATTTCAGGTTGCCTTTTTATGGAGTCGAAATAGGAGCTGACTCTGTTCAGGCACGTGAACTTACACAAACTATTATGAATCAAGATATAGCCTATGCTAAGGATGCAGGTATTGATTACTGGGCATTTGTATATTATCCAGATAATAGTGGATTGGATTCTGCAAGGACACTCTATGATGAGAATGCAAATAAAAACGATGTCAAGTATTGCTTTATTTTAGGTGCCAGTGTTCAGCCGTCATTTACTTGGCTCGTAAGTAAATTTTCGGAATTAAATTATCAAAAGGTATTAGATAACAGGCCCTTGCTTTACATCTTTGGCGGTGCTGGTGGATATAATTCAACACAAATAACCAGCATCCGTAATTTGGCTACGTCTGCTGGTCTTGGAACACCATATATAGTTGTAATGGATCAAAATTCAACCAATGCGGCAAATTCGTTGAATTCAATTGGTGCAGATGCAGTAAGTGGATATGTAACCGCTGGCAGTGGCGGTGGTTCATACTCTGGACTGGTTTCATCGGAAATCAATAATTGGAATAGTCATAAAGCAACGGGTGAAAAGGTCGTTCCATGGATAACTTCCGGTTGGGATAATCGCCCACGCTATGACAATCCAGTTTCATGGACAACTGTTGGTGAAAATGATTGGATACAAACAGCAACAGCTATTGAAGTTGCAGATCATCTTGCTGATGGTTTAAATTGGATAGGAAATTACCCTTCGACTTCAGACGCAAATACTTTACTAATTTATGCATGGAATGAGTTTGATGAAGGAGGTTGGATTTGTCCAACGTTATATAATGGAACAGACCGCTTACATGCGATAAAAAATGTGATATCACCACCTTCAACTCCAAATATTGCTTTGAGCAAAAGCTATTCTAGTTCTTCCAACTGGGATACTTCACAAGAAGCTCCTAAAGCTTTTGATGCAAATTACAGCACCAACTGGCAAGCGGCATATGGAAGTACCTTTAGTGGTCAATGGATACAGGTAAATTTTGGTGCTCCTACTACATTTAATAGAGTGAAATTAAGTGAATTTGGCAATAGAACTTCCGGTTACAGAATAGAATATTCAACAGATGGAACAACTTGGCAATCGGCTTTTTCAGGCACTAACATTGGAGCAAACAAATCAATAAATTTCACAGCAGTAACAGGTAACTTTGCAAGAATATACTTTACAAGTGGCCAGAATACGCCTATTATTTATGAGTTTGAAGTACATCTCACACTTGATGATCAAGCATTAAATAAAAGCTATTCTAGTTCTTCCAACTGGGATACTTCACAAGAAGCTCCTAAAGCTTTTGATGCAAATTACAGCACCAACTGGCAAGCGGCAAATGGAAGTACATTTAATGGTCAATGGTTACAGGTAAATTTTGGAGCGTCAGCAACATTTGACGTTGTGAAATTAAGTGAGTATGGAAACAGGACTTTGGGCTACAGAATTGAATATTCTTCGAACGGAACTACATGGAATATTGCTTATACAGGAACTACAATTGGTTCAAGCAAGGAATTACAATTTACTCCAGTAACCGCTAATTATGCAAGGATTTATTTTACATCAGGAATAAATACTCCAATCATTTTTGAATTTGAAATTTATAATTCAATTTCATTAAAAAGTGGACAAGTTCATGTTACTCCTTTTGAAAATATTACTAATGATGAGCCATCATTTAATATTTACCCAAATCCTGTTAAAGGGGAAGCAATATTTTATTATAACCTACCAAAAATGGGAGATGTATTTATACGTATTTACAACACAGAAGGTAAGTTGATGAAAACTTTTAATCTTCCATCTGATAATAAAGGGGCAAATCATTATTCGGTAAATCTATCAGATTTAAAGTCAGGTGTTTATGTGGTAAGATGTATGAATAATGGATATTCAAAGTCAGTTAAAATTGTGGTTCAAAATGCAAATTAATTACGGAAGATGTATAAGCCATTTACCCTGTTTTAATGCAATGCAATTTAGTAAAATCAATAATTAGAAAATGAAGAATTTAAAGAATATATCAATCCTAGCAATTATCCTTTTTATAATGCTTTCAGGTTGTGAATACAAAAAGCTAAGCAATAATATGGGTGAAAAGGATAATATAACAGTGGCAGCCTATTACTTCCCGAATTATCACGAAGACAACCGTAATGCCTCATATCATGGCAATGGTTGGACTGAATGGGAACTTGTTAAAGCAGCCAAACCCCGGTTCGAAGATCATCATCAGCCCAATGTGCCCGAATGGGGTTATACCGACGAGGCTGATCCAGTTCAAATGGCGCAAAAAATTCATGCCGCTGCCGACAATGGAATTGATGCATTTATTTTCGACTGGTACATGTACGAAGATGGTCCTTTTCTTGAGCGAGGTATTGATGAAGGATTTTTAAAAGCTAAAAATTGCGAACGTATAAAATTTGCACTGATGTGGGCCAATCACGACTGGGTGGATATTCATCCTTACACAAAAGGGGCAGAACAAAAACTGCTTTACCCCGGAATAGTCAGTCCTCAACGATTTGATGAGATTAGTGATTTTGTAGTTGAAAAATATTTCACCAAACCCAATTACTGGAAGATTGATGGCAAAGCCTATTTTTCAGTGTACGATGTTCAGAAATTTGTAGAAGGATTTGGCAGTATTGAAGCTACAAAAGCTGCCATGGATCGCATGCGCGAAAAAGCAAAAGCTGCTGGTCTGGATGGTGTGCATTGGAATCTGGTGGCTTGGGGTAACCCAATCCTCCCTGTTGAAAAGGCGCCTACCAATACTCCGGAGTTAATTAAAATGTTGGGGTTTGATTCAAGCACATCGTATGTTTGGATTCACCATGTGGAGCTTCCGGAAACCAAAACGGATTACAATTACGTTCGCGATGAGTATTTTTTGCATTGGGATAAAGCAAAGGTTGACTATGGAGTACCTTACTACCCGAATGTGACAATGGGCTGGGATGCGACGCCACGTTGCGATTTGAATTCGAAATGGGAAGCTGTAGGATATCCGTTTATGAATACCATTGGGAACAATACACCTGAGAATTTCAAAACAGCATTGCAAATGACCAAAGATAGATTATTGGCTGATCCAAATGGACCAAGAGTTATGAACATTAATTGCTGGAATGAATGGACCGAAGGTAGTTATCTGGAGCCGGATACAATCAATGGCATGAAGTATTTGGAAGCAGTGAGGGATGTATTCGGCGGGGATGAATAAGTAAGAGCATTTCAAATTTACATAGAGGATTAGTGTTAATGCATTTGAAATTAAAACAAAAATAAATGGCACTCAAGCGATACATAATATTACTGGCATTTTTTAACTGTGTTATAATATCAGCTTGCTCAAAGGACTCTGAGCCTGAAACAATACCTGATAGACCTTCCATTGAGATTCCGGAAGGTGATGTGCAGGTGGCAGTCTATTATTTCCCAAACTGGGGGCCTGTTTATTCTTCGGAATGGAGTACGGTAAAGGCAGCCAAACCACAGTTTAACGGGCACAAGCAACCCAAAGTTCCCATGTGGGGCTATACTAATGAAAACGATCCGGTTGACATGGCACAGAAAATTGATGCTGCCGCAGATAATGGTATCGATGCTTTTATTTTCGACTGGTACTACTTTGATGATGGTTCAGAGTTACTGGCAGGAAGAGAAAGTAGCTGGGATGGTAATAAGTACCTTTACATGGCCCTGGAAGATGGTTTCTTGAAGGCCGACAACAACAATAAACTGAAATTTTCGCTCATGTGGTGTAATCATGATTTGGGTGCCAACGTGAGAGGAGCAGTAAAGCCTGAAACGTTTGAGTCTTTAATGGATTATGTTATAGAAAACTATTTCAAACATCCTTCTTACTGGAAAATAGGTGGATGTCCATATTTCTCCATCTACCAGTTTCATTCTTTTCTGGAAAGTTATGGCAACGATTATGCGAAAGCCGCTGCAGCTATTGAGCTTTTTCGGACAAAAGTAAAGGCAGCAGGATTCCCGGACCTCCATTTAAACGGAGTACTTTGGGGGCTACAAGGAGAACTGCTCTCAAATGCAGTTACTCATTTTAACCTAGAATCTACCACGTCTTATGTTTGGATTCATCATTTTGCTTTGCCCTCTTTCCCTTCAACAGAATATTCAGTTGCGGCAGAGGGCTATTTAAATGGTGTGGAATTTGGAGGGGCAGCAAATGGTCTGGAATATCCGGCATCAGCAATTCCTGTTCCTTATCACATCAATGTATCCATGGGGTGGGATTCTTCACCACGGTGTAATAATGCCGATGACTGGATGGCCAGACGGGATTATCCTTTCGGACCGGTAATTGTGAATAATACCCCTTATCTATTTAAAAAATACTTGGCAAAAGCAAAAAAAATGACGATGAGCAAGCCCGAGAATGAGCGAATTATTACCATTAACTCATGGAACGAATGGGGCGAGGGGAGCTATCTGGAGCCGGACATGTCTAATGGAATGGGGTACCTAGAAGCTATTAATGAAGTGTTTGGGGAGGACAATTAAGTCATAATTAAAAGAATTATTGAACACTTTGTGCCGTGTCATTGAAATTATGAGACTGCAGACGCCACGGCAAAACGCCAGGTAGGAATAGTGATAAAGGCTGCTGAAGAGGCCGCTTAGAATGAAACACCAGTTCAACCTGGCTTGTTGAAATGGCTGATTCGCTTAAGTAGGCTACAGTGAAAGCATAATTGAAAGGATTCATATTAGGATTACAATCTGAATACAGCCAGTATAATAAAAATGGAACATCAGAAAAACAACTTTACACAATCAAAAAAGTATTACAACGTAAAATTTCAATCCTTTGACTTATTACGAATTATTAAAAAAACAACAATGAGACATCAAACTATTAAAACTTATATTCTGATCCTCTGGTTAGGATTATCTGTCATTAGCAATACAATCTTTGCACAAGAAAAAGACAAAAAAGAATACGACATAGCCGCTTTCGTATGGCCATCATACCACCCTGATGACCGTGCTAGAATATTTTGGCCCGAAGGTATTGGGGAATGGCAAACAGTAAGGAATAATAAGCCGAAGTATGAAGGACACGAACAACCGCGGTATCCCTTGTGGGGATACATAAATGAAGCCGATCCTTATGTGGCTGCAATGGAAATTGAAGCGGCCACCGATCACGGAGTAAATGTTTTTATCTTCGACTGGTATTGGTATGATGGTATGCCGTACCTGGAAGGTCATTTGAATGATGGGTTTCTCAAAGCAAAGAACTTCGACAAAATGAAATTCTACATTATGTGGGCAAACCATGATGTGAATATGACTTGGGATAAACGCAATGCTGGCAAAGCTAACAATTCCATACTCTGGAAGGGTAGTGTTAATCGCGAAGAGTTTGAGGTGATTTGCCACCGTATGATAGACAACTATTTCCACATTCCAAACTACTACACTGTGGACGGCAAACCAAGTTTTATGATTTATGATCTAAAAACCTTTGTAAATGGTTTGGGCGGGGTTGAAGAAGCAAAAGACGCGCTGAACTGGTTCCGCAAAGAGGTGAAAAAGGCAGGTTACAAAGGACTCGACTTGCAGCTGACAATGCGTGGTGGTGGATATAATGTAACAGGCATTGCTGGCGACAACATTGGCACACAGGTTAAAGTGATTAAAGCGCTAAAATTTGACGGCATTACGCATTACCAGTATTGTCACTTCCTGAACATCGATCGTGAGTACGACGACATAAATGCTGATGTGTACAAAGAGTGGGACAGAGTTGATAATGAATATGATATGCCGTACTATCCTCACGTTTCAATCGGCTGGGACAATAACCCAAGGTTTGAGATGTTTCGTGCGGGGGTTGTGAAAAACAACACACCGGCGAATTTCGAGAAAGCAATGAAAGCGGCAAAGAACTATGTTGACAAGCATCCGAACCAGGCACCACTGATTACCATCAACAGCTGGAATGAGTGGACAGAAACCAGTTATTTGCAACCCTGTACCATGTACGGTTATGGTTATCTGAAGGCAATAGCAAGAGTTTTTGTGGAAGACAAAGAAAAATAAATTAGAAACAGGAAATTTTATTATAATTCATGATGATTTCGAAAAAAACAGAACAATTAATATCAAAATATCTATTTGTTATATTTATATTTTGTTTTTCACAAGTCAATTCTGCTTGCAACAAAGAAAATGACTTAGCTGAAAAACAAGATGTCCCCGAAGATACTACACCAACTCAATGGAGGGTTACAGAAATAGAGTTTGTTAGTAGTAAATTGTATGCAAATGGTTTTAGTGACATTGATTTGGATGTTGTTTTTAAACATTCGAATGGAACTGAAATTAGAGTACCGGCTTTCTGGAATGGTGGAAAAAACTGGATGGTACGTTTTGCTCCAACGTTGTCTGGTGAATGGACATATAGTACAATTTGTTCTGATACCACAAATGCCGGGTTACATAATCTTTCCAGAGATATTAGCTGTGGTGAATATGAAGGTGAACTGGATATTTATAAACATGGTTTTGTGAAAACAATCCCATCTCAGCGATACTTTAACTACAACGATGGTACTCCTTTTTTTTATCTTGGTGATACGCACTGGAATATGCCAGTAAACGCCATTGCTAATTTTAAGACCATCATTGATAAGCGTGTTGAACAGGGATTTACGGTAATCCAGTCAGAACCAATAGGTGTTGGTTATAACCTGAGAGATGGTGTTACAGAAGGAGATCTTTTCTTCTTCTCAAAATTAGATGAACGTTTTAAATACATTGCTGACAAGGGTTTTGTTCATGCTAACGCACAACTCTTTTTTGTGGCGGAACTGGGGCCCAACAGGGCAATATATACCGATGCTTATTTAGACAAACTTTGCAGGTATTGGGTAGCCAGATATGGGGCATATCCGGTATTGTGGACTACAGCCCAGGAGAGTGACAATGACTATTATCGCGAAAGGGGAGATCATAGTTATTATGATGCGACAACTAATCCATGGAAAGTGGTGGCCAATTATATTCATAAATACGATCCCTACAAACATCCATTAACTGCTCATATGGAACATACCAGTTTCACATTGGCATCACAGTCCTCGTTTCGGGATTTACCAGCACATAATTGGTTTGCTGCACAATGGTCTCCCAAAAGAAATGAGCAATTAAACTTTAATATCCCAAAAGATTTTTGGAACAACGGACAAGGTAAACCCATTGTGAACTACGAAGGGTATTACGATCATTTGTGGACCAATGAATTTGGTGCAAGGATGCAAGGCTGGACTGCTTACCTTAATGGGATGTTTGGGCATGGGTATGGGGCCATTGATATCTGGCTATACAATAGCACGTATGACATGGATAAACCATCAGTGAGAGATGACATTACCATCAGTGTGGCAGACAAACAAACGAAGTGGCAGGAGAGCCTTGAATTTAATTCAGCGTATCAAATGGGTTACATGCATGATTTTTTTAAGTCAATTGAGTGGTGGAAGTTAACGCCTCGCTTTGATGATGCCAATTGGTATACTAATGATGGAGCATGGTACTCATTAGCGAGCATAGACAACAATGTTTATGTCGCGTATTTTTATAATAATATCAATAAAAAAACAGGCATCATAAAAAATCTTGAAAATTCAGTCTACACAGTGCGATGGTTTGATCCCATTTCAGGAGAATCAAATGTTGAAACATCAGTGAATATCGAAAATGGCACCTATGTGATAGGTGACAAACCAAACATCAAAGATTGGGTGCTCTTATTGAAGAAAAAATAAAAAGTCAATGAAGATAATTAGACCATTAGCCTTGCTGATTTTAGCAACATTAACATTTGTTCAGTGCAAGTCAATAAATAAAAATCAACAAGCTACGTACAATAAAATTCAATCAGAATTTATAACTCCAACCGATGATAATACCCTCTGGTGTTACTGGTATTGGATAGGTGACAATATATCGAAAGAAGGTATTACCAAAGATTTGGAAGCCATGAAGGCCGCCGGTATTGGCGCAGCTTTCATCGGTAATATTAATCCTGAAGAAAAAGATGGTAAAGTACCCATGCTAAGTGAAGACTGGTGGGATCACATGGTGCATGCTGTCAACGAAGGCAAACGTATTGGTGTGGATATCGGTTCGTTTAATTGTCCCGGGTGGAGCATGTCAGGTGGACCCTGGATAACAAGTGATAAGGCTATGCGCCATCTGGTGTATTCGGAAACAAACATTACCGGAGGCAAAAAGGTGGAAGTACAACTGGAACAGCCAAAGGATGAATTTCAGGATGTATATGTTCTGGCTTTTCCCAAAAATAAAAAGGAAGAGCTTTATTTGAGCAATAAAAACTCAAGTATTTCCGTAAGACCCGCTGTTAAAAATGCAAATACCCTGTTGGATGGGAATAAGAATACAGGAATAGAATTTGTAAGTTCGGCATATACCATTGATATCAATTCTAAGCAGGCACTTACAGCAAGAAGTATTACACTTTCACCGGGTAAAACCAACCTGATTGTTGATTGCGAGTTGCACGCTTTTGCAGATGGGGAATATGTTATAGTTAAAGAATTTAATTTTGATAGAAGGGATTTTAATGGTCAGGTGGGACCTATTCCTTACGGACCATTGGCTATTTCATTTCCTCCAGTTCAAACCGACAAGTTTAGACTAATTTGTAAAAATATACAGGCTTCGGTAGCTTATGATTCCGATGAAAAAGCAATAACAGGTTTTTCTGAAATAAAAATATCAGAGGCTCCGGTAGTAGAAAAATTTTTGGGTAAAACATTGGGGAGAATGCATCCGACACCTCAACCTGAGGCAGATTCGTATTTGTGGACTACACAGCCTGAATTTGAGAATAATCAATTGATTTTAGCTGAAGATGCTGTACTGGATATTTCTGACAAAATGGATAAAGACGGAAAACTAAGCTGGGGCGCTCCTGAAGGTGAATGGACGATAATGCGTTTTGGAATGACTCCAACAGGTACAAAAAACTCACCTTCGGCTCCACAAGGCAAGGGATATGAAGTGGATAAAGCCAATCGCGAACTGGTGCGCTTTCATTTCAAGCAGTTTATTGGTGAATTCCTGAAACGTATCCCGGAAGAAAGTAAAAGTGCTTTCAAATATGTGATTGCCGATAGTTATGAAACCGGCTCACAAAATTGGACCGACGGTTTTGAGCAAAGTTTTGAAGAACGCTATGGTTACAATCCTAAAAAGTACCTGCCTGTTTTTTCTGGCCGAATTGTGGGTAGTGTGGCTGAATCCGACCGATTTTTATGGGATTTACGTCGAGCTGTTGCCGATGATATAGCGTATAAATATGTTGGAGGTTTACGTGAAATTGCCAACGAAAATGGATTAAAACTTTGGCTTGAGAATTACGGGCACTGGGGCTATCCATCAGAGTTTTTAATGTATGGCGGACAAAGTAATTTTGTAAGCGGAGAATACTGGAACGAGGGAACCCTAGGAGATATTGAGTGTAAAGCGGCTTCATCGGCAGCCCATATTTATGGGAAAAAAACTACTTCGGCAGAGTGTTTTACGGCTTCTAACCGAACATTTGTGCGCCACCCGGCCATGCTCAAAAAACGGGGAGACTGGAGTTTAACAGAGGGAATTAACCATCATGTACTTCACGTGTACATTCACCAGCCCGATGAGAATAAAGTTCCCGGAACCAACGCTTGGTTCAGTACCGAATTCAACCGCCATAATACCTGGTTTAAACAGGGAAAAACCTATTTCGATTATTTGAGAAGAGCACAGCACTTGTTGCAGCAAGGTAATTACGTAGCTGATGTTTGTTACTTTATTGGAGAAGATGCGCCAATTATGACCGGCGCTACCAATCCTGAATTGCCCAAAGGCTACTCCTTTGATTATATTAATGCCGAAGTGATTATGGATAGACTTACTGTTCAGGATGGAAAATTTGTTTTACCCGATGGGATGAGCTACCGAATGATGGTGTTGCCTCCACTGGAAACCATGCGCCCCGAATTATTGGCTAAACTAGAACAATTGGTTTCGGAAGGTGGAATTATATATGGACAAGCGCCAAAAACTTCACCGAGTTTGCAAAATTATCCGGAAAATGATAAGCAGGTTCAAGAACTGGCTGCAAAATTATGGGCAGGAGATGACAAAGTTAAAAATTACGGCAAAGGTGCTGTTGTGGATGGATTACCCATAGAGGAAACCTTAGATAAGTTTTCTATCAGCAAAGATGTTGATGTTAGCGATGACGTATTGTGGACGCATCGTTCGCAGGCTGGAATGGATGTTTATTTCCTCACCAACCAAAGTGGGAAAACCATAAGCATAAATCCTTCTTTCCGGGTTGAAGGGCTAAAACCACAATTGTGGGATGCTGTCAGCGGAGAGATTCGAGCGATAAGTGAATATGAAGTGAAGGATGGAAGAACTATTATCCCGCTGGAAATGGAAGCCGACAGAAGCTGGTTTGTGGTATTTACCAACGAATCAAATGAATTGGTTCATAAAGGTTTTAACGTAAATTCACCTGAATTCAAAACGGTTCAAACCCTTGACGCGCCATGGCAAATTGATTTTGAAAACAAACAGATTGCACCTGCCACTATCAATACCACAAAATTGATGGATTGGACCTTAAGTGACGATGAATTACTAAAATATTACTCAGGAACAGCGAATTACACAACAAGGTTTTCATGCACAAAGGCAGAAGGAAAAGCTGTTTTTATTGATTTGGGTAAAGTAGGAGTAATGGCAACTGTAAAACTAAATGGAGAAGAAGTTGGAACAACATGGATGGCTCCTTATCGCTTGACGATTACCGATGCTTTGAAAAAAGGCGAGAATGTACTCGAAATTAAAGTGGTAAATGTATGGCGTAACAGGCTTACAGGTGATAAACTTTTACCGGAAGAAGAACGCACAACTTCTGTTTTGATAGATAACATTACCCCGGAAGAGGAGTTGATACCATCCGGTCTTATTGGCCCTGTAAGTATTCAGGTGGTTGACTAAAAATTGAATTTGATTACCGGAAACGAAAAATAGCAAATGATGAGAATAAAGTTCAGTATGGGAGTCGCACTGTTAACGATAGCGATGTTTACTTTGATTTCAGCGCAGTCGAAAGAAAAATCGAAACAAAGCGGTAGTAAGAAATACAGTGATGGCCGACCGGAAGCAACGTTAAGAATGGATGCAAAGGATTATGGCATTGTGCTTCGTTATGGCGACGGACCAAACGAGTGCGATATTTTAGGTGCTCGTGATGTTTGGGTGTTTGAAGACGATGGTACGTATTACATGCACTACGACGCTGCTGGTCCAACAGGATGGCTAAGCTCTCTGGCCATAAGCAAAGACCTTGTATCATGGGAAAAGAAAGGTCCTATTCTGGAATTTGGCAAACCGGGCGAAGATGATTCCAAAGCAGCCTGTTACGGTGTTACTCATAAAGAGGGAGACCAATGGCATATGTTTTATTTGGGAACGCCTAATGTATCACCGGCACCTGATTTAGTGCCTTCTTTTCCATATCTAACAATGAAAGCAAAAGGGAATAGCCCCGAAGGTCCGTGGGTAAAACAACCGGATGTGGTTCCGTTCAGAACAAAACCCGGAACCTACTATTCACATGTCGCAAGTCCGGGGCAGGTTATCAAAAACGGGGATGAGTATTTGCAGTTTTTTAGCGCAACCACCGAAAAGGAAGGAAATCCATGTGTACAACGTACACTGGGCATTGCCCGCACCAATAACCTTGATGCTTCGTGGAGTATGGATTCACACCCCATGGTTCCCATTGAAGAGCAAATAGAAAACTCTACCTTCTATTACGAAGAGAGCATTAAAACATGGTTTTTATTTACTAATCATATTGGAATAAATGAGAACGAACAGGAGTTTACCGATGCTATTTGGGTATACTGGAGCAAAGACTTGAATAAGTGGGATCCGGCCAATAAAGCTGTGGTACTCGATGGACAAAACTGTAACTGGTCGAAAGAATGCATCGGTTTGCCATCTGTCGTTCAGGTGGGAGAGCGTTTGGCACTTTTTTATGATGCACCGGGTGGCAACAGTATCAGCCATATGAAACGTCATGTTGGACTGGCATGGTTGGGTTTACCGCTTTCGATTCCTAAGCGGTAAAGATTACATCGTTTAAATAAAATCAACAGCATGAAAAGAAATAAATTCAGAGTACCGACACTAATTGTCGTTCTTATTCTCTCAGTTTCCTCTTTGGCACAAAAACGCTTTTGCTTGTATCGTATTTAGTATGTGCAAATGTAGTATTTTTAGTATATAGCACTGTATTCTTTTTAGTTTATTCTGCGTGATCATCTCTGATATCTTTTCTAGCGATATTCTCTCAGTTTAAAATAACACTTCATTGAAAGCGTAAATTCCCTTTTAGAATTAAACTTTAATAATAGTATCAAATTGGATTATTTTGTATATTTGCACGTAACAAACTCATTTCAAATTGATTGAAAACCAGTCAAATTTCAGGTGAGTTAAACGGTGAGTTCTTTTTGGAAGTATTCCGATATCTTTCTGATAATGAAATATTTACAGGATACAAGACGAATCCTGGTATCCCGACAGATTGAAAATCAAGGAGTTAGATTAATATCTAGCTCCTTCTTTTTTTGTGCGGGTACAACATAGGTACAACAAAAAAACCTTCCAAAAGAAGGAGAATGACTTTTATTACTACATGATATTGACTGCAAATGCATTTTTTGATTTCAAACAAAAAGCAAGGGGAATCAAATTTAACCTTTGTCCCCTCAGCTAATCCTTCCATCTTATAAACAGGGGTAAGTAAACCAGGATGGCAATTACCGAAAAGATTAATCCTCCCATTGCACCAACAGCAAAAGCAAACCAGAATACTTCATTCTGGCCTGACCAGACGAACGGGATTAGGCCCAAGACTGTGGAAATAATTGTCAGAAAGATGGGGATGATTTTATGATTGAACGCTTTCAGGTATAAACGTCCGCTGTTGGGTCGCCGGCTGTTTTTGTAAAAGTTGTTGTAGTCGTTGATGATATACAGTCCGGCATTGACAACAATGCCGCAGAGCAGGATAAAGGAAGCAAATCCTCCCTGGTCAAAGTTAAAGTCAAACAGGTAA
>Ga0209347_1002256_pt1 | contig 26229 bp, 19 predicted proteins | sample AutmiccommuBRH23_FD_187382 | JGI IMG/M metagenome (GOLD analysis project Ga0209347, IMG submission 187382) | Deep subsurface microbial communities from Mt. Terri, Switzerland - Autotrophic microbial communities BRH/23 (SPAdes) (version 2) | ecosystem: Environmental > Aquatic > Deep subsurface >...
GCTCGTCGAGGATGACGATGCCGTTGGGGCTGGTCTCGATGATGCGGTCCGTTCGCTGCTCGGCCAGCCGGCGCATGTACGGCACGCACATCTCGGGCTCGGCCATCTGGTGAATGACCGCGATCGCCTGCTCGCGGCACGAGGAGTAGCCGCAGGCCCCGCAGTTGAGCTGGTCGTCGGGGTTCTCCTTGCCCGTCTGCGCGAAGACCTGGCGAACCTGCTCCTCCGTGGCATCGCCCGCCGACAGCGGCCGGCGGTCAAACGAGATGCTCAAGTCCGCCGAGCCGTTCGAGCCGGCGCCGTCGTGGCCGGCGGCCAGAACATACTGCAACAGAGCTTTGCGCCTTTGATAAACCGTCTCGTTCGCAGGCATGGCGGGCCCGTTGATGCAGCCCTGCTCGCAGAATAGTGGCTCCACCAGCAGCGGGCCATGACTATTCGTGAGACTGTCGAGCGTGTCCTTGACTTCCTGGGTGCCGGTGACGCTGAGCACGTCGGCCGCCAGCAGGGACGTACTCAGGGATGCCGTCTGGAGACTGCCGCCGGCCAGCGGGAACGAACGTGCCCAGCCTTCCGGCGCCATATCGAAATCACTCTCTTCGAGGATCGAGAGATCCACGCGTTCCTGTTCGAGCCATTCGAGCAGCTCGGTGAAGGTCAGGGCGAAATCCACCGCCCCGCCGCTCTTTTCGCGGGCCTCCTGCTTCTTGGCGACGCACGGGCCGATGAAGACGACCCGCGTGTCCTCGCCGAGCAGGGCCTTGAGCATCCGGCCGTGCGCGACCATGGGCGAGCAGACCGGCACGAGAGCCTCGACGAGGTCCGGCCGATACCGCTCGATGTAGTTCACGACCGCCGGGCAGGCGGTGGCGATGCTGAACGAGTCCCCATGCTCAGCCGCACATTCCGCCGTTCGCTTCGCGACGGAGTACGCGCCGACCGCGGTCTCGGAGACGTGCGTGAATCCCAATCGCCGCAGAGCGGAAGGAACGCGTTTGATTTCCCATGCCTTGAAGATCGCCGCAAACGACGGGGCCAGGCTCACCGCCACCGGCGCTCCCGAAACCACCAGCTCGCGCACGCTGTCCAAGTCCCGTCGGAAGCTCTTCGCCCCCTGCGGGCACTCGCGAATGCACGTCCCGCACGAGATGCAGCGGTCCTCATCGACGTAGGCTTGTCCGTCGCGCACACCGATGGCGTCCACCGGGCACACGCGGATGCAACGATAGCAGTCCTTGCACCGGGCCTTGTTCGTAAAGACAACCTGGTTTTCGCGACGCCTGGGTTCCACGCCGATCCTACTCCTGGTTTTTCACTTCGCGAGGTTAGATGGTGCGTGATACGCACCCTACAAGTCGCGCGCCGGGTGCCATGTCTACGCCTCGTAGACATGTCCAACTCGATGGGCCAGACATGCTTACGAGGCGTAAGCATGGCACCCGTGTCGTTGTTTACGCTACACTTCCGGCCAGTCCCGTAGGGTGCGTACCACGCACCATCTTCATCTTCACGAATTACGTTTCTATGCCGCGCTCCCGGCGAGCTGGCTTTCGAGCTCGGCCCGCACCATGTCGAAGGTGCAGTGATGCATGCAGGTTTCGCCGATCTTCACGCTCGGGCCTTTGTCGCAGGCCTCGAAGCAGAACGTGGCGCGGACATCGACGGTCCCTTCGAGATCGTGCTCCTTCACGTGGTTGACCAGTTTTTGCAGGAGCTGCTGGGAGCCCCGCAGATAGCAGCTCGTGCCGACGCAGACGCTGACCTCCAGGGTCTTGGCCGCCCCCGGCTCCAGGACCGAGAAGCCCTCATCCACAACGCGCTTGCGGCTCTTGTAGCCGGTGTGCAGCAGCTCGTGGGCGCAGTGGCCGCCGATCTCGCCGAGGGTCGTCTCGTAGCATTTGGCCACGTACGGGTTCTCCTGGGACTTGTGCAGTTGCAGCGTCTTGTCGCAGTCGTAGAGGCCCTGTGCCCGAAGCTGCTTGGTGTCGGACTCGAAGCTCACGGGCTGTCCCGCGCCGGCGATGCACCCGCCCGGGCACGCCATCACTTCGATGAAATCGTAGTCGCACGTGCCCGCCCGGATCTCCTCGACGACGGCCTTGGCGTTCTTCAGGCCGTGGACGACAGCCAGTTTGAGCTCCACGTCACCGAGCTTGATCCCCTTGACGCGGGTCCCCTGCATGCCGCGGACCTCGGAGAAATCCACGTTGTCCACCCGCATGCCGGTGAGCTTCTCGTGTGCGTACCGCAGCACCGCTTCGCTGACGCCGCCGGTGGTTCCGAAGATCACGCCGGCGCCGGTCTTGAATCCGAGCGGCAGATCCAGGGACTCGGGCGTGAGATTGTTGAACTGGATGCCCGCCTGGCGGATCATCTTGCCGAACTCCTGCGTCGTCAGCACGAAGTCCACGTCGGGCGTGCCGGTCGCGCGGAATTCGGGCCTCTGGGCTTCGAACTTCTTGGCCGTGCAGGGCATGATCGAAACGACCACCAGATCCTCGCGGGCGACGCCCAGCGCCTGGGGCAGAGTCGCTTTCGCCAAAGAGCCGAACATCTGCTGCGGCGAACGGCACGTCGAGACGTTGGGCAGCAGGTCCGAGCAGTACTGTTCCGCGTACTTCACCCATGCCGGGCAGCAGGAGGTGAACTGCGGCAGACGCTCGCCCGCGGTCTTTCGCATCAGGAACTCGTTGGCCTCTTCGAGCACGGTCAGGTCGGCGGCAAAGCTCGTGTCATAGACCTTGTCGAAGCCGAGCATCTTGAGGGCCGCGACGATCTTGCCGGTCGTGACGACGCCGGGCTCCAGGCCGAACATCTCGCCCAAGGCGACGCGGACCGCCGGGGCGATCTGCACGACGACAGTCTTCTTCTCGTTGCTCAGGGCGTCCCAGACCGGATCGATCTGGGGCTTGGGCGTGATCGCGCCGGTCGGGCACACGCTGGCGCAGAGTCCGCAGTAGACGCAATCGACCTTGCTGAGGTCCTTGCCGAAGGCGGGCGCCACAGTAGTCGCGGCTCCGCGATAGGCGAAATCGATCGCACCGACGCCCTGGATCTCGTGGCAGGCCCGGACGCAGTCGCCGCAGAGGATGCACTTGTTGGGATCGCGCACGAGCGACGGATTGGACGTGTCGAGCGGCTTGACGCCCTGTGCCGGCTGGAACCGGACCTCGGTGACGCCCATCCGCATGGCCAGTTCATTGAGCTTGCAGCCGTCGTTTTTGACGCACGTGGCGCAGCCCTGGTGATGGTTGGCCAGCAGAAGCTCCAGGTACATCTTCCGCATGCCGCGAAGCTGGGCCGTGTTGGTCTTGACCTTCATGCCGGGCTTGGGCAGCGTGGTGCAGGACGTCACGACGCCCATGCCTTCGATATCCACGATGCACAACCGGCACGCGCCGTAGATGCTCAAATCCGAATGGTAGCAGAACGTCGGCAGGTCGATGTTGGCCTTGCGAATCAGCTCCAGGAGGTTCCGCTCGTTCTCGATCCGTATATCGCGTCCGTCTATGTGTACGCAGGTTCCGTTATTCATTTTCGTCATACTCCCACAATCGCGTTGAACTTGCAGGCCTGGGCGCAGGTGCCGCACTTGATGCACACCTTCGCGTCGATCCGGTGCGGGGCTTTCTTCTCGCCCGTAATCGCGCCGACTGGGCACTTCCGCAGGCAGGCGCCGCAGCCCTTGCACTTCTCGATCAGAATCTCCGGCACCGCCAAGGCCTTGCACTGGCCGGCGGGACATCGCTTCTGGAAAATGTGCGCCTCGTACTCGCTGCGGAAGTAGCGAAGCGTGCTGAGCACGGGGTTCGGGGCCGTCTTGCCCAGGCCGCACAGAGAGCCGATCTGGACCGCCGGGGCGAGCTGTTCGAGCAGTTCCAGCGTCCTGGAAGTCCCTCGGCCTTCGATGATCTCGTGGAGCAGGGCCAGCATCTGCTTGGTCCCCTCGCGGCACGGGACGCACTTGCCGCAGGATTCGTTCTGAGTGAACCGCATGAAGAAGTGCGCGATCTGCACCATGCAGGTATCGCGGTTCATCACGACCAGACCGCCCGAGCCGATGATGGCGCCGGTCTTCTTGACCGAGTCGAAATCGAGCGGCAGGTCGAGGTGTTCCTCGACGAGACAGCCGCCGGAGGGCCCGCCGATCTGCACGGCCTTGAAGCCGTCGGGATCGATCTCGCCCGTCTTGTCGATCACGCCGCCACCGATGTCGAAGATGATCTCGCGGAGCGTCGTGCCGAACGGGACTTCGATCAGGCCCGTGTTGACGACGTGGCCGGTGAGCGCGAAGGTCTTCGTCCCGGGCGAGTTGGGCGTGCCCAGCGTGCGGTAACTGTGGCTGCCGTGGAGAATGATCATGGGGACCGAGCCGAGCGTCTCGACGTTGTTGATGACGGTGGGCTTGCCCCAGAGCCCGCTCTGGGCGGGGAACGGGGGTTTCGGCCGCGGCATGCCCCGCAGGCCTTCGATCGAGGCCATCAGGGCGGTTTCCTCGCCGCAGACGAAAGCCCCCGCCCCCTCCATCACGTGGCAAAGGATGTTGTGGCCGCTGCCGAACACGTCGGTGCCGAGGATTCCCGCCTCCTCGGCATCGGCCACCGCTTTTCGGATTCTCTGCACCGCCAGCGGATACTCGGCCCGCACGTAGACGTAGGCCTCGTCCGCCTCGATCGCCCGGGCCGCGATGATGATGCCCTCGAGCACGCGGTGTGGATTGCCTTCCATGAGGCTGCGGTCCATGAACGCGCCGGGGTCGCCCTCGTCGCCGTTGCAGATGACGTATTTCTTCTCGGACTTCTCGGCCAGCGTCAGGGTCCACTTCTTGCCGGTGGGGAAGCCGCCGCCGCCGCGTCCGCGCAGACCCGAGGTGGAGATTTCCTCGCAGATCTGCTCAGGCCGCATCTGGGTATAGGCCCGCCGGGCCGCCTCGTAGCCGCCGCGGGCGATGTACTCGCGGATGTCCTCGGGGTCGATGTTGCCGCAGTCGCCGAGCACCTCCCGGCGTTGTCGTTTGTAGAACGGAACCTCGTGCGTCTTCTCGAAGGCGGCGCCGGTGGCCGGGTCCTTGTAGACCAGCCGGCCCACCGGGCGGTTGCCGACCAGCGTCTGCTCGACGATGTCCTTCACATCGTCCGGCTTGACGTGTACGTACAGATAGCCTTCGGGCTCGATGGTGACCAGCGGCCCTGCCTGGCAGAAACCCTGGCAGCCGCTCTTGGAGAGAAGGACATCTCCGCCATCGCAGTCGTGCCCCAATTCGACGACGACGTTCATGTCGCGGCTCTCGATCTCGTTCTTCAGGGCGGCAAAGACTTTCAGGGAGCCGTTGGCGACGCAGCCGGTCCCGGCACAGACGATGACCCGCCGGGCGATGGCGGCACGCGCCTCTTTGTACTGGCGTCCCACGGCTTCGAGGTTGATTGCTTGTTCAATCATTTGGATTGCTCCCGTTCCATGATGGCCTTGATCAGCTCGACGGCCTTGGCGGGCGTCACCTGGCCATGGACTTCATCGTTGATCGTCATCACCGGGGCCAAGCCGCACGCCCCCAGGCATGAGACCGTCTCCAGCGTGAAGAGCATGTCGTTGGTGGTTTTCTTGCTGTCGCTGAGCCTGAGCAGCTCGCAGATGGCCTCCTTGATGCCGTTGGAGCCCTTGACATGACAGGCCGTGCCGTCGCAGATGTGGATCACGTACCGGCCCTTGGGCTCCAGGGCGAAATGGGCGTAGAAACTCGCGACGCCGAAGACCCGGGCCGGCGAGAGCCCCAGCGACGTGGCGATGTACGACTGCACCTGCTCGGGCAGGTAGCGGTATTCGTGCTGGACCTCCTGCAGGATCGGGATCAGCTTCGACGGGTCGCGGTTGTACTTGTCGATGATCTGGCAAACCTTCTCGAACTTGCGAAGACCTTCGGCAGATTCGGTTTTCTGTGCATTCCCCATGGTTGCTCCGTAGATGTCGGTGAAATCAGGCCTGGGCCTGTTGTGCCTGGACCGCCGGCTCGACCGGTCTGAGCCGAGCGGCCAGCCTGCTCGAAAGCACGGCCAGGCTCGCCGCCAGATCGACACGTTCGAGAATGATGCCCTCCGGCACGATGAGCTTGGCCGGCGTGAAGTTCCAGATCGCCTGGATTCCGGCGTCGATCGCAAGCTGGGCGATGCTCGCGGCGACCTCGGCCGGCACGGTCAGGATGGCGATGTGTACGTGAAGCCGGTTCGCCAGATTGTCCAGTTTGTCAACGTGCAGGACCTCCTTGCCATGGATGGTCTGGCCAACTTTGCGAGGATCGTTGTCGAAGAGGGCCACAACGTTGAGCCCGTGCTTCTCAAAGCCCCGATACCCCGCCAAGGCGGTGCCGAGATGACCGGCTCCGATAATGAAGGCATCCGTTACATTGTCCCAGCCGAGGAATCTCTCGATGGCCTGGATCAACTCCGCAACGGGAAAGCCCACCCGCGGCTGGCCCGTGACACCGATGGACTCCAGGTCCTTTCGAACCTGAATCGCCTCAAGCCCCAAGGCCCCGGCCAGTTGCGAACTGCTCACGGCGGTCTGGTTCTCCTGGGCCGCTCTCTGGAGGAGCGAGAAATACATGGGCAGCCGGCGAATCGTCGGCAGTGGAACGCTGACTTCACGATCCCTATTCATGACTTGTCTCCATTGATTGCACAGACATCAATACTGTTGTATCGATATTCACATATCGATACTATATACTCCATTCCCTGTATGTGCAAGCATAAGTGTTGTTCTGTCTGTCACATTTCCTTGAGAAATGATTCGAGAGATCTTCTGAATTGATATAAGCCTTGTGTGGCCTGTTACTTACGGAACGCCGTGGTGAAGCATAAAAAAACGCTCAGGCGGACCTCCGGTCCACCCGAGCGTTTGCCGTTAGATAACGGAACTTAAGGTGAAAGGGCTGATTAGCTGTTGAATTCCTTCAGATCGTTCTCGCTGCTGTCCAGCGGGATCGTCTTGCCTGCCGACTTGGTCGCACGCTGCGACTTGTCCCCGCGGCCGGCGATCTTGTGCAGCACTTCATCCGACTTGCCGAAGCTCCGCGACTTGGACTTGGGCTTCTCACTCATGTGAAGCTTGTGCTCGAGGTTCAGGCTCATGTGATGGCGGTCCGGCTTGGTTCCCCCCGAGCGGAGCTTCTGCGAACCGGCTCCCCCGACCATGGCTACCATTTGACCTACGACTTCCTGCATGCTCTCGGCTTGGGCGCTCAGTTCTTCCGAAGCGCTGGCCGATTCCTCGGCGTTGGCGGCATTTTGCTGGGTGACTTTGTCCATCTGGGAAACCGCGGTGTTCACCTGATCGATGCCCTGGGCCTGCTCCTGGCTGGCCGCGGCGATCTCGCTGACCAGGTCCGTCGTCTTGGTGACGCTCTGGACGATCTCCTCCAGGACCTTGCCGACCTCGGTGGCGATATCGACGCCATTCTTGGAGTTCTTGACCGACTCCTCGATCATGCTGGCGGTGTTCTTGGCCGCCTCGGCGGAACGCATGGCCAGGTTCCGCACTTCCTCGGCGACCACAGCAAAGCCCTTGCCCGCTTCGCCCGCTCTCGCGGCTTCGACAGCGGCATTCAAGGCCAGCAGGTTCGTCTGGAAGGCGATTTCATCGATGACCTTGATGATCTTGGCGGTCTCGTCGGAACTCTTTTGGATTTCATGGATCGCCGCATTCATCCGGCTCATCGATTCGGCGCCGGTGCCTGCGGCCTTCTTCGCCTCGGCGGCCAGCGTATTGGCCTGCTGGGCGTTGTCGGCGTTCTGCTTGGTCATGCTGGACATCTCTTCGAGACTCGAAGAGGTCTCTTCCAGGCCGGCGGCCTGCTCGGTGGCGCCTTCGGCCAGAGACTGCGAGGCGGCCGAGACCTGTCCCGAGGCCGACGAAACCTGCTCGGAGCCTTCGGTCAGAGCGGCGATGATCCGGCGGATGGGGCCGGTGATCGAACGGGTGATGAAGATCGCCAGGAAAATCCCGACGAGGATCGCAGCGATCATCGCGGTAAGCGACAGTGCCTCGAAGAAGGCCGCCTGGTGAGTGGCCTTGGATGTGGCCTCACTGGCCAGGTCTTCGTTGGTCTTGATGATCTTCTCCAAGAGGTCGTTAGCCTTCGTCTGGCTGGCGAGGCATACCTCTATCGCCTGGTGATTCAGAGTGTCCGAGAGCTTTGTGGCGGCGCCGGCCGTAACGATGATCTTGTCGAATCCACTGAATACCTTCTGAGCGCTCGGCCGCATCTCATCATCGACGAGGGTTGCCGCCTGCGCTGTGTTTCCGGCACGGACCAGGTCCTTGACCTTCTTGACGCACTCGTGGAACTGGCGGTGGGGATCCTCGGTCTCCCGAATCGAGCCCACCACCTCCGGGTTCTCCTGTCTTGCAGTCTGCTTCCACTTCCCGAACCGACAAGCCGTGTGGTCCTCGCCGCCGTCGAACACGTCCTTGTGGGTGATCATCTCAAACACATCCGCTATGAGCTTGAAGTGATCTCCGCGGAAGGTCGCCAGATCGCGCTCCAGTTTGACGGGATTGCCGATCTTGAGCGCATCGAGTTCCGCAGCCAGGCGGAAGTACTCCGTGTTGTCGGCTCTCCAGGCCTCCCAGGCCGGAGTGAACTCGGTCCAAAGCGCAGTCTCCTCGACGGTTCGGGGCAACGATTCGTAGGTCTTCCACGCGGTGCCATAAGCCTCTCGGGCCTCGCCCACAATCTCATGCTGTCGCTGCCGGATCGCCGAATCCAGATCCCCGTTCAGCAGCGTTCTCTGCGCACTCGTGATCTCCAATCCGCCTCTTTCGATAGCCAACAGGCACTGCACGCCCGGCAGCCGAACGACTCCCAATTCGGTAGTTGAGCGAGCTCCGCAAGCTGAACTGTAGTACCCGGTGATTCCGAGGACTGTGCCAATGACAATCAACAACCCAAAGCCCAGTGCGATCTTCGTTCCCAGTTTCATATTCTTGAACATCCGTCTTCCTTTCCAAGAGATTGATGGTTTGTCGTTCAGGACCGCCGTGAGCTACTTGTCCAAGTCCATGATTGCCGGCAGCTCAGGGATTCGATCCCCAGAGAGGCCGCCGATCGAGCCGATGTCGCCGCCGGTCAGGACCCGGTCGATGTCCAGGAGGATCTTGACCTTGTCGCCGATCTTGCCCATGCCCAGGATGAAATCCGTCTCCACCGAAGAGCCGAACTGCGGGGCCTCCTCGATGTCCTCCCCGGCGATATCGAGCACTTCCTGCACCCGGTCCACCACGATGCCCGTGTTGAACTTTCGGCCGGACTGGGTGATCTCGACTACGATGATGCAGGTCTGCTCGGTCACGCCGGTGGTTTCCATGCCGAACTTGGCCCGCAGATCCACCACGGGAATCACCTGCCCGCGCAGGTTGATCACGCCTTTGACGTGGTGGGGCGTCTGGGGCACGGCCGTCACATCGATGTAGCCGATGATCTCGCGGACCTTGAGAATCTCCAGGCCGTACTCCTCGTTGGCCAGAGCGAAGGTCAGGTACTTGCCCTCCTTTTCCAGCATCGCCGTCTGTTCCCTGGTGTTCTGTACCGTTGCTGCTGCCATAATCGACTCCTTAATCGGTTCTCACGCACTCCCAGGAGGCGTTCGAGCACTCCCGTATCGCCACAATGAGGGTCGGCTCATGCAGTGGCGGACTGGAGGCAGGCTTTGACTATGGGGGGAAGGCGTTTTCCCGGTGGCGTAAGCCGCCGCCCCATGCGCACTGGGAGGTTCCCAGGTACACAAGCGGAACAGGAGACGTCTTTCAACAAGGAGGGGAACGCCGAGCGGGTTCTGCCGGCGCAGGGATGTCACTGCCTGACGCGCCGGAGGTGGGCCGATCGCCAGGGGGAGGAATCCCACGGCTGTCTATGCTTCAACGAATGATGGCTGCAGCAAGCCGCTCTCGTACAGCAGCATGATCAATTGCGGCGTGGACTCGACCCCCATCTTCTCCCGGGCGTTGGCCAAATGCGCATCGATGGTCTTGCGGCTCAAATCGAATTCGCGCGCAATCACCTTGGCGCTCCGGCCCACCTTGACGCGATCCAGAATCTCGCGTTCCCTGTCCGTCAGGAGAGCATATCGGGCCTGGATCTGCTGCATCCCAGCCCTTTGGCGGCACAACTGCCTGTGCTTCTCGATGGCGCCGTGAATCTTGTCCAACAGGGGCTGACCGCGAATCGGTTTCTCGACGAAATCGAACGCCCCATTCCTGAGGGCTTCGACCGCCATAGGAATATCGCCATGGCCCGTGATGAACAGGATCGGCAGGTCCGCCCCCCGGCGATTCATCTCCTCCTGGACCTTCAAGCCGCTCATCCCCGGCATCCGCACGTCCAGCAGCAGGCACCCGCACGTCCCGGGCTCATAGGATTCCAGGAACTCCTGTGCGGAGGCAAAGGTCTTCACGTGGAACGAAACGCTCTCCATCAGCTCCCGGAGACCGTTTCGCGCCGCGTCATCATCGTCAACAACGAAGACAACAGGCTCGACGTCAGACATCGGGCGAAACTCCTCTAAGATTCATGTCACGCCTGAGGGATTATGCCCCTACTGTACAGTCGGACATTGGGAGGCAGTATCTTTCACTTTTCTTTGCAGTTTGTTCCGGATGCGGGTGCGACAGGACCCGGTTACGGCCCGGCCACGTGCTGCACGGGCAGCGTGAAGAAGAAGACAGCCCCGCGATCGACATTGGGCCTGGCCCCCAGGAGCCCCTTGTGCGCCTCGATGATCGAGCGGCTGATCGACAAGCCCATCCCCAGCCCGTCCAGCTTCGTGGTGAAGAAGGGCTCGAAGATGCGATCCTCATCCGTCTGCGGCAGTCCCACACCCGTATCGCAGACCTCCACGTACACGTGAGCATCCCGAACCATCGTTCGCAGAGTCAGCACCTGCGGCTCCTCCTCATTGCGGCACATCGCATCGATGGCGTTGCGGATCAGGTTCAACAGAACCTGCTCGATCTGGATCGCATCGGCGTATACGGGCGGCAACGACTCGGCTGCCTCCAGGTTCAACTGCATTCCGTTCTGCGCCACCTCCCACCGAGTCAGGGCCACCGCATTTCGAATGGCGTCGCCAAGGTCGGTGGAGACGAATCGAGGTTGTTGCCCTCTGGCCAGGGCTCTCATCCGGCGGATGATCAGCCCTGCGCGCTCGCCCTGGGAGACGATCTCCCCCAGGTTCCTGACGATTCGGGGGAGATCCGGCGGTTGCGCCTGCGCCAAGTGCAGGCAGGCATCGCCGTAGCTGAGGATCGCCGACAGCGGCTGGTTGAGTTCGTGGGCGATCCCCGAGGTCATCTCGCCCAGCGTGCTGAGACGGGCCGCGTGGAGCAACGTCGCCTCCCGCTCCTTGATCCTGGCCTCGATCCGCTTGTGTTCGGTGACGTCGCGAACGTAGGCGACGAGCCGGTATTCGCCGGGGTCGAGCACCCTGACCGCCATCTCCACGTCGATCAAGGAGCCGTCCTTTCTCCTGTGCTTTGATTCGAAGCGGTCCTCTCCGGACCGCTGGATCCGGCGGATGCGAAGCCGCGTCTGCTCGGGCGTTTCGACGGCGTCCAGATCGTTGATTGTCATCTGCAACAACTCATCTCGCGAGTACCCGCTGATTCGGCAGTAGGACTCGTTGACCTCCACAAGCCGGCCGAGCAGATCGAAAACACAGATGCCATCCAGCGAGGTCTCGATCAGCATGCGGTATCTTCGCTCGCTCGTACACAGCGCCTGCTCCCATTCCTTGCGGCTGGAAATATCGATGACGATTCCCCGCACGCCCACCGCCCGGCCGTCACGCACAATGGCCGAACTGTAGATCAGCACCGGGAAGGTGCTGCCATCCTTCTTCAGGGCCAGATACTCGTGATCGTCGAACGATTCTGCGATGAGTCTCTTGCGGATGTTCGCCACGATCCGGTCCCGGTCCTCCGGGGCGAACACCTGACAGATATGCAGGCTGCCGATCTCTTCCTGCCCATACCCGAAGGTCTCGAGCGCGCAGCGGTTGGCGAACGTGAAGAAGCCCTCGCTATTCAGCTCAAAGACGGTCTGCGGCAGAAGCTCCGCCAACTCTCGAAACCGGGTCTCGCTCTCGCGGAGTGCGGCCTCGACCCGCCTGGACTCCGTGACGTCCTCGAAGGTCGTGTACACCTCGAACGGCGCCGTCCGGCCCGCGCGAAACTGTGGGATCGCATTGATGTTGATCCAGACGCAGTCTTCCAGGCGGGGATTGAACACTCCCATCAGGACGTCCCGGACCGGCTCTCCCGTTCGGAGGGCGACCATGGCCGGGTGCTCGTGGCCGGGGAACTCGGAGCCGTCGGGCCGGATGGCATGCCACCGAGGATCGCGAGAGACCCTGCCGGCCATCTGGTCAAGCGTCAGGCCCAGGATTCGCTCCGCGGCCGGGTTGGCAGATGTGATCCGCCCGTCGGCGTCCTGGTACACGACCCCCTGGGCCATCGTCTCGAAGAGCGTCCGATATCGTATCCGACTCTTGTGCGGTGCAAGCGCCGCCTCCCGTTCGAGGTCCTGTTCCAGCCGGTTGTGGCGTTCGAGCAGGCTGATCGCGACCCGCCGTTGACGAACGACCCCGACGAACGCATCCCCTCGAAAGACCGGTAGCACGCAGACGCCGGCTTCCTCCATTCGCCTGAGCACCTCCGCCAACTCCTGATCCTCGGCGACGTGAGGCCCGTCACGGAGGCACTCGGCAACGGACGAGCCCGCCGATCGGAGAACGTCGGCAGGCGTGACGATGCCCAGGAAGCGGTCGGAATCCATCACGACGACGAATCCGTCGCGGAGAAGTCGGTCCTTGACCGATGCGAGCGGCGTCGATCGATCGCACACGTTGTAGGATTGTTCCACCAGTAGTCTGACTTCCATGCTGCATCCCCGTCCTGCGTGCCATGGCCAGATCGATCACCCGGCCGACCTGCACCACATTCTCGCGTGTTGTCTCTGGGATTCACGGCCCCTGGGCCTTGCACGGCATGCACAGACAAACGAAGACCGCCCAGAATTCGACGTAAAGCGAGCCCCCGCAAGATGTTACAGACAAATGGGCGATATAGGATTCGAACCTATGACCTCACGGGTGTGATCCGTGCGCTCTAACCAGCTGAGCTAATCGCCCGAGTTGCCCCATTAAAACCGATTCCCCGGCCGGCTGTCAAGAAGATTGGAGTAATGGAATTTTGGAATATTGGAGCGGCGGGCTGCTGGGCGATGTGTCGGCTTGGGGCGCCACGGTCAAACTCGTTTGACCAAGCTCTCTCGAATCGTCCTGCCCATCCGAGGGACACAGCCAAACAAGTTTGGCCGTGCCACTCCACTCACCAGATTAGAGTGGACGGGGTACTACTACTGCGACCATGCTAAAACGGTGAATTACCACGGCAAGGACCTCGGTCTGGGTGCCATGCTTACGCCTCGTAAGCATGTTTTCCAGGACATGGCTACGAGGCGTAGCCATGGCACCCAATCACCAAATTAGAGTAGTCGCAGTACTACTACTGCGACCACGTTAAAACGATGGGTTGTTTCAGCAAGGCATTGGCGCTGGGTGCCACGGTCAAACTTGTTTGACTGTGCTCTTTCGACCGATTCTGCCCATCCGAACGACACAGCCGAACAAGTTCGGCCGTGCCACCCTGTTCACCAGATTAAAGTGGTCGGAGTACTACCCTCCCAGCGTTCCACCATTCCATCATTCCAGTAACCTGAGTTTACGTGGCCACGAGGTTGATCCGGCCGAGCTTGACGCCCTTCATGCTCAGGATGTTCTCGCCGACGCGATGGATTTCGCTGACCTGGCCGCGAAGGACGATGATCTCCAGGCAGTCGTGGTGGTCCAAGTGGACGTGGAGCGACGAGATTGCCTGCAGGAGATGAGAATGCTGGATCCCGATCAGCTTTTCCGCCAAGTTGGCGGCGTGATGATCGTAGACGAGGAAAACCGCCGCCACCGCCTCGGCCTGCGGGTCGGTCAGCCGCTCCTGGCTCAACTGCTGGCGGACCAGATCGCGGATCGCCTCCGAACGGCTCTGATAGCCCTGCCGGACGATCAGCTTATCGAAATCCACCAGCAGGTCCTTGTCGAGCGATACCCCTATGCGTTCAAGCTCTGCCATCGGTCGTTCCCCGGCTCGTGACGTAAATCACCTGTTCGGCCAATAGATTAGCTCCGAACCGGATCGGACTCAAGCTCGTTTCGACCAGCGGGATTCGCTGCTCGATGGCGGCTCCGATCTTGTGGCTGAATTCCTCGAAATCCTTCAGCGACAGGAAGTGGATATTCGGCGAGTTGTACCAGCGGAACGGGAGCTGGCGGGTGACCGGGGACCTGCCCCCCCACAGCAGTTGCAGCCGGCACCGCCAGTGGGCGAAATTCGGGAAGCTGACGACCACCCTGCGGCCGACGCGGAGAAGCTCCTGGAAGACCCGTTCGGGCTCCTTGATCGTCTGCACGGTCTGGGACAGGATCACGTAATCGAAGCTCTGGTCCCCATAGCTGCCCAGCTCGCGCTCGATGTCCCGCTGAATGATGGCGATCCCCCGGCACACGCAGCCCAACACGAAGGACTCATTCAGTTCCATGCCCTTGCCCTGAATGTTCTTATCGGCCGTCAGTCGGGCCAGCAGCTCGCCGTCGCCGCAGCCGACGTCCAAGACCTTGCTGCCCGGCTCGATCAGCGACTCGATCAATTCGTAATCCACACGGGTTCGACGCGTTCGCTCGGGCCGTCCGACGCGGCAGCGTCCCTTGCAGCAGTCCCCGAGCGGTCCGGCGTTCACCCCTGGCCGATGCGTCGCCCTCAGAAAGCTCGAGAGAAACGCGCCGAGCGTCTCATCCTCCAGGAGGAAGGCGTCGTGGCCGTAGTCGGAGGCGATATTGCAGTAGCTGACGTTCTTGCCGTTGGCGACGAGGGCGTCGACCATGGCCTCGGACTGGGTCGGGGTAAAGAGCCAGTCGCTGCTGAAACTGACCACGAGGAACCGGGCCCGCGCGCCGGCGAAGGCCTCTTTCAGCGAGCCGTAGTCCCGCGGCAGGTCGAAGTAATCGGACGCCTTGGTGATATAGAGATAGCTGTTGGCGTCGAACCGCTCGACGAAGGTCTGGCCCTGGTGGTCGAGGTAGGTCTCGACGGCGAACTCCGAATTGAAGTCGTAGTTGTATCTCTCAGCGCTGCGGAGCTGGCGCCCGAACTTCTGCCGCATGCCTTCCTCGGAGAGATACGTGATATGCCCGATCATCCGGGCGATGGCCAGGCCCTGAGCGGGGACTTCGCTTTCATGGTATTGGCCCTGGGCGAAATTCGCATCCGCCAGGATGGCGTTTCGACCCACCGCGTCGAACGCAATGGACTGGGCCCCCAGGTGCGTCGTCGTGGCGATGGGGATGGCGGCGTCCATCATCTCGGGGTAGGCGATCGACCACTGAATGGTCTGCATGCCGCCGATGGACCCGCCGATCACGGCCAGCAGGTGCTTGATGCCCAGCGCGTCGAGCAGCAGCTTCTGGACGTTGACCATGTCGGCAATGGTGATGATGGGGAAGTCCAGGCCGTAGGGCCGGCCGGTTCGCGGATCGACCGACGAGGGTCCCGTGGTTCCGGCGCAGCCGCCGAGAAAGTTCGAGCAGATCACGAAATACTTGCTCGTATCGATGCCCTTGCCCGGCCCGACCATGCCGTCCCACCAGCCGGGCTTTTTGTCGTCGGGGCTGTTGCAGCCGGCGACGTGGGCGTTGCCGCTGAGCGCGTGGCAGATGAGGATCGCGTTGTCCTTGGCCTCGTTGAGCCGACCATAGGTCTCGTAGGCGACATCGATCGGCCCGAGCGTCTTGCCGCACTCCAGCTCCAGCGGTTTATCCTGCTCGACGAGCCGAATGAACTGAGTCTCTACAATTCCTACCGAGTTACTATCCTTGCTTGCCATATTGTGCCAGAGTATAACCCAAAGCCACCAACTGTAAAGCGCCGCCGGGCCCCGGACGGCTGTTCTATCTACTGAACCCAGAGCGAGGAGGTTTGCGAGATCGTCGCGAGTTCTTGGGCACGCCTGCGATAAGATACGAATGAAGCAGGAGATTGCTGCTTGTCTTGTGTTAGTGTTGGTGTTATCTTTAGAGATAGCATAGGAGATATCACAGATGGCCAAGTTACCGAACATCATCCCGATCACCGATCTGCGACAGGACGCAACGTCGATCGTGAACCGCCTGTCCGAATCGCAGGAGCTGGTGATCATCACACAGCGAGGTCGCGCCGCCGCGGTAATGCTCAGCACGGAGACGTACGAACGGTCTCAGCACGAGTTGGAGATCCTGCGGCTGCTCGCACGCGGGGAAAGAGAAATCGAAGAGGGCAAAGGCTTTGATCTTGATGCCGTCCTGGCCGAGGCGGATGCTCTTCTGAAAGAGGCGACCCCGTGAGGGTTCGCTTCACGCCTTCCGGCCGCAGCCAGTTTCTCGCTGCCATCACCTATCTCCTCCGAGAGAGCCCAGCCGCAGCCGGCGCGTTTCGACAGAAGGTGGAGAAGGCCTTGTTGCGGCTTCGCCGGTTTCCACAGTCCGGCCGCGTCCTGCCAGAGTTTCCAGACCTGCCCTTTCGAGAGGTAGTCATCACTCCCTACCGTCTCTTCTACCGCGTCAAAGGAAAGACGATCTGGCTCGTAGCCGTGTGGCACGGGGCGCAACTTCCCAAGCAACCACATGAGGTCGAAGGCGAATCGTGAGATCACCCGTTCTCAGGATTGCCCTGTGCGACTGATCGCACTACATAGCATGTCAGCCAGTCTTCCCGGTCGTGTTCGCGGCCCGATCAGCAGGCGTTGGTTGAATTCGATTTCCATGCCTGCGTAGTCATCCGGGTCTAAGAGGCGACGCAGGGCCGTTGTCAGACCGTCGGCGTTGCCGCGATAGGGATAGTTGCGGCGGACGCGTAGATCCGTGGTCTCCTGGAGGACCCGTTGCAGGGCCCGGGCGAAGTCGCTCTCCGGCCGTCGCTTCGGGTCGTACAGCAGACCGATGTCGGCCGTGCGTGTCTGTCCGTCGAGCACGGGCGTGAAGCTGTGCAGGGCCAGGTGCAGGACTCGCTTGTGACGGCCGATGGCTTGTGCGACCGACTCTGTCACGGTGTCGCGATGAGGCATCCAGAGGTGCTCGATCAGCCAGACCTTGTCCGCGGCGGGGAGATTTCGACTGAACTCGGAGAACAAGTCTCGGTGGTGCAGCGAGCGATTCGGCTCGATCAGCAGGCGCGATGTTTGACAGGCCAACAGGGGCACGCCCAGGATTCGGGCCACCTGCCGGGCCAGCGGAGCGATGCCGACGTCGTAGCCTCGGTGCGTCGTCAGAACCTTGCGATTGCGTGCGAAGAGATGTCGATAGGCTACGGGCACGACATGGCCCGCGTGTTCGCACGACAGGATGATGGCTGTCCGGCCATTCAGGGCATCAACATGTGACCGTTTTCGAGACATAGGCACAGGGCTCGGGACGTGGCTCGCAGACTTTCCGGACTCACCGGTCCCGTCATGCGGCGCATGCGTGTGGCCAGAGTCCCGTGAGTCAGAATTCGATTCAAGACTTCGCCTTCCGGACCGGACGGGCCTCCGAAGCGGGCTGTCAGAGTTGCCCAGATCTTCGCCGCATCGGCCGAACCGGGCATGCCTAAGCAGGCCAGGTAATCCGCGTCGTCGATCACCGCCGCTTCGCCATCTCGCATCGTCTTGAGCAGGCTCTGCAACAGCCGATCCGAGGCCAAGGCGTTGATCCGCCGTCGCAGTTCGTGGTCGGCTTGGGTGAATCCCCGGATTACAGAGGCGATTGCTCCCAGCACGGCCAAGTCCGCCACCGGGCATTCCTGGACATCCACCACGCGGACCTCGATCGTCTGGCGATCGAACCGCGCGATCGCGCCGCGGGCGTTGGCCCACTCGAAGCGAAGCACGCCCTCGGGATCATGGGGAGCGAGGTCGTCGTAGATTCGCTGGAGAATCCGCTCGTGGTACTGAGCAATGCTCTCGACCGGCTCAGGAATCACATGGCCTGTCACGGAGAAGATTCGCTCGCAATTCCTGCGGTACGCATCGAGGCGGCTGTCCAGCAGTCCGGTATCCTGTCCGCCGAGAAAGGGCGAGGCGGACGCGATCCCGGGGATCAAGGGCAGGACCAGGCGGACCGCTGCGTGCAGCCGGGCAAATTCATCGTCATCGGCGAACGGCAGGTTCAGATGCGCGGACTGGAGATTCGACCATCCGTGCCCGCGGCAATCGAAGATCCGATTGAAGGCGTTGTAGATCTCCGCGTTGTCGTGCGGCCACAGGCGCGTCTGGGTGTAGGGGTCCATCCAGGGATGGGCGGCCGACGGCATCAGGCAGGCGTTCCACGGCTCCAGCAGCCCGTTGATCGCTCGGACGTCGTTCTGGAACAGGCCCGCCAAGCCGGTCATGGTCGTCGCCGGGCCGTTGGTTTTGAGCTCGATCACGTGCAGGACCAGCTCGTTCGACCACGCCAGCGGCCCCCGCTCGACGTCCCCCGTCAACTCGCCCGCGGCGGCCTCCAGGACCCGGTCGGCGATGGGACGCACGTCGAGGCTGTCCCGGTCCACGATCATGTACTCCAGCTCGACGCCGAAGCCTTCAAAGAGGTGCAGCGGGCTTGCGTGTTGCGCCATCGGCTCGGTCATTGGGGGGAGCCGTCCTTCAGGGCAGGGGATTTCCGGGCCTCGATTCGCTGGAGAAAGGCCCCCATGATCCGATCGTAGAGCTCGTCCTTGAGGATCTTGTCCTCCACGCCCGCGTCGATATTCGGATTGTCGTTGACCTCCATCACGTAGAACCGGTTGTGTACCTGCTTGATGTCCACGCCATAGAGCCCGTCGCCGATCGGCTGGGTGGATCTCAGGGCCAGCTTGATCACCTCCGGCGGAGCGGCCTCCACACCCAACGTCTCGAATCGGCCCATCTCCTTGTGTCCGGAGGCCTTGTGATGCACGATCTGCCAGTGGTTCGGGGCCATGTAGTATCGGCAGACGAACAACACCCGCCCGTCCAGGATCCCGACCCGCCAGTCGAACTCCGTGGGCACGAACTCCTGCGCGATGATCAACTCGGACTTGTCGAGCATCGCCTCGGCCTCGATCATCAGGTCCTCGGCCGTGGCGACCTTCTTGACCCCGGCGCTGAAAGAGCTGTCGGGCTTCTTGAGCACGCAGGGCAGCCCGATCTCGTGTACGATCAGATCGACGTTGTCCTTGTGGACGATCATCGTGTGCGGCTGGCTGACGTGCTGGTGCGCCATCATCTCCGCCAGGTAGACTTTGTTGGCGCATTTGATGATCGATTGGGGATCGTCGATCACCACCAGGCCCTCGGCTTCGGCCAGGCGGGCGAATCGGAACGTGTGGTCGTTCACCGAAGTCGTCTCGCGGATGAACAGGGCGTCGAACTCCCGCAGCCGGCCGAAATCCTCTCTCGTGATCAGCTCGACGTCGATCCCCAACTTCTGCCCGGCCTTGATGAAGCGCTTCAGGGCCCGCTCGTTCGACGGGCCCATCGGATCGTTCTCTCTGTGCAGAATGCCCATCGAGTAGCGGTATTCCTGCTTGTGCCGGCTGCGATAGCCCGCCTTCGACAGGTACTGCTCCGACATCTTGCGGACGAAGTCAAGATGGCTCTCGGGGATCTCGCTGATGTCGATGGCGTCGATGTTCTGAAGCTGCCAGCCGTCGCGGCCCCGCGCGAATTCCGCCCGGATCAGCGGGGCGTGGAACAGGTTGAACAGCTCCCTGCACAATCGGTCGTATCGTTTCGCGAGGTTCGTGCCGAAGTAGATGCTCAACGTGAACTCATCGCCTTTGATCTGGGCGAGGTCCTTTTCGAGCAAATCTTCGATCTCGGCCGACGCCGCCCGCACCATGGCCGGGGTCTGGAGGTCGCGAAGCGTCGTGATGCTCGGCACGGGCTTGTGCCCGCGGGCCTCGGCCAGCAACGAGACGTAGTAGCCGATGCCCTGGTAACGCTGGACGCGGGCCAGGTTGAACACGCGAACGCCCGTGAGCCGGGAGAAGACCGGCTCGGTAATGTACTTGCGCGCGGAGACAACTTCCACGCCGGCGATCTTGAGGGGCCACTTCTTGACGTTCTGAACGACCAGCAGAATTTTCATGAAAGCCCTTGTAGGCCCAATGGCCCGTTTGCAGAAGTCCGCTTCCTGGCCGGCGGCTCGATGACCAGGAGATTGGCGTCGTACGTGATCACCCCCAGCAGGATAGCGCCGATCAGGCGATCCATATCCGTCACATACAGGTTGGTGCCGGTCATGGGGTTTTGGCTGTAGGGGTCCGCCACGTGTACGGTATGTGCGGCCTGGTCGTAGCCGGACAGCACGACGAAATGCCCCTGCACCTCGCCCCGGATATCATCGTCCTGCTCGTTGTCAGTCACCCGCATGGAGCGGTACAAGTAGGTTGAGCTCAGTCCGGTCAGGATCGGCAGGCCCGACTTGAGGAACCGCCGCAGCAGGCCCCGGCTGAGATCCTCGTAGTGGATCTTACCGCCTTGCTCGATGAATTTCATGTAGTTGTGAATGGCCAGCTTCTGCTTGGCGTGAAACGCAACCTGCTGGCGCTTCTGAAGCCGCTCGAGCAGATTGACGCCGGGCATGAACCAGGTCGGATCGAAGACCATGAGATTGTACGTATAGAGCGAAGCCTTATACCCCCGCGCCAGCGCATGGCTGCCCAGCATGACCCCCAGTGTCCCGCCGCTGCACAACGAGGGCACCTCCCGAATCACCTGGCTCAGGGGGATCTCATCGCCGAAGTATCGGTAAATGGCGTGCAGGCACGTGGGTCCGCACGTGCTGTCGTCCGGCTGGGGCAGAATGTCAAACTCCAGTCTGGCTTCCATCTCGGTCCTGGCAAACGGGGGCAGGATGGACAGATCGAACGCATCCGCCGCCATCCCCTGGCATTCGTACTTCATGAATCACCCGATCTCGTTACGTTCCGGCGTCGGTTAAGAGAAGTATAGCGAGAAACCCCGCCCGGGAAAAGCACGGCCTCCGCATTCCACACTCCATACCTACTGCCGAACCCCCCAAAAGGTTTGCCTTTCCCTCCCCGAGAGCAGGTGATTTGGAGAAATGACCGAGTTAGTAATGGACTTCTGCAAGCGGCACTATACCTCTTCGCCGGAGGATTTGCCGAATTTCGGCAAGAGTACTGGCAGGTCCGTAGGGGCGTGTCTTCCGTTCGCCATGTGTCCGCGAGGCCGTAGGGGCGACGCATGCGTCGCCCGTACAGGAAGATAACGCCTTACGGCGTCACTACGAACGAATTCAGAGACTGCGGAGTGGCAATCGGCGTGGCTGTCAGGGTCTTCGGCCGGCGAGTTGGCGGAGGACGTCGATGAGGGCGTGGGTGCCGTCGCGGCCTCTGCCCTGGGCCTGGAGGACCGCGAAGAGCTGCTTGACCAGGGCCGTGCCGGGCAGGGGCTGGCCGATCTGCTCGGCGTATTCGAGGACCAGGCGTAGGTCCTTCTGCTGGAGGTCCACCATGAAGGCGGGCTTCAAATCGCCCGCTGCGACCTTCGGGCCCAGGACCTTCAGCGAGTGGCTGCCGGCGGCGCCGGCGGTTGTGACTTTCAGCGTGGTCTCCAGGTCCAGGCCGGCCTTCTCGGCGAAGGCGAGCCCCTCGGCGACGCTCATGATCGTGTGGATCACCATGACCTGGTTGGCGAGCTTGGTCGTCTGGCCGAAACCGAGCGGGCCGCAGTGCGTGACCGTGCGGCCGAGCGTATCCATGATCGGGCGGACATTCTCGACGGTCTCAGCGGGGCCGCCCATCATGATCGAGAGCTTGGCCTCGATCGCGCCGATCTGTCCGCCGCTGACGGGAGCATCCAGGAGGATGACGCCCTGCTCTGCGAGCGTCTCGCCCATCTTGCGGGTTTCTGAGGGGGAAATGGTGCTCATGTCGACACAGATCAGGCCCTCTCGGGCGGCTTCGATCACGCCGCCGGGCCCGAGCAGCACGGCCTGCACGTCGGGCGTATCCGTCACACAGGTGATGACGACGTCGCAGGCGTGGGCCGCGTCCCTGGGCGTATCGGCCCATCGGGCGCCCTCTTCGAGCAGAGCCTGGGCCCTGGCTTTGGTGCGACTGTGTACGGTGACCGGGTGGCCCGCGCGAAGCAGATTTCGAGCCATGGGCTCGCCCATGATGCCTGTGCCGATGAAAGCGATCCGTTGCTTGTGCATTGCTTCCATGCCTTCAACGCGCGGTGAGGTCATCGATTCCAGGATGGCGGCCGTCGCGTCGGAGCCGCTTTGAAGCGGGACCTTATTGACCTTGTTGACCCCGTTGTCAGCGAGGTCAATCCGGTCAATGAGGTCCTATTCGTACCCCAAAGAGCCGGCGCCGCCGGCCGAACAACCGATGTCACGCTTGCCGCGTCAGATGATCTCCAGCCTGCGAAGGATCGACTTCGACCAGCGAGCGCTGCGGAGTTGCGACATGAACAGCAGCAGCAGGACGACGAGCCACAGACCGGTAAAACGCAGGTAGTAGAAGATCATGTTCGGCGCGCCGCCGGCTTTGGTGTCCAGCCAGCGGAGCAGTTCGTCGGCCCAGTAGGCGACCCCGACCACGTTCGAGCCGAAGAGCCGCTGCCAGGGGATGATCAGCGCCGCCATGATCAGCGACAGAATGAACGCACGAGCGATGTGGTTGATGCCGCCGAGCCGCCCCACGAGCGAGACCATCAGGTTGAAGAAGATCGTCAGAGCGAACAGGATGCCCGCGACGATGAGAATGCCGTTGGCCACCCCGATCACGCGGGCAACCAGATCGAAATCCAACTCGCCGAAAAGGCTTCCCAACAACCCGTCAGCGGCGGCATCCGACTCGACCGCAGACGCTGTCGTGCCCGCTGCATCGGCGGTTTTGACCAGGCCGGGCGTCTCGATGAAGCCCAGATCCACCGCCCAGAACGCCGCCTGGACCAGCAGCATGCAGATCAGTACGATAACGAAAAAGATGTTCTTCCAGGCACGAAAGACACCCACCGCCTCCAGGCTGTCGCTTGTTTCAATCATGTTGTTGGGATTGACCGGAATATCATTCATCTCTCTGACTCCCCACACTCTTTCAGTCCCGCCGAACGACGAGCACGAACATCCCCCCGGCGTTGTCGGCCGCGGGTCCAGCCCGACGCCGTACGGCAAAACCTCACTGTCAGTAAAAAGGACGCAGATATTATTATCCGATATTCTGGCAAACGATACAAGAGAATTCTTCCGGGCGCGCCGCCGCGGTCACTCGCCCGAGACCAGGGGCACGCGGGCGGCGCGAATCGCCTGCGACAGGCCGCACATCACCGGCTCGACCCGGCCGATCTCGGCCGAAGTCACCGCCAGCGGCGACGGACGCCACAGGAGCATGAAGCCCAGCGACCGGCCCAGGTCGCTCAAGGGAAGCGTCGCAATCGAGAACCGTCGGAGTCCTCCCAGGTCGGCGGCGGGATCAAAGCTTGATATCTCGGCGAACGAGCAGATTTTATTGGACTTACAGATGCCTTCGATCAACTCGGCGGTCAGATGCTCCTGCGGCCCCGCCTGCTCGCACGCGAATATCTCATCGCCCATGAACGAGTGGAGTTCGCACCCTTCCGACTGTCTGAGGTAGAAGGCCACGCCGGCCCCGGGCAGTTCCTGCCGGATCAACCGGTCGGCCCGGGCCAGCAGATGGTTCAGGTCCGGGCTGCCCAGGAGCGACTTGTAAAACTCGGCCGCAAAGCCGATCATGTACAGCCGCTGGATGAAGGCCCGCTGGGCGGAAATCAGGTCATTGCAGAGGATATCGATCTTGCCGGCCTGCTGTTTACGCTGCTTGTTGATCTTGTGCAGGAGCAGGCGCAGTCGTCTGTGTCGTTCGGTCTGGCTCATAATTCTCCACGTTCAAAGACACCCTCGGGGCTCTCCAACGCCAAGTCACGCCTCGGGATCCATCGTCATAGGGCCGAAACCCACACGTAGATTCGGTCCCCTGCTGAGGATGCTTTAGTTGCGGGCCGTGCGGAAAGCGGGGCCCGCCGGTCGCCCCATAAACAGCCCTCTATCATCGGTGGTGCCTGCCCGGGCCGAGCCCAAATCGCGAACCATCCCGGAAGAATCCGGACCATGGAACATTACCGTGGATGTTCTCGGACCTACCGGCGGCTCGACCCATAGCGGCGGTTGCGGCTTGGGCCGGAAGTTCGGACCTCTGCGTGAGCAGGTTTCGATTGCGGCCGAGCAAAGCAAGGCCGCGCGGTGGGAATTCGCATGAGATGGGTTTGCAGTTGGCGGTCGATTGATCCGTCCTCGGTCTTCTGTCCTCCCGCCCAGGGTGAGCAAAAGCAAGGTGTGAGGTAGAGGACCCCTCCTAAACCCCACACCCTGCCTGCCACAGAGCTTCGTTCCTACACCACAAACTCTGTATGGGACGTCGCCACCTTTCCCTCCTGGGACAGGTTCACCCAGTATACGGAAAAGTGGCCCGGCGAAACAATTGCGCAAACTACGTATTTTTGGGGGAATCTTGGGCAAAAACACGAAATAGACACCGGAAATCCGACTGCGGCATATAAGTCGTGACTGAAAAGGGAGTTAGTCTCACACGGAGATACCTGACGCCGGTCCGTTCTCCTGCCCTCCCCTTGCACCGACCAATGCGTTCAGTTGGCGACCGGAGCTATTGAAATGGGGATGGTATCCGGATACCATGGGCCTAATACCGTACGGGAGGACCATCTCTGAGGTCGCACGGGAGAGCCCGGGTGGTCCGACTGGATGGCCGTTGCGAACGAGCATCATTCGCAGCGGCACATTGACACGAGGAGAACTGGAAGGAGGTTTCACCATGAGCAAGTCGCGACTGATCACTGTAGTGGCACTGGGCCTGATGACTTTGCAGGCTCGGGCGGCCGACAAATCCCTGGTCCTGTACCTGCCCTTCGACGAAGGCGCCGGCGCCACAACCAAGGACGTCACCAGCTACAACAATCCGGGCACGATCGTCGGCAACGCCGCCTGGGTCGCAGGCCCCAAGGGCACCGCGCTGGAGTTCGTCAGCGGCTCGCGCGTCACGATCCCGGAGATCCCCGAGTATGACGTGACCGCCGAGGTCAGTCTGTTGGCCTGGGTCAAGGCGACGACAGTCCCGAACTGGGCCCGCGTGATCGACAAATCGCAGTGGCAAACGAGCGGCTTCGATCTGGTCCTGACTCAGAACGTCGGCCTCCCGCGCCTCGAGTTCTTCGTCAACAACACCACCTCGCTGGTCGATGGCACCACGGTGGTCGTCGACGGCGAATGGCACTTCATCGTGGGCACGTTCGGCAACAAGACGCTTCGCATGTACGTGGACGGCCAGAGACAAGGCGAAGCCCAGTCCGCTGGCGGCGTGGACATCAATCCGAACGATTTGCCTGTCATGATCGCCGGAGAGTCGAGCTCCAACGGCGGCAATCAGTTCTTCGGCAGCATCGACGAGGCCGCGATGTACAATCGCGAACTATCGGCCGACGAGGTACTGGCGATCTTCCAGGGCGGCATGGCCTTGTCCGACCTGGCGGCTTATCCTCAGCCGCAGAATGAGGCGGTCGATGTGCCTCGCGATGTCGTGCTGGGCTGGATGCCCGGCGGATTCGCCGCATCGCACGATGTGTACTTCGGCGCCTCGCTGGACGATGTCAGCAGCGCCGACCGGGACAATCCGATGGGTGTGCTGGCCGGCCAGGGGCAGTCGGACACGACGTATGATCCCGCCGGCCTGCTCGAGTTCGGCCAGAGGTACTTCTGGCGGGTCGATGAGGTCAATGCCGCCCCCGACTACACAGTCTTCAAGGGCGAGGTCTGGAGCTTCACGGCTGAGCCGTATGGGTATCCGATCCCCGGGGTCATCGCCACGGCCAGTTCCTCCGCCAAGAATATGGGCCCCGAGAAGACCATCGACCGCTCCGGACTCGATGCGGACGATGGACATTCGACCAAAGACTCGGACATGTGGATGACCTCCAAGGGCATGCCCGCCTGGATCCAGTACGATTTCAACGGGGTGTATACGCTCCACGAGATGCAGGTCTGGAACGCCAACCAGTCGTTCGAGAGCAACCTGGGCTTCGGCGCCAAGGAC
>Ga0209347_1002257_pt1 | contig 26207 bp, 23 predicted proteins | sample AutmiccommuBRH23_FD_187382 | JGI IMG/M metagenome (GOLD analysis project Ga0209347, IMG submission 187382) | Deep subsurface microbial communities from Mt. Terri, Switzerland - Autotrophic microbial communities BRH/23 (SPAdes) (version 2) | ecosystem: Environmental > Aquatic > Deep subsurface >...
AGGAAAAGTACATATGTCTAACTAGCCGGGGAAAACCACCCAAAGTCGCGCTGACCGCAGTTATGCGAAAACTGATCATCCTGGCAAACGCACTGATCCGAGACGACCGAGACTGGTCGCCAGAACGCGCTTGATCAAGACGGATACTCCAGTGATACTGCGTGCCTCTGCCGTAAGCCGCGCGCACCGCTGCGCGCAGTACCAGAACCTGAACCCAGATCAGGGGCCAGATCACGCAGAGATGGGGCGGAAAGCCGGGCGGGGGATGCAGCAGTGACATTGCCTGCGATCATACATCCGGACACGGAGGTGTCGGATGGATTTATTTTTGTGGCAATGGGGACGGCAGGTTTTCCCGGTTTGGGCGGTGGACAAACGGCATCTCGCCTCAGGCGTCGCCCCACAGACGGAGGAGGTTTGAGACGGTTTTGGACAGGGTCAGCATTTCCGGCGATTGCGGCGTGTGCTGCCTGGCCAGTGTGGCGCGCAGGTTTTCGAGGTCGAACAGGATCTCGCGCGCCGCTGCATCGCGGATGGAGCTTTCGATCCAGCCGATGCAGACGATCCGCTCGCCGGAAATGACCGGGCGGACTTCGTGCAGCGTGGTGGAGGGGTAGAGCACGAGGTCGCCCGCTGCGGGCTTGGCCAGATGCTGGCCGGCCGGGGTTTCGACATCCAGTTCGCCGCCTTCATAAGTGGCCGGGTCACTGAGGAAGAGGGTGAAGGAGAGGTCGGTGCGCAGACGGCGCTCGCCGGTGCCCATGAAGGCATTGTCGATATGCCGGCCATACCCGCCGCCGGAGCCGGTGCGGCTGACCATCAGGGGCGAGAAGCGGCGGGGCTGGGCGGCGGCGCGCAGCACGGGGTGCAGCTCGATCGATTCCTGCAGCAGCTTTTTCACCACCTTGCCGGTGGCGCCGGACAGGTCTGCCTGCTGGTTGCGCTTCACCTTGCGCGCTGTGGCGCCGGCTGTGGTTGTGCCGTCGCGCCAGGTGAGGCCGGAGACGAGCTTTGTGACTTCCTCGACATCGTCTGGCGACAGGACGCCGCTGAGCGTGATCATCATGGGGTTGGGGGTCTCTTCAAGTGTCGGTGAGCGTGATCCTACGTGATCCTATGTGATCCTACGTGATCTTGTCAGGTTTCCGCCTAGCGCAGAAGCAGCTCTGCTGAAACCCGGGGACTTTCCGTAGGGAGCGGGTTGACGGTGCGTGCCGATCCGGTAATGAGATACTATAACATTAGCAAGCGGATCCTCCCTCCACATGAAACAGCTCCTCCTCCTCGCCGCCTCCACGGCGGTGCTCGCCGGTTTTGCCCATGCTGACGCTCCCGAAACGGACCTGCGCCAGCAGTCCGTGATTGTGACGGCGCCCGGTCCGGATCGTCTGGAAGGGGAACTGGTCGGCAATGCGACGTCGATTGGCCGCGAAGGCATTATCCAGACGCTGGGCCCGACGCTGGGCGATACGCTGGACCGTCAGCCGGGCGTCTCCACCACGTTCTTCGGCCAGGGCGCGAGCCGGCCGGTGCTGCGCGGCCTCGGCGCCGAGCGGGTGCAGGTGCTGACCAACGGGATCGGCGTGATCGATGTGTCGGCGGCCTCGCCGGATCACCAGGCGGCGGCGGACGGCATTGATGCCGAGAAGATCGAAATCCTGCGCGGCCCGGCGGCGCTGGCCTATGGCGGTCAGGCGATTGGCGGCGTGGTCAATGTGATCGACGGCCTGCTGCCCGAGACGCTGCCGGACCGGAAATATTCCGCTGACCTGATGGCTGCCTATAACAGCGTGAGCGAGGGCACGGAGCTGGCGGGCCGGTTCCAGGGCGTGCAGGGGCCGCTCGTGCTGACCCTCAGCGCCTCGCAGCGCGACTTCGGCGATTACGACATTCCGGGCTTTGCCAAATCTGCCTACCTGCGGTCTGAGCCGGGTGCGGAGGCGGGTGCCAAGGACTCGCTGCCTAATTCCTTCACGCAGACGCAATCCTATGCAGGCGGTCTCGGCTGGGTGGGCGACAATGCCTATCTGGGCTTTGTGGCGCGCCAGCAGTCGGCGACCTATGGCCTGCCGGGCGAAGCGGACGAGTCGCCCTTCATCGATCTGGAGCAGAACCGCTATGACGTTCGCGGCGGCGTGAAGCTGGACACTGCGTTCCTGAAGGAGATCAAGGGCTCTGTCTCAACAGCTGATTATTCGCACACGGAATTCGAAGGACCGGGTGAGCCGGGCACGCGCTACGATACCAATGGCACGGAAGCGCGGGTTGAGACGAGCCATGAGCTGGGCATCCTGAAAGGGGCCATTGGCGTGGATTATTCGGACAAGACGCTCGATGCCTTCGGTGACGAGGCCTTCATCACGAAGACCGATTCCAACAGTTTTGGTGGCTTCGTCTACGAGACCGCCGACTGGGCCAATGGCTTCGGTCTTGAGGGCGGCGCCCGGATCGAGCAGGCCAAGCGCAAGAATATTTCCGGCGACACCGATTTCGACCTGTTCAGCGCCTCGCTGGGCGCGCACCAGCACTGGGAAAATGGCTGGTTCGTGGGTGTGCAGGCGTCGCACACGGAACGTGCGCCGAACGAGAGCGAGCTCTATGCCGACGGTCTCCACCTGGCGACCGAGCAATATGAGGTGGGCGACAGCAATCTCGACAAGGAGAAGGGGCTGAACCTGGAGGCGACTGCGCGCTGGGAAAGCGAGCAGGCGAGCTTTGGCGTCAACGTCTTCCGCACCAAGTTTGACGGCTTCGTCTATCTGGCGCCCGGCTCTGTGGATCATGGCAGCGGCCTGGAAACCGAAATCGAGGGTCTGCCTGTCTATCAGTTCCTGCAACAGGACGCGACGTTCACCGGCGCCGAAATCTACGGCAAGGCCTATCTGCCGGAAGGCTTGCTGAAAGCCGACTGGACGCTGGATGGCGGCATTGATGTTGTCTCCGGCGAACTCGACGCTGGCGGCAACGTGCCTTACCTGCCGCCGCTGACCGTCAATGCCGGCGCGACGGCGGACTGGGCGCTCTGGTCGGCCGGGGCACATGTGACGTGGGCGGATGATCAGACGGATGCGGGCGCTGGCGATTATCCGACCGATGGCTATACCCAGCTGGACCTGCGGGCGGACCTGAAACTGTCGGAACTCGGCTATGGCCGCGAGGGCACGAGCCTGTTCATTGATGCGCGCAATGTGACGGATGAGGAAATCCGCTACTCGACCAGCGTGCTGAAGGACAAGCTGCCGGCACCGGGCCGCAACATCCGCGTCGGCGTGCGCGCAACGTTCTAGCCTTCCTCCTGGACCCTCACCTCCCGTCGCCTCTTCCCCCTGCGACGACACGCCCCCTCGGAGGTGAGGGTTCAGGTGGATCCGGCCAGCCGTTCGGCGGATCTGGCGAACAGCCTGTCGAGGAATTCGCTGACGGCGCGCACGCGGGCCGTGCCGTGCACATCTTCATGAATGGCGAGCCAGAAGGCCCGCTCGATCCGAACCTCGTCCTGCAACACAGGGACGAGGTTCTTGTCATTTGCGGCGATGAAATGCGGCAGCACGGCAATGCCGGCACCTTCGCGGGCCATCTGCCACTGCGCCACGATGGACGGGCTGCAGAAGCGCGGCGTCAGGCCGGGCATGATGTCTTCATGGTAGCGCAGCTGGGTGGAGTAGATCAGGTCGTCGACATAGCCGATCAGGTCGTGCTCGGCGAGATCGCTGACCTGCAGGACGGGCGGGGTGCGGGCGAGATAGGCCGGATGGGCGTAGAGCTGCAGCACATAGTCTGACAGTTTGCGCACTTTCACGCGGCCCGTTTTCGGGCGGGTCAGCATGATCGACATGTCGGCCTCGCGCTTCGGCACGCTGACGAAGCCGGAGACGGCGATGATGTCGAGGCCGATATGCGGGTGGCGCTCTGCAAACTGGGCCATGGCGGGGGCAACCAGAAGGCTGCCGAGGCCTTCGGTGACACCGAGGCGGACCCGGCCCGCGGCGAGCGGACTTTCATTGTCTGACAGGGCCGCGATTTCCGAGGCGGCATGCTCCAGCGCTTCGGCGCGGTCGGCGACGGCCTGACCGGCGGGGGTGAGGACGTGACCTTTCGGCGTGCGCTCGAACAGTTCGAGGCCGAGATCCGCTTCCAGACGGCGCAGGCGGCGGCTGATCGTGGTCGCGTCGAGCCCCGTGCGGGCGGCGACGTCTGCCAGGCGCGGGTGGCGGCTGACATCCAGCAACAGTCTCAGATCGTCCCAGCTCATCATGGTCTTGTTGCCTGCGTATTTGCAGCTGGTGGCTGCGATATTGTCCATTTACCGGAATTTACGCGCACGATACGGTCCCGTCAAAGATCAAGGGAGTCTCTCATGCGCGACGTGCACCATTTCATCGGCGGCAAGCTGGTTCAGGGCCAGTCCGGCCGGTTCGGCGATATCTACAATCCGAACACCGGCGAGGTTCAGGCCCGCGTGGCGCTGGCCACCGAAGCCGAACTGGACGCAGCGGTCGCCAATGCGGCGGCGGCCTTCCCGGAATGGTCGATGATGAACCCGCAGCGCCGGGCACGCGTGATGTTCGAGTTCAAGCGCCTGCTGGAAGCCAATATCAACGAACTGGCCGAAATGCTCTCGTCCGAGCATGGCAAAGTGGTCGCCGACTCCAAGGGCGATGTTCAGCGCGGTATCGACGTGGTCGAGTTCGCCTGCGGCATCCCGCACCTGCAGAAGGGCGAGTATACCGAGGGCGCAGGCCCCGGCATCGACGTCTATTCCATGCGCCAGCCGCTGGGCGTTGTGGCTGGCATCACGCCGTTCAACTTCCCCGCCATGATCCCGTGCTGGATGTCTGCTGTGGCAATTGCCTGCGGCAATACGTTCATCCTGAAGCCGTCCGAGAAAGACCCGTCTGTGCCGATGCGTCTGGCCGAACTGTTCCTGGAGGCCGGGGCACCCGCTGGCGTGCTGAACTGTGTCAATGGCGACAAGGTGGCCGTCGACGCCATCCTCAAGCATCCGGAGATCAAGGCCGTCAGCTTCGTTGGATCGTCCGACATCGCACAATATGTCTATGCCACCGGCACGGCGCACGGCAAGCGCGTGCAGGCCATGGGCGGGGCGAAGAACCACGGCATCATCATGCCGGACTGCAACATGGAGCAGGCGGTGAAGGACATCGTCGGCGCAGCTTACGGTTCGGCGGGCGAGCGCTGCATGGCGCTGCCGGTGGCGGTGACCGTGGGCAAGAAGACCGGCGACGAGTTTGTCGAGCGCATGCTGGAGGCTGCACGCGGCCTGCGCGTCGGCACTTCGACGGATACTGAGGCACATTATGGCCCGGTCGTTTCCGCCGCGCACAAGGCGAAGATCGAGTCCTATATCCAGATGGGTGTGGACGAGGGCGCTGACCTGAAGCTCGATGGCCGCGGCCTGACGCTGCAGGGTGCCGAGAACGGCTTCTTCGTGGGGCCGAGCCTGTTCGACAATGTGAAGCCGGGCATGAAATCCTATCAGGAAGAAATCTTTGGCCCGGTGCTACAGGTCGTGCGCGCCGAGACGCTGGAAGAGGCCGCCGCGCTGCCGAGCAAGCACCAGTATGGCAATGGCTGCGCGATCTTCACGAGCAATGGCCGCGCTGCACGGGAATTTGCGGCGCAGGTAAATGTCGGCATGGTCGGCGTGAACGTGCCGATCCCGGTGCCGGTGAGCTATCACACGTTCGGGGGCTGGAAGCGCTCGGCCTTCGGCGATACGAACCAGCACGGGCCGGAAGGCGTGCGGTTCTGGACGAAGATCAAGACGATCACCCAGCGCTGGCCCGAAGGCGACATCGGCGATCAGGCCTTTATTATTCCGACGATGGGGTAAGGCATTTGGCTCTGAGGAACTCGGTAACTCCGGCACTTCTGCTGCTGTCGACATTTGTCCTCACCGCATATGGTGAGGTCTCCGAGAAGGGGCAGTCGGAGAGCCAGATCGGTTCAAACTGGGATACGCAATGCTTGGCCGATTTGTCAGACGCCCTTGAGGCAGAAATAGAGTCGTTGAAACTGGACCCTTCAAGCCGAGTCCATATCAATCGCAATATCTCGGTTTCTCTTCAGGATGGTCAGGCGACGGTGATGATCTTTTCGCTGCAGAGGGTGCCATTGGTCGTCGGAGATCGAATGTACCATTTCTCCTGTGACGACAAAGTTTTGACGCACGAGCCGTATCCACCAGAATAGTGCTTATTCTAAAGTGAACCCTTCGTTCCAAATACGAGATGCCAATGATGACCTACAATACCATAACTTTCGAACATAATGACCGCATTGCGCTGGTCACGATCAACCGCCCGGACAGCCTGAATGCGCTGAACCAGGAAGTCATGGGCGAAGTCGCGCATGTGTTTGCCGAGATTGATCGCAACAAGGACATCGCCGTCAGTGTGCTGACGGGTGAGGGCCGGGCCTTTGCGGCGGGCGCCGACATCAAGGAGATGCAGCCGCAGAGCTTCTCCGACATGTATGTCGACGATTTCTTCGGCCTGTGGGACCGGTTCGCGGCCTGCCGCAAGCCGGTGATCGCGGCGGTGAACGGCTTCGCGCTCGGTGGCGGCTGTGAGCTGGCCATGATGTGCGACCTGATCATCGCGTCCGAGAAGGCAAAGTTCGGCCAGCCGGAAATCAAGCTCGGCGTGACGCCGGGAATGGGCGGCTCCATCCGCCTGACGAAAGCCGTCGGCAAGGCGAAAGCCATGGACATGGTTCTGACGGGCCGCATGATCGATGGCGCTGAGGCGGACCGGATCGGCCTCGTTTCCCGCGTCGTGCCGCACGAGCAGCTGATGGAAACGGCCATGGCCGCGGCGAAGGAAATCGCCTGTTACTCCATCCCGTCGCTGATGGCGGCGAAAGAGATGGTGGGCCGGGCGCTGGAAGTCTCCACCGCCGAGGGCGTGAAGTTCGAACGCCGCCTGTTCCAGGGCCTGTTCGGCACCGCAGACCAGAAGGAAGGCATGAGCGCATTCGTCGAGAAGCGCGCGCCGGACTTCAAGGACAAATAAGAAAACAAGGGAGGCCATCATGGCCAAGATCGCATTCATCGGGCTCGGCAATATGGGCTCTGGCATGTGTGCCAATCTCTGCAAGGCGGGGCACGAGGTGCACGCGTTTGACCTGAACCACGAGGCTGTGAAGGCCGCCGTGGAGAAGGGCGCCGTGGCGGCGGCATCTGTGATGCACGCGGTGACGGGCGCCGAAGTGGTCGTCTCCATGCTGCCCGCAGGCAAGCACGTGCTGACGGTCTATTTCGGCGACGAAGGCGTGGCTGCCTATGCCGAGCCGGGCACGCTGTTTCTCGATTGCTCGACCATCGCGGTGGAAGACGCGCGCGAAGCGGCGAAGCTGGCGGAGGCCGCAGGCTTCCTGATGGCGGACGCCCCGGTCTCGGGCGGTACGGCGGCGGCGAATGCCGGCACGCTGACCTTCATGTGCGGCGGTCCGGACGCGGCCTTCGCCAAGGCCAGGCCGGTCCTCGAAGCCATGGGCAAGAACATCTTCCATGCAGGCGCCAGCGGCAACGGGCAGGCGGCGAAGATCGCCAACAACATGCTGCTCGGCATTTCCATGATCGGCACGTGCGAGGCATTCAACCTCGCTGAAAAGCTGGGCCTTGATGCGCAGACCTTCTTTGACATCTCGTCGGTCTCGTCCGGCCAGTGCTGGAGCATGACGAGCTATTGCCCGGCGCCGGGGCCTGTGCCGACGTCTCCGGCGAACCGGGACTATACGCCCGGCTTTGCTGTCGCGATGATGCTGAAGGATCTGCGTCTGGCAGCCGGGGCTGCGCAGTCTGCCGGGGCGAAGATCACGCTGGGCGAGATGGCGGAGAAGATCTATGACGATCTCGACGCGCGCGGCTTTGCCGGGCTCGATTTCTCCGGCGTGATGAAAGACCTGAAGGGCGACCTTTAGTGCGCTTTGAGTGACCGCGTGTCGCTGATCCGGGCTTCGGCCATGACCAGCGCGCCGGTCAGGCCCGCCTCATCGCCCAGCGCTGGCGGCACGATATAGTCGGTGAGATCACCGGATGCCGGGCCGTTGGAGATGTATTCCGCCAGCAGGGCCCGCGTCGCCACCCGCACCCGTTCGTGCAGGCCGGGCGCTTTCATGACGCTGCCGCCGAGCACGATCCGGTCTGGCATGTGCGTGAAGGTGATCGTCGCGGCGAGGTGGGCCAGGTAGTCGGCTTGCAGCGCGTAGGCGGGATGCCCGGATGGCAGATCTGACAGATGCGCGCCCCAGCGATCCTCGATCGACGGGCCGCTGGCGAGCCCTTCAAGACAATCCTTGTGGAACGGGCACCGGCCGGGGAAGGGGTCTATTTCATAATCATGCGGCGGGTAGATGTGGCCCATCTCGAAATGGCCGGTCCCGAACAGGGATCGCCCGTCCCGCAGAATACCGGCGCCGATGCCTGTGCCCACGGTGACATAAGCCAGCGTGCGATGCCCCCGGCCCGCGCCATGGCGCCACTCACCGAGCGCCGCGCCGTTGACGTCCGTATCGACCGCGACCGGGCATTTGAAGCGCTGCAGGGCGTCAAGCCAGTTCGCGCCTGTCCAGCCCGGCTTTGGCGTACGCAATATGGTGCCATAGCTGGGTGATCCAGGCTCGACATCCGCCGGACCGAAGGTCGCGACGCCCAGGGCCGAGATCCGTCCGTACTTGGCCTGGGCCGAGTCCAGGAAGTCCCGAACCTGCTGAAAACTTGATGCAGGATCGCGCGTTGGTATGCACTGGCTGTCCAAAATCTGACCAGGACTGTTTCCGACTGCACACCTGATTTTCGTCCCGCCCGCTTCGATGGCCCCCAGCATTTTTGTCTCCGATTTTGTGCCCCGGCGAGGTATCCTACGTGTGCAAGCAAGCCGTAGATTCTCTTACAACTATAGGGAGAAATATGCGACTTGAATATTGGCACCTCGCGAAAAATTGTGCGGTCGCGAAAACTCGTTTGTGGACATGCCGCATATTGCGCTGTCTTAACAATGGCGGCGATTGGTGGTCAGCTGCGTCCTGGACGCTTGACCGGTATAAGGTACAGGCGGCTTCGGCTGCCGGACAGGATAGAGTTGAAATGAATTTCCGTGTTTTCGGACATTGGCGTGCGGTTGCATCGAGCGCGCTTGCTGCAATGGTCATTGCAGGCGCGCTGCCGGCTGAAGCACAGCGCGGCGCGGCCAGCGTGTTCACGGCGCCCGTGCAGGAAACCGAATTCTCCATGCGGATCGAGGCGCTGGGAACGCTGGAAGCGCGCGAAAGCGTGGACCTGACACTTAATGTCGCAGACCGGGTGACGGCCATCTATTTCGATGATGGCGACCGGGTGAACAAGGGCAAGACTCTGCTGTCTCTGGCCCAGGGCGAGCAGGCCGCACTGGTCGATGCCGCCGAGGCCACCGCCAATGAAGCCCGCCAACGCTATGAGCGCACCCAGCAGCTGGCCAAGGAACGCACCGTCTCCCAGTCCGCACTGGACGAAGCTGCCCGTGATCTGAGCGCGGCGAATGCGCAGCTGCGCGCTGTCCAGTCCCGCCAGAAGGACCGCGTTCTGGTGGCGCCGTTCGATGGCGTGCTCGGCTTCCGGCTTGTCAGCGTCGGCTCCTACGTGCGCGCGGGCGACGTTGTGGCCGAGCTGATCGACGACAGCGAGATGAAGCTCGACTTCTCCGTGCCGTCGATCTTCCTGCGCTCTGTGCGCAAGGGGACGGACGTGCGCGTCGAGACGGATGACCTGCCGGGCATGTCGTTCGACGGCATCGTGGACACGGTGGGCGCCAGTATCGATCCGGTTACGCGCTCGATCCGCGTGCGGGCCATCCTGCCCAATCCGGAGCGCGTGCTGAAGCCCGGCATGTTCATGAAGGTCACCATGCTGGCCGAACCCCGGACATCGCTGTCCATTCCGGAAGAAGCGATCGAGCCGGTCGGCCCGAACAGTTTTGTCTATGTTGCCGTCGACAAGAACGGTCAGCTGATCGCCGAACGCCGGCAGATCCAGATCGGTCTGCGTCAGAGTGGCCGTGTGGAAGTGATTTCCGGCCTGACGGCAGGCGACACGATTGTCACCGATGGCCTGATCCGGGTGCGCGATGGCGCGCCGATCACGGTGCAGGAACGGACTGTTTTGCAGACGGGCGGGGGCGTTGCCTCGCCCGGCGCTTCGAACAGCCGGTAACGCCAGATGCTTTTGTCCGACGTCTCCATCAAGCGCCCGGTCTTCGCCTCGGTGCTTTCGCTGGTCCTCGTGATCTTCGGCATCGTGTCCTTCATGCGGCTGCCGCTGCGCGAGTATCCCGACATCGACGCGCCCATCGTCAACATCCAGACCAATTATCCGGGGGCTTCAGCGGACGTCGTCGAGACGCGGATCACGCGGATTATCGAGGATCAGATTGCCGGCGTCTCCGGCATTCGCTTTGTCGATTCCAACTCCACCGATGCCCGCTCCAGCATCAGTGTCGAGTTCTCTGTGAACGTGGACATCGACGCGGCGGCCAATGACATTCGCGACCGGGTGTCGACTGTCCTGAACAATCTGCCGACCGAGGCCGATCCGCCGGAGATCCAGAAAGCCGACAATAACGAAGACGTCGTGATGTGGCTGAACCTGGCCAGCGACAACATGACGACGCCGGAACTGTCGGATTATGCCGACCGCTACCTTGTCGACCGTTTCTCGGCCCTCGACGGTGTGGCGCGCGTGCGCGTCGGCGGCGACCGGTCTTATGCGCTGCGCGTCTGGATCGACCGTCGCGCGCTGGCGGCCCGCAATCTGGCCGTCTCCGATATCGAGAATGCCCTGCGGCGTGAGAACGTCGAGGCGCCGGCCGGCAGTGTGGAATCCGGTGCGCGCAACTATACGGTCCGTATCGACCGGGCGTTCCGGACGCCGGAACAATTCGCCAATCTGGTCATCGGGCGCGGCGACAATGGCTATCTCATCCGCCTGGGCGATGTGGCGCGGGTTGAGCGTGGCACCGAGGAAGACCGCAATCTGTTCCGGGGCAATGGTATCCCTCAGGTCGGTCTGGGCGTGGTGAAACAGTCAACGGCCAATACGGTGTCTGTTGCCGAAGAAGCCCGTGCACTTGCCACGGAATTGAACAAGACCCTGCCGGACGGCATGCAGATTGTCGTCAATTTCGACAGCTCCATCTTTATCAGTTCCTCGATCCGCGAAGTCTGGGTCACGCTTGGCATCGCGGTTGCGCTGGTGACGCTGGTCATCTTCCTGTTCCTGGGCAGCTTCCGGTCGACCATCATTCCGGCGGTCACCGTTCCGGTTTCGATCACCGCGACCTTTATCGTCCTGTTCGCGCTCGGCTTCTCTGTGAACCTGCTGACCCTGCTGGCGCTGGTGCTCGCCATCGGTCTGGTCGTGGACGATGCCATCGTCGTTCTGGAAAACATTCACCGCCGTATGGAAGAATATGGCGAAACGCCTCTGGTGGCCGCCTATCGCGGTACGCGCCAGGTGGGCTTTGCCGTGGTCGCGACGACGCTTGTGCTGATCGCCGTGTTCGTGCCGATCACTTTCCTGGAGGGTGACCTTGGCCGTCTGTTCACAGAGTTTGCGCTGGCCATCGCGGCGGCGGTCGCTTTCTCGGCGCTGCTCGCGCTGACCCTGACGCCGATGATGGCGTCCAAGCTTCTGACCTCCAAGCCACCCAGCGGGCCGTTCGCCTTCCTGCCCAAGGTCATTGATGCCGGGTTCAAGCGCTTGCGGAGCGGTTATTCCGTGTTGCTCGATCTGCTGCTCGGCCGTCCCATCGTGGTTGGCATCCTGCTTCTGTCGCTGTTTGGCGGTGCCTACGTCCTGTTCCAAAAGGTGCCGCAGGAATACGTGCCGCGGGAAGATCGCGGCAGCTTCTTCATCATGGTGAGGGGACCGGAAGGCGCTTCGTTCGACTATATGAAGCAATATGTCGACGAGATTGAGCGCCGCGTCCTGCCCTATACCGAACAGGGCGAAGTGAACCGCGTTCTGGTGCGCGCGCCCGGCTTTGGCAGCAATGCCTTCAATCAGGCTTTCGTGGTTGTCTCGCTTGCAGACTGGGGTGAGCGCCGGCCTGCGGATGAGATCATCGCCGAGATCAATGGCAAGCTGAATGACCTGCCGGGCATCCGGGCCTTCGCGATCATGCGGCAGGGCCTCGGCGGCGGGAACCAGAAGCCGGTCCAGTTCGTGCTGGGCGGTCCGTCCTACGAACAGTTGACCGAATGGCGCGACACGTTTGTGGACGCGCTGCAGAAGAACAATCCCGGTATCACGGACATTGACTGGAACTATAAGGAAACCCAGCCGCAATACCGTGTGCGGATTGACTATAATCGCGCGGCAGACCTCGGCGTGACCGTGGCGGACATTGGCAGCACCTTGCAGACCATGCTCGGCTCGCGCCGGGTGACCACTTATGTCGACAATGGCGAAGAATATGATGTCATTCTTGAAGGCGTCCGCTCGGAGCAGAATTCGCCGAACGATGTCCAGAACATCTATGTGCGCTCGTCGGCGTCCGGCGAACTGATCCCGCTGTCGAGCCTTGTGACTATTGCCAGCATCGCCGACAGCCCGACGCTGAACCGCTACAACCGCGTCCGCTCGATCACGATCGAGGCGGGGCTCGCGCCGGGAGCGTCGCTCGGGAACGTGCTGAACGACATGGAGCGCATCGCGCGCGACGTGCTGCCGCCGGAAGCGCAGATCGACTTCAAGGGCCAGTCGCTGGACTTCCGCAGTTCGGGAAGCTCGATCCTCTTCGTTTTCGCCATCGGCATGATCATCGTGTTCCTGGTTCTGGCGGCGCAGTTCGAAAGCTATCGCCACCCGGTCATTATCATGCTGACCGTGCCGGCGACGCTGGCGGGTGGCTTGCTGGGCATCTGGCTGACCGGGAACTCGCTGAATATCTACACGCAGATCGGGTTGATCATGCTGATCGGCCTGTCGGCGAAGAACGGCATTCTGATTGTGGAGTTTGCCAACCAGCTGCGCGATGAGGGGCTGGAATTCCTGGATGCGATCAAGGAAGCGTCGCTGACGCGCCTGCGTCCCATCGTGATGACCAGTCTTACCACGGCGGCCGGGTCTGTGCCGCTGATCCTGACGAGTGGCGCAGGCGCCGAGACGCGGCAGGCCATTGGCGTGGTGATTCTCTCAGGCGTGCTGACCGGCATGCTGGTGACGGTGCTGTTCGTGCCGACGGCCTATGCGCTGATCGCGCGCGGCTCTGGCTCGCCGAACGATGTGGCGAAGAAGCTGAAGGCGGAAGAGGACGAACTCGACGGCGTGCTGGTTCTGGACGATCCGGCGCCAACACCGGCGGAATAGACGCGAAGAAAACTGGCGACCCCGGCAGGATTCGAACCTGCGACCGTCCGCTTAGAAGGCGGGTGCTCTATCCAGCTGAGCTACGGGGCCAAAACCGGTCCCGGATGCGCGACTAGTGCGTCCAGGGCTGTTTGCGGTTGGCGTCAAAGTTAGCACTGTACGACTTTACAAGCCGTTTGCGCGCGTGCGTCGGCTCAACGCGGAACGTGATGCCTTCGCGTTTGGCGAATTCGACGGCCTGATCCTGGGTGTCGAATTCCATACGGACCTGGCCCGACGTGTCGTCGATACTGGTCCAGCCCATCAGCGGGTCTGCCGTGCGGTGGACGTTTTCCCTAACGAATTCAAGCACCCACGCTTTGGTCTTGCCGCGGCCAGATGTCATTGCGCTTTTGGAGGGCTTGTAGATTCTCGCCTGCATATGCCTGATCCCGTGGGCCGCTGAGAAAATGGTCGGAGCGATAGGATTCGAACCTACGACCCTCTGGTCCCAAACCAGAAAGTTGGTGGAACGAGTCTTTCGCAAGACCCCTATAAAAACAATGCGTTAAGTGGGTTTGGACCCCGCCTGCCGCAACACCTCCAAACGCCAAGCCACCAATAAGCCACCGTCTGAGTTACAATGCAGCCGGAATAGCGAGGCTTGGCCCCGTGCGCAACCATTATGGTGTTTTAGGCTATTGAATTGCCCCCTCCAGGAATTCCACCGCGTGAGGCGAAATTTTCGACAGAGCAAGTCAGTTAGCCTGCTTCCAGGAGTGATTGAACGATTTCCCGAGATTCATTCCCAAGACGTGCAGCGCCCTGGCTGAGCCTTTCCTGCCAGGCCGGTCCTCGCGCGGCGGCCTCGTTGAGGGCGGCGATCAGATTGTCTTGTCGGCGTTTGGCAACGAGCGCTTCGACGAGAAGGCCGGCCTGAATAATATCCTTGTCGGACTTCACGGCACTCTCGCCAGTGTCCTTCCGCATGGTTGAAACAATCAGTTTGTGGACAGCAAACCGCTCCGGGGATGGAACGTTTACGAGTGCCCCGAAGCGCGTGAGGATCGCTGCTTCGACCGTGTCTCTCAGCAGGAAGTCTAGAAAGCGCAAGGGCAGCGCATCGGATCTGAGGCTGGGAAGGTTCACCGGCGCGTCCCGGTCGGCCCCACGATTTGTTGTAAGGACGTCTACCCGGTATCCTCCGGGGCGTGCATATGTTGTTGCTATGTTGGGTCCTGCCAAGGAAGGGATCGGCGCAAAATCAGGGTCGACCGACTTCAGGACGTCGATCAGTGAGACGCCAAGTGCATCATTGAGTGCGACAGATACGCCATAGTCTTGTGCGAGGTCGACATCACCGGTTCGTATGGCGGCGTTCGGTAGCTTCACACCAAGAAGGCCGGAATAGGTCTGGAATGCGATTGTGCCGACAATCACGCCTCTTAGCCGGAACACGCCAGCCTCCGCGAATGCCTCGATCACGGCTCCCGTCAGTCCATCTGGCTCAGGCAGGCCTGCGCCCGAGAGTGAGCGCCGGATGGCCTTGCGTGTATCGGCATGCGCTTTCGCGTTCATCGCACTTTTGATGGCTGTCTGGCGCTCTGGCGTGTCAGCGCCCAGATACCGTTCAGGCGGACGCCCTTGCGGTGTCGTCGGCTCCTGTACGTACCAGTAGTCCTTTCCGGAAATGCTTCTTTTGCGAAACGTCGACCCCTCTGGAAAGTCGGAAGCCGCAGCCAGCCGCAGCTGGTCTATCAGCTCGGCGTAACTGGTCTGGATGACGAGGGGAAGTTCCTGGATGGCCATTTACCGGCAAAATATAAAAATGCCGGTAAAAGTCAATACCTACCGCTTTATGGTAACTAGAAGACTTTCAACCGCGGCCAGCACACGGGCCGTGATTTTGACCATACCTCTGCTAAAATTTGTCGCTGGTAGTCGACGCCTGAACGGTGTTGGTCACCACAGCCTCGGCGAATTGCTGTCGAATATAATCTCCGGGGTACCTTGGACGACCGGCACGAACGGAGAAAGGCGGCCATTGTCCGCGTACCCGACGCTTTTCCAGACCGGACACGGTCCACCCGGTAAGGTCGGCGCACTGTTTCGGTGTCAGCCAGCTTGTCTCGCTGGTGAAATCGGCTTCACTAATCTTACCCTTTGCCATTGGGCATACTCCACAATCTGATGTTGATCCGGCGACACCGCAATCAAGATTTCTTTGCCTTTCGGAATCCGGTGTCACTTGCCAGAAAGGTTTCCAGCATCAGTGGCACCAGCGCCGAGGCCGGAACCTCCACCCCGTGAATCTCCGAATGGATGCGTGCATAGTCCTCCAGCTCCGTAGCCAAAGCAGGATCGACTAGGACGGCGAGTTTCTGCGGCGTCCGGTCCGGCAGCGGCCCGATTTTCAAACTGACTTCACTCATGGCCGCTTGCCTCCTTCATAGGGTTTCAGAACGATGTCCTTGTTGACGAGCACGCCGAGCCGCCAGCCGGGCCGGATGGTGATCGAGGGCTGGACGTCGAGACTGCGGCGCACGATTTCCTGGCCCGCTTCATTTGCCCCTGTCTGCGCAGAGCGGCGCAAAGCCCGGGCAATGTCGCCCTCGTCATCGCTGGCGAGTTCAGACCCGACGCCGAGCAGGGTCGACAGGGCGACGCCCTGCAACAGTTTCCAGGAATGATAGTCGACCTTGTCTTCTAGCCCAGCGTAGCCGCGCGCATCGACACCGGCGAGATTGTCGATCCGGATGGACGTGCCGTCCGGCATCACAATCCGGCTCCAGACGAGCAGTGCGCGGGACTGGCCGAACGCGATGACGCTGTCATAGCGGCCAATGAGTCTCGCGCCCTGCGGCACGAGCACGATTTCGCCGGTCACGGTGTCATAGACCGGGCTTGTCACCTGCGCGATGACCTGACCCGGAAGATCGGAGTTCACGCCCGTGAGCAGGGTTGCCGGAATAATTGTTCCCGCCATCAGCTGGTAAGGTGAGACCGGCGTTTCCAGCCGATGCGGATTGTAGATCGACGGATCAGGCTCGGCACCGAGAAAGTCGAGCTTGCGAACCTGACGGTTCGGGTCTTCACTTAAGGATGACCCGAACGCGCTGCCGTCAGATGGCGCAAATGCTGAGAGGTCTGGAAAGTTCAGCGAAGGCGCTGACAATGCCGCAACTGAACTGCCGATGCTCTTCGCTCCTGCGCCTGATCCCACCTGGAAAAACACTCCGCTCCCGCGCGCCGCATCGGAGAGCGCTGCTTCACGCGCCCGCAACTCTGCCTCGAGCTCCGCCAATTGTTCATGCATGGGGTCAGATTGAGGTGCATCCTGCTCAGGCAATCCCATCCGCCCTTCACGCTGCGCCTTCAGGATTGGCGTGCCGAGGTCTCCCGGCAGCGGCGGCCCGAGGATATCGTCTTCCGGCGCAATCTCACCATAGGATTTCGGAAGCGTGGCCAATCCATCCGCCTCTGGATTATGACCGGTATTGTAAAGCTCCCGCGCCGGACCGTCAGTGCCTTCCTTCGGTCCCTGCAGCGCAAAGGCCAGCGAACCGAGCACGATCGCACTGCCGGTTCCAAGGAGGACCATCAGTGCCCGCTTCGAGAACCGCTTCACCGGCCTTGGGCGCCCCCGGATTTCGAGCGGTTGGGATGGAGGGGAAGGAGTCTCTGTCATGGCTTCGCGCTGCCAATGTCATTGCGCGCAATCTTCACGACATCCTGGCGCTTTTCTCCGAGGCGCAGTTCGGCGCGGGCGAACAGGCGGTCGACGACATAATAGTCGCCGGACATGCGATAGTTCACGAGCTGGGACTTGCCGTCCCGGCCGATGACGAAGAGAGCCGGGGCCTCACCCTGGTCGAGCCGAGCCGGGAACTGGATATAGACCTTGCGACCATCATCGAACACGCGGTCCGGTCGCCAGTGAGGAAAATCGCCATCAAGGTCGTAGCGGAACTTCAGCCGGTCGAGCTGCAACCCCGCAGACGACGGCGATTCCGACGCACCTGCCGGCCCAGACCGCGCCACCCGCGTTACCAATTGCTGGTCGGCATAGCGCCAGGAGACAGCCGCCATATAGGTTTCTTCGAACGCGCGCAGTTCAAGATGGTAGGCGCGAAGGCTCGTCGTGATGATGAGGTTGGTCTTCAGGCCCGCCTGCGTCGGCTTGATCAGGATGTGCGCCTGGGCGTCCGTTCCGGTCCCTGAGACCGTATCCCCGAGTACCCAGCGAACTGTGTCACCGGCTGAGACGGACACGAGTTCCTCGCCGGGCTGCAGGACAATGTCGGTGACCTGCTCCGGCGCGCAATAGACCTGGTAGAGCGCACCGACCGTATAGGGATAGACCTGGATTGCGTTCATGTAATTGTCGAGCGAAGGCTCGATCGCCGCCTTGCCGTTTGCGGTCTCAATGGCCTGGTAGGGCTTGAGGGATGGCGCCTCAGCCTCCGTTGGCATGGGCTTCAGCTGTCCGGGCATCGCGCCAGTAACGGTCGTCGGCGTATAGGTCCGGTAGACGACCGGGGTCGGGGAAACGTCCGCGCCGGCGATATCGATCTCTTCCGCGTCAGGAGCGAGATAGAGGTCTTCGACATAATCCGGCTCATCAAGTGTGATGTCGGGACCGACGGCGGCAGGGAACGTCTCGCAGGCCGCAAGGACCGTCGAGGCGAGGAGGATCAGGGCAAGGCGTTTCATGGGGGAGTGCTCCTATTGATGGTCTTTCGACCAGTTGAGGCCGTGGACGTAGAGGCCGAGGGGATTGGCCCGGAGGGCTTCTTCGGTGCGCGGCGGGTCGATGATGATCGAGAACACGCCGGTATGGTTCGACTGGCCGGTCTCGGTGCCGTTCCGGTAGGCGGTCTCGCGCCAGCGGACGGTGAAACTGTCGTCCGACGCCCGCACGACGCTCGCCACGTCGACAGACACAGAGCGCCGTCCGAGATCCGCAAATGGATCATTCTCACGGGCATAGTCGTTCAGCGTCGCAGCGGCCCGGTCGGTCGCATAGGCATAGGCCTTCAGCCAGTTCTGCCGGACGACCACCGGATCGATGGAGATGGACCGCGTATTCTTCACAAATTCTGCGAGGTGGAACGCGATCTGCGCATCGGTCGGTTCATAGCGTCCGTCGGCCGGGCCGACGGCGCGCACGGCGCCTTCGCCGGTCAGCTCGACCACATAGGGCGTGACGAAGGACTGGGTGGAGCGCCAGACAAGGCCGCCTGCGAGCAGGAACGATAGGGCAAGGCTGCCCAGTGCGGTCAGCCGCCAGTTTGCCGCCTGCACGCGCGCCGACCCGATCCGGTCGTCCCAGGCCTGCGCGGCGCGCTGGTAGGGGGTGACCGGTTCCGGTGTCTCGCCATAGCGGGTGGAAGTTCGCCTCCAGAGCTTCATGTCAGTCCTCGTCATTCCTGAGTTGTATCGAAGTCCCGCCGCCGGGCCGGTCGCCGTCGCGCACGGCAGAGGCCGCCATCATCCCGGCATCACGGGTTGACTGGTCGCGGCGGATACGCCGGGCCCAGTCCGGGGATGAGTTCTGCCCATTGGCAGGACCTGCATTTGGCGCGCCCGTACCGCCCGTCGCCGCAAAGGCAGCGCGTGCTCCGGCCTGATGACGCTCACTTGGAGTTCCAAAGGCCCGCCGTGCAAAGCCCTTGGCACCCGAGGCGGCGGCGCGAACGCCTGCGCCTGCGACACCGCTCATGCCCGCCATCTTGGCGGCGGCACCGGTCTTGCCGGAAGCGGCAGAATTCATCTGGTAAGCCGTACGGGCGCCGCCTGCCATGGACGCTGCCGCGCCGACCGCGCTGCGCGTGCCACCCGCAGCCGCTCCAATCCCCGCCTTGGCGAGCGTGCCGCCCGCGACCGTTCCGGCGGCGACACCGGCGGCTGTGCCGATGGCGGCACCAGCCCCAAGCTGTGGTGCGCCGGAGACGAGGCCCGTCGCGATCCCAGGCCCGAACAGGCCGAGCGCGAGAAGGGAGAGCGATCCGAGGATGACGGAAGCTGCCTGTTCAAGTGTCACCTCATCCGGCTGGAAGGTCGATGTGATCGATCCGAAGATGGTCGAGCCGATGCCGACAATGATCGCCAGCACCATGAGCTTGATGCCGGACGCGATGACGTTACCGAGCACTTTTTCGGCGAGGAACGAGGTCTTGTTCCAGAGCGCGAACGGGATCAGCACGAACCCGGCCAGCGTCGTCAGCTTGAACTCAATTATTGTCACGAAGAGCTGGATCGCCAGGAAGAAGAACGCCAGCAGCGTGATGATCCAGGCGAGGAACAGAACCGCGATGATGACAATGTTCTGGAAGAAGGCGATCGGGCCTGTGAGCTTTTCGATTTCGTCAAGCAGGGGCAGCGCCGCATCGAAACCCGTCGCCGCGACGAAGCCGGGTTTCATGATATCGTCAGCGGTGATCGTGCCGCCGGTGGCATTGAGGCCGAGCTGCGCAAAGCTCATGAACACGACGTCCGACAGGAGCGCGAAATTGCCGAGGATCAGCGCGAAGGCGCCGACATAGAGGACCTTCTTCAGGAACCTGCCGACAATGTCGGTATCGGGGCCCATGGCCCAGAAAAGTCCGGCGAGCGTGATGTCAATTGCGATGAGGGCGCTTGTCAGGAAAGCGACATCCGGCTGCAGGAGACCGAACCCGCTATCGATGTAAGCCGAGAAGGTCGCAACAAACTGGTCGATGACGCTCAGGTCTTCCATGGCCCTAATCCCGCCTGTAGGCGACGCCGTCGCCGCGGAAGCGTTTGTGACGAATGCGGGCCTGTTCCTCGATGGCCGCCCGGCGGGATTCTTCGAGCGCCACCATCCGGTATTGCGCCGCCATCAATTGCTGCATCTGCATCTGTTGTTCGACGGAAAGTGCGACGAGCTGGTTACCCGCCTGGGCGACTGACAGGTTGCCGGTTGCCGCCTGGCTCTCGCGGGCGAGGTCGCTCAGCGTCTCACGGGATTCCGCAATCGAGGTCACAATCCCCGACTGGACCTGGATCGAGGCCCGGAACGCGTCCCGGCTGATCCGCCACTGGTCGGCGGCTTCGACGACGATTTCCTCATTGGAGAGGTCTTCGTACGTTTCCGGGAAGGCTTCGCGGTACTGGCGCCCGCTCTCCTCGACTTCATAGGTCACCTCGCCCGCTTCGCGCATCAGCGTGTCGATCCGTTCGAGCAGGCGTTTCAGATGCTCGATGGATACATAGTCGAGGCGCTTCAGGTCCTCGGCCTGGTTCACCAGCATCTGCGCCTCGTGCTGGAGTTGCTGGATCTGGTTGTTGATCTGCTTGAGCGTATGCGTGGCGGTCAGGATGTTCTGCACGAGGTTTGTCGGATCGATCACGACATCGCCGACGCCGAACAGGGCATGGGCGGGGGGCGCGACCAGCCCAAATGTGGAGACCGATCCGAGCATAAGGGCAATCATTCGGCGGCGCATGGCATCTCTCCTCTTGTTTCGATCAGGTCTGCGGCCCAATGGAGCCCGCACGCGTCCAGCCAGGCCGGCGCGAAACCCTCCGCTCCGGCCGCGGCATAAATCTCCGAGATCAGTTTCTGGTCGGCTTTCGAACCGGCCGCGCAAAAGGCGAGGGCCACTGGCCCGAGGTCGAGATCGAACAGCCGGTTTCCGTCCAGTGTCTGAACATAATAGTCTCGCTTCGGCGTGGCCCGTGCGATCAGTTCGACCTGTCGGGCATTCAGCCCGAAAGCTTCATACGTCGCCCGCTGCGAAGGCTCTTCGGCCCGCGCATTGGCGAGGAAGATGCGCGTCGGCGCGCTTTCGATCAGGCTCGGCGCAATCGAACTCGTGGAGACATCCGACAGGCTCTGCGTCGCGAACACGACGGACACGTTCTTCTTGCGGAGTGTCTTCAGCCAGTCGCGAAGGCGCCCCGCAAACATCGGATGGTCGAGGAAGAGCCAGGCCTCGTCGAGGATCAGCAGGCTCGGCCTGCCGTCAAACCGGGCTTCGAGCGTCGTGAAGAGATGCGCCAGAACCGGCGCTGCCAGACGCTTGTCCTGCATCAGCGCGTCCATTTCGAAGCAGAGCATATCTCCTCTAGCCAGACTGTCCTCATCGGCATCGAGCAGGGCGCCATAGGGACCGGCCAGCGTGTAGGGTTCAAGCGCCTGCCGGAGCTCTGACGACTGCACCAGTGCTACAAGGCCCGTCAGCGTGCGTTGAGAGACCGGTGCCGCGCCAAGACTTTGCAGCGCGGTCCAGATGGCCTGTTTCACCTCTGGGGTAACCGTGACGTTCTCCTGAACAATCAGGCCGAGCACCCAGGCTTGCGCTGAGGCGATACCAGATTCGCTGCCTAAATCCCGCAAAGGCTGGAACGCGAGGTCACCATCGAGACCCAGATCATACCAGGTTCCGCCGAGCGCGAGCGTCGCGCAGCGTGCCGAACCGCCCTTGTCGAAAATGAAAACCTGCGCGTCTTGATAACGACGGAACTGCAACGCCAGGAGAGATAGCAACACCGACTTACCAGCGCCCGTCGGCCCCACCACCATCATATGCCCGACATCACCCTGATGCGTGACCAGCCGGAACGGGGTCGAACTGGCAGAACGGGCCATCAGCAGCGGGGGGCCATCGAGGTGGGTGTTACGCTCCGGACCAGCCCAGAGCGCCGAGAGGGGCGCCATATGGGCGAGATTAATTGTGTTGAGTAGCGGTTGGCGGACATTCGCGTAGGCCTCGCCCGGCAGCGTGCCGAGCCAGGCCTCCACCGCGTTGACGCTCTCCGTCACGCAGGTGAAGCCGCGTCCCCGGATCACGCGCTCAACGGCGCGGATCTGGTCTTCGGCGATCGCGGCATCCGCATGCCGGACCACGATCGCCGTCGTGCAGTATCCGAACGCGACATGGCCTGCGCCAAGCGCCTGCAGGGCTTCGTCCGCATCGGCTGCCTGGTTGTCCGCATCTGTGTTCAGCAACGTGGCCGGTTCGTTGGTGAGGATTTCCCGCAAGTAGGAAGTCAGCGACCGGCGCTTTGCAAACCAGTTGCGGACATAGGCGTTCAGCGTCTTCTCCGCCTCGGGCTTGTCGAGGGGCAGGAACCGCGTCACCCAGCGATAGGCAAAACCGAGCTGGTCAAGTTCGGAGAGCAGTCCCGGCTCGCCGGTTGCCGGGAACCCGTTGATGGTGAGGACTTTCAATGTCTCTTCGCCAAGGCGTGGGCTGAGCCCGCCGGTCAGTGGCGTATCGACCAGGAGCGCATCGAGGCACATCGGTAGCAAAGGGGCATTTACGTTCTGGCGCGCCGTAGAGATGCAGGCATGGAGATAGGTCAGCGTCTCATCATCATCGAGAAAGCGCGCTTCCGGCATCAGGTCCGCCATCATGTCGCGCGCCCGGGATGTTTCGGTTTCGAAATGTACGAGATGCTCGCTCCAGAACGCCGCCGGGGCTTCCGCCGGATCCTCGATGAAGAGCTGTTCGATCCTTGCCGTCCGGTCCGCCGGCGGCATCCAGGTGAGGGTGAGGTAGCAGTCGGTCTCGAAATGGCGCCCGGCTTCCTCAAACGCTGCGCGGCGCTCCTCGTCCACGAGCCAGGCCACCGGATCGCGCCAGACACTTTCCGGATAGGTGACCGACGGCCTGCGACCCGCTTCGATATGCAAGGCCCAGCCCGAGCCGAACCGGCTGAGGAGATTGTTCATGCGGGCCGTGACCGCGACCAGTTCTTCCGGCGTCGAGCTTTCCAAGTCGGGTCCGCGATAGGCAACGGTCCGCTGCAGGCTGCCATCCTTATTAAGGATGATGCCGGGCGCGATCAGGCAGGCCCATTTGAGATGGTCGGCGAGCGCAGCCGGGCGGGCGCGATATTCTCGGAGATTCAGCATGCGTAATAGCCCCTTGTCCTGATATGCCGGATCAGAACGTCGGCAAATTGCGGATCGCGCCGGGCGGCGAAGACGCAGATGCCCTGCGCCACGATCCAGAAGACGAGCCCCACGCCCCAGAGCTGCAGGCCGATGCCAAGCGCGGCCGCCAGCGTGCCGTTGACGATGGTCGCAAGCCGTGGCGCGCCTGCGAGCAGGATCGGCGCGGTGAGTGAGCGATGCACAGGCACGCTATAGCCAGGCGGCAGGGTGCGCGTGTCAGCCATCAGAGCGTTGCCCCGCCGCCGAACGAGAAGAAGGAGAGGAAGAACGAGGTCGCGGCAAAGGCGATCGAGAGACCGAACACGATCTGCAACAGTTTGCGCATTCCGCCGCCGCTCTCGCCGAAGGCAAGGCCGAGGCCGGTCAGGATGATAACGATCGTTGCGAGGATCTTGGCGACCGGCCCTTCGATGGAGTCGAGAATGGATTGCAGTGGGGCTTCCCAGGGCATGCCGGAGCCAGCCGCATGAGCTGGGAAGGCGAGCGCTGCGACGAACGCCGTCAAGCTCAGGGCTTTGATTATATCTCTGTTCATTTTGGATGTATCCTTTCGGGAGCGGTGGAGAGAAGCGGTTCGGAAAAGGGCAGGCTCGGCAGGACGAGCTGCAGGTCCGGCTGGACGGGGATCAGGTCATAGCCCTGACGCCCGAGCCCGTTCATGCGCGCGACCGTTTCGACCCGGTGCGCACCGGCCCGACGCGTGATGTAGACGACGCAATCGATCGTCTCGGCGATGAGATCGTGCGGCACTTGGGCCGAAGTCTCGCCGATCAACTGTTCGAGGCGGGAGAGGCCGCCATGGGCCGAGTTTGCATGCAGGGTGGCGATGCCGCCCGGATGGCCGGTATTCCAGGCCTTCAGCATGTCGAGTGCCTCGGCGCCGCGGACTTCGCCGATAATGATCCGGTCGGGGCGCAGGCGCAGGGTCGAGCGGACGAGGTCCGCAAGCGTCACCGATCCGGGCTGCGTACGCAGCTGCACGGAATCTTGTGCTGCTGAGACAAGCTCACGCGTATCTTCAAGGATGACCAACCGGTCGCCTGTGCGTGCGATTTCGGCAAGCAGCGCATTGGCAAGTGTCGTCTTGCCCGATCCCGTACCGCCGACAACGAGAATGTTATGGCGTTCGAGGACGGCCCGGCGCAGAGCCTCGGCATGGTGGGCGGCCATCACACCTGAGGCGACATACGAATCCAGCGCGATCACCCGGCCAGCTGGTTTGCGGATCGAGAAGCAGGGCCCCGGCGATACGGGCGGCAGAACGCCTTCGAACCGTTCCCCGCCCAAAGGCAGCTCAGCCGACACGATGGGCGAGGCCGCATCGACCCGGCGGCCCATATGGCTGGCAACCAGCCGGATCACGCGTTCAGTATCGGCAGGTAAAACAACGGATCCGGACTCGGTCCGGCCAGACCCATGCCGTTCGACCCAGAGCCTGCCATCGGGATTGATCATGATCTCGACGACGGACGGATCCTCCAGCGCCGCCACGATCTCGGTTCCCAGCGCTGTCACCAGCATGGCGCGGGTGCGTGTCAGACTCTCAACCTCACGCATCGGCCGGCTCCCCATTCAAATGCTCAGGGTGGGTTTCAAGGCTCGCCGCTTCCGCCGTCACGTCTTCGACGGCGTTCTGCAGAATGCGTTGGCCTGACCTGAGCGCTTCTGCGACCTGCCGCACGAAGAGGTCAAACCGCATGTCGCCCTTGGCCCGCGCGGCCTCGACCTGGTTGGCAGGCACCGGCGGTGTCACGGTCAGGAAATAATGAACGAAGGTTGCAAGGGTTTCGGCGAGGACAAGATTGTCTCGCTCGATCCGCCCGAACTGGCGCGTCAGCCGGTCGAGACGGCGAGTGATCGCGGCTTCACGCAGGTTGTCGGCTTCGCCCGCCCGGTAGGCCGTCACTGCCCCGTCGACGATAGTGCTTTCTGACAGGCCGGAGCGTTTCGCCATGGCCTTCAGCCAGTGAAAATTCTCTGGCGAGATATAGGGCTGGATGCGGGGCTTCATTGACCATTCCCCGTGAGATCAATGCCGGTCGCCTGTTCGAGACTGTCGGCTTGCACCAGCGCATCGAAGAGGCTGGCCTGCAGGGGATTGCGCGCCTGTGCCCGAGACCTGCCAGGCTTCGTGGGTGCTGAGACCCGTGCGCGATCCTCGGCCGCATCGCGTGCCTTCTGAGGCCCAAGGCCCTCGACTTCAGGATCGAGCTCGGCTGCCTGCATCAGGTCTTCATGGATGGCGCGGACTTCGGACCCCCAATCATCGACCCGCACGTCCGGAATGCTGGCCGCGAAGGCAGGCGCATCTTTGAGGCGCTCGGTGAAGTTCTGGTCTTCATAGTAGCGAAGCTTTAGGGCCCGCACCGGCGGCGACCCTGCGACAAGGACAAGTTCCTGATCGGACGGCAGCTGCATCACTTCACCGGGGGTCAACAATTGGCGGGCAGTTTCCTGGCGCGACACCATCTTGTGGGACAGCCACGGCGCAAGCCGGTGGCCGGCATAATTTTTCATCGCTCGCTGTTCGGTCTTGGTGCCGAGCGCATCGGAAATCCGCTTGGCCGTCCGCTCATCATTGGTCGCGAACGCCACCCGGACGTGACAATTGTCTAGGATCGCATTCGAGGGGCCATAGGCCTTTTCGATCTGGTTGAGCGATTGCGCGATCAGGAAGGCTTTGAGACCATAGCCTGCCATATAGGCCAAAGCGCTTTCAAAGAAGTCGAGCCGGCCGAGGGCAGGGAACTCGTCCAGCATGAACAGGACCCGCCGGCGGGATTTTGGTTCGGCTAGAGCAAGCTCAGGCGAGACGAGCCCGCATGCCCCGAGCATATTCGCGATAAGCGACTTGCCACGCGCCAAGACCGACGGGCGCACTTCGAGATGTTCGGTCAGGCGCCGGCCCACCTGGTTCAGGATAAGGCGCATCAGCGG
>Ga0209347_1002259_pt1 | contig 26200 bp, 22 predicted proteins | sample AutmiccommuBRH23_FD_187382 | JGI IMG/M metagenome (GOLD analysis project Ga0209347, IMG submission 187382) | Deep subsurface microbial communities from Mt. Terri, Switzerland - Autotrophic microbial communities BRH/23 (SPAdes) (version 2) | ecosystem: Environmental > Aquatic > Deep subsurface >...
CGCTGGGTGCTCGTCGAGCGGGTGGGTCTCTATGTGCCCGGCGGCAATGCCGTCTACCCGTCGAGCGTCGTGATGAACGTCGTGCCCGCGCAGACGGCCGGCGTGGACTCGCTGGTGATCGCAAGCCCTCCGCAGGCCTCCAACCCGGATTCCTTCCAGGGTCTGCCGCACCCCACCATCCTGGCGGCCGCCGCGCTGCTCGGGGTCGAAGAAGTGTGGGCCGTCGGCGGGGCGCAGGCCGTCGCGCTGCTGGCGTACGGCGGCACCGACACCGACTCGGCCGAACTCGCGCCCGTGGACATGATCACCGGCCCCGGCAACATCTACGTCACCGCGGCCAAGCGGATCTGCCGCTCGCAGGTCGGCATCGACGCCGAAGCCGGCCCGACCGAGATCGCGATCCTGGCCGACTTCACCGCCGACCCGGCGCACGTCGCCGCGGACCTGATCAGTCAGGCCGAGCACGACGAGATGGCCGCGAGCGTGCTCGTCACCGACAGCGCCGAGCTCGCCGACGCCACCGACCGCGAACTCGCCGCGCAGTTGGAGACGACGGTGCACCGCGCGCGCGTGACGGCCGCGCTCAGCGGGCAGCAGTCGGCGATCGTCCTGGTCGACGACATCGACGCCGGGGTGCGCACCGTCAATGCTTACGCCGCGGAGCACCTCGAGATTCAGACCGCCGACGCCGGCGACGTCGCTGCCCGGATCCGTTCGGCCGGTGCGATTTTCGTCGGGCCGTGGTCTCCGGTCAGCCTGGGTGACTACTGCGCGGGGTCCAACCACGTGCTGCCCACCGCCGGGTGCGCAAGGCACTCCAGCGGCCTGTCGGTACAGACGTTCCTGCGGGGCATCCACGTCGTGGACTACACCGAGGCGGCGCTCAAGGACGTGTCTGGGTACGTGATCACCCTGGCGCAGGCCGAGAACCTGCCCAGCCACGGTGAGGCCGTGCGCCGGAGGTTCGAGAGATGACGGCAGGCGACATCCCAGGCGCGGCGGTGACCCTGGACGATCTGCCGCTGCGCGAGGACCTGCGCGGCAAGTCGCCCTACGGCGCACCGCAACTCGCCGTGCCGGTGCGGCTGAACACCAACGAGAATCCGCATCCCCCCACCCAGGCACTGATCGACGACGTCGCCGCCTCGGTGCGCGAGATCGCCGCCGAATTGCACCGCTATCCCGACCGCGACGCGGTAGCGCTGCGCACCGATCTTGCGGCCTATCTGACCGCCCAGACCGGCATGCCGGTCGGCGTCGAGAACGTCTGGGCCGCCAACGGTTCCAACGAGATCCTGCAACAGCTTCTGCAGGCCTTCGGCGGGCCGGGCCGCAGCGCGATCGGCTTCGTGCCGTCGTACTCGATGCATCCGATCATTTCCGACGGCACCCAGACCGCCTGGCTGGTCGCCAACCGCGCCGAGGACTTCGGCCTCGACACCGGCGTGGCCGCGCGGGCGATCAAGGAGCACACTCCCGACGTCGTGTTCGTCGCCAGTCCCAACAACCCGTCGGGCCAGAGTGTTTCCCCCGATGATCTGCGACAGCTGCTCGATGCTGTGTCTTCGCAGAGCAAAGGTCTCCTGATCGTCGACGAGGCCTACGGCGAGTTCTCGTCCCAGCCCAGCGCGATCGGCCTGCTCGCCGAGTACCCGACTCGGCTCGTCGTGACCCGCACCATGAGCAAGGCGTTCGCGTTCGCCGGTGGCCGGTTGGGGTATCTGATCGCGGCGCCCGCGGTGATCGACGCGATGCTGCTGGTGCGGCTGCCCTACCACCTGTCGTCGGTGACGCAGGCCGCCGCGCGCGCGGCGCTGCGCCACGCCGACGACACCCTGGCCAGCGTCGCCACCCTGATCGCCGAGCGCAACAGGGTGTCAGAGGCGTTGAGCGCCATGGGTTTCCGGGTGATACCGAGTGACGCGAACTTCGTGTTGTTCGGTGAGTTCGCCGACGCACCCGCCACCTGGCAGCGTTACCTGGACGACGGCGTGCTGATCCGCGACGTCGGGATCCCCGGCTACCTGCGCACCACCATCGGCCTGGCCGACGAGAACGACGCGCTGCTGGCAGCCAGCGCCCGGATAGGAGCATCGTGACCAGTGACATCGGCGACCCGGTTCGGCCCACCCGCCGAGCCAAGATCGAGCGCACGACCAAGGAGTCCGACATCACCGTCGAGCTCGATCTCGACGGCACCGGGCAGGTCAGCGTGGAGACGGGCGTGCCGTTCTTCGATCACATGCTGACCTCGCTGGGCAGCCACGCCAGCTTCGACCTGACGGTGAAGGCCAAGGGCGACATCGAGATCGAGGGCCACCACACCATCGAGGACACCGCGATCGTGCTCGGTCAGGCGCTGGGACAGGCGCTGGGCGACAAGAAGGGCATCCGCCGCTTCGGCGACGCATTCATCCCGATGGACGAATCGCTGGCCCACGCCGCCGTCGACGTCTCCGGCAGACCGTATTTCGTGCACACCGGGGAACCGGACTACATGGTGGAGTTCACCATCGCGGGATCGACTGGAACACGTCGGACGCCGTACCACACCGTCGTCAACCGGCACGTGTTCGAGTCGCTGGCGTTCAACGCGCGGATCGCCCTGCATGTGCGCACCCTCTACGGGCGCGACCCGCACCACATCACCGAGGCGCAGTACAAGGCTGTCGCGAGGGCGCTGCGTCAAGCAGTCGAGTACGACCCGAGGGTCACCGGCGTGCCGTCCACCAAAGGGACGTTGTGACAAAGAAGCTGGTCGTTCTGGACTACGGATCGGGCAATCTGCGCTCGGCGCAGCGCGCGCTCGAACGGGTCGGCGCCGACGTCGAGGTCACCGCCGATCCGTCGGCCGCGATGGCCGCCGACGGACTCGTGGTCCCCGGGGTGGGGGCATTCGAGGCGTGCATGACCGGGCTGCGCAAGATCGGCGGAGACAAGATCATCGCCGACCGGTTGGACGCCGGACGGCAGGTCCTCGGGGTCTGTGTGGGCATGCAGATCCTCTTCGCGCGGGGCGTCGAGTTCGGGATCGAGACGACGGGCTGCGGCCAGTGGCCGGGTGCGGTCGTGCGCCTGGACGCACCGGTGATCCCGCACATGGGGTGGAACGTCGTCGACGCTCCCGCCGAGAGCGTGCTGTTCCGGGGGATGGACCCCGACACCCGCTTCTACTTCGTGCACTCCTACGCCGCGCAGCAGTGGGAGGGCGATCCCGACGCGCTGCTGACCTGGGCGACCCACGGGGTGCCGTTCCTGGCCGCGGTCGAGGACGGTCCGTTGTCGGCAACCCAGTTCCATCCCGAGAAGAGCGGCGATGCCGGTGCCGAATTGCTGTCGAACTGGGTGGGGGCGCTAAATTGACCAGCGTGAATGCCACCCAGGTGAATTCGACCTCGCCGAAGCTGATCCTGTTGCCCGCCGTCGACGTGGTCGAGGGGCGCGCGGTGCGCCTGGTGCAGGGACAGGCGGGCAGTGAGACCGAGTACGGCTCGGCCCTCGACGCGGCGATGGCGTGGCAGCGCGACGGCGCCGAGTGGATCCACCTCGTGGACCTCGACGCGGCTTTCGGCCGCGGGTCCAACCGGGAACTGCTCGCCGAGGTCGTCGGCAAGCTGGACGTCGCGGTCGAGCTGTCCGGCGGGATTCGCGACGACGAGTCGCTGGCCGCTGCACTGGCCACCGGCTGCGCGCGGGTCAACCTGGGCACCGCCGCACTGGAGAATCCGCGGTGGTGCGCCGAGGTCGTGGCCGAGCACGGCGAGAAGGTCGCGGTCGGCCTCGACGTCAAGATCGAGGACGGTCAGTACCGCCTGCGCGGCCGCGGGTGGGAGACCGACGGCGGCGATCTGTGGACCGTGCTGGAACGTCTTGACCGCGAACACTGTTCGCGGTTCGTGGTCACCGACGTCACCAAGGACGGCACCCTCAACGGACCGAACCTGGAGCTGCTGGCGCAGGTCTGTGAGCGCACCGACGCGCCGGTCATCGCCTCCGGCGGGGTGTCGAGCCTCGACGATCTGCGCGCTATCGCGACACTCACCGACCGCGGCGTGGAGGGTGCGATCGTCGGAAAGGCGTTGTACGCCGAGAGGTTCACGCTGCCGCAGGCACTCGCCGCGGTCAACACGTGACCGTCGAACCGCAGCAGCTGGCCGAGCTGCTCACCACCGCGGCCGGGGTACTGGACGCCGCGTCGACGCAGTTCGTCGCGGGTCATCGCGCCGATTCCGCCGTCGCCAAGAAGGGCAACGACTTCGCCACCGAGGTGGATCTGGCGATCGAACGCCGGGTGGTGGCCGAGCTGACCCGGCTGACCGGCATCGGCGTGCACGGCGAGGAGTTCGGCGGGGAGCCGTTGGACGCGGAGTTGGTGTGGGTGCTGGACCCGATCGACGGCACGTTCAACTATGCCGCCGGCCTGCCGACAGCGGCCATGCTGTTGGGGCTGCTGGCCGACGGCGAGCCGCTTCTCGGACTGACCTGGCTGCCGTTCACAGGGCAGCGCTACACCGCCATGGCCGGCGGTCCGGTGCGGTGCAACGGCGAGGTGCTGGCGAAGCTGCAACCGACGGAGATCTCGGACTCCGTCATCGGTATCGGCACCTTCAACATCGAGTCGCGGGGTCGCTATCCCGGCCGGTACCGGGTGGCGGTCCTGGAGGGGTTGAGTCGCGAGTGTTCGCGGTTGCGGATGCACGGCGCCACCGGAGTGGACCTCGCCTATGTGGCTGCCGGAATCCTGGGCGGTGCAATAAGTTACGGCCACCATGTCTGGGATCACGCCGCCGGTGTGGCGTTGGTGCGCGCCGCCGGTGGCGTCGTCACCGATCTGTCGGGCGAGCCGTGGACCGTCAGCTCGCCGTCAGCGCTGGTGGCCGCGCCCGGCGTGCACGAGCAGATGCTGGAGATCGTCAGGTCCGCAGGCGATCCGAAGGACTACCTGTGAGGCCCAACAGCGACGTCGCCACCCGCGTGATCCCCTGCTTGGACGTCGACGACGGACGGGTGGTCAAGGGGGTCAACTTCGAGAACCTGCGCGATGCAGGTGATCCCGTCGAGCTCGCCGCGGCCTACGACGCCGAGGGCGCCGACGAGCTGACGTTCCTCGATGTGACTGCGTCCTCGTCGGGCCGCGCCACGATGCTGGAAGTGGTCAGGCGAACCGCCGAGCAGGTGTTCATCCCCCTCACGGTCGGCGGCGGGGTGCGCTCGGTGGCCGACGTCGATGTCCTGTTGCGCGCCGGGGCCGACAAGGTCGCGGTCAACACCGCCGCGATCGCGCGCCCCGAACTGCTCTCGGAGTTGTCGCGGCAGTTCGGCTCGCAGTGCATCGTGTTGTCGGTCGACGCCCGCACCGTTCCCGAAGGGGCCGAGCCCACCACGTCGGGCTGGGAGGTGACCACCCACGGGGGCCGCCAGGGTACCGGCATCGACGCGGTCGAATGGGCGGCCCGTGGCGCCGAACTCGGGGTGGGCGAGATCCTGCTCAACTCGATGGACTACGACGGCACCAAGGCGGGATTCGACCTGAAGATGCTGCGTGCGGTGCGCGGAGCGGTGTCGGTGCCGGTCATCGCCAGTGGCGGCGCCGGCAAGGCGGAGGATTTCGCGCCTGCGGTGCTCGCAGGTGCCGACGCCGTCCTGGCGGCCAGCGTGTTCCACTTCCGGGAGCTGACCATCGGGCAGGTGAAGGCGGCGATGGCGGCTGAAGGGATCGTGGTGCGATGAGCGCTTGCGCGAAGAGCCGGGGGCAGCGATGACACTGAACCCGGCGATCGCTGCGCGGCTCAAGCGCAACGCCGACGGCCTGTTCACCGCCGTGGTGCAGGAGCGTGCGACCGGACAGGTGCTGATGGTCGCTTGGATGGACGACGACGCACTGGCCCGCACGTTGGAAACCCGTGAGGCGACCTACTATTCACGGTCCCGCGGGGAGCAGTGGGTCAAGGGTGCGACCTCCGGGCACACGCAGCATGTGCACTCGGTGCGCCTGGACTGCGACGGCGACACCGTGCTGATCGAGGTCGACCAGGTCGGCGGCGCCTGCCACACCGGCAATCACACCTGCTTCGACGCGGACCTGCTCCTGAGCCCGGAGTCCTGACCGGCTCTCCGGCGAATCTGAAGTTGTTGCTCAAATCGTGCCCGGAAACAAGCAACAAGTTCAGTCTCGCCGGCCAGCGGCAGCGCTGCTACGCCGACTGACGCCCGCGCAGCACCTCCAGTGCCTTGTCGGCGTGGGTGTCCATGCTGAACTCGCTGGCGATCACCTCGAGCACGGTGCGGTCGGTGTCGATGACGAACGTCGTCCGCTTGACCGGCATCAGCCTGCCGAGCAGGCCCCGTTTGACCCCGAACTGCGTGGCCACCACACCTTCGGTGTCGGACAGCAGGGGATAGTCGAACTGCTGCTGATCGGCGAACTTCGCCTGCTTGTCGACCGGATCGGCGCTGATGCCCACCCGGCCGGCGCCGGCGGCGGTGAACTCGCCGGCCAGATCCCGGAAGTGGCACGCCTCCTTGGTGCAGCCCGGCGTCATCGCCGCAGGGAAGAAGAACAGCACGAGCGGTCCGCCGGCGAGCAGTTCGGTCAGCGTCCTCGGCGTCCCTGTCTGGTCCGGTAGTTCGAACTCCGCCACCCGATCACCACGTTTGACCTGTGTCATGGGGACAACCGTACTTCTGGGAGGATGACGGGGTGCAGACGACCGCCAACCTCTCCGTGACGACGTCGCGTGAGGACTTCCGGGCGCTGGCCGCCGAGCACCGGGTGGTTCCGGTGACTCGCAAGGTGCTCGCCGACAGCGAGACACCGCTGTCGGCGTACCGCAAGTTGGCCGCGAACCGACCGGGCACGTTCCTCCTCGAGTCGGCGGAGAACGGCAGGTCCTGGTCGCGCTGGTCCTTCATCGGGGCGGGTGCCCCTTCGGCGTTGACGGTGCGCGACGGTGAGGCGGTGTGGCTGGGCGTCACCCCGCAGGACGCGCCCGCGGGCGGTGACCCGCTGGATGCGTTGCGGACCACCCTGACGCTGCTGCAGACCGCGGCGCTGCCGGGCCTGCCCCCGCTGTCCTCGGGGCTGGTCGGCTTCTTCGCCTACGACTTCGTGCGCCGGCTCGAGCGATTGCCGGAGCTGACCACCGACGACCTGGGTCTGCCCGACATGCTGCTGCTGCTGGCCACCGACATCGCCGCGGTCGACCACCACGAGGGCACCATCACGTTGATCGCCAACGCCGTCAACTGGAACGGCACCGACGAACGCGTCGACTGGGCCCACGACGACGCGGTGGCCAGGCTCGACGTGATGACGACCGCGCTGGCGGCACCGCTGACTTCCACGGTGGCGACGTTCAGCAGGCCCGCCCCGCTGCACCGCTCCCAGCGCACCGTCGAGGAGTACACCACGATCGTCGACAAGCTCGTCGGCGACATCGAGGCCGGGGAAGCGTTCCAGGTGGTGCCGTCGCAGCGCTTCGAGATGGACACCGACGCTGATCCCCTCGATGTCTACCGGATGCTGCGGGTCACCAACCCCAGCCCGTACATGTACCTGCTGAACGTCCCCGATCATGCTGGGGGACTGGACTTCTCGATTGTCGGGTCGAGCCCGGAGGCGTTGGTCACGGTCAAGGAGGGGCGTGCCACCACGCACCCGATCGCCGGTACCCGTTGGCGGGGCGACACCGAGGAGGAGGACCTGCTCCTCGAGAAGGAGCTGCAGTCCGACGAGAAGGAGCGCGCCGAGCACCTGATGCTCGTCGACCTCGGGCGCAACGACCTCGGCCGGGTGTGCACGCCCGGCACGGTGCGGGTCGAGGACTACAGCCACATCGAGCGCTACAGCCACGTCATGCACCTGGTGTCCACGGTGACGGGGCTGCTCGCCGACGGTAGATCCGCGCTCGATGCGGTGACCGCGTGCTTCCCGGCCGGGACGCTGTCGGGGGCGCCGAAGGTGCGCGCGATGGAACTGATCGAGGAGGTCGAGAAGACGCGCCGCGGCCTCTATGGCGGGGTTCTGGGGTATCTCGACTTCGCGGGCAACGCCGACTTCGCGATCGCGATCCGCACCGCGCTGATGCGCGACGGCACCGCCTACGTCCAGGCAGGTGGCGGCGTCGTTGCCGACTCCAACGGGCCGTACGAATACAACGAGGCCGCCAACAAGGCCCGTGCCGTGCTCAGCGCGATCGCGGCGGCCGAGACACTGAGCGAACCGTGATCCGTCTCGCGCAATTGTTCCTCGTGCTCGCGGCGGCGGGCCTGTGGGTGGCGTCGCGGCTGACGTGGGTCCAGGTCAGTTCGTTCGACGGCCTGGGGCAGCCCAAGAGCGCCGACCTGTCGGGTGCCACCTGGTCGACGGCGCTGATCCCGCTGGCACTGCTGGTGGCGGCGGCCGCGGTGGCGGCGCTGGCCGTGCGGGGTTGGCCGCTGCGGATCCTCGCGATTCTGGTGGCGGCGGCCAGCGCCGGGATGGGGTACCTGGCGATCAGCCTGTGGGTCGTCGCCGACGTCGCCGTCCGTGCCGCCCAGCTGGCCGACGTGCCGGTGGCCGACCTGCTCGACACCCAGCGGCACTACGTCGGCGCCTGCGTGACGTTGGTCGCCGCGATCGTGTCGCTGACCGGTTCTGTGCTGCTCATGCGTTCGGCGACCGGGGCGCGCTCCGATGCAGCGCGCTACACCCGTCGTCCCGCGGCGGAGACCGACACCCCCGCGGCCGCGATGTCGGAGCGGATGCTCTGGGATGCCCTCGACGAGGGCCGGGACCCGACCAATCCGGACAACAAGGGGCGGTGATCGGCAGTGGCGTGGTGGCGACTACCCTTCGTTAAGAATCAAGCGGCCGTCAGGGGAAGGGAAGCGACACCTATGGGTTCGGCGACCGTGCTCGACTCCATCCTCGAGGGAGTCCGTGCCGACGTTGCCGCTCGCGAAGCCGCCGTCAGCCTGGCCGAGGTCAAAGAGCAGGCCAAGCGTGCGCGCAAGCCGTTGGACGTGATGGCCGCCCTGCGGGCGCCCGGCATCGGGGTGATCGCCGAGGTGAAGCGGGCCAGTCCGTCCCGCGGCGAGCTGGCCCCGATCGGTGATCCCGCGAAACTCGCCCGCGCCTACGAGAGCGGCGGGGCGCGAATCATCAGCGTGCTGACCGAGGAGCGTCGCTTCAACGGGTCACTCGACGACCTGGACGCGGTGCGCGCCGCGGTGTCGATCCCGGTGCTGCGCAAGGACTTTATTATCCGGCCCTATCAGATTCACGAGGCTCGGGCGCACGGTGCCGACATGCTTCTGCTGATCGTCGCGGCGCTGGAACAGCCGGTGCTGGAGTCGCTGCTCGAGCGCACCGAATCGTTGGGCATGACCGCGCTGGTCGAGGTGCACACCGAGGAAGAGGCCGACCGGGCGCTGCAGGCCGGTGCGTCGGTGATCGGGGTGAACGCGCGCGACCTCAAGACCCTCGAGGTCGACAGGGACAGCTTCGCCCGGATCGCGCCGGGACTGCCGAGCAATGTCATCCGCATCGCGGAGTCGGGGGTGCGCGGCACTGCCGACCTGCTCGCCTACGCGGGCGCGGGCGCCGACGCCGTACTGGTGGGTGAGGGACTGGTCACCAGCGGTGACCCCCGTAGCGCCGTCGCCGACCTGGTCACCGCCGGCACGCATCCGTCGTGCCCGAAACCCTCGCGTTAAGTGGTCAACAACCCCGGCCCCGAACTCCCGCGCGCCAGTGCGGCGGTCGCCGAACCCACCGCCCACGACCCGGACGCCCGAGGTCATTTCGGTGTGTACGGCGGACGGTATGTCCCCGAGGCGCTGATGGCCGTCATCGAAGAGGTGACCGCCGCATACGAGAAGGCGCGCGGTGACCAGACCTTCCTCGACGAACTCGATCGCCTGCAGCGGCACTACACCGGACGGCCGTCGCCGTTGTACGAGGCCGAGCGGCTCAGCGAGCACGCCGGCGGAGCCAGGATCTTCCTGAAGCGAGAAGACCTCAACCACACCGGATCCCACAAGATCAACAATGTGCTGGGCCAGGCCCTGCTTGCCCGGCAGATGGGCAAGACCAGGGTGATCGCCGAGACGGGCGCCGGCCAGCACGGAGTGGCGACGGCGACCGCGTGCGCGCTGATGGGTCTGGAATGCGTGATCTACATGGGTGCCGTCGACACCGCGCGGCAGGCACTCAACGTGGCCCGGATGCGGCTTCTGGGTGCGACGGTGGTGCCGGTCGAGTCCGGGTCGAAAACCCTGAAGGACGCCATCAACGAGACGTTCCGGGATTGGGTCACCAACGCCGACGACACCTACTACTGCTTCGGCACGGCGGCGGGCCCACATCCGTTCCCGATGATGGTGCGCGACTTTCAGCGGGTCATCGGCCTCGAAGCCCGGGCCCAGATCCTGGACCAGGCGGGCCGGCTTCCCGACGCGGTGGTCGCATGTGTCGGCGGCGGCTCCAACGCCATCGGCGTGTTCCACGCCTTCATCGACGATCCCGGCGTGCGCCTGGTCGGTTACGAAGCGGCGGGCGACGGCGTCGAAACCGGTCGTCATGCAGCGACGTTCACCGGTGGATCCCCGGGGGCGTTCCAGGGGTCCTACTCGTACCTGTTGCAGGACGAGGACGGCCAGACCGTCGAATCCCATTCCATCTCTGCGGGTTTGGACTACCCGGGCGTCGGCCCAGAGCATGCGCTGCTGAAGGACGTGGGGCGAGCGCGCTACGAACCGATCACCGACACCGAGGCGATGGACGCGTTGTCGCTGCTGAGCCGCGCCGAGGGGATCATCCCGGCCATCGAGTCGGCGCACGCCGTGGCGGGTGCGTTGAAGCTGGGTGTCGAGCTCGGCGCGGGTTCGATAATCCTGGTGAACCTGTCGGGCCGCGGGGACAAGGACGTCGAGACGGCAGCCAGATGGTTCGGTCTGCTCGAAGGCGGTCCGGCATGAGCAGGCTTGCAGGTCTGTTCGATGCGTGCCGCCGCGAGGACCGTTCGGCGCTGATCGGCTATCTGCCCACGGGCTTTCCCGACGTCGAGACCTCCATCTCGGCGATGACCGCGCTGGTCGAATCCGGTTGCGATCTGGTCGAGGTGGGCATCGCGTACTCCGATCCGGGCATGGACGGCCCCACGATCGCCGCGGCCACCGAAGCGGCGCTGGCCGGCGGTGTGCGGGTGCGCGACACGCTCACCGCGGTGGAGGCGATCAGCAACGCCGGCGGCCGTGCCGTCGTGATGACTTATTGGAATCTGGTGTTACGCAAGGGCGTTGATGCTTTCGCGCGCGACCTGGCATCGGCCGGTGGGCTCGGGATGATCACCCCCGATCTGATTCCGGATGAGGCGGACGACTGGCTGGCCGCCTCAGAGGCGCACGATCTGGACAGGATCTTCCTGGTCGCGCCGTCGTCGACACCGCAGCGGTTGGCCGAGACGGTGCAGGCGTCGCGCGGGTTCGTCTACGCGGCGTCGACCATGGGTGTCACCGGCGCGCGGGACGCGGTGTCGAACGCCGCCCCTGAGCTCGTCAGCCGGGTCAGGGCGATTTCGGACATCCCGGTTGGCGTCGGACTCGGGGTGCGGTCCCGCGAGCAGGCGGCCGAGATCGGCGCCTACGCAGACGGCGTCATCGTCGGCTCGGCGCTGGTGTCCGCGCTCAAGGACGGTATCCCCGCGCTTCGGTCCTTGACCGAGGAACTCGCTGACGGAGTGCGCCAGAGGATCACTGCGTGACGACCACGGTTCTGGCGTACATCCCAAGCCCTTCCCAGGGTGTCTGGGAATTCTTCGGTGTGCCGCTGCGTGCATACGCGCTGTTCATCATCGTCGGGATCATCGCGGCGATGGTGATCGGTGATCGGCGATGGGTGGCCAGGGGCGGTGAACCCGGCGTCATCTACGACGTCGCGCTGTGGGCGGTGCCGTTCGGCTTGATCGGCGGCCGCATTTATCACGTACTCACCGACTGGAGCACCTATTTCGGTGACGACGGAGCCGGTTTCGCCGCCGCCCTGAGGATTTGGGACGGCGGCCTCGGCATCTGGGGTGCTGTCGCGCTCGGAGGCATCGGCGCGTGGATCGCGTGCCGGCGGCACGGGATACCGCTGCCTGCATTCGGCGACGCGGTCGCACCGGGGATCATTCTCGCGCAGGCGATCGGACGGCTCGGCAACTATTTCAACCAGGAGCTCTTCGGCAAGCCGACGACGCTGCCGTGGGGTCTGGAGATCTACGAGCGACGCAATGCCGTCGGCGTCCTGGACTCACTCAACGGGGTGTCGACGGGTCAACTGATCGAGGTCGTCCATCCGACATTCCTGTACGAATTGCTGTGGAATCTGCTGATTTTCGCGGTGCTGATCATCGTCGACCGCAAATTCAGAATCGGGCACGGCCGGCTGTTCGCACTGTATGTGACGGGATACTGCGTCGGACGGTTCTGGATCGAGCTGATGCGCAGTGACGCAGCGACGCTGTTGGCAGGCGTTCGGGTCAATTCGTTCACGTCGACGTTCGTGTTCATCGGTGCGGTCGTGTACATCATGGTTGCGCCCAAGGGCCGCGAGGATCCGGCGACGCTCAAGGGTCGCCGAGACGCCGAGGGCGAGGCGGGCGAAGCCCGCGATGTCGAGGACTTCGTCAAGGGATTGGCTGTCGGCGCGTCGACGACCGGTGTCGTCGCCGCCGCCAAGGTTGCGGGCGAGGATGACGAGAGGTCGGTCGCCGAGGCGGCTGAGGCCGAAACTCTGACGGCGGATGTCGAGGAGCCTGCTGAGTCTGCGCATGAGGCAGGCGGCCTCGGCTCGGTCGAGGGTGACGAGGCGGTCGAGGCCGCCGACGGTGCGTCGGCTGCTCACGATGCCGCCGTCTTAGGCGAGGCCGACGCCAAAGCTCTGGTCGCTGCGGTCGATGCCGAGCCTGAGGCGTCTGAGGTTGAGGTCGACGAAGCCGCCGAATCCGTCGAACCGACTGAGGGCGCTCCACCCGAGTTGGCGACCGAAGCGGGCGGTTTCGGTTCGGTCGAGGGTGACGAGGCGATCGAGGCGGCCGAGGGCGCGTCGATCGCTCATGACTCGGTCGTCGAGGACGAGGCTGCTGCCGCGTCGGCCCACGTCGACTCGGAGGTGACCGAGGAGCCTGAGACCGAGACTGCGGGCCTCGGCGAGGTCGGTGGCGATGAGGCGGCAGAGGCTGCCGAGGATGCGTCGGACGCGCATCAGGTGGCCGTCGAGGGAGAGGTGGCAGCGGAGGCGCTGGCCGCTGAGGTTGAGGCCGAAGAACCCGAAACCGATAGCGAGGACGCGGCTGCCGAGGCCGTCGCGTATGCGCCGGAGGCCCATGAGGTAGCGGCTGAGGGCGCGGCGGTGGCCGAGGCGCTGGCTGACGAGGGTGAAGAGCCCGAAGGCGACGACGAGAGCTCCGACACCGATGGGTCTGAGGCCGCCAGCGCTGATGGCCTAGGTGCGGTCGAGGGTGATGAGGTGGCTGAGGCCGTCGTGGATGCGCCGGAGGCTCATGAGGTGGCGGCTGAGGGTGCGTCGGTGGCTGAGGCGCTGGCTGCTGAGGTTGAAGAGCCCGAGGGTGAGGGCTCGGATTCCGTTGTCGCGGAAGTTGACGACACGGAGGACGAAGCCGTCACCGGGGATGCCGATGAGTCCGAGGCCGCGGAGGCTGATGGCCTAGGTGCGGTCGTGGGTGATGAGGTGGCTGAGGCCGTCGTGGATGCGCCGGAGGCCCATGAGGTGGCGGCTGAGGGTGCGTCGGTCGCGGAGGCGCTGGCTGCTGAGGCTGAAGAGCCCGAGGGTGAGAGCCCGGATTCCGTTGCCGAGGAAGCCGACGATACGGAGGCCGCCGTCAGCGCGGATGGCGATGACTCTGAGGATGACGAGGCGGCGGCCGAGGGTGCCTCGGTGGCCGAGGTACTTGCAGCAGGAGCCGAGTCCGACGAGAGCGCCGCGGACGGCCGGCCGGAAAGCTCCGGGATCTCCGCCGCCAAGCCTGTTTCCGAGAGCAGCCCCCAATCTGCTTTCGGCGGCAGCGTTTTGCGATCCGGCGGTAAGGTCCGCCAATGGTTGCGCCGCCGACGGAACCGCTGACACGAGATCGTCGCCCGCGGCGCACCGAGTTGGTCAAAGGTGGCAACGTCCGAAGGTGATTGTCAGAGCTATTTGCGATAATCGAATGTATGTTCGAGGATCGTCCGGCGGCTGAGCTCATCGATGTGATGAGCGCGGCTGCGCGTGCGGAGTCGATTGCGATCGCTCAGCGGTTGGCCGCGGTGGCGGCGTTGTATGCCCAGCGGGTCAGTGAGTACGCCGAGCGGCAGTTGTGGCTGTGTGATCCGATGACCGCGGTGACGGCCGAGGTGTCGGCGGCGCAGAACATCAGCCGGGCGCGGGCTTCTTGTCAGGCGCAGACCGCGGTGGCGTTGGCGCAGCGGTTGCCGAAGGTGGCGGCGGTGTTCATCACCGGGGCGATCGATTACCGGATGGTCTCGGCGATTATCGCGCGCACAGACAACGCCGACGACGCGGTGATTGCGGAGGTGGACGAGGCGTTGGCGGCGCGGTTGCCGGGGTGGATGCGGCTGTCGAACAAGTTGCGGGATCGGCTGGATCTGTGGGTGGCCAAGTTCGACGCTGCCGGGGTGCGGGTGCCGCCGTTGGCGGAGGATCACCGCTATTTCGATATCGAACCGCACGTGCCAGGGACGGCGTTTGCCGGTGGGGTGCTTTCCGCCGCTGACGGTGCGGCGTTGGATCAGCGGTTGGATGGGTTGGCGGCCACGGTGGGTCCTGATGATCCACGTACCGCGGCGCAGCGTCGCGCCGATGCCTGCGGTGCGTTGGGCCGTGGGGAAGCGGCGTTGCGGTGTCTGTGTGGTGGACCGGGGTGTGCGGCGGCGGTGGTGCGGGAGTCGGCGGCCACGGTGACCATTCATGTGCTGGCCGAGCAGGCCACCGTCGACGGGACCGGTGACCATCCGGGGTATCTGTCGGGATTCGGGGTGGTGCCGGCCGAGTCGGTACGCCAGGCCGTCGCTGCCGGGGCGACGATCAAACCGCTGTCCACACCGGGAGGTGAGTGCGAGACAGCGTATCGGCCGTCGAAGGGGTTGGCGGATTTCGTGCGGTGGCGGGATCTCACCTGCCGGTGGCCGGGGTGCGATGCCCCGGTGGCCGATTGCGATCTCGATCACACTGTGCCGTGGCCGTTCGGGGCCACGCATGCCTCCGATCTCAAGGCGTATTGCCGTACTCATCATCTGGTCAAGACGTTCTACAGCGGCCCTAATCTAACGGGTGGCGCGAGGCGCAGCGGCCCGACGGGACGGTCGTGTTGACTGCGCCAACCGGGCACACCTATGTCAGCGAGGCGCACGGCGCGACGCTGTTCCCGGCATTGGCCCAGCCCACCGGTGAGGCCTCGGCCGCCACAGCTGCTACCGCGGCGAGGGTGTCGTCGAAGCCGGCGACGAGGATGCCCACCCGGCGACGCACCCGCGGTCAGGACCGAGCGGCCCGCATTCAGCGGGAACGCCGGCGGCGCCTCGACATCAACGCCGAACTCGAACGCCAACACCAAGCCTGGCTCGCCGCCACCTACGAGCCGCCACCTACGAGCCGCCACCTACGAGCCGCCTCCTTTCTGAGCGGTTCGTGGTCTGGCATGCTGTGGGAATGACCGAGCCCCAGTTCAGTGGCAGCGAGGGAGAGGGTTCGTACCCGCCCCCGCCGCAGCAGTCGGGTTATCCGCCGCCGGGCCAGTACCCGCCGCCCGGGCAGTTTCCGCCGCCCGTGGGCCAATACCCGCCCGCCTACTCGGATCCGGCGGCGCCGTATGGCCGTCACCCCATGACCGGTGAACCGTTCTCGGAGAAGTCCAAGGTGGTCGCCGGGCTCCTTCAGCTGCTCGGGCTGCTCGGCCTCGTCGGCATCGGGCGCATCTACCTCGGCTACACCGGCCTGGGCATCGCCCAACTCGTCGTCGGGCTGATCACCTGCGGTATCGGCGCCGTTATCTGGGGGATCATCGACGCCGTCCTGATCCTCACCGACAAGGTGCGCGATCCGGACGGACGTCCCCTGCGCGATGGCACCTAGCCGCGCCTCCAACAAGCGACTGGCCGGCGCGCTCGGTGCGGGCGCGGTGGTGGTGGGCGGGCTCGCCTACGTCGGCATCGGGAACCCGCACAGCCCGAGCTTCGTTTTCCCGCCGTGTCCCTTCCGGGCGCTCACCGGATGGAACTGTCCGGCTTGCGGCGGTCTGCGGATGACCCACGACCTCCTCCACGGTGACCTGGCGGCGGCGTTCGTCGACAACGCCTTCCTCCTCATCGGCCTGCCGCTGCTGTTGACCTGGGTGCTGGTGCGCAGCAAGCGCGGCAGACCGGTGCTGAACACCCCGACGTTCGTTGTGATCATCGCCGCGGCCGTGACGTGGACAGTTGTGCGAAACCTCCCTGGATTTCCCCTGGTCCCGACCGTTCTCGACGGGTAGCCGCCGAACTGCGCTGATACACTCGACCAACGGGCCGATGCAGTCCCTGACCAGGAATTTCAGGACTGCGGAGGCCCATGTCCATGCTGTTTTCGGCATTGCCCGAACGCCAAGGCTTGTACGATCCCGACTACGAGTCGGATTCGTGCGGTGTCGCCATGGTCGTCGACATCCAAGGTCGGCGTTCGCACTCCATCGTCGCGGACGGTCTGATCGCACTGGAGCACCTCGAACACCGCGGAGCGGCGGGAGCCGAACCCAACAGCGGTGACGGGGCAGGCATCCTCATCCAGTTGCCCGTCGACCTGCTGCGCGCGGTCGTCGACTTCGACCTCCCGGCCCCCACGGCCGAAGGCGCCAACACCTTCGCCGCCGGCATCTGCTTCCTGCCAATGGACCCCGACGCCCGCGCCGCCGCACGAGAGTCCGTCGAAGCCATCGCCGAGGAAGAGGGCCTGGAGGTGCTGGGTTGGCGCGACGTTCCCGTCGACCCCGAAGGCGCCGAAGTGGGCACCACCGCGCTCGGCTGCATGCCCTTCATGTCGCAGCTGTTCGTCGCCGCGCCCGACCACAAGCTCGCAGGCATCGACCTCGACCGCCGCGTGTATCCGGCGCGCAAGCGTGTCGAGCGCACCGGAGTTTACTTCCCGTCGCTGTCGAGCCGCACCATGGTCTACAAGGGCATGCTCACGACGATGCAGCTGCCGCAGTACTTTCCGGATGTTCGCGACGACCGCTGCGTCAGCGCCATCGCGATCGTGCACAGCCGGTTCTCGACGAACACGTTCCCGTCCTGGCCGCTGGCCCACCCGTTCCGATTCGTCGCCCACAACGGCGAGATCAACACGGTGCGAGGCAACCGTAACCGCATGCACGCCCGCGAAGCCATGCTCGGCAGCGCACGGATTCCCGGTGACCTGAGCAGACTTTCGCCCATCTGCACGCCCGAGGCCTCGGACTCGGCGTCGTTCGACGAAGTGCTGGAGCTACTGCATCTCGGTGGCCGCAGCCTTCCCCACGCCGTGTTGATGATGATCCCCGAGGCGTGGGAGAACAACACCACCATGGACCCCGCCGAGCGGGCGTTCTGGCAGTTCCACGCCTCGCTGATGGAGCCGTGGGACGGACCCGCCTGCGTCACCTTCACCGACGGGACCCTGGTCGGAGCGGTTCTGGACCGCAACGGATTACGGCCGGGACGCTGGTGGCGCACGATCGACGACCGGATCATCCTGGCCAGCGAGAGCGGTGTGCTGGACGTGCCCTCGGCCCAGATCGTGGCCAAGGGGCGCTTGCAGCCGGGCAAGATGTTCTTGATCGACACGGCGGCCGGCCGCATCGTGTCCGACGACGAGGTGAAAGAACAACTCGCCGAAGCCGAACCCTACGGCGAATGGCTGCACGCGGGTCTTCTCGACCTCAAGACCCTGCCCGACCGCGCCCGGGTGCAGCCCAACCACGAGTCGGTGGTTCGGCGCCAGGTCGCCTTCGGCTACACCGAGGAGGACCTGCGGATCCTCCTCACCCCGATGGCGGCCTCGGGTACCGAACCGTTGGGGTCGATGGGCACCGACACCCCTGCGGCCGTGCTCTCGCAGCGGTCGAAGCTGCTGTACGACTACTTCGTCGAACTGTTCGCCCAGGTGACCAACCCGCCGCTGGACGCCATCCGCGAGGAAGTGGTCACCTCGATGTCGCGCGTCATGGGCCCCGAGCAGAACCTCCTCGAACCCACCGCGGCCTCCTGCCGCCAGATCGTATTGCGCTGGCCGGTCCTCGACAACGACGAACTCAACAAGATCGTGCACATCAACGACGACGGCGAACAGCCCGGGCTGCGCACCGCGGTGCTGCGGGCCCTCTACGACGTCGAACGCGGCGGCGACGGTCTGGCAGAGGCACTCGAGGACCTGAGGCTGCGGGCCTGCGAAGCCATCGCCAAAGGCGCACGGACACTGGTCATCTCAGACCGCGACTCCGATCACACCAGGGCCCCGATTCCCTCGCTGCTCGCCGTGTCGGCGGTCCACCACCATCTGGTTCGCACCAAGGAACGCACCACGGTGGCCCTCGTCGTCGAGAGCGGTGACGCCCGCGAGGTCCACCACATCGCGATGCTCATCGGCTTCGGCGCCGCCGCGGTCAACCCGTACCTGGCCTTCGAGTCCGTCGAGGACCTGATCCGCGAGGGGGAACTCACCGGCATCGAAGCGGCCACGGCGATGCGTAACTACCTCAAGGCGCTCGGCAAGGGCGTCATGAAGGTGATGAGCAAGATGGGCATCTCCACGGTCGCCTCCTACACCGCCGCACAGGCCTTCGAGGCGGTGGGGATCGACAGGGATGTCATCGACGAGTACTTCACCGGCACCCCCACCCAACTCGGCGGGATCGGCCTGGACGTGATCGCCGAAGAGGTCAAGTTGCGGCACCGCCGCGCGTACCCGGAGAACCCCACCGAACGGGTGCACCGGCGTCTTGAGGTCGGCGGTGAATACGCCTTCCGGCGAGAGGGTGAACTGCATTTGTTCACACCGGAAGTGGTGTTTCTGCTGCAGCATGCCACCCGCACCGGTCGCTATGAGGTCTTCCAGAACTACTCCGACGAGGTGAACCGGTTGGCCCGCGAGGGCGGCGCACTGCGCGGACTGTTCGAGTTCAAGAAAGGCCTCCGCCCTCCGGTGCCGTTGGAGGAGGTGGAGTCGGTCGAGTCCATCGTCACGAGGTTCAACACCGGGGCGATGAGCTACGGGTCGATCTCCGCCGAAGCGCACGAGACGATGGCCGTCGCGATGAACAAGCTCGGCGGCCGATCGAACAGCGGCGAAGGCGGGGAGGACGTGGACCGGCTGTACGACCCGAAGCGGCGCAGCGCCGTCAAGCAGGTCGCCTCGGGCCGTTTCGGCGTGACCAGCGACTACCTGGTGAATGCCTCCGACATCCAGATCAAGATGGCTCAGGGCGCCAAACCCGGTGAAGGTGGCCAGCTTCCGGGTTACAAGGTGTATCCCAACATCGCCAAGACGCGGCACTCGACCCCGGGTGTCGGGCTCATCTCCCCGCCGCCGCACCACGACATCTACTCGATCGAGGATCTCGCGCAACTGATCCACGACCTGAAGAACGCCAACTCCGACGCCCGCATCCACGTCAAGCTCGTGAGCTCGGTCGGCGTGGGCACCGTCGCGGCCGGGGTCTCCAAGGCGCACGCCGACGTGGTGCTCATCTCCGGCTACGACGGCGGCACCGGTGCGGCGCCGCTGACCAGCCTCAAGCACGCCGGGGCGCCCTGGGAGATCGGCCTGGCCGACACGCAGCAGACGCTGGTGCTCAACGGTCTGCGCGACCGGATCACCGTGCAGTGCGACGGCGGCATGCGCACCGCCCGTGACGTGATCGTGGCGGCGCTGCTGGGCGCCGAGGAGTTCGGCTTCGCCACCGCGCCGCTGGTGGTGGCGGGCTGCATCATGATGCGGGTGTGTCATCTCGACACCTGCCCGGTCGGTGTGGCGACGCAGAACCCCGAGCTGCGGGCGCGGTTCAACGGCAAGCCCGAATTCGTGGAGAACTTCTTCCAGTTCATCGCCGAGGACATCCGCAGGTACCTGGCCGAGCTCGGTTTCCGCAGCCTCGACGAGGCCGTCGGGCACGCCGAGGTGCTCGACACCGCCACGGGTGTCGCGCACTGGAAGAGCAAGGGGCTGGACCTCACGCCGATCTTCGCGGTACCCACCGACGCCCACGGCACCGAGGTGACCCACCGCAGGCGGACGCGGGGCCAGGACCACGGCCTCGATCAGGCGCTCGACCGGACCCTGATCCAGCTCGCCGAAGGTGCGTTGGAAGACGCGCATCCGGTGCGGCTGGAACTGCCGGTGCGCAATGTCAACCGCACGGTCGGGACACTGCTGGGCAGCGAGGTGACCCGACGGTACGGGGCCCAGGGCCTGCCCGAGGACACCATCCATGTCACCCTCACCGGCTCGGCGGGCCAGTCGCTCGGCGCGTTCCTGCCCCCCGGCATCACGCTGGAACTCATCGGCGATGCGAACGACTATGTGGGCAAGGGGCTTTCGGGCGGGAAAGTGATCGTCAAGCCACAGGATGATGTGCTGTTCCTGCCCGAGGACAACGTCATCGCAGGCAACACGCTGCTCTACGGCGCGACCTCGGGTGAGGTGTACCTGCGCGGGCGGACGGGCGAGCGGTTCGCCGCCCGCAATTCCGGCGCGCTTGCGGTCGTCGAGGGCGTGGGTGACCACGCCTGCGAGTACATGACAGGCGGACGCGTCGTGGTGCTCGGCAAGGTCGGCCGCAACATGGCGGCGGGCATGTCCGGCGGTATCGCGTTCGTCCTGGGCCTCGACCCCAAGCGGGCCAACACTGACATGGTGGAACTGCAGCGCCTCGATCCCGAGGACCTGGTGTGGCTGCGCGACGTCGTCGCCAGGCACGCGCACCACACCGGCAGCACCGTGGCGACGTCGGTGCTCTCCGACTGGCCGAGGCGCAGCGCGCAGTTCACCAAGGTGATGCCGCGCGACTACCAACGCGTACTGCAGGCGACCCGGATGGCCAAGGCCGAGGGACGCGACGTCGACGCAGCGATCATGGAGGCAAGCCGTGGCTGATCCACATGGATTTCTCGAGGTGCACCGGGTCGAGGCCACCAAACGTCCCGTCGACGAACGGGTCGGGGACTGGCGGGAGGTCTACGAGCAGCAGGATCCTCATCAACGGGCCGGTGAGGTCTCCCAGCAGGCCCGCCGCTGCATGGACTGCGGAATCCCGTTCTGCCACTCCGGGACTGCGGGCTGCCCACTGGGCAACCTGATCCCCGAGTGGAACGACCTGGTCCGTCGGGGCCGGTGGGATGCGGCCAGCGACCGGCTGCACGCGACCAACAACTTCCCGGAGTTCACCGGCCGGCTGTGCCCCGCCCCCTGCGAGGCGGCGTGCGTGTTGTCGATCGCCGAGGAGCAGACCGGCGGCGCCGTGACGATCAAGCGCATCGAGCAGACGATCGCCGACCAGGCGTGGATGGACGGGATCATCGAGCCGCAGCCCGCGGCCATCTCGACCGGCAAGCGTGTCGCGGTCGTCGGCTCCGGTCCGGCGGGCCTGGCCGCAGCCCAGCAGCTCACCCGGGCAGGTCACGACGTCACTGTGTACGAGCGTGACGACCGCATCGGCGGGCTGATGCGTTACGGAATCCCGGAGTACAAGCTGGAGAAGGCCACCCTCAACCAGCGTCTGGCCCAGATGCGGGCCGAGGGAACACGTTTCGTCACCGACTGTGAGGTGGGTGTCGACCTTCCCATCGAACAGCTGCGCGCGCAGAACGACGCTGTGGTCCTCGCAGTCGGAGCGCTGCGCGCGCGGGACAACGACGTGGAGGGCCGCGACCTCAAGGGCGTGCACCTGGCGATGGAGCACCTGGTTCCCGCCAACAAGGAGTGCGAGGGCGACGGACCGAGCGAGATCAGCGCGGCCGGCAAGCACGTCGTCATCATCGGCGGCGGCGACACCGGCGCGGACTGCCTGGGCACCGCACACCGCCAGGGTGCCGCGTCGGTGACCCAACTGGACTACAACCCCGAACCACCGGAGTCACGAGACGACTCGCGGTCACCGTGGCCCACGTGGCCGATCGTGTTGCGCACCCGCCTGTCGCCCGCCCACGCAGAAGGCGGCGACCGCCGGTACGAAGTCGCGGTGCAGCGGTTCCTCGGTGACGAGCAGGGGAACCTGCGTGCGATGGAGATCGCCGAGGTCAAGGTCGAGCGCGACGAATCGGGACGCCGGCACATCGTGCCGGTCGGCGACTCGCTGCAGATTCCCTGTGAGTTGGCCTTGCTGGCAATCGGTTTCGAGGGTGTCGAGCACATGGCGCTGTTGGACGGCCTCGGGCTGACGCTCAATGGGCGCGGGGCCCTGCCGTGCGGGCAGGACTGGCAGACAGACGCCCCAGGGGTGTTCGTCTGCGGGGACGCGCACCGGGGCGCCTCGCTGATCGTGTGGGCGATCGCGGAAGGCCGCAGCGCCGCGCACGCCGTCGACAGCTACCTGATGGGCGAGTCCGACCTCCCCGCGCCGGTCAGACCGGGTGCCCTTCCGCTGGCCGTCGTCTGAATCGATTAACGACTATGCTCGGCATCCGTGAATAGACGCGGAAAGATCGTCTGTACGCTGGGCCCCGCCACCGCCTCCGAGGAGGCTGTCAGGAAGCTGGTGGAGTCCGGGATGAACGTCGCCCGGCTGAACTTCAGCCACGGCGACTACTCCGACCACGAGGCCAATTACCGGCGGGTGCGGACCGCTTCCGACGTCACCGGCCACGCCGTCGGAATCCTTGCTGACCTGCAAGGGCCCAAGATCCGGCTCGGCCGGTTCGCGGACGGCCCCGTCTACTGGGCCAACGGTGAGACGGTGCGGATCACCGTCGAGGACTTCGAGGGCAACCACGACCGGGTGTCGACGACCTACAAGCGGCTCGCCCAGGACGCCTCACCGGGCAACCGGGTCCTCGTCGACGACGGAAACGTCGGTCTGGTGGTCGAGCACATCGACGGCAGCGACGTCGTCTGCACGGTCACCGAGGGCGGCAAGGTCAGCAACAACAAGGGCATGTCGCTGCCCGGGATGAACGTCTCGGCGCCGGCGCTGTCGGAGAAGGACATCGACGACCTGGAGTTCGCGCTGCGGCTCGGCGTCGACCTGGTCGCGCTGTCGTTCGTGCGCTCGCCGGCCGACGTCGAACTGGTCCACGAGGTGATGGACCGCGTCGGCAGGCGTGTTCCCGTCATCGCGAAGCTGGAGAAGCCGGAGGCGATCGACAATCTCGAGGCGATCGTGCTCGCGTTCGACGCGATCATGGTCGCCCGTGGTGACCTCGGGGTGGAGCTTCCGCTGGAGGAAGTTCCGCTGGTGCAGAAGCGCGCCATCCAAATGGCAAGGGAGAACGCGAAACCCGTCATCGTCGCCACCCAGATGCTGGAGTCGATGATCGAGAACTCCCGGCCTACCCGGGCGGAGGCCTCCGACGTGGCCAACGCCGTGCTCGACGGAGCCGACGCGGTGATGCTCTCCGGCGAGACCTCGGTGGGCAAGTTCCCGTTCGAGACCGTCAAGACGATGGCCCGCATCATCTCCGCCGTCGAGGACAACTCGGTGGCGGCGCCGCCGTTGACCCACACGCCGCGCACCAAGCGTGGCGTGATCTCCTATGCCGCCCGCGACATCGGTGAACGACTCGATGCCAAGGCGCTGGTGGCGTTCACCCAGTCCGGTGACACGGTGCGCCGGCTCGCCCGGCTGCACACGCCACTTCCGGTGCTGGCGTTCACCGCGCTGCCCGAGGTGCGCAGCCAGCTGGCGCTGACCTGGGGCACCGAGACGTTCATCGTCCCCCATATCGAGACCACCGACGGAATGATCCGCCAGGTCGACAAGTCGATGTTGAACCTCGGCCGCTACAAGCGGGGTGACTTGGTCGTCATCGTCGCGGGCGCTCCGCCGGGCACAGTAGGCTCCACGAATCTGATCCATGTCCACCGCATCGGGGAGGACGACGTCTAGACACAGGGGGTAGTGCGTGCGGGAGTCCGAGCCGGCCGCCGACTTCGACGAGCTGCTGGCGACGCTGCACCTCGAGCGGCTCGACGACGACACCTTCACCGGCACCCACCCGAGCAAGAACCCGGTGCGCACGTTCGGCGGCCAGATGATGGCGCAGGCGTTCGTCGCGGCCGGCCGGAGCCTCGAGATCCCGCTGCCGCCCAGCGCGCTGTCCGCGCACTTCATCGCAGGCGGCGATCCGGACCTGGACCTGGAGTTCCACGTGGTGCGGCTGCGCGACGAGCGCCGGTTCGCGAATCGGCGCGTCGACGTGATGCAGAAGGGTCAGCTGCTGACGACCGCGATGGTGTCGTACCTGTCCGGCGGCCGCGGCCTGGAACACGGCGACCAGGCCCCGCCACCGGACGATCCGCAACAGCTGCCGCCGATCGACGACCTGCTGCGCGGCTACGAGGACGTGGTGCCGCACTTCGCCAACGCGCTGCGCCCCATCGAGTGGCGCTACACCAACGATCCCGCCTGGGTCATGCGCGACAAAGGGGAACGGCTCACCAGCAACCGGGTGTGGATGAAGGCCCGGGGCGACATGCCCGACGACCCGGTGTTGCACGGCGCAACGCTGGTGTACTCCTCGGACACCACGGTGCTCGACTCGATCATCACCACCCATGGGCTGTCGTGGGGCTATGACCGGATCTTCGCCGTGACCACCAACCACTCGGTGTGGTTCCACCGGCCGTTCCGGTTCGACGACTGGGTGCTCTACTCGACCACGTCCCCGGTGGCGGCTGAATCCCGCGGACTCGGATCCGGCCACTTCTACGACCGGTCCGGCCAGCCGCTGGCCACCGTCGTGCAGGAGGGAATCGTGAAGTACTTCCCAGGGAAGCCTACGGCGTCGGCGTGACCGTGATGGAGAACTGGTCCTCCACACGCCTGCTGAACTCGTCGGCGCATTCCTGAACCGCTTGCTGGTCTGAGCCGGCGCGGGTCACGCAGTCGACGTAGTCGGTGCCGCCGACCTCGTTGAAGCCCCACACCGCGATGCCGATCGCGGCGACGGACACCAGGATGCTCAGAATTCCCAGGACGATGCCCGCGATCGCGATCCCGCCGTTGGTGGCTTCACCGCGCTTGACCCGGCCGCGGCCGAGGAAGCCGAGAATGACCGCGACGACCCCGAGGATGATCCCGCCGAAGACCGTGAACAGGGCGATGATGGCGACGACGAGCGACGCCACCCCGAGACCGTTCTTGGGCGCCGAGGCCGGCGGGGGATAGCCGCCTGGATAGCCCCCGGGGTAACCGCCGTACTGCGGCGGCGGGGGTGGATAGCCACCCGGGTATGCGCCGTACTGCGGCGGCGGCGGCGGTTCGCTCATGGAAGCTGAGATTACCCGCAGGGAGCCACGTTGACCGTGGTAAAGACAGTTTCTTCGCGCAGACCGTCGGGCAGGTGGTGGGTCGCCACCACCACGGTGCGGTCGGCGGAGAACAGCGCCCCCGGCGTGAGCAGGTCCACGAGCACCTGGCCGGCGTCGGAGGCGTCGAGGTGCTCGGTCGGCTCGTCGAGGAGCACGGTGGTCGCCGGGGAGACCAGTGCCCTGGCCAGCAACAGCCGCCTGCGCTGCCCCGCCGACACCGCCGCCGCACCGCCGACGAGCACCGTGTACAAGCCCTCGGGCAATCCGTCCAGCCAGCGGCCGAGGCCGCATCGCTGCAGCGCGTGCCGCAGTTCGTCGTCGGTGGCGTCGCCGCGGGCGACCAGCAGGTTGTCACGCACCGTGGTGGAGAACAGGTGGGCGTCCTCGGCGAAGAACACTCCTCGGGGCGCCGTCGACACCGGCAGCAGTCCCGCGGTCTGCATCAGCAGGGTGGTCTTGCCGCAACCGCTGGGCCCGACCACGGCCACCCGGGCGCCCGGCACCAGGTCCAGGGGCGGAACCTCGGGGCGGCGGTCGTCATCGGTGCGGGTGAGTGTCAGCAGGCGGCGCGCGGCGATGCGGGCGCGGGTCAGCGTCGCCGCGGCACCGGGCAGCGCCACGGTCGCCTCGAACGCCGACAGCGGCAACATCATCAGGATCGCGACCGTGGTCGGGGCCACCGTGTTC
>Ga0209347_1002262_pt1 | contig 26174 bp, 29 predicted proteins | sample AutmiccommuBRH23_FD_187382 | JGI IMG/M metagenome (GOLD analysis project Ga0209347, IMG submission 187382) | Deep subsurface microbial communities from Mt. Terri, Switzerland - Autotrophic microbial communities BRH/23 (SPAdes) (version 2) | ecosystem: Environmental > Aquatic > Deep subsurface >...
ACTTAAATCGGGAACGGGGGTGGACCTGTTGGTGTCCGGCGGGGTGGCTGATTTCTTAAGCACACTGATCTTGCCGGTGGGCTCCAAAACGGCATAGGCCACCTCGGACGGGTTGTGGGCGCCCTTTAGCCTTAACTGTCCCAGCAGGTTGTCAATGGTAACGTGGGAGTCCAGCAGGTTCTTTTTATTTATTTGCCCATTTTCAATCAGCAGTACGGGATGCCGGTCAATTGCCGCCGGCCACTTGAGATCCAGATGAGGAGATAAGGACATTCACCCCGGAGTAGGCAAAAACGATCAACAGCGCGGCCGTGAGCGAAGCCTCGGCGTTTACCATCCTTACCGCCGCCACACTCATCAGTCCCGCCGCCACAAGGTAATTGTTGCCGGCCAGGATGCCCGCCTCCCGGTGGCCCATCCAGCGGACCCCGATGATCAGGGCAAAGTACAGCAAGGTTGCCCGCAGGGCGAAGCCCCAGAGGGGTATTTCCTTCGCCCCGTTGAATACCGCCGACAGTTCTTCCATAGAACATCCTCCGCTATGACTCCAAAAGTTCGGAAAGTATCACCGCCAGTACGATGACTATAACCCCGATAACCAGATGCGCCTTGGAAAGCCCTTTGGCAGCATTGGACGTTTTGGCCATGGCCAGGGCGTTATCGGTGTTTTTTGGAGTGGCGGGGTTAATCAGCTTTTTCATCTTGGGACCCTTCGGCAATGAGGACAAGCTCACACCCATTCTGCAGGAGCCTGCGGGGATCGTGCTCCTGATCAAGCTTTTGCTGGTAGCGGCGCTGATCGTAATTCTTTTTATGCAAGTCTATACGTATGGTGCTGTATTAGTGGCCGAAATTGCTGTGTTTTATGTGGCCGTTTTTGCTGTATTTTATTTTACCGCTAACAGCCCCCACCAGAGACATGTTAAATTTTGAGAAGTGGATAACTTTTATGTTTTAGCGGGGGAAGCTCACCATTAAAAATCCCTTGTTAATGGTCAGAAAATATAAAAATGTGAGGCTGCACCCAATGAATCCTGCATGGCATAAATTAACAATTCCATGTTTTAACTCCTGAGTTTTACTTATGTCACCACGATTATCATAGGCCGACGAATCGTCCTTTTGTACTGCTGAGAAGGGCCTTTGTTTTAAAGAGCTAGATGAAGCCATGGCATATATATCATTTTGGGATGTACTGTTACCGATGAGATTTAATTGTTGTCATGCGTAAAGTAGCTTTTAATTTATAGGACAATTTTTTATATTGATTAAATATTCATACAATGATATACTTACGTGTAAGTAAGCTGTTGGATGGACCACACCAACCTGACGTGAAATGACGCGACGAAGCCAAGGAGATATCCCGGTTTAGAGAGTGATTGCCGAACTGAATCCGAAGATTGGGGGATGGGCGAACTATCACCGATTCGGAAGCAACATCGTTTTATTCCGCAACCTGAACAAATGGGTGCGGAATCGGGTACGGGCGTATATACGCCGCCGATGGTGTGACCGTGGCAGGTGGAAGCTCTTCTCAGCTGAGGAACTAAACCGAATGGGTCTGGCGCGCATGGAATGGCGGATACCCAGGTTTCGGTAACTCAAGCTCTTTGAGTCTTCCTGCTAAGGGATATGTTGGGGCCGCCGGATGCGGGAAAACTGCACGTCCGGTGACAACGGGGGCTGGCACCCCGTGAGGGGTGCCTTCTACCCACATAAGCTTTCCGGAAGCTACAGACTCGAGACTGCCCGGCAACGCTGCACACGGCGAATTTGCCTTCCCTCCCTGCAAGGGAGAGATCTGGAACCTGATCAGTTATCTGGTCATTCAGATTATAAAGCTGAATGTTGCAGCTAATTTGGAAGTTGAGGCCACTTTCACCGTGGGGGACTGTGTCCGGGTGTCCCTGTACGCCATAAGAGAAGGGTTTGATGCGGCATTTAAAATCTTGAGGCCGTTGAAAAACACTTTGAAAAGGGTTTTTAGCGTGTGTAACCATTTTATTTAGACTATGACGGAGGTGCTTAATAATGGTTCTATATGAGAAAAAGGACAGGATTGCCTATATTATACTAAACAGGCCGGACCGGCTAAACGCCATTGATATGGAGACAGCCTTGGAACTGGCCAGAATATGGGCTGATTTCCGGGGTGACAACAGCATCTGGGTGGGAATATTAAGCGGAAACGGAAAGTCATTCTGTGCGGGGGCTGATATTTCAGCGCTTCCCCTCGGCCAAAAGTGGACCTTGTCAAAATCATCACTCCTTTATGGAGAAAACAAAATAGGACCCAGTAATTACCAGGTATGGAAGCCGCTAATTGCCGCTGTTCACGGCAATGTGCTGGGAGCGGGATTTTACCTTGCCGCAGAGTGCGACCTCAGGGTTGCATCGGAAGATGCCCGTTTTGGCCTGCCGGAGCCAAAGGTGGGCATACCCACCCTGTTTGCTCCCTTTCTCAGGCGGTTCCTTACAGACGGGCAGGCCTTGGAATTGCTTCTGGTGGGTGATAAGTTGGACGCACAACGGGCATACAACCTTGGACTGGTGAACCGGTTGACGTCCCGTGAACAGCTATTGACCGTTGCCGGGGATCTGGCGCAAAGGTTATGCGAAAACGGGCCCTTAGCCCTCAGGGCGATGAAGGAGGTTTATCAGCGTAGCCGCGGGATGGACTACGACAGCGCTCTTGCTTTGATAGAACACGTTTTTACACCGGTGATGAACTCGGAGGATGCTGTTGAGGGAAAAGCTGCCTTTGTCGAAAAACGCAGACCGCAGTGGAAGGCCAGATGAGGAATTGTCACAGTACGTATTTGCAAAAAGTACAGCGTGAATAAAGGAGGTCAAATGAAAAACAAATCCTATTATTCAAATACTGAACTTAATGGCATGACCCAGGAACAAATCGACGCTTATAAGGAAAAACTACTGGTTCCCCAGCTTTCATACTGCTATAATAAATCGCCTTTCTATCGCAAAAAATTTGACGAGATCGGGGCCAAGCCCGAAGACATAAGAACACTGGATGATTTAAGGGGGCTGCCAGTATTCATGACCAAAGAAATCGAACGGCAAAACGCCCTTGAGTCTCTGGTAAAGTCAAACCATATTTTTGGAACACACCTCTGCGCCCCGGTGGAAGATGTCTACCTGACCGGCACCACATCTGGAACCACCGGAACACCGACATTTACCTATACATATACGGAAAACGACCTTAAACTGATCAGCCGGGGCATGGGATACCGCTTTGCCTTTAACGGCGTGGGAAGAGGTGACCGTATTCTGTTCATTTTTGCACTGGGTATTTACGCAACCTCCGCGACCCTCTGGGGAATACGGGGTGTGGGCGCCCTTCCAATCGATGTGGACGCACGGGCGGGTTCAGAGTATATGCTGCGCATAGCGGATTTGACAAGACCCAATTATCTGGCTTGCACCCCTTCCCTGGCGGAGTATCTCATTGGAAAAGCACCTGAAATCATAGGCAAAGAGGTGGGGGACCTAAAGTTAAAAGGTGTCATGATGACCGGTGAACTCGGAATTTCGATCCTGGAGGTGAAAAAGAGACTGGAAAGCAGTTACGGCTGCCGGACATATGACTACTGGGCTCCTGCCGGCAACGGCATAGCCATCAGCTGTGATTCAGACGAATACCACGGGATGCACGCTACGTCTCCCGACCTGTGCACCAGTTTCGATGACCTTGTCGACCCTGAAACCAAAAAGCCTGTCCCTGTCAAGGATGGGGCTATCGGGGAAATGGTCATCACCTCTTTGAAGCGGGAGGCCGTCCCGCTGGTTAAATACGCATACGGCGACATAGTCCAGGTCTTTACAAAGCCTTGCCCCAACTGCGGTTTCCCGGGAAAGAGGATAAGAATAGTAGGACGTTCAGACGACATGCTGGTGGTCAAGGGGGTCAATGTCTACCCTTCGGCTATCAAAAAGATTGTTTCGTCCTTTATCCCGAGAGTGACCGGTGAAATGCGGATTGTTCTGAACGCTCCGCCCCCGCGGGTTGTTCCGCCCATCAGGCTGAAACTGGAACACGGGGCGGACACCCGGGAACCTGATCTTGAGGGACTTGCCGGCGAAATAAGCCAGGCGCTTCACCACCAACTGAAAATCCGCCCGGAGGTAGAGTGGGCGAAGCCGGGCAGTCTTGAAAAGTCAACCAGAAAGACACCGGTATTTGAGAAAGCCTACTTGTAAAGTTTGAAAAGCATAAGGAAATAGGTGCCGGGACATACCCCCGGATTCCAGCCGTGGCGGGTGACACCGTCCGTGGGACGGCAATAATACCCTTAGTCGGCAGGCAAGAAGTCTAACTCTTGCCTGTTTTGAAGACACCGGGGCCGGTGACGTGATTCATCGGTCGTAGGGCATGCGTCGCCGGCTTTGTTTTTTAAAATATCGCCCGTTTCGATATGCTGGTTATTAAACAGTCCTCCGGAAAAGCATAGAATATGGCCAGAATTAAAAACCCAAGGGAAGAGATTGACATTGCCGAGGTGCATGACTGGTTTACTATTACTGAACTGGTTATATACGAAGATTTTGGTTTCAGTCCCCCCGGGCTCGCCAAAAAAGATATAGATTCAGCTTTTTTGAACTAAGTGGCAGCCTCCTGTCGACACCGACGGGGGTTTGAAGTGTTTTGGCCATCCGGTGGGAGCCAGCGGCCTGCGCATGGACTATGAGAATATAAACAGCTGCAGGGAAAACCTGACAACCCTGCCCGTCAGGTTAAAAACGCAAGCAGGGGCCTCACACCTTTGGCGGTCCTCCCCAGTTGAGCGCCGTAGTAGTTCTGTATAACGAAAAAAGGAGGTAAGATTATGGAGAAATCGGTATTGGTGACCAAAGAGGAAAAAATAACAACCATTACCCTTAACCGTCCGGAAACATATAACGCTCTCAGTATGGAACTGCGGGAAGAGTTGCTCGACGCTTTGACCGCGGCCGCGCAGGACGACGGCACACGTGTGGTTGTGATTACCGGAAAGGGCAAAGCCTTTTGCTCCGGAGGCGATATCCGTACCATGCAAAAGGACTTTGTGCCTGGGGAGGGACGAGCCAGGCTGCGAAACATACAAAGGATTACAAGGGCCATTACCGGTATGGATAAACTGGTTATTGCGGCTGTAAACGGGCCGGCCGTAGGTGCAGGCTGCAATCTTGCCCTTGCCTGTGACTTTGTGCTGGCCGCGGATGAAGCCAAATTCGGCCAGCCATTCGGCCGGATCGGACTGGTTCCGGATATGGGCGGCCTATATTTCCTGCCCCGCGCGGTAGGAATGCTGAAGGCAAAGGAGCTGGTCTTTACCTGGCGAATCATCGACGCCGGTGAGGCTGCACAGATAGGCATGGTGAACCGGTTAGTGCCTCTGAAAAACCTTTATGCCGAAGTGAAGCAGCTGGCCGGCCAGCTGGCGGCGGGGCCGTTTTTGGCCAACGCGTTGACCAAGTCGATCATTAACAAATCGCTGTACAGCACCCTTGATCAGGTTCTGGAGGAAGAAGCATGCGCCCAGGACATGTGTTTTACTACCCAGGATTTCAAGGAAGGGGTGAAAGCCTTTTTTGAAAGAAAGAAGCCGAAAAGTAAGCAAAACTGTGTATGACATTGCCATGGTCCGCTACCGGGATACCGGGGACCCGGCCTACAAACCTTCGCCCTATCTGGTGGAAAAGTATATTAAAGGCGACTGGGGCCGGAAAACAGGCAGGGGGTTTTACGAATACTGATTTCGTATACGCCCGCCAAAGTCCGGAAAGGAACAGGAGGCATAAATAATTTTCAAGGGAAACCCGGGGGCAATAATGATGAGTTATTGCCCTTAAAACGGGTTCAGGAAACAGGAACCCGTTTTTTACTATAAGCACGTTTAAATTCAAAACTGATGGACCTGCTTATATCTGCTGTCCATTCCAATGAATGGCATAATGTAAAATTTATCAAAACGAACTAATGTTTTACGTTGCTTAAATTTTTATACAATGTTATACTTACGGGTAAGTAAGGAGATTGACAGGTAATACAAATATAGCATCGGGTGGAAAAATTAACCATATCATTTCTCAGCAGCCATTGTGGCCTGAATTGGCATGATGCCAATATAAATGGCTGAAAGCTCAAAAATCTTATGTGTCAGATAAAAACAATATAATTGGGGGTATATATTTATGATTAAAAAAAAGGGGCTTAAAGTAGAGGCAGAGGAAGCAGTTAAAGTTATTAAGTCAGGTGATCGGGTAATTATTCCTATTTGTTGCGGTGAGCCGCAAACAATTTTAGAAGCTATGGTAAAAGAAAAGGATCGACTACGGAATGTAGAAATTGTGGGTGGTTTGCTTGTCAATTATAAATTCCTTGAAGAGGGAATGGAAGAATCTTTTCACTTTCGCACCTGGCAATGCACAGGGAAAATTGCCAAATTGCTGGGCAAAAATGTTCATTATATGCCTATCAGGCAGGGAGATGTTCCTTTAATCTTCAGAAAAAGCGGTTCCTATCCAGTAGATGTGAGTATTATTCACGTTTCCCCCCCGGATAAACACGGCTTTTGCAGCCTCGGTGTATCAATCAGCCATTCACTGCCTACGGCGTTAGAGGCAAAGGTGGTTATCGCCGAAGTTAACAAATATATGCCCAGAGTGCTTGGAAACAGCTTTATACATGTTTCACAGATTGATTATCTGGTTGAGGTGGAACGTCCTCTGGTAGAATACCGTTCAAGTGAGAAAATAGGTGAAAAGGAAAGACAGATATCCCAGTTTGTTACTGATTTAATACCTGACGGCGCGACTTTACAAATAGGAATAGGGGCTATTCCTGAAGCCGTGGTAGAGATGTTGGCCCCAAAAAATGATCTTAGATTTTTTGGCATGGCAGTAGATGCTATAGTGGATTTGGTTGAAAAAGGTGTGGTTACTACTTCAAGACGGCTTGATGATCAGTGTAAAATACGACCCGCAGAAATTTTAGGTACAAAAAAATTGTTCGACATGGTTGACAATAATCCGATGGTATTTGGTTTAAGCAGCGAAGAATCAATAAATGCCAGAACCATTGGAAATATAGATAAATTTGTCTCATTGCAATCAGCGATCGAAATAGATCTTTCCGGCCAGGTGAATATTGAGACCATTAGAGGACGACAGTTTAGTGCAATTGGCGGATCACACGATTTTTTGCAAGGCTCCTACTATTCTTCAAATGGCAAATCTATTATAGCCATGAATTCAACTGCATCTGAAGGAAAGATTTCCCGCATTGTTCCAAGTTTTGCACAAGGAACGGCAATAGCTCACCCCCGGCACAGTGTACAATATGTAGTTACGGAATACGGCGTTGCTTATCTGCGTGGTAAAACTCTGGAGGAGCGTTCCAAAGAGCTAATCAGTATCGCCCATCCTGATTTTCGTGATGAACTTAGAAAAAGTGCAAGAATTTAAGATGATTGCCGACTAATTATACGGTAGGAGGAGTGTCAGGATAGCCGGGGTCGACAAGAGGGCAGACCAAACAGTTGCATTTTTTTAAAAAGTCTTAAGATAAATGAGAAAGCGGGTTGAACAGTGTTGAATTACCAGTCAATAATTGTTAATGAACAAGACGGAATAGCTGAAATTTTTTTAAACAGGCCGGAGAAGCTTAATGCAATTAACACTCAAATGGCCTCCGAGCTCAGAGACGCTCTGCAGCTTGCCAATAAAGATGAAGCTGTACGGGTGGTCATTTTAAGAGGTAAAGGAAAATGTTTTTGTGCTGGGGCTGACCTTCAATCTTCATTAAACCATTCGGAGAAGCCGGCAGTGGAGCAATACCTGATGGAAAGTGACGTAAATATTATTTACAAGGCCATGAGGGCTATGCGAAAACCAATAATTGCATCAGTACATGGTTATGCATTGGGCGGCGGCATGGGGCTTGTAGCAATGAGCCATTTTTCGGTTGCCGCTGAGGATGCCAGCTTGGGCTTGCCAGAGGTTAATATAGGACTGTTTCCCTTAGGGGTTGTGCCTGTTCTGTGGCAGGTCATTGGCCCTAAAAAAAGCTTGCTGTTAGGCCTTTTGGGTGAACAAATAACTGCAGTTGAAGCTGAAAAAATTGGCATAATTAGCAGTGTGGCACCTTCAGAACAATTGGCTGAAAAAACATTGGAGCTTGCAAAAAAAGTTAAAAATATAAGCTCCTTAGCTTTAAGAATGGGAATAGACTTTTACAATTTTGTAACAGATCCAGAATTTTGGAGAAACTTTACAGCTTTAAACCAAATGCTTCTACCATTTTATCAAAGTAATGAATATAAAGATAAAGTTTCTTTATTTATAAACAAGCGCATACCTGATTAAAATATATAACAAAGGTGGTGATTAAGTGAATAAAAATGAGTTGACTTTTGAAATGATGCATGAGGGGATGACTTTTTCCCCGTATGAATGTGTGGTAACCAATGTAGAAGTAAATTTTTTTTTGCGTGCAACAGCAGACGATAATGATTTGTATACGGAAAAGCAAGTTAATGAACCAGTTTACATTCCACCAGCCATGAGTTATATTTTTTTCCGGCGTTCCTATCTTAACGATATGGCCATGCCTGGGGGCGGGTTTGTCAGATCGATGAAATTCAATGTTTGTGGTACCGCTAAAACAGGTGAAAAGCTGATTACCCAAAGTATCGTGAAAGAAAAATATGAAGCAAATGGACAGAAAAGAATAACCATTGAAGGAACAACAAGTAACCCTGAAGGAAAAAAGATTTTTATAATAACTTTGGCCGCTGTCTGGCCCCGATAATTGAGGGGGATGAAAATGATTGAAATTAAAACAGGAGAAAAGATAGTCGGTAAAAATCGTGTTATAACCCAGGAAATAATTAACGAATGGGCTGATTTCGCACAAGATCATAATCCTTTGCATGTCGATCCCGAATACGCTAAGACAACCAGGTTTGGGGGCACCATTGCCCATGGTCCCCTTACATTAACCACCCTTTTCCATATGCTAGTGGCACAATTCAAACTGGATTTTTTCAAAGACAGCGAGGTCGAATTAAAATTCAAGTCGCCTGTGCGCCCGGGCGATACAATTACCGCGATGGGAAATGTAATAAATAGTACGCTTCAGCCAGAAGGGACCAATAAAATTCAAATAGAAGCCTTTTGCATAAACCAAAATGGAGAGAAGGTTATAGAAGCTGGTGTTATTGTTGTGGTGTAAACCAAAAAGGGGGTAATAGTATTATGTTTCCTTTTTATACAGATGACCATCAGCTTTTAGCCAGGAGTATCTCTTCCTTTATGGAGAAAGAAAGTCCGCGGGAATATGTCAGAAAATGCGATCAGGAAAGAAAGTATCCCTATGAACTGTATGAGAGTATTGGCAAAATGGGCTGGTTTGGCGTACTGATGCCGGAAACATATGGGGGATCAGAGGCTGATTTTATAAGTTATGCCGTTTTGAACGAGCATATAGGAAAGTACCATTTTGACATGGCTATCGCATATGGCTTGACAACATGGGGTCTTAATACCTTGTTAAATTGGGGCACGGAAACCCAAAAAAAAGAACTTATTCCAAAAGTGATAAAAGGGGAAAAACGTCTTTCGATATCTATCACTGAGCCAAACGCTGGTTCAGATGCTGCCGCTTTATCTACCTCGGCTGTTAAAGACGGCGGGTATTATATCGTAAATGGTCAGAAGGTTTTTTCCACTGCAGCCGATGTGGACAATAATATCATTATTTTAGCGGTTAGAACACAAATTACGTCAAGTAAATATGAAGGGATTTCGATTTTGCTTTTAGACAATAAAACGGAAGGAATCGAATTCCGCCATCTCCCTACTTTAGCCCGGCGCAGCCTTGGAACTACTGAAGTTTTTTTTGATAACGTTAAAATACCAGTAGATAATTTGATTGGAAATGAGGGAGATGGATGGAAAATCCTTTCATCCCACTTAGAGATTGAAAGGATTAGCGCTGCAGCTTCTTGTATTGGGTACGCTGAAACAATTGTTAATGATGCTATAAAATATGCAAAGGAAAGAATACAATTTGGCAAATCAATCAGCAAGCAACAAGTTATTCAACATATGTTGGTTGATATGCATATGTCAGTTGAAGCTGCTAGGTTATTAGTGTATAAGGCAGCATGGATGAAAGAACAAAAGATACCTTGCAAAAAGGACGCATCAATGGCAAAGGTATTAGCTTCAGAGGTTGCTTTTGATTCTGCCACAAAAGGCATGCAAATTCTTGGTGGATACGCCCAAATTCCGGAATATGACATGGAAAGATATTGGCGTGACACAAAACAATTAATGGTTGGAGGAGGAACTTCACAAATTCAGCGAAATATAATTGCTAAACAATTAGTTCTATAGCATATAAAAAATATACAATTTAAAACGCATATCAATGGAGGATGTGATATATTGGAGCAATATGCTATTTTAGTAGTTGATATGATTAAAGATAGCTTTAATCCAAAACAACCCGAGATGCACAAACAGATAATGACGATAATACCTAACATAAATAATCTGTTAGAGTTTGCGCGGGAGAAAAAAATAAAGGTTATTTACGCATGTGACAGCCGATACCCTCAAGATTTTATTTTTTCGGGAAATAACAAACCTCATGCCCTAAGAGGCACAAGAGGCATTGAAGTAATTGATGAATTAAGAGTTTATCCAGAGGATACTATTTTGGAAAAACGTTGTATGAGCTCGTTTTTTCGTACAGATCTCGATATTACACTTAGAAGTTTAGGGGTTACCACTTTAATTATTATCGGAATTTCCACGCCTTATTGTGTATTGTTGTCGGCGTTGGACGCTGTTCAAAATGGTTTTAAGGCAATAATTTGTGAAGACTGCGCTACTGCCTACAAGGATACTTTCCATCAAAACGTTATTAATACATACCGAAAAGGTCCTATAAGTTCATTATTTGGTATATCAAACTTAAAATCCATTATTAATATGTTAAGTGAAAATTAAAGCATTAGGCGTTGAGATCAATCGATTGTACACATCAACACACCGCTGACGTTGATCAACTAAACTACCTGGATGATCTGGAATTTCCCGCCGGTATCCCTTCACCCGGGGAATACAGCCCACCATGTACCGGGGCCAGATCTGGAGTATGAGGCAGTATGCAGGCTTAGGTCTGGACTCCGATTACGAGCTGTCGGAGGGGGTCGAAAGTATTATCTTGACATTTGCGGAAAAGGTATTATACTGAAGTTAATTACTTACGCGTCAGTTAGTCAAAGTTAAAAATCAGGGGGAAGGATCATGGCCAGATCGCTTAAAGTACTGGTAGCAAAACCCGGTCTGGACGGACACGACAGGGGGGCGAAAATAATCGCCCGGGCCTTGAGGGACGCCGGGATGGAGGTAATCTACACCGGTCTCAGGCAGACCCCGGCCCAGATCGCCAACGCTGCCGTTCAGGAAGATGTGGATATCATCGGTCTAAGTATTTTGTCCGGGGCCCACACCGGCCTGACCAGAAGGTTAAAGGCTGAGTTGCAAAAATTAGAAGCTGAAAATGATTTTTCCGTCATCATCGGAGGCACTATCCCCTTGGAGGACATTCCTGAACTGAAAAGCATGGGTGTGGCTGAAGTATTCTCGAATGAAGAGCCAATCCCGAATATAGTCGACAGGATCAAAGAAATCGGCCAAAGTATGGCCGGGAGGTAAATTTCCATTAAACACTATCTTTAACGAGAGGGGGTATCGAAAATGAGTTATGATCAGTGGATTAAACGCAGCCGTTCAGCCCAGAGGGCGCCTGGCAAAACAACCCTGAATGGCCGGGAAATAAAGCTTGTTTACACCCCTGAAGACATTGACGGCCTGGATTACCACAATGATTTGGGCTTTCCGGGGGAATTTCCCTTTACCCGCCATCCGTACTCCGCAGGATACCGCGGCAGGTTCTGGCAGATGCGCCTATATTCTGGCTTCGGGTCTGCGGAAGATACCAACCGGCGGTGGAAGTTTCTGTTGAACACTGGTAACAACGGGGTTAGCGCCGCCTTCGACCTGCCCACCCAGCTGGGGTACGACTCCGACCATCCGGAAGTGGTCGAGGAGGTTGGCAGAGTAGGGGTTGCTTTAGACTCTCTATCCGATTTTGAGGTACTTTTCGGGGGAATACCTCTGGATAAAGTGCCCGCAACATTTAATATAAATGACTGCGGAATAATCATTTTATCCATGATCATAGCACTGGCGGAAAAAACCGGTGTTAACCTGCAAAGTTTGTCAGGATCCCTGGCAAATGACATTTTGCTGGAGTACCTGGTCAGGGGTACCTGGAGGTTTCCCATCAAGCACTCCCTAAAACTGCACGCCGACGTCGCCGAATTTTGCATAAAGCATATGCCAAGATTTTACCCGGTAAACATCCGGGGAATTTTACTGCACGAGTCTGGGGCCACCCCCGCCCTGGAGGTGGGCATAAGCTTTGCGGCCGGTCTCAGGTATATTGATGAGTGCCTAAAAAGGGGCATTACCATTGACGACTACGGCCCCCGGGTCTCCTTCTTCTTTGCCTCCGGCCAGCAATTCTTTGAAGAAGCCGCCAAGTACCGCGCGGCCAGGCGGCTGTGGGCCAGGCTGATCAAGGAAAGGTACGGCCCCAGAGATCCCGGCTCGATGGTTATGAAGTTCACTGCCTGTTTCGGAGGACACTGGTATCAGAAAAGGGAGCCCGAGGTTAACATCATCCGTGCAGCTTACGGAATTTTGGGTCCGGTGCTGGGGGGCACCCAGGGGATGATTCTGGCCGGGTACGACGAGGCTTTCGCCATACCCACCGAGAAGACGCAGCGCCTTGCCCTGCGAACTCAGCAGGTGCTGGCCGAAGAAACCGATGCCGCCGCCTGCGCCGACCCCTTGGGAGGGTCATACCTTGTAGAGTCACTTACCAACCGGATCGAGTCTGAGATAGTAGCTTTTCTCAACGACCTTGAGTCCGGGGGGGGTATTCTAAAAAACATCGAAAGCGGCAACTTGCAAAAGAAAATTCACGATCTTTCATATCAGTCCAGGCTTTCCGAGGACAGGGGCGAAAGGGTGATTGTGGGGGTCAACAAGTACCTAGCCGAAACAGGTGCCGGAACAGAAAAAGAGGCGAACCTCGAACTGCACCGGCTTGATCCCGAAAGCATAGACCGGCAGCTAAAAAGGCTGGGGGAAGTTAAAAGGACACGGGACGGAAGGGCAGTGATATCCTCCCTGCAGGACCTGAGACAGGCTGTCTGGCAGGATAAAAACCTCGTCCCGGCAGTGGTGGAATGTGTAAAAAATTATGCCACCATCGGGGAGATAACGGAAACTCTGGTGGATTTGTTCGGCGAGTTTAGAGAGCCCAGGATTATTTGAGAGGGGGTTCTAATGTGGATATGCTATCAAAAATACCTAAAAGGGTCAGCATTGCTGATATCACACTTCGGGACGGCCTGCAGGCGGAAGAAAAGGTCATCCCCACCGAGGCCAAACTTTTTATTATAAAAGGACTGCTGGAAGCCGGCTTCACGGAGATAGAAGTCACCGCCTTCGCGCCTCCCCAGTACCAGCCGCAGTTCAGGGACTGTGAAGATCTGCTCAGGCTGGTCCCAGACCGGAAGGACGTGGTATACTCCTGTGTCACAACCAGCCGCAAGGCGACGGAGAGGGCTTTCGCCGCCGCGCAAAAGGGGCTCAGGGTTGACAGGATACTGGTGGGCATCACCCCCGGAGGGGAAAAACTGACTAAAACAGTATCCGGCATGAGCTACAGGGAAGCTTGGGAATGGATAGAAGAAAGCGTCAAAAATGCCCGTCAGCTGGGAATAAAGGTAAACGCATTTATAACCGGAATTTTCAGCCCGGTGACAGAAGAAGGAATCGACCCCATGGAACAGGGACTGGAGTTTGTCGACAGGCTTCTGGAGATTGGAGTTGACGACATCGAACACCCGGACCACCTGGGGGAAGCCACCCCCGACAAGGTGTACAAATATTTTTCAAAGGTTTTGGAAAATCATCCTGACCCACGGTTGCATATTTTTCACGTACATGACGCAAGGCACATGGGCATAGCCTGCTATTTCGCAGCTCTGCTGGCCGGGGTGGCCCGCTTCGAAACCACCATGGGCGGCCTGGGGGGCTGGCCGGCCTCCTTTGTCAACGGTGTGCCGGTAGGCGGCCTTAAATGGCTGGTGGAGGTTTCCAGACACCCTGGACTTGTGTGCACCGAAGACTTTCTGGTAATGCTGGACGGCATGGGCGTTGAAACCGGGATAGACCCGGCCAAAGTACTCAAACTCAGCAGTTTCGTAGAGAAGATCATTGGTCGGAACCTCTGGGCGGTGTCCCCCGGCCCGGGTCGGGTTCCCAGAAAGCCGGTAGAATTGAAGACAAGCAGGAATTAAACACAAAATATAGGCAGGTGTAACATTTGAAAGATTTGACAAAAAAAAATGAAAACCAGCAAATCATATCCAAAGAGGCTATCCTAAGCCAGGCTGCAAAAATGTTCCGGGAAAGGGGCTACCAGAACACCACCCTTGAAGATGTGGCCGTCTCCTTCGGGGTGTCCAGACCTGCTATTTATTATTACTTCAAGAGCAAGCAGGAGATATTGACCAATATCCACCGTCAAGCCCGGGAGAAACTTTACACTACTGCGCAAAAAATATACAACATGGATTTGCCTACGGTGGAAAAATTCCAGCGCCTGATTGAAAACCACATCTATGTTGTGGCTTCGGAGGCCACCATTCTCGGCATATACTACGAGGAAGACAAGGAGCTGAACGCCGACTACTATAAAGAAGTACAGGAGTCCCGGAGAGATTACACTAACAGGTTGATCGAACTATACCAAATGGGTGTAAAAGAAGGAATATTCAAAGACGTCAATCCCACTGTAGCTGTTTTTACAGTACTGGGAACGGCCAACTGGGTATATCGCTGGTTCCGGGAAACAGGTCCTTTATCAGCAAAAGAAGTGGCCGCACTGATGTCAAATCTGCTTATGGACACATGCCTGATAAATAAGTAATGGGAAAATGGGCGGGTGAGAAAAATGACACTGTCTTTCAGACTTTCCGAAGAACAAAAGCTTTTCAGGGAAACATTTCGCAGATTCGCCGAGAAGGAAGTTGCCCCGCTGGTGGAAGAGGCCGAAGAGAAGGAAGAATACCCAAGGTGGATGTTTAAGAGGATGGCCGACCTTGGTTTTCTGGGCATCAGCTACCCCGAGAAGTACGGTGGGGCCGGGGCGGACAAAGTAACCGACTGCCTTTTAAGGGAGGAACTGGCCAGGATATCGCAGGGTTTTCTCAGCAGTTGGTCTGCCCACTGCTGGCTGGGTACCTATCCAATTTTCGCCTTCGGCACCGAGGAACAAAAGCAGGAGTATCTAATACCGGCCAACAGGGGAGAGAAAATAGCAGCCTTTGGGCTGACAGAGCCCAATGCCGGGTCAGATAACAGAGGGCTGCAAACCACGGCAAAACCGTCAGAAAATGGCTGGATTATAAATGGAAGCAAAATCTTTATTACCAACGCAACCTTCTGTGACTACGTAGTTGTGGCGGCTTACACCGACAAGTCCAGAGGGAGCAAGGGAATCAGCCTGTTTTTAGTGGATCAGGACAACCCGGGCCTTCAGGTGGCCAGAAAGTTAAAAAAAGAGGGAATCAGGTCCTCCGAAACAGCCGAGCTGACATTTAGCGACTGCAGGGTGGCAAAAAACAAAATAATCGGGGGGAGTCAAAACCCGGCCTCCTTTTACGATTTGATGAAAGTGCTGACCTTCGGGCGGGTGGGCGTGTCAGCTGGCTGTGTGGGAATAGCGCAGGCGTCCTTGGAAGCAGCTCTTAAGTACTCAGCCCAGAGGGAGCAATTCGGGCGCCCAATCAAGGACTTTCAGACCATTGCCTTTAAATTGGCGGATATGGCCACCCGGGTGGAGGCGGCCAGGCTAATGGTATGGCAGGCCGCCTGGCTTGTGGACCAGGGCCAATACTGTGTAAAAGAAGCATCCATGGCTAAACTGTTTGCCTCCGAGGCTGCGGTGCACTGCGCCAAAGAAGCCATGCACATCTTTGGCGGCTACGGACTGATGCGGGAGTACCCCGTGGGGCGCTACCTGAGGGATGCCCTTGTTTACGAGATCGGAGAGGGCACCACGGAGATACAGAAGGTAATAATCTCGAAGCAGTTGGGCCTGTAAGTCTGGTTAAGACAATCCATGGCAGTGTTGTTAACTGTTATTTCTGAAATATAAGAATAGTGAGTAATATTGGGGAGGGTTCCTGTTGGCTGAGGAAACATTAACCCCGCAGAAGGTTCAAAAATTCATCTCCCAATGGAAGGTCTACCGGGATGATGTAAGCGATCCCTGTTTCAATTCGCTGGAACAGATAGAAAAAATGCAAAATGAGCTGCTTCGGAGGCAAATAAGCAGGCTGGCAAAGGATTCGCGTTTTTACAGAACAATTTTCCATGAATACGGGACTGACCCGGCAAGCATTAAAACGGTGGCTGACCTGGAAAAGCTGCCCCTGACTCATAAAAGCGACTATATGGCCAACCCTGAATCTTTCCGGCTGACCCCTAAGGAATCCCGCATTGAGAACAATTTGTGGGAGGTCAATTATACCACCGGAACCACCACGGGCAAGCCAAGTCCTTTTTACATTACCGTTCACGACATGTACGCCAACTATCTGGCCGGACTGAGAATGTATAAGGTGTGCATGCTGGCTCCTGATGGCATAAACATCAACCTATACCCATTCGGTCCCCTGCCCCACATTGGATACACGCGCATGTTCACCAGAACTGCCGCTATAGGAAGACCATGGGTTTCGCCAACCATCGGCATGAAATACGAGGAAATACCTGTTCACCGGTCGATGGAATATGCCCTTGATCTTATCGAGTCATGGAATGTAAAGCCGCTGCTGCTTGGAGGAATCCCAAGTTTTATCCGCCGCTTGATTATCAAGGCTGAACAACAGCGACGCAATTTTTCAAAGGTGTCGGACATCCACATAGGTGGAGAGCCGTTTAACCAAAACGTAAGGGATGATTTAAGGGCACGCCTGGCCGGCATGGGCGCACAAAATGTCCGCATTACCAATGTTTACGGCTTTACCGAAATGCAGACCTCTGTGGCTGAATGCTGCGAATACAGCGGGTGCCACGTTTCCTCGCCGGACCAGCACTACTTTGAGATAGTGGATGAAAAAGGGAGAAGGTTGCCCGACGGAGAGGTGGGCTTTCTCGCCATAACCCATTTAAACAGCAGAGGGACCGCGCTAGCCAGGTTTATTAACGGGGACATGATGAAAATAACCCATCAAAAGTGCCCCTTTTGCGGGCGCAACGGAATCCGCTTCATGCCCCTGGAAGGAAATGTTTACGCCACCCGCAGTTCTGAATTGATAAAAGTCAAGGGCACACTGATTAATCCGAATGTTTTAAAGTCGGAAATTTTAGGAATCAAAGGAATTGAGGAATACCAGATAATTGTAGATTTAAAGGATCCTGAGGATCCCCTGTCCGGCGACGAGCTGATTATTAAAATATATACCGAGGGCAACCGGGAAGATTTGAAAAGGACGGTAACTGAGGTCTGCCGTAACTCGGTGGAAATGACGCCAAAGGTTGAATATGTCCCTAACATATCTATGATTTATGATATAAACAAATCTCTCAAATCAGTCCGATTAATTGACCGCAGGCCCAAATGATGTGCCGTCCGGGAGAAAGGGGTAAACCATATGCCGTCAAGTGCAGATCAAATTTCCGGCCAATCTCAAAGAGATTTTTTCGGAGATATTTTGAACTGGGCCGCAAACGCGGCGGCTATTGCCACAGCGCTTATTTTTCTCTATACCGCCTTTTTCGGGTCATTTACCGGGGTTATTCAAAGAAGCCTGATAGTCATGTCGGCATTTCTGGTGCTTTTATTGAGACGTGCCGCCAAAGCCGGGAATACCGGGAGCAGGCTGCTGGAATTGGCCCTGGCTGTAATGGGCAGCGTGAGCTGCCTGTATATAATCGTCAACTGGAATGATGTGGTGCAAAGGCTGGGGTTTCCGGTAAAGGTTGAATTCTGGCTGGGAGGTATTTTAATTCTTCTCATGCTTTTTCTGTGCTACCGCTGCTACGGTCCGGCCCTTTCCATCATCGCATCCAGTGCTCTGGCCTACGCCTTTTTGGGCCCTTTTTTGCCCGGCATACTGCACCACCGCGGGGTCAGCCTGGAGCGCCTCTGCACCTTAAGCTACCTCAGCACCGACGGCATATGGGGGGTCGCCATGGACGCGGCGGCCACCCTGATTATTCAGTTTCTCATTTTTTCCAGCCTGCTTACTCATTTCAAGGCCGGAGACTTTTTTTTAGAAGCTGCCAATTCCATCTTCGGATCCCGCCGTGGGGGACCGGCCAAGATCGCAGTGGTAGCCAGCAGTTTATTCGGCATGATCTCCGGGGCTGCCACAGCCAATGCTGCCTCGGTAGGCACCTTTACCATTCCGCTGATGAAGCGGGCCGGCTACAGGCCGGAGGTAGCCGGGGCCATTGAGGCGGTGGCCTCAAGCGGCGGCCAGATTATGCCCCCCATAATGGGCGCCACCGCCTTTATAGTGGCCGAAATTGTGGGGATCAGCTACGGCCAGGTGGCCATTGCGGCACTAGTACCGGCGCTGTTGTATTATCTGACAGTGTTTTTAATGGTGGACCTGGAATCTGTAAAGACCGGGATAAAAGGTTTAACCAGGGACGAACTACCCAAGTTTTCGGCTGTCATACGCATGAACTGGCCTTTGGCAGTTCCCCTGGCAGTCCTGATTTTTATGGTTTTTATGCAGTACTCACCGGGAAGATCAATTTTCTTCAGTGTTTTAATACTAGTTGCCATTATATTTGCAAAAAACCCCACAAGTCGTAATATATACCCTCTTCTGAACGGCTTTGCCGACGCGGCCAAGCAGATGGCGCCCATAACTATTGCCTGTGGTGTGGCCGGCATTCTAATCGGGGTTTTGAATGCCACCGGTCTTGGCAGCGCCCTGAGCAGCATGCTGGTGTCATTATGCGGAGGATCGTTGATTGTTCTTCTTTTGCTGTCCGCTGTTACCTGCCTGATACTGGGTATGGGCCTCCCCACCGTAGCCTGTTACGTTCTTGTGGCCCTTACCACCGCTCCCGCCCTGATCCAGATGGGTGTTCTCCCCATTGCTGCGCACCTGTTCGTCTTCTATTTTTCCATCATATCAGCCATTACCCCGCCAGTAGCCCTAGCGGCATACGTGGCGGCCGGGATAGCCAAGGCCAACCCTTTACAGGTTGGTTTTATCGCCATGAAGTTTGGAGTGACCTCATTTATTGTCCCTTTTATATTTGTTTACGGTCCTTCCCTCCTGCTGGTGGGAGCCTGGGGAGATATAGCACTGGCTATTGTTATGGCTATTATAGGCACTACCTCTTTGGCCATGGGCATTCAAGGATATTTTTTCAATGGCAAAAGGTTTTTCCTGCTTAGCAGGGTGCTTCTGTGCATTGCTTCCATCCAGCTGATTATTCCCGGCCTGAAAACCGACCTGGCGGGCCTGGCCCTGCTGGGAACAGCTTTTTTGATCAACCATTACTCATGGAAATCGCAAAAGGAAAAGGCGATTGCAGGAAAAATAACTGATGGAAGGGGTGTGTTATGAACTTAACATATTAAACTGAATATTTTACCAAGTACAGAAAGCTGGGCAGTTTTATCAGGAGGAGGGTTCTCATGAAGATAGCGGGACTTAAAATTTACTGTCTTTTTCTAGTCTTAGCGCTATTGGTTGCATTCGCGGTAGGCTGCGGACAGTCCAAGTCCCCCGGGGGGGCAGATCAAAAACCGGCGGGAAAAGCGGAGTCCGTTAAAAAGCAAGATCTGGCCATTGCCACATCCTCTACCGGAGGCACCGGTTTCATGTACGGTACTGCTGTGGCCAAGGTAATCAATGAAAACGTTTCAAACTTTTCAGCTAAGGCCATCGCTACCGCCGGGGTAATTGAAAACGATCGCCTGCTAAGATCCGGCGAGGCCGACATAATCGTAGCGCTTCCTGTAAGCGCTTATGAGTCCTTTACCGGGAAGGGGAATTTTGCCAAAGTCTTTTCACAGATTGGGCCTTACAAAGACCTGAAAGCCATGTGGTGGATGTACGGCACCCTGCTTCAATGCATAGTGCCGGCTGATTCGAATATTAAAAGTTATGCTGACCTGAAGGGCAAAAAGGTTGGCATGGGCATGCCCGGCTCCACCGCCTACATCTCAGGCACCGGGGTGCTTGAGGCATACGGCGTCAAATTGGACCAGATAACCCCCCGCCAGATGTCCGTTGAAGAGATGTCCACCGGCTTAAAGGACGGTACGGTTGACGCAGTAATAACCATGATGGGGGCAGATACACCGTCATTTAAAGATTTGTCGAACGTCCGTAACGTCCGCTGGCTGCCTGTGGGAAAGGCGGAGTATGACAATTTTAATTCAAAGTGGCCGGCCGGGACATGGATGTACGGAAAACTCCCCGCCGGCAGCTTCAAGGGCCAGAACGAAGACGTTCCCACTCTGGTGGGACCGCTTATCCTGGCCACCAATAACAAACTTAGCGAGGAAGCTGTGTACAACATCACCAAAGCGTTCTGGGAACATCTAGATAGCGCCTACTCAGTTCACCCCGTGGTAAAGGAAAGCACCGTCGATTTTTCTTTCACCACCTCCCCGCCTATACCCTGGCATCCTGGAGTGCTTAAATACCTTGAGGAAAAAAAGATAAAATACAGCAAATACCAGGCTAATTAGCCCTACACTTCAAACTCCAATTATCAATAAGCCTTTCCAGGGTGAATGTCTTAGCCCAGGAAAGGCTTATTAATACAACTCACATTTGACAGGCCAGTTCCAGTAGTCCGCATAAATACTGAACTTTTAAATGCTGATAAGCAAAAGTCCTGTTGAGCTTACATCTTAAAGCTTATAGCTAGAAAAGGGTGATTTATATGATCAAAGACTTAAAAACTGAAAGCCAGGCCTGGGAAGATGCCACTCTAGCCAAATTGGCAAAGAATCCCGAAAGAAAACCCGGCTTCAATAACAGCTCAGGCGTTGAAATCAAGCGTTTGTACACACCGCTGGACACCGAGCAAATAAACTTCCTGGAGGACCTGGAATTCCCCGGCCGCTACCCCTTCACCCGTGGAATACAGCCCACCATGTACCGGGGCCAGATCTGGAGCATGAGGCAGTAAGCCGGCTTCGGAACTGCGGAAGAGTCCAACCGCCGCTTCAAATACCTGCTGGAGCAAGGCCAGACCGGGCTCTCGGTGGCCTTTGACCTGCCCACCCAGATAGGACTGGACTCCGACCACGAGCTGTCCGAGGGAGAGGTAGGCAAGGTGGAAGTGGCCATAGACTCCCTCGAAGATATGGAAATACTGCTGGAGGGCATAGCCCTTGATAGAGTAAGCACCTCCATGACCATCAACGCCCCGGCCGCCATACTGCTGGCCATGTACGTGGCGGTGGCCGAAAAGCAGGGAGCGCCCATGGGCAAGCTTTCAGGCACCATCCAAAACGACATACTCAAAGAGTACGTGGCCCGTGGGACCTACATATTCCCCCCGGCCCCCTCACTGAGGCTGACAGTGGACGTCATGGAGTACTGCACCGGCAACATACCCAAATGGAATTACATCAGCGTGGGAGGTTACCACATCCGGGAGGCCGGGGCTACCGCCGCCCAGGAAATAGCCTTTGCCTTTTCCAACAAATGTAGAAGAGAAACTTGCCCGGCTGAAAGAAAAGGGCGTACAGCTCATTGACCAGACTCCCCGGATTGGGTGCCGGCGGAAAGAAAGCAGCCTTTCTTCACCCTAAATCCACCTCCGGGATACTGGTTGAATTATGCGAAGGTGAAGAATGAATTGGGGGCATAAAAATGAAAATGACTGAAAAAGTATCACAGCTGGCTAATTTAAGCGAAAAAATCAAACTGGGCGGCGGCCCGGTCCGTATAGAAAAACAGCACAAATCAGGCAAGCTGACGGCCCGGGAGCGCATCGACTTTCTACTGGATGAGGGGAGCTTTTTCGAGATTGACCTCTTCATGGGAGAAGACAACATAGAAACGCTTAAAAACCCCGGCGAGGGAGTGGTCACCGGCTATGGAACCATAGACGGGCGGGTGGTGTACCTCTTCGCCCAAGACTTTACCGTCACCGGGGGGACCCTTTCCAAACACCACGCCAGTAAGATTTGCAAGGTAATGGACATGGCCATGAAGGTGGGTGCCCCCTTCATAGGGCTCAACGACTCGGGCGGCGCCCGCATCCAGGAAGGTGTGGAATCCCTGAACGGGTACGGCCAGATATTTTCCAGAAACACCAAGGCCTCGGGGGTAATTCCCCAGATATCGGCCATCATGGGGCCCTGCGCCGGAGGTGCGGTATACTCGCCGGCACTCACCGACTTCATCTTCATGGTGGATAAATCCTCACAGATGTTTATTACCGGACCTCAGGTGGTAAAGGCAGTGATGGGCGAGGAAATATCGGCGGAAGCCCTGGGAGGGGCACAGGCCCACAGTGAAAAAAGTGGTGTCTGCCACTTTATGACGGCCAACGACCGGGACTGCCTGCAGACCATCAGAAAGCTTTTAAGCTACCTGCCCTCCAGCAACAGAGAAGACCCCCCGGCAATAGATCCGGTGGCCCCCCCGGGGAACCCGGAAGACCTGGTCGGTATTTTGCCCGATAATCCAATGGTGGGCTACGACGTCAGGGACATAATCAGGCTGATAGTTGACGGAGGAGAATATTTCGAGGTTCAGCCCAACTTTGCCAGAAACCTGGTGGTGGGATTCTCCCGCCTTGACGGTAGGCCGGTGGGCGTGGTGGCCAACCAGCCCGGCTACATGGCCGGGTGCCTGGACATAAACGCCTCGGATAAGCTGGCCCGCTTTGTCAGGCTGTGCGACTGCTTCAACATACCGCTGCTCACCTTCATGGACGTGCCCGGCTACCTGCCCGGTAGCAACCAGGAGTTTGGGGGCATCATCCGCCACGGGGCCAAGGTGCTGTTTGCCTATACCGAAGCCATGGTGCCAAAGCTGACAGTGATTCTTCGGAAGGGCTACGGGGGCGCTTACATCGCCATGTGCGGCAACGGAATGGGCTCGGACGCCATGTATGCCTGGCCCACCGCCGAAATTGCGGTGATGGGGCCCGAGGGGGCGGCCAATATTATATATAAAAAGGAAATTGAAAGCGCCGAGAACCCTGCCGAGATGTGGGCGCAAAAATCGGCCGAGTACCGCGATAAGTTTTCCAACCCTTACATCGCCGCGGCCCGGGGCTTTATAGACAGCGTCATCGACCCCCGGGACACCAGAAAGCTCTTAATCAACACACTGTGCACCTTAAAGAATAAAAAAGAAAACAGACCGGAAAAAAGGCACGGGAATATTCCGCTTTAATGGAAAGGGGACAAACCTGCTGAAGCATAAGTATTTTTTTGTGGACAGGAATGTCCCCAGCGAAACTCAGATACCAGGGCTAAAGAAACGGGAGGCTAAGAACATGAAAACCAGGATTACAGAGCTTTTGGGAATCAAGTACCCCATTATTCAGGGAGGTATGCAGTGGCTGTCCCGTGCCGAGCTAGCCTCGGCGGTCTCAAACGCCGGAGGTCTGGGTATTATCACAGCGACAGGTAAATTGTTCGATTCCTGCCGGGCGCACCGTAAAATGCCCGCAAAACTGCTAAAATCAAGGATTTGCGGGTATTATTATTTTACGGGTACTGGGCAAATAGTTCCGTAAGTACCCCTTGATTTATGCAGGTTTCCGGGCCTACCTGGACAAGGCGCAGGAAAAACTTTCTATATTTTACGGAGGTTAGCCATTTGTCAGGACTTCCCGATTATCTGGATTATAATCTGAGGGTGTTGTTTGTCGGATATAACCCGGGTGAGAGGGCCGCAGCTTTGGGACACCACTATGCCGGCCGCAATAACCAGTTTTGGCGGTTGATTTATGATGCCGGGTTAACCGGCAGGCTTTACCGGGCACTGTACCTTATGGTGAAAAGGTGTCAGTTTTCCGTAAGCTAAAGAAAGTTCTGGAAGAGGCTGACATTGTATAAGTTAAAGTTTTTTCCAGATAATGGAGATGAGGAGAAGTTGATCATTGGCGTGGTAGCTGATACCCATCTGCCCCGCAGAGGAAAGAAACTACCCAAAGCCCTTATTGCAGGCCTTGATGAGTGATCCAAAAGGCCATGAAACTATGTATCAATCAAAGATTAACACAAAAACAGTGTCACAGCCTGACTCTTTACTTTGTTCTAAGATACTTTCCCCTGCTGCATCATCTGTTGTATTTCCTGTTGCAACTGGGTAACATTTTGCATCTTAGTTTCACGCATTTGGGTAAAAAGCTGGCGCACTTCAGGGTTGGTGATGTCCATCATGTGTTTGTTGTACATGGACTGCATGATCATTTCATCCTGCAGCGCGTCATTCAGCTTATCCAGGGTATTCAACGCATATTTGCTCCTTTCGTTTTTTCTAGACAATGCCAAGGCCGGCCATCTTTTGGGAAAGGGTGCCGTAGTTATTGCGGGCGGCCATTTCCATGCCTTTAAGCATCTGCTGCTGTTTGGGATCGGTTATTTCCTTGGCCAGCTGGGCATATTTCTTGGCCATTATTTCTTCCTGGGAAAGCATCTCCTTCAAAGCATTGTTCATTCTTTCCTGATCGGTAAGCACCTGTTTCACCCCCTAAGCACCTGTCTGCAACGAATAGTATAACTGCCCCGTGCCGTCCAGGGTAGCCAGATAAACGTCTTTGACGTTTAGAACACCGTACTTTCGCAATTCATTCTCCAACCATTGCCTGGTGTACCCCAGTTTGTTCAGATTTTCTTTGACCACCCGGCCGTCGTCAATCAATATTACCGGGAGGCCGGACTCCACAGTGGATATTTTTAGTTCCTTCGGGGTTGCCGGCTGGAAATTTGGTTTCTTCATTACGCTCAGGTTGCCGCTGGTTTCCAGCACCGCCGCCTCCACCTCGGCCAGGTTGGGGGCGTCGGCCTGGCGGATTCCGGACAGCAGCAGTTCCAGCGGGAAGAAGGCCTTTTTCATGTTTTGCCGTAGTATTTTTCCTCCCAGCACCAGGGGGATGGCGGTACCGCCCAGGATCCGGGCCATGGTCCGGCTTTTGACCACGATGTAAGAAAGCAGATAGTGCCAAAAATAGATGGTGGCAATTGCCGTCAGCACGTAGGCGAAGCTGATCTTTGAATCAAACAGCGGAGAAGCCACCAGGCCGCCCATCATCCAGAAGAAGGCAAAGTCGTAGGCGGCATACTGTCCACCGGCTCTCCTGGGTAAATACCGGCTGGCGAAGTAGAGAATCACTCCCACCGCCAGGGTGCGCGCCAGAAACCCGGCAGAACTCAGTTTCTGTGTTGAACCGAAAATAGAGGCCAGATCTTCCAAGGGTACACCGCCTTTCAAGCGCTTACATACAGTGTGCCGTCGGGCTGAAGAGAGGCCACGAAGACATCCTCGGGCTTAAGGAAACCCTTTTCGGCCAGCTTGTTTTTCAGCCAGTACAGGTCCAGTCCCAGGGTGTTCAGGTTTTCTTCGTCCACCTGTCCGTCATGAACCAATAGCGCGGGAAGGGCGGTGAACTTTGCCGGTAGGTTCATCTGCTGCCTGGTCACCGGCAGGGTGGCTGATTTCTTAAGCACACTGATCTTGCCGGTGGGCTCCAAAACGGCATAGGCCACCTCGGACGGGTTGTGGGCGCCCTTTAGCCTTAACTGTCCCAGCAGGTTGTCAATGGTAACGTGAGAGTCCAGTAGGTTCTTTTTATTTATTTGCCCATTTTCAATCAGCAGTACGGGATGCCGGTCAATGGCCGCCGGCCACTTGAGATCCAGATAGGAGATAAGGACATTCACCCCGGAGTAGGCAAAAACGATCAACAGCGCGGCCGTGAGCGAAGCTTCGGCGTTGACCATCCTTACCGCCGCAACACTCATCAGTCCCGCCGCCACAAGGTAGTTGTTGCCGGCCAGGATG
>Ga0209347_1002263_pt1 | contig 26169 bp, 28 predicted proteins | sample AutmiccommuBRH23_FD_187382 | JGI IMG/M metagenome (GOLD analysis project Ga0209347, IMG submission 187382) | Deep subsurface microbial communities from Mt. Terri, Switzerland - Autotrophic microbial communities BRH/23 (SPAdes) (version 2) | ecosystem: Environmental > Aquatic > Deep subsurface >...
GGGCCCGCCGCAGGTCGGTGAGGATCTCGTGCGTGGTGCCCTCCAGGACGTCGGCCAGGGCCGGTGGGACGGCCTGGACGTGGCAAATCAGCAGAAGCCGGGTGCCGCTGCGCCGGCATACCGTCAGCAGCCAGTCCCAGCCGGCCGCCGAGAGCCGGTCGGCGCGCAGCACCACCAGGTCCTCGATGTGGTCGGCCAGCAGCCACGCCACCACCGCCCGCCCAGCCTGCGCGGACCCGACCAGCCGTTCGGCCTTCAGCCGGCGGATCGATCGCCCCAGCGCGGCGAGCACGTCATGAGCGATCGCGGCCAGGCCGCACAGCCCCGGGGTTGGATGCACGACCACCAGGCCGCCGGCCGGGTCGTGACGCTGCAGCAGACCCACGCTCACCCGCACCTCGTCACCCGGATCCAGCAGCACCCGCACCACCGACCGGCCCGGCCGGTCAGCCTGGTCGGGCTGGTCAGGCACTGCCGCTGAGCCGGCGCAACACCCACGCAGAACGTCCCGGTCCCGCGCCGTCGCGCTGCAGGCGGGCCCTGCCCCTCACGACGTGGGAGGTGATCTTCGACCAGGCCCGGAAGTTGCCGTGCCCGGCCTGCACGTCGGTGTAGGCGATGTCACCCACTGCGGACGGACATTTTCGCGAATACCGAGCCCAGCACCTCACGGTCGATTCGGTCGCGGTCGAGGCGTTGCAGTGCGCGGACGGTGTGCGCGGTGAGCTTGGCCCAGGACCGGAAGTTGCCGTGGCCGGCGTGCGCGTCGGCGAAGGAGAGGACGTCCGGATCGGTGTGCTCCCACACCGGGTGGAACGCCGGAATCACTCGCAGGACCTGTTCGGGGGTCATGCGACGGAATTCCTGCCACACGTACACCCGGCTGGACAGCATCGGTTCGCGGGAGAGCACGTGGTAGCAATCGCCGCCGCCGACGAACACGATCGCGATGTCGGTGCGCCGGTCGTCCCACAGGTGCCGCCAGTATTCGAAGCATTCCCGCGACATCCACTGAGCCTCGTCGCAGACCAGCACCCGAAACCGCTCAGATAACACGGTCTTGAGTGTCTGGTCGAACTCGATTGGGCGCAGCGGTGGCACTCCGGCGACGCCGAGCGCGTCGAAGAGAGTATGCCGGATATCGCGCGGGGTGGGCCGTGCCCGGAACTGCACCCGGCACACCGTGTCCGCAGCGAGCTCGCGCAGCGAGGCGTTGACCGACAACGTCTTTCCCACGCCGGCGTCGCCGTGCACGCACATCATCGCCTTGGCCTCGATGACGTCGGCGATGTTGTCGCGGGTCAACATCAGCGCGTCGGTGGCCACGATGTGCGCCCCGGGCAGCCCGAGGAAGTGATCGGCCTGGGCGCCATCGACATCCGGGCCCGGGTTGCGGGGTGTCCTTGTCACCGGCGGTCCCCGTTCCGGTTGGGTTGTGCATGCTCGTTCGGGTCGACCGGCAGTCGCCAGTTCGCCGGCGGCGGGTCGAGGGGGATCAGATCCGGTCGCGCCCACCGCACCATGTCGGCATCGTGTTCGTCGGCCAGGACCGCGGCGGCCTCGGCCGTCGTCAGCGCATCGAGCCGCTTCGCCGGTTCCGGCACCGTCGACGCCGCATACCGGACCCGCCGCTCCCGTTCGGCCGCGGCCAGATCCGACCGCAACCGGCGCGCCTTGCGGGCACGGGCGTGCAATACCCGGGCGCGGTCCTCGGCAGAGGCGGCATCGGCGAGTACCGCGGTGCCCAGATGCGTGCCGGTGGCGGCGTCGAACACCTCGATTTCACCGGTGTGGTGTGGCATGTACCGGATCCGCACCCCGGTCCCGACCAACCCGACCATCCAGTCGGCGATGTAGTGGCGGCCGCGGCCGAACGCGACGCCCTTGGTGGTGATCGTGCGGTTTCTCCGGTCGTCTTCGAGGGTGAACATCCACAATCGGGTCTCGTCGGCGTCGTGGATCGGGGTCGGGTCTTTGTCCCAGGACTGCATCGGCGTTCGTTCACCGAGTTCGGTAATGGTGTGTTCGGTGTTCCACCACCGCACCCAGCCCAGCACCTCGGCGGTGAACGCCTCGAACGACAGCGGCGGCTGGTCGGGATCGATCGGGGCGCCGCTGACCTGTGTCTGCCGGTGGGTGTAACGGGGCAGGGCTGCGAACAGCATCCTCTCGGCTGCACCGTTGATCGTCTCCACCGTGCCCTTCAGATGCGCACCGTAGGCGGGTAGGTCGTCCACCCGCACCGCGAACGCGCCCAGTGCGTCGGCGACGGTGCACGACAGGAAGTCCTTGCCCCGGTCGATGCGCACCGCCGCAGGCAGGCCCCCGGCCGGTCCGTACGGCTCCCGCCGCATCACCGCTGCCCGCAGTGCTGCCAGCACGCTCTCCCGGTTCGGGGTTCGCGGCGTCACCGCCACACCGAGGATCACGTCGTGGGCGGCATCGATGAACCAGGTCACCCACGGTTTGACCAGTCGTCCGTCCGCTTCGACCTGGACGGGCGCCTCGACGTGGTCGGCCTCCCATGCCGCATTGCGGTGCGACGGGGGCCGTTGCAGGAATACGTCGAATCTCCTGCGTGCCCGTTCCCCGGTACGGAGCCCGGCGCGATCGCCCGCGCTGATATCGGCCTCCACCGCGCGATACAATGCGGACTTGCTCGGTGCCGGTGAGCCACCGGCCTTCTCGGCGGCCACCAACTCCCGATGCAGCGCCATTACATTGCCGCGCCAGTACGCCAGGCGCACCCGTAGTTCATCATCGAGTCGGAACCGTCGTCGTGGCACCGGCCCGATCCCGGCCCGGCGCGTCGCCAACCAGCGCCACACCGTTCGTTCGGCGACGGCCAACGTTTGCGCGCTCAACCGCACATGATCGCTCGTCAGTTCACCGCGCTCGTCCAACGCCGCAAGCCGGTTCGCAGCAGCATGCCGCAGCGCCCGTGCGCCCGCATCGACCACCAGCTGGCCACCTCCCAACACCTCGCTGGGTACTCGAACGCATGTATTCGATCACGAAGAAGCGAGCACTGACATCGAAACGGGAAATGCTACTGACATTCTCGCGGGAATTCTCAGGTACGGTGGCGGTGCGCGCGTTGTATGTGGCGATGACGATGTCGAGGTGACCGGACTGAGACTTCCCACCGGGATGTCAGTGCGGTGAGCTGGCTTTTTCCCGAACCGTGTCAGTGGACTTTTCCAGTCAATGTCAGCAGGGCCTCGGTGAGAGGCCGCAGCTCGTCGTCAGTGATTCGGTCATCCCCCGGCGATCATGAAGAAGCGAGCACTGACATCGAAACGGGGAAATGCTACTGACATTCCTGCAGGAATCCTCACCGCAGCTTGTTGTTCAGCGGGTCGGTCATCTCGCTGTCAGTAGAGGTCCCGGCCGAGGGGAAGGCCGCATCTAGTTGTCAGTAGCCCGGTGGGGTCGGTCATCTGGTTGTCAGTGGGGTCGGTCATTTCGATGTCAGTGGGGGCCCGGATGGGTAAGTTCCTGGGCGTGGACGGCCTTGGATCGCGCGGCGGTGGTCCGGCGGCTCGTGGCTCTGGAAGAAACGGGCCGGCTGGGGGTGCAGGTCGAGTTGGCGGCCGGTGGGCTGGGTGTCTCGTCGCGGACGGTGTGGCGGTGGGTGCGGCAGGCTCAAGCGGGTCAGGGGCTGGGTCGTCGCCCTTGTGGGCGGTTCCGAGTGACGGACGAGATCCGGCAGCGGTTGGCGTTCTGGCGTGGCAACGCGGCCGCAGTTCACCGCGAGCTGGTGGAAGTGAGACTGGGCTCGAAAGCGAGTGCTGCCCGAAGTTGTCAACAACGTGACGGTAGATTCGCGCACTATGGCGGTCGCTAGAACCCCGTCTGCCAGTCAGGGAACCAGTATCGAGCTCTTCTCTGGTGGCGGCGGCTTGGCTATGGCTCTGCACGATGCAGGGTTCCGGCACCTATTGCTGAACGAGCTTGACAAGCGAGCCTGCGCAACCCTACGAGCGAATAGAGCGGTCGACTTTGTTGCTGAAGAGACCCCGCCAGCAGCTGGCTCGGACGCATGGCCCTTGATCGAGGGCAGCGTGGCAGATGTGGACTTCAGCCCATTCGTCGGGGAAATCGACTTAGTTGCCGGGGGTGTGCCCTGCCAGCCCTTCAGTCTCGGGGGAACCCACAAGGGCCACCTAGACGAGCGCAACCTGTGGCCAGAGTTCAACCGATGCGTTCGTGAGACGAGGCCGAAGGTGATCCTCGCGGAGAACGTGCGCGGACTCCTCAGACCGTCCTTCGCGCCTTATTGGGATTACATCCGCCGCGAGTTAGCTGCGCCCTTCGAGCTGCGAATTGATGAAGAATCGTGGGTTGACCACGACAAAAGGCTCCTGAAGGCCATGAGGACCGGGGGGGACCCGACAGAGCGTTACGACGTCGATTTCAAACTAATCAATGCCGCCGACTATGGCGTTCCGCAGACCCGGTGGCGGGTCGTTCTCGTCGGTTTCCGGCAGGACTTGTCCGTTTCATGGAAGTTCCCCGACCCAAGTCACAGCGCGGGCGCATTGCTCCGCACCCTATTGTCTGGAGAGTACCTTGAACGCCACCCCTGCGCGCCGATTGTCGAGGATCCCGGCGTAATCCCTCCTGAGGACGGTCTCGATCCTTGGCTCACTCTTCGTGACGCGATAAGTGACCTGCCGGAACCGGTCGAGCGACGTGAGGCGCCTGGCTACATCCATCATGTTGGGTGGCCCGGCGCTCGCCAATACCCCGGGCATACTCCGAACGACTTGGACAAGCCGGCAAAGACAGTCAAGGCTGGAGTTCATGGTGTTCCAGGTGGAGAGTCGGTTCTTCGGCGTGACGACGGCTCTATCAGGTATATGACTGTCAGGGAAGTCGCGCGAGTAATGTCTTTCCCCGACAGCTGGCGCTTAGAGGGACCACGCGGAGAGCAGATGCGTCAACTCGGCAACGCCGTCCCGGTAAAGTTGGGCGCCGCAATAGGCCAAGCGATTGTAGAAAAGCTTTCGCAATGAGTTCCGACTTAAACAGCTCCGTCGGCCGAGAGCCCGAAGTCACCAGCAGAATTATGGCGAGCGTACGATCCCGGAACACCAAACCGGAACTTGTCCTCCGTCGCGCCGTACACGCGAGGGGCGCTCGCTATCGCATCCATGCTGACGACGTCGTCGGTAGGCCCGACCTAGCGATTCGCTCGCGAAAAATTGCTGTCTTCGTCGACGGCGACCTGTGGCACGGTAACCCTGCCGAGTGGCGCCGACGCGGCAAGACGGACCTAGCCTCGATGTTTCCCAGCAGAACCGAGTGGTGGGTTGCAAAGATCGAGCGAAATATGGCACACGACCGGAAGGTGGACGAGCAGCTGCGCGCCGAGGGATGGCGAGTCTTGCGGCTGTGGGCGAGCGATGTGATGGCCGATCCCGACTCGGCAGCAGAGACCGTCGTAGGTGCGATTCGACGAAGGACATGAGTGCAGTCACACGCCGCAGCTCTCGTGGCACTCTCAACTCCCGGCTCGCGCCGAGGCGCCAACCCTTCAGATCTTTCAACGACGCAGTCAAGTGCGCAATCCGTTTCGGTGAACGGACCTCATGACTCGGCGCTAGGCGAAACCGTGCCGCAAGCTCAATTCATCGCAACCCGACCGCACCAAGGGCCCATACACGCCCGGTAGACAAATACGAGGAACGACAATGGACATCACGCCGTCACCAAGGATCTTGCGCATGCTCGGCGAGATCGAGTTTGACGAGTGGCAATGCATCGCTGAGCTTGTCGATAATGCGCTCGACGACTTCACGGAGATCCAACGTGCTGGCCAGAGTTGGCCCGGAGGTTACAGAGTCAGCGTCACGTTGCCAGGCCTAGCTGCGCAATTATCCGGCGCTGAGGTGATGGTCCAGGACACCGGTCGCGGAATGACTCGAGAGATGCTCGAGAAGGCCGTGAAGGCTGGCTGGTCAAGCAATGACCGATTCGAGAAACTCGGGCTCTTCGGCATGGGATTTAATGTCAGCACCGCGAGATTAGGGAGACGGACTCGTGTGTTGACCACGCGAGCAGGCGATCCGGAGTGGATAGGCGTAGAGATTGACTTGGACGCGCTGGGCGCCGACTATCAAGCCCCCGACATCACCGAAGCCAAAGGCGACCCGAGCGAACATGGTACGAAGATTATCGTCAGTCGGCTCAATGAAGCTCGCGCAGATTGGCTTCGGAGAAACGCGGCGAGCCTGAGAACCCAATTAGGCCGCACGTATGGTTGGCTGCTCGACAACAAGCCTTACGAGCTATGGGTGCAGGGCGTCAAGGTCACGCCCCGACGCGCATGTCGCTGGGGTGATGACCGATTCGTCATCTATGGTGCCGGCGCAAATGCCGAGAAGATTCCGGCGTACATCAAGATCGACGAGCGCTTCGAGCCAGCAGATGCATGCGAACTCTGCGGAAACTGGCAAGAGAGAGGTAAGGAGCTCTGCGATCAATGCGGGAGCCCAGAGCTCCGTGAGCGGGAACGCCACCTTCACGGATGGCTTGGCATTCAACGACACCTAGACAGGCGGGACTTCGGGATCGATTTCCTTCGGAACGGGCGCAAGATCCTTCAGTTCGACAAGCAGCTTTTCAACTGGCGAAATCCCGATGATCCGTCGGCCGCAGTCGACGTGGAATATCCGGTGGAGTTAGCCAACCAAGGTGGGAGGTTGATCGGCGAGATTCACCTCGATTACGTACCCGTTCACTACGACAAGAGTGCGTTCGAGTATTCCGATAAGGCTTGGCGCGGAGCTGTCCAGTACCTCCGGGGTGTCGGTCCGCTGCAGCCTCAGAAGGCCCGAGCAGCTGGCTATCCCGAGAACACCAGCCCACTAGGCCGCCTATTTAAGGGATATCGCCGCAATGCGGCCGGACGTCGAGATTTGATTCCCGGCGACGGTTCCAGGCCGTTGCATGAAGAGACTCGTCAGTGGGCACAGAAGTTTTGGGCGGGTGACCCGGAGTACCAAACCGACGAGAAGTGGTGGGAACAGGTACTCAGCCATGAGGAGCGGGTGCAAGGGGCGAAACTAGCTAAAGCTGGTGGCGGTCTTCCCGATAAGGCAGACGAGGACGCTGTATTGACCGCTCTGGGCGTATCGGCTGCCAAATCGGAAAGCGCCGTCACTACCGATAAGGGCACGAACGCGTCTTCCGAGAACTCTGTGGTCCAACCAGAAACGGTGCAGGAGCGGCTGGATCGTTATAGGAGAGACGGAATCGTTCTCCAAGAACTCACTAGAGAGTTCTACCTTCCTGAGGTTGGGGGGCTGAAGGTGGAAACGATTGCACGTTCAGATGAGGTCCTCGACGAGTCGGGCATGCCAACGCCAGTGTGGTTGGCACAAGGCCCAGGCGGGACCGCAACGGCAATCGTCGATGACACACACGACGCATTCCGGAAACTCGGAGTCGAGCCTACCGAGCTGCTTCTCGCAGAAATCAGCGCGACGCTGAAGGTTAGAGCAGATTCGCCATTATCCCACTCGCAGATTTCCGCCCGCCTCCGTGCGGCATGTCTCCCGGACACTGCAGTCGACCCCAATGTCATCAAGTCGCAAGCGTCTGAACTGTTCGCCGATCTTCGTCAGCGTATGTCGGATGCAGTGGCGGAGGACCCGGAGCGAGCGGTCAGCTATCTCGACGCCGACGAACAGACCGCGACAACGAATGCTCTTGTTGCGGACGGGGAAGGTAGCTTGAGTTCGACTCTCGCGAACGCGCAATTCGTGCGTTACGTTCCTCCGCTATTTCTTGTGAAGCTCGTTGAGGGCTGGCCAGAAGCATTTATGGACAATCGAGTCTTCATCGGCCCGTATGATAGTCTGCCGTCACCGTCATCGAAGCGGTTGAGCCTCGCCCGAATCGTGGGTTACCTCAACGACGTAGCGACACTGCTGTCGTTCGAAACCGTTCCAAATACGGCCCAATTGCGTCGGACGCGACTTAGCATCCAGCTTCTGCAAGACGAATTGGCACCTGACCAAACATGACTCATTTTCTTTCCCCGAAGCACCTTCTAGCCGCCGGACCGGCAGGGCTCAGCCATGCGACCGAACGCGCACTTTGGCATCTAGGGTTCACCGATGTACGCCTTATTGACGGGCCGAACGATGAGGGAGCTGACGTTCTGGCGGTTCGAGGCCGTGAGCAATGGGTCCTTCAGTGCAAATACTCGAGCAGGGGACCGATTGACAGGACCGGTGTGGACGATGCGGAGCGAGCCCGCGCACGCTACGGTGCAGACCATGCGGTCGTGGTAACCAATACAGCTCTTAACTCCACTGCTCAAGCACGTCGCAAAGCTCTAGCTGGGATCGGCATAAAGATCGATAGTTGGAACGGGGCGACGCTCAATAGGATCTTCGAGCAAATGCCGGCTGTGGTCCCGACGAAGCATTCGCTGCGGCCCTATCAGGAGGAGGCAGCAGACCGCATCGAAGCTGACCTCGTCCGCGAAGGACGGTCGCTACTTGTCTTGGCCACCGGGCTGGGGAAGACCGTGGTTGGTGGAGAGGTTATTCGTCGGCATCTGATCAAGAGTCCTGGATCTCCCGTCTTGGTAGTCGCACACATGAAAGAACTCGTCGAGCAACTCGAGAAGGCGTTGTGGCAGCACCTCGCGAAAGATGTTCCGACGCAAGTACTTCACGGCGATTCCAAACCGCTCGCGTATGACGGAGTCACTGTCGCGACAGTCGACTCGGTTCTCGGGCTGGTACGCACTGGGTGGCGCCCCAGCCTCATTATGATTGACGAGACCCATCACGTAGGCGAAGCGGGCATGTTCGCCGAACTGCTAGATATTTGTCGCGAAGCGCGCCAATTCGGCGTGACGGCCACACCATGGCGAGGTGACAAGTTCGACATCACCGCCCGCTTCGGCCAGCCCTCATACAGCCTCGGCATCGCGGAAGGGATGGCCGCTGGCTACTTGGCCAGCGTGGACTATCACATGTTCGTCGACAATCTCGATTGGGCATTCGTCCGCGATATCAGTGAGCACGGATACTCCATACGAGAGCTGAACAAGGCGCTGTTTCTCCCTCAACGGGATGAGGAGATAGTCGACCAGTTCCGGCTAGCTTGGCGGGAAGTCGCCAATCCGAGAGCCATTGTCTTCTGTCAAACAATTGAGCATGCTGAACGAATGGCCACGCTGCTACAAGGCGCCGATCAAAGCTGGAGACGCGCCGCCTACCTGCATAGCGGAATGAGCAGACAACGCCGGCAGGTCCTCCTGAACGCCTTCCGTCTAGGGCGAGTTCCAATCATCACCTGCGTTGACGTATTCAACGAAGGTGTCGACGTGCCCGATGTCAACCTGATCGCATTCCTGCGCGTCACACACAGTCGCAGGATCTTCGTCCAGCAACTCGGCCGCGGCCTTCGTCTCCGTGAAGGCAAAGAGAGGCTGAAAGTACTTGACTTCGTCACAGACGTTCGCCGCGTCGCAGCTGGCCTCGACTTGAAGCGCTCGCTCGCCGCGATTCGGGGTGGCGACATCGAAGAGCTGTCAATTCCTCTTCCTGGCGGCTCGGACATTACGTTCAGTGACCAAACCGCTGGCAGCCTTCTCGATTATTGGATCCGAGACGCGGCAGACCTCGAAACCTCGGCGGACGAGGTGCGCCTACAGTTTCCGACCGCTGCTGGGATCGACTGATGGCGCGCATCCCGCCAAAAGTCGAACTGGCAGTCGTCGCGCAGCTGTACTCGGACGCGAGCGAGCTTGGTTGGACAAGTTTGCGACCGCGGCAGCGTTCAGCCCAATACGACAAATGGCTCGAGGATCCTGATGTTGGAGGCAAATTAAAGGCCTACCTCTCGGCCAGCGGCGCAAGGGTGTGGATCAAAGACGGGCCTATGAAGGAATGGACACGTGCGCTGAGCGGCGTCGGCAAGTATGCGACTCTCGTAGGCGACTCCGCCTCTACTCAAGTCAAAGTTGTTCGGAAAGCCCTCGGCTCGGACTGGGAACCACGTTCTGACACGCTGAAAGTCAAGCCGCTCCGCGTCGTCGCGCGAAACAGCGAGGAAGATGAAGCGGTCGTAACCTGGGCGCCGTCCAGCGGGCTGAAGCACATGGTGTGGGCGGCTCTGACAGCAAGTGCGGAAGGCGATGTACGCGATTGGGTCGTCTGTGTCACCGACACCTTCACCAAACCGACGCCTGCAAACGAAAAGCAAGCCCACCTCCGAATGGCGAAGCGGTGTGGATTGCGCCTGACTCACGTCACTATCTGATGCACTGTATGCGAGACCCGTTCCCAGCCCGGGAAGACGAGAAGCACCACCATCTCGATGAACGGACCATGACTCCCGACGAAGCGAGCCGATCCGCAGATGTAGCGGGCCAAGAGGTTCCGGCCGAATGCAATAGGTCCGACGAAGTGGTCAACTGGTTATCCGAATATTGGGCGGCACTACCTGAACGCGAACGCGATGTTCTGTCGCGCCGCGCCGCTGGAGCAACGCTTGATTCGATTGGTAATGACTTTGCACTGACACGCGAGCGGGTCCGACAGTTACAGAAGAGGGCCGAGGAAGCGCTCGAAGCTGTCGTGAGAACGCATCGAGCGCAACTTGATCGGATCATCGAAACTCTGGCGGAGGCGCTGGCGGTGACAACCGATGAATTGTTCGCCGCACTACCCCGGGCGCCGCAGGAAGCGCAAATAGTGCTGTTGAACATCATGAAGGTCCGTCATCTACGCACTTGGGACGGTGAGCTGCTGGACTGGTGGTGTAGCGATTCAGAAGACCTTGACCGACGGCTCAACACAATAGTGGAACTGGCACCGCTATCGCACGAAGGTATGGCCGCTGCCATGGAAGAGCTTGGTTTGCGCATGACATCGCCGGTGTCTGACCTTCTCGCTTCCAGGAGAAGCAGACTTGTCCATCACGAACTTGGTTGGATTCGCCCTGGTCGCATCAATCGTGACTTAGCCTTTCTGTGGCTAGAGAGGCAGGGTTCACCATGTCCTGCAGCGGACGTAGCTGCTGTGACTGGCAATTCGGAGCGCGCCATACGGGAAACGATGAGACGTGACGCAGCGTTTTCACAGATACGTCCCGAAGGGACATGGGCGCTGTCGGCATGGCGGCTGCTAGGCGTAGATAACCGCTACAGCAACGCTGACGAAGCGGTCGTCGATGTGTTACGTGACATGGGGCCTATGGAGCTCGGCGAATTGCGAACAGAGACGCTTCGGCGTTACCCAGTTTCCGGGTGGCGCATAAGCCAGTGTCTGTCAAGCGCGTCCATTGGTCGACTGCCAGACGGCCGATACGACTTGGCTGAACGCGGAGCGATACCGGTCGAAGATGCGGAGCCGAATAAGCCGGCGAATATTCAGGTGAGTGGCAACACCGTCGGTATACGGCTGGATGTCAATTACGATCTGCTACGAGGTAGCGGCGTGGTTGTGAATCGTTGGTTGACCTGGTATTTGGGCCTGAGGATAGTCCCGTCGGTTCGCACCTTCGACTTGCTTGATCCTCCCGGCACCCTCACCGTGAAGCGAGCTAGCAGCAATGCGCAGCTATCTAGCCTCCGTACAGCCGCTCTTTCGATGGACTTAGCGGAAGGCTGCCAAGTTGCGTTGATTTTGAACACGGAACAGAACACAGCGCGGCTTCGCCATGTGTGCGCGCCGGCCGGATGCCCCGCGGCATCATTCGAGTAATAGTGGCGAATTTCAATGAGCGCAGCTTCCGCAGGCAAAGCGTGAACCCTTGTCCGGTAGATCCCGGTTGGCTTACGCAGCCGGTTGCAACCGTTCTCGCAGCCACTATCGCCGTGGCCGCCCGCAGCAATTGCCTATCTCGGTGTGCTGAAGACGACCGGAACGACCCGACACGAGAATCGACGGGCCGAAAAGGTCGCCGTACTCGTCGAGGGACAGGCGGCGTTCGGCGATTTGGTGCGCCTGCTCGTACAGATTGGAACCACTACCGAACCCGAGCAGCGATTGTGCCTGTTGTCGAAACTCGATGACGACCGGCTGTCGAAAATCTTTCAGGCCGTTGCCGCTTCGTCGTACAAGTTCGCGTTGTACGGATTCGATGATGTGGCCAGGGCATCGAACAAGGTGCTTGTTGCGGGAGCTCTCGCGCACGACGCTTTGAACTCAAGGTTTGACTCTGTGATCGACGCGAGACAGGTTCTTGAGGATGGCAAGGCCATTGATGCCGCACTGAAACGGGCGATGCGAAGCCTCAAATAGCTGTCTGCCTATACGGCCAGGACTGCCAACCGACATGCGAATCGAGTTACGAGTCTTCGCGCGCCCATTCGGGAAAGATGAATTCGTCACCGGTGGTCAACCGGACCTCGTCACCTTTTTGTACGTTCATATCGAAGTCATTCAACGTCTGATTGCGATCAACCTTGAACGTCTCGACGCGATCAGGGGTCCCCGGTCGCGCCTCCCGCCAGGGGTTCACGTAGACCTTCTGGCGAAGAAAGTCCATCGGATCTGTGCCTTCGATCGCTGGCCGCCCCTTAATTGTGAGGAACGTTCGGCCGACAGATAAGTGATCGCCTTGGACGCGGACCACCTTCACAACGGTCTTCGCCGCCTCCACCGTGCCGAGCACGGTTCCGTCGTCATCGCGCACTTCGATGCCTCCAGGTTTCAGGACTGCGAAGCGCATTCCAATCTTCACGCCATCGGCGGAACCGACGTTCATCACAAATTCGCGCTTACTCACGAACGCCACCACTTTGCCGCGAATCAGATTGTCGGCAGTGAGATCGTTGGTTTCGTCGGACGTCTCGTCAGTCATGGTGTTGGGCTTTCCTGAGTCGGTGGCGTGGTTGGTGCAGTCGGCGGCGTTTGCGGTCGGCCTGTCTGACCGGTCAGCGCGGCAATATATCGTTCGGCCGCCCGCCGTTCATCATCGCTCAGCAGTTCGATCAAGTGATCGTTGAATGCGGTCCAGTCGAAGACAGCTTCGCGAACCGCCTCCCCGATATATCCAAGCTCGACGCTCAGCAGTCCCATTTGGTCTCTGCGCTGGGCGGCCGCGCCGCCTTCGAAACTGTTCGATGCTGCGGTTTCTGCGGCGCTCACGCGATATCCCAAAGTGATTAGGCGCTGAACTGACCGTTTGGCGTGCGTCGGGTCTGCCTTGCCATGGCGGGTGAACATCAATGCGGCCATAATTTGCGCGAACGCAGCTATGACCGCAATCAGAAGTTGATGCTTCGGGTCAACTTTTACCGCATAGATAGTCAGAACAACGCCCGCGACTGCGAACGCGTAACCGAAAATCTGTCGCCACGTGAGGTAGACGAACCAATCGACGGCTTCGCCGACGAACTTGGGCACTCGCACGCCAGCAGTGTAAGTCGGACATCCCACACGCTTCGCCGCTCGACGGGTTCCGTGTGGCAGTCAGACGCACCGCCGAGGCGGGGTAGGTCGTCATTTGGGGCCCCGTTTTGTCGGTCCGCTTACCTACCTATCGTTTGAGTCGGAAGGTTCGAACGAATCGGGGGACGGGTCTTGAGTCAAATTCCGGCTTGGTTGGAAATCACGACATCGGTCGCGTCGACAGTAGGCGTCCTCGCGGCGCTATACGTCGCTGTTTGGCGTGAGCCGCGCAAGGCTCGCGCCGACCGCGAAGCGCAGAACACGCAAGCGACAGAGGATCGGAATCGCTACAACGATCAGATGGCCGCGCTACAGCGCGCCGAAGACGATCGGATCGCAGCGCAGGCACGCAAGATCGTTCCCGAGATCGCCAGCGGCGACCGCTTCGGCGAGAACATCTGGCTTGCACACATCCAGAACGCCAGTACCGGCGTAATCAACGATCTCCGAGTTGCCGTAACCGCCTATGACGACCAGGGCGTCGAAGTCGCTGACGGGGTGCAGAAGGCCACCGGCCAACTCGACATCTCCGGGGCGATGGAAAAGATCATCTCGGACGCAGTCAGCGGCGGGGTGGGTGGGCTGATGAATTCCAGTCCGATGGCGGGTTTGCTCCGCCAACAGCAACAGTTCGGCATGGGTGCTATGGGTACGGGACACGGACAACCGTCGATGGCAAATCAGATGAAGAGCGCAATGGCGCAACAGATTAAGCCTCAGGTCAGCGCCGCCCTGCGACAAGCGATGATCGGCCAAATTCAATCCGAATGGCCGCCGTCGTTGGGTCCGGGCGCATCGACGTCGGTCGCTTACCGTGCGGCGCGCCCCGGCCTGCGATTGGTTATCGGCATACGATTCGAAGACGAAGCCGGTTACGTGTGGAATCGCATCAACACTGACCAGCCAACGCGAGGCGACCCCAGCTAACGAATTCGCGCCACCGGCGAAGATGCCGATGGTTGAATCATCGTTGAGCCCTGTCGGGGAAGTCAGCCGAAGCGACCTAAAACCGCTGGTGAGCGGTGGTTCTCTACTGGGTGCCCCCGGCAGGATTCGAACCTGCGGCCTCGCTCCGGAGGCAGCCCAGAAGGCGTTCTGGGCGGTCTGTCGGTGACGCCGAGAACACGGTATTAGCGCGAAGATGCGTGATCTGGTTATGAGACGGATCGTAAATGGTGAAATCCGGGTGTCGCAGCAACAGGTCGACGACCTCCTGACGCTTGACGTCGCGCCAGCAATGTCGGCACTGGGGAGACTCAGGACTTATTCTACTTCGGGCTCGCGTCGATGTCGTCGGTGCCCGATACGCTGGTCTGTGTCACCGCTGCGGCACCAGCCTTGTGCAACAACCGACTTCCGCGCGAGAGAACGCGTCGATGAGCGGGTAGCCGGCCCAGTTGCCCGGCACCTAGACTCAGCCGCGCCGCCGCTCCTCATTTACAGGTGTTGGTCTGGCTGTCGGCATCGAGCTTTTCCGGCTGATGTAGGCGATCGCGAATAACGCCGTAGAGCGGGTTTTGGGCGGCGGCGGTACGGGTTTCGTGTGCGGCGCCGGCGACGTATCGCTGTGATGTCGCCATCGACTCGTGGCCCAGCAGCTTCATCAGCGTGTACACGCTGACCTCGGCGTTCGCCAGCTCGGTGGCGTAGGTGTGGCGCAGCCCGTGGACGAGGGCACCGCGCACCGGCTGGGCGTCGGGACCCGCGCGCCGAAAGGCTCGCCGGACGCGAGATTGTATTGTCCCGCGGGTGATCCGTTCGCCGTCTTGGCCGACGAACAGCGGCGCATTCGCCGGCCATCGGGAAAGGCCCTGTGCCGCAGAGGCTTTCGTGGTGGCCGGGAGGCGGGTGGCCCGGTGATCGAGGTAGTTCTCGATCACCAACAGCAGGTCGGCCTCGATCGGCACGGTGCGGTCCTTGCCGCCTTTTCCCCGGACGTGGATGACCGCCCCGCCGGCGGCCGAGGTTCGGAGGTCGCCGACGTCGACTCTGCGCAGCTCGTCGGCGCGCAACCCGGCGAGCAGACCGGTCAGAATCAGCGCGAGATCGCGTTCGGGCCAGTCGGTGCGGCGCTGCGGCTCGGAGTCGACCGCGTCGAGCAGCGCGGCGACCGCCGGCTGGGGAAGGGCGCGGGGCAGGGTCTTGTCGGCTTTGGGTCGCCCGACGAACGACATCGGATTGGCTGCGATGAGTTCACTGGTGTAGAGGAATTCGCACAGCACGTTCCAGGTTGACCAGCAGCGCCGGATGGAGGCCGGTTCGTGGGTGGCGGCGTAGGCGGCGAACGCGGCCCGCATGGTGTTCTTGGTGATGTCAGTGAGCGCGACGCCCGCCGGATCGCCGCCGGTCAGCAGCGCGGCCACTGCGGTGAAGTCTTGCCGGTAGGCCTTCATCGTGTGCGGCGACGGTTTGCGGGTGGCGCGGTCGGTCAGGAAGTTGATGAACCAGGTCGGCAGCGCGACGGCGGTGTCGGCGTCGGACGCCGGGGCGCAGACCGGCGGCTGGTCGGTGGTGGAGCGGTTGGGCATGGGCCCAGTGTGACCGCAAAAAGGTGGATAATCGCGCTTATCCATCAAACGAGCGAATTTCGTTGCCAGACTGAGTCTTTCCATAGCGGCCAAGGGGGGAGAAGCGTCACAGTGACAAATCGGTGGACTGTGCTGTACGGGCTTTTAGCAGATAACTGAGCGGGGATCGTTTCTTGCGTCAAGAATCGAGTCGTCGGCTACTCGTGGTAACGGCGGGGCCGCTGGTTACGGTTGGGGCGGGTTAAAAGTCCAGCGGCTGTTCTGTTCAGGGAAGGGGTGGGCGTGTTGATCGATGCGGTGCAGGTCCTGTGGTCGCCGGCGGGAGTGACGATGCCGGCGCTGGGCACGATGGCGCTAGTCGATACCACCGATGGCGACACCCCGAATATCCGGATGCCGGTGCGGATGCTGTCGGTGGACACTCCGGAGGTCACGGCCAGGACTGCGGCCGGCGCGGTGCGGGTCGACGAGAAACTGGCTCAGCTCGCCAAATGGATCGAGGACGCGGACACCGACGTGCCGATAACTGCTCGGTTCGCGGAGTACCTGCTGCCCAAAATTCGGACCGGGCGCGCCGGAACGTTGCAGTTCGAGCAGGGCAGCGCCGCGTCGACGTTCGCGAAAGAGAACGCGACGACTCGGCTGACCAAGCCCGACGGCACACAGCGCAGCCTGTTCGTGCGCATCGCCGATACGCCGTTCGACAACAACGGCCGACTGCTTGCCTACGTCGCGCCCCACTACACCGCAAGCGAACGCCGCGAGATGACGCGTGCGCAGCGGTCCACATTCAACCTCGACATGGTGGCATCGGGCTGGGCGGCGCCATTTGTCCTCTACCCGTCGATCCCCGGCGAGCTCGATCTTCCGATCTTTCTCGCCGCTGCCGAGGCGGCTCAGGAAGCGACTCCCGCCCGGGGGATTTGGGCGGATCCGGAAACGTTGCTGGCGTATGAGTATCGGGCGGCCGAGAAGCTCCATGGGATCACCAAGAAGATCGTCGACGGCGAGGCGCCGCGCGATCGATACGCGTGGCGTGAGCGGTATTGCGTGGACATGCGGTCCCGGGTTGTGTACGGGCCCGAAGACTACTTCGAGATCCCGCCGACGTACCGGCTCTGGCTATGGCCCGCTGACGTCAACCGGGCCGTCGGAGAGCTCAACCTAACACCTTCGCCACGACTCGTCGGCGCCGAGTAAACGACTCTGCCACAATACTAATGGGACGAAACCCTCCCGTCCTGAGTACGGGCCCGCAGGGCTAGCTAGGCGCAGCGGAGTCGGTTCGGATAGTCGCGCCATTGAGCCGGGTCGGTGCAGGCGGTGGTGTTATAGCCGTCCAGCCATTCGTGTAGCCGCGCGATGACGTGGCCGGTTACGGCGCAGGCCCCGTGGAACGCCCCCGAACCATGTCGTCAATGGCCAGGTCGCACTCGCCGACGCCGAGCTCGAGGGCAATCACCCGTTGGTCGCTCGGGGCCGATGTTGGCAGGCACATTGCGCCAACTCCTCGGCCAGCGCCGAGACATCGCCTTCTCTGCCAACCGGCGTTGGGGCACCCGCCCCCTGATAATTAGATTAGTGACCCGAAGGCAGCCGAGACGGAGAAGGGAATCAACGCCACCGACATCGCGACGATGCTCGGGGTGTCCCGCGCTACCGTGTACCGCCTTCTTGCCGATGTCGGTCCGTCGGCACAGCTACTCACCACGCCGTAACCAAAGCCCCAACACTCCCACGGGGCTAGCGTCATTTGCTAGCATGATGCGATGGCAAGAATGATCACGTTGCGTTTGTCCGATACGGCGTACGAGTCCGTCAAACGATATGCCGACGAAGACCAGCAGTCGATGAACTCGTGGATCGAGAACCTGCTCGATGTTGAGGACATGCGGCGTCGCTGTGCGGCACACGACGAGTGGATGCGAGCACATCCCGATGCAACGGCGTTCAGCGAGGCCTGGGCGGACCGCAATCTCGACGAGTTAGCGCAGCGTTGAAGCACTCCCCACGCCGGGGCGACATTTGGGCAACGGACGCGGGCGTCAGCGTGCTCGTCATCTCCTCGACCGTGTACAACGAGATTTCAAGTGAACCGACGGTGATCGTCGTGCCGGTATTCGGCACTGAACCCGACACCGGATTTGGTGTCGACCTTGGCGAGAATAACTGGGCTGCACCGGGACTGGTCACTAGCCTCCGCAAGGCCAGACTCAGCACGCAGCACCGCCGGGTCGATGTTCAAGCGCTCACCGACGTCAACAACATGCTCTTCAAAATTCTCGCGACACCGGATCGGTAGCAGAATTGAGCTTCCGCGGCCACCCACGGTGAGCGGCGAGCAGCCGTGGCCGGCCTGGGCCACCGAACCCGTCGATCTCGTCGACGCTGACCCCAGCTGGACCATCCGTGGCGATCAGGAACGCCACTACCTCGAAACGCTACTGGCGCCCTGGCTCATCGCCCGCATAGAGCACATCGGCTCCACCGCAATTCCCGATCTGCCTGCGAAACCGATCATCGACCTCCAAGCGCCTGTGGCCGATCTACGCGATCCAGATCCGATCGCAGCGGCGCTCGCTCCCACGTACTGGCATTACGTCGAACCTGACCTGGACCAGCGACCCTGGCGGCGCTTCTTCGTCAAAGTCACCGGCGGGCGGCGCAGCGCCCACCTTCACGTCATGACCCCCGACAGCCCGCGCTGGCAGCAGCAGATCGTGTTCCGCGACGCGCTGCGCGCAAACCCAATTTTGACCGCAGACTACGCCGCCCTCAAACGCGTCCTCGCTGCCAAGCACAGCGACGACCGTGAGGCCTACACCGCGGCCAAGAGCGAGTTCATCCGAACGGTGCTCGACCGATCGACATGATCGAGCGTGCGAGGATTGGGAGGTGAAGCAGACGTTCTACGTGTTGCGTGCTTGCGAACCGGGCGTGCGCTGCGGGTCCCGAGGGGCAGGACACAAAACAAGCCGCAGGGGCACGTCACCGCTGATGTCGTGATCAGCAAGCGACCCGCGCAAGCCGCCGATCGCGCCGTGCCTGGCCATTGGGAAGGCGACCTGATCATCGGTAGCGGCCGGTCGGCGATCGGCACACTCGTGGAACGCAAGAGCCGCTCCACGATGCTGGTCCACCTTCCCCGGCTCGATGGGTGGGGGCAGGCACCGCCGGTGAAGAACGGGCCGGCGCTGAGCGGATACGGCGCCGAGGCGATGAATGCCGCCCTGGCTGCATCGCTGACGCAGCTGCCCGAGCAGCTGCGTCAGACCCTCGCCGGCGACGAATATTGGAACGACTACCGACCCCATACGCCACATTGATTAATCGCCGTTAAGCCGTATTACCGCATTGCCGTAATACGGTTGCGGTGGCAGAATGGATGCATGAAGTTTCATGGCTATGTAGCCGTCCAGTCCCGTGGCGTCGTTGCATTGCCGGCCGAGGTACGTCGGCGGCTGCGCCTCGACGAACCGGGCGCGCAGGTCGAGATCACCGAACGCGACGGAGTGCTCGAGCTGCGGCCGTCGCTGCCGGTACCGGCCGACCAGCAATGGTTCTGGACCGAGGAACGGCAGCGGCGTGAGCGCGAGGTCGACGCCCACGTGGCCGCCGGCGAAGTGACGGTGCATCCGGATGACGATGCGCTACTCAAGCATCTCGACCACCTGGACGCCGACGCTGGCGAACCGTGAAGTACGAGACGACGCCCGCCTTCGACGCAGACTTCAAGCGCCTCAAACCCGAACACCGCGCGGCTTTTCGTGAAGTCCTCCGAGCAAAATTCATTCCCGCGTGCTCGGCCCTTGCGGCCGACGCCGCGGTGGCGTGGCCGAAGTCGCTGCGAGTGAAATCCGTACAGGGAGCCCCGGGCATGCTGGAGATGACGTGGTCGTTCGCCAGTCCCGACGGCCGCGCGACTTTCGAATTGGTGACCGTCGACGACGAGTTGCGCTGCCGCTGGCGACGCATCGGCGACCACGACGTCTTCAAGAATCCGTAGCGCTCCCCAACGGGGGTCCAATCCTGAACCGATAAACCGTCACAGTGACAAAACCGCACCGAGCGGGCGCTGGTTGCGGTCCGCCGACTTGGTCGATGGCGCTGTTTCTGAAACACCGTAGCGGCCACCCGCACCGCACCCTTCGCGCACCGTTTCAGAAACAGCGCCGTCGCTTGCAGATATCCTCCGATACGTGGCTCGACCGAGCAAAGGTGACCGCGCGGCGTACATGGTCAGAGCGCGAGACGGCCTCGCGCGGCATCTCGCCGACAGGGTCGCAGAGACAGGGGTGTCATCACTGTCGCAATACGTCGCTGATCTATTGGCGATTCATGTTGGCCTGCCCAATCTCGTGCGAGAGCTCAACAGAGCTGCGATTGCGGATACCGCGAGGCGAGCGCTCACCCCGCCGCGTGGCAATCGCCTGATGATTCGGCCCGAACGCCAGGTGTCTGACCGACTGGCACACATGGCGTTGGAAGCCGGCTACCCTCCAGGCCGGGTATCGCCCTACATCGGTGATGTGCTCGCAGAGCACGCCGGACTACAGCCTCGTCGTCACACGTCCCAGGCGGGACCTGTCAAACGTGAGCAGCCCGGTGTCGTGCAAACTGGCTCCGAATCCGCCACCGCAACTGCTACGGGTCGACTAGGACAGGCTCTCACCGGCCGCGAAGCTGCGCTCGCTGAAGTGCGACGGGTGGCTCAACGTGCTGCCCAACGGCGCGCCGAAGAGGCCGCGCGGGAAGCCACCCGTCGCGAGGCGGCCGTGCGCGCCGTCCGTGGGCCTCAGCCTGAGTAACAGGGACAGGACAGGCGAACGTCACAGTGACAATACGATTGAGCCATTTTCTCTAGCATCGGCGCGGAACTCTCGCGCGCTCATCGCCCTATCTTCGACCACTGCGGGGCGCCACTGGCAGAGACACGCAACGCAGTGTCATCCGCCACTCTCAGGTTGTTCTGGCTTTCGTCCGGCGCCCTGACGTCGTCCCGGGCGCATCAAGCAGCTGCAGGCCGAAAACAAGCAACTCCGTGAGGCGCTGGCCCACGCGCTCGGTCAGCAGCGCACCAACGCCATCCACGGCGACCACCGCGACACGCCGACAACAAAATCCGCCGCCATCATCGGCCCCTGCTGACCATGCGTCGAAAACACCGTCCTCAACACATAACCGCTGGTCAGCGCCACCACCCCGTCATCAGCTCCAGATAACCGACGGAATATGAGCCAGTGGGCCGTCGATCAGATCGGCGAAGGTGGTTTCGATGATGGCGTGGCGACGGTGGGTCGGGTCGGCCTCGGTGCTCGGCAGGTCGGAGTTGGTGACAAACGGGTGATAGCGCCACACCGGGAACAACCCGTCGGGGTAGCGGGCATTTTTGACCCGGCGCACCACCAGCCGCACGGTGATCGTACGGCCGCGGCCCAGCCGCAGCGGCAGCCGCAGCGTGTAGGGAGTTTCGGCGACCTCGGCATCAGAGATCAACGCCCCGGTGTCGGGGTCTGTGACCGCGCCCGGGTAGTGCACCGGGGTGTAGGCGTCCTCGGCGATGGCCTCGATCGCGGCGGTGAGGCGTTTGTTGCGGCTCACCGACAGGGAGAACTCGACACCTTCGGCCAGGCAGGCGGTGATCACCTTCTTGGTGCCGAACGCCGAATCGCCGCGCACCATGATCTTCCCGCTGGCTCCGCAGGCGCGCACGGTGGTGATGGCCTGTTTAACCTGGAAGGCGGCCGCTCGCCCGGAACCGGACTTGCCGCTGCGCAGCCGCGCCTCGGCGATCACCGGCGCGGTGGTGGCGGTGGAGATAGTGGTGATTTGCGGCGACAGCCCCCGCCCCAAGCAGCGCGCGGCCGGCGATCTTGGCGTGCCCGAACGAGGCGCCCTGTTTGGCGTGTCCGAAGACCGGGCGCAGCAGCGAGTCGATGTCGACAAACGCGCGCTGCTCGACGCCGGGCAGCAGCGGCACCCGGGCCGCCAGCGCCACCAGATGTGCGCGGGCCACCGCGGCCAGCTGGTTGGCGTGCCCGAAGGTGAACTCGCGCAGAAAGATCCCCAACGTCGAGGGCACGTACACCTCGTCAACACCAGTTGCGATGGTGGATACTGCGCACCCCGACGGTGGGGTCGGCTCATCCTGACTGCCGGTCAACACTCCCGAGTGAGCTGAGAGGACGCCACGCCGTCATCTATCTACAGGCTCTCCCGTTGTCACAGGCCAGGGGCAATCGTCACCGTGACGAATCGAATCGTGCATCCATGGACACGCTTGTGTCCGTTGCGCTTTACTCTGGCCAGACCCATCCCAGCGGAACGGTTGGTGGCATGGCGTCGCGAAGGCGCGGCCGCAGGTGCCGGTGGAGACCTTGCGCCGTTCGAAGTGGCCGAGGAACTGCTGCCATTCGTCGTCGGTGCGGACGCGGTATTCGTCGGTGGGGCGCAGGGCGCGGCGGCGGGCGAGGAACGCTAAGCTCCGTATAGCTAAGGGTGTAATGCATTACGTCGCCAACGTTGCACCCCTCGGGCGAGCAGCCCAATGGGACTTACGTCTGCTGTCGGCCCACCGAAAGGCCCAAATCCGACTGACGAAAGTCCCTGAACTTGTCGGTCTGCCGCCAACCAGCGGATCGGGCACCTACGCTCATGCGCACCTGTCCAGTACTGTTGGCGCTAGTAGATGGCGCACGCCACGTTCAAGGACCGATAACGACGATGGCTGTCTTTCCCGAGGACCGGCCGCAACCGGCTGCCGAGATCCTCCTCCCGCCGCCTGCGGCAGGACCCCGATTGGGCCCTGTGTCGGTGCACGTTTGGCTCGGGGACAGCCGGTTCACGATGGCCCGCTTCGACGGGGCCGGGTCCGGCAGTTCCGGTCGGTGTTGCTGATGCACCTCGACCACCTGCCGGTGCCTGCCGGGCGTACCCGCAACGGCTACGGTGCGGCGATCTTCGACATGGACGGGGTGATCACCGACACCGCAAGCGTGCATGCGGCGGCGTGGAAGATGCTGTTCGACAAGGTCCTTCCCGCCATCGGGAGTGACCGCCAGCCGCCCTTCGACGCGGATAGCGACTACCGCACCTACGTCGACGGGCGGACCCGCGAAGGCGGTGTAAGCGCATTGCTGGCCTCGCGCGGTCTCGACGTGCCGGTCGGAAGCGCCGATGATGGCCCGGAGGAACTGACCGTGTACGGACTCGGCGCACGCAAACAGCGGATCTTCGAGGACCTGCTTGCCCAGGCAGGGGTGTCGGTGTTTCCCGACGCGAGAAAACTGCTCGTCGAACTTCAGGCACGCAATGTGCCCGCGGCGCTGGTGACCTCCAGCCGCAACAGTCGGGCGGTTCTCGACGCGGGCGGAGTGACGCATTTCTTCTCGGTGCGTGTCGATGGCATCGACGCGATGCGGCTGTCGCTACCCGGCAAACCCGACCCCGCGATGTTCATCGAGGCGGCCCGCCGGCTATCCGTGCCGCCGTGCGATGCGATCGTGTTCGAAGATGCCACCGCCGGTGTCAGCGCCGCCGCAGACGGAGGTTTTGGTCTGGTGGTGGGGGTCGACCGCACCGGAGCCGGATCAACGCTAACCGACGCGGGTGCGGACGTGGTGGTGACCGATCTCACCCAGATACCGCCGACCCCGACGGGCCGCGGCCACACAGACCGGGCATGGTGCGGCGGCGCGACGGTCCCCACCCAGGCCGGGTGGCAGCTGGTCTACGACCACTTCGACCCAGCACAGGAAGGGACCCGGGAGGCTCTGTGCACGCTCGGCAACGGCTATTGGGCCACCCGCGGCGCCGCCGCAGGCAGCACCGCCGACAACGTCCATTACCCGGGTACTTACCTCGCGGGGGTCTACAACCGGCTCACCACCGATCTGAACGGAACCACCGTCGAGACCGAACACCTGGTCAACGCCCCAGACTGGACGCATCTAACGGTACGGTTCGCCGGCGGGGCGCCGTTGCGTCCAGGCTCGCCGGACATGGTAAGCCACGAGCAGACACTCGACATCCGCGCCGGCGTCCTGACGCGTACCAACCGCTACCGCGACGCCGCCGGCCGCACCGTGCGAATCACGTCACGACAGATACAGTCGCTGACCCATCCACACCTGGCCGCCCTGGAAGTCATGCTCGAATCCGAAAACTGGTCCGGGGACATGATTGTCGAGTCCGGGATCAACGCCGACGTCGCCAACCGCAACGTGCCCGCCGACGGTGAGCTGGCCCACCACCATCTCATCCCCACAGCCACAACAGAAGTCGACCGCGAAACGGTGCTCGTCGACGTTGCGACAAGCCAGTCTCACATCAGCATCGCCACCGCGGCGCGCACCCGTGTCCGCGGCGTTGACGCAGTGCCCACCCGCACGCCTGTGCTGGAGCCCGCCTACGCAGGACACACCATGACTGTGCACCTCGAGCCGGGCACACACGTGGCGATAGAGAAAGTCGCGGCGGTGGCCACCTCTCGGGACCGGGCCATCTCGACCGCCGCCGCGGACGCACGCAACCGCATCGGCCGGGCTCCCGGATTCGGCGAACTGTTTGAGGTCCACGTGCAGGCGTGGGAGCAGACGTGGCAGCGATTCGGGATCAACCTGGCCGCGGCCCCGCAGCAGTCGCTGGCTTTGAATCTGCACATTTTCCATGTGCTGCAAACCATTTCGGCCGCAGGCCCAGACCTCGATGCCGGCCTGCCGGCCCGAGGCCTGCACGGCGAGGGCTACCGCGGCCACATCTTCTGGGACGAACTGTTCGTCTATCCGATGCTGACCCTGCGCCAACCCGAACTGACCCGGTCCTTGTTGCTGTACCGCTATCGCCGCCTGGACGCCGCCCGCGCCGCCGCCCGCGCCGCAGGCCTGGCCGGCGCGATGTTCCCATGGCAGTCCGGCAGCGAGGGCCGCGAAGAAACACCCACACAGCTGCTCAACGTCCGCAACGGACGATGGGTACCGGACAACTCGCACCGTCAGCGCCACGTCGGGCTGGCCGTCGCCTACAGCGTGTGGCAGTACCATCAGGCCACCGGCGACATCGGATTTCTCGCCGATTACGGGGCGGAGATGCTGGTCGAGGTGGCGCGGCTGTTCGCCAGCTTGGCGGCACACGACCCGGCCGATGACCGCTTCGACATCGTCGGGGTGATGGGACCCGACGAATATCACGACGGCTACCCCGACACACCCGGGCGGGGATTGCGCAACAACGCCTACACCAATGTGCTGGCCGCCTGGGTGCTGGCCCGCGCGCAGGAGACGGTGGCGCTGTTGGCACACCGTGACTGTGAGCAACTCTGGCGTCGCCTCCAACTGCAGCCCGAGGAGCCGGCCCATTGGCGCCGAGTCAGCAGCAGGCTGCGTGTCCCCTTCCACGACGGCGTCATCAGCCAATTCGAAGGCTACGGCGAGCTGGCCGAATTCGATTGGGATCGCTACCGCAGCCGCTACGGCAACATCGGACGTCTGGATCTGATCCTGCACGCCGAGGGCGACACCACCAACCGCTACAAGCTCTCCAAACAGGCCGATGTGCTGATGCTGTTCTACCTGTTTTCGGCCGAGGAACTGCGCGCCGTTTTCGCCGAGCTCGGCTACGAGCTGCCGCCGGAACTGATTGTCCGCACGGTTCGCTACTACCTGGCCCGCACCAGCCACGGGTCCACGTTGAGCAGGTTGGCCCACGGGTGGGTGTTGGCGCGCACCGATCGGCGACGATCGTGGTCGCTGTTCACCGAGGCGCTGCAGGCCGATCTGGCCGACACCCAAGGAGGCACCACCCGCGAAGGCGTCCACATCGGTGCCATGGCCGGCACCGCCGACATGGTGATCCGCTGCTATGGCGGCGTGGAGACCCGAGGCGACGTGCTGTGGCTACACCCGGTGTTGCCCGCAGAGCTCACCGAGGCGTCGTTTCGACTGCGCTACCGCGGTCAGCCGATCAGCGTCGATCTGACCCAGCAGCGGGCACGACTACATCTGCCGCCGTGTTCGGCCACTCCGGTCCAACTCTGCGTCGAGGGCATCGAGAAAACACTGAACGCGGGCGACGTCTGGGAAGTGCCGTTATCGTCTGCGGCGTCGGAGCCCTCCCCCACTGAGCTGAAGATGTAGGCCATGGCCCACGGCGAGCGGTACCGGCAGATCGCGGAAACCCTGGCGCGCCATGGTTTTGGATTCTTCATCGGCGTGGCGGGT
>Ga0209347_1002264_pt1 | contig 26168 bp, 16 predicted proteins | sample AutmiccommuBRH23_FD_187382 | JGI IMG/M metagenome (GOLD analysis project Ga0209347, IMG submission 187382) | Deep subsurface microbial communities from Mt. Terri, Switzerland - Autotrophic microbial communities BRH/23 (SPAdes) (version 2) | ecosystem: Environmental > Aquatic > Deep subsurface >...
CCAAAATGGCTCTGCCACTGCTCGCCCCTAAATCGATCGCTAAAAAAGAATTTAAATTGCCTTCATTCATGATGAGGTTAAATAAGCGGTTTTCAAAAGATTGTTTGCAAACGTACAGTTTAAATCAGATTTCTGCAATGAAAAAAATGATTTAATGACTATGTTTTTTGATATTATTTCTATAACTGACGGAATTCCAAAAATAATAAAAAAATAATATCAAAAATTATAGCTAAAAAATCAATTATTAAACCGGAGCCTGCTATTAATTGAATACATTTGCCGGTAAAATGAAGCGAACTATTTTGAGAAGAATCAGCATGTTTTTTAACTAATATGGATATCTTTGTATGGGTCATCGTTTCATCCAACAGGTTGAGAAACGCTTAAATCATTCATAAATGGCAGATGTAGTAATCATGCCCAAACAGGGGCAGTCGGTGGAGAGTTGTATCATCACGGAGCTGAAAAAGAGAAAAGGGGACAGTGTGAAGAAGGGAGACGTTCTGTTCACCTATGAAACAGACAAAGCCTCCTTCGAGGAAGAATCGCCTGCTGACGGCGTTGTGCTGGCATGTTTTTATGAAGAGGGTGATGAAGTACCCGTATTGGAGAACATGATGGTCATCGGACAGCCTGGAGAGGATTACTCATCGAAGGTAAGCGGAAGCCACCCGGCGGATCAAAAAGCTGACCCCGTCGGTCAGGACGAAGCAAAAGGTAAGGACAAAACGGGGGAGGTCAACCCCACAGGAGATAACAGCCCTGCCCGGGCAGTATATACTTCCGTGTCATCAGAACTGTTCGTGTCCCCCCGTGCCAGGAAATTAGCAGAAAAGGAGGCAGTGGATGTCTCGCAGCTCACCGGTACAGGGCCGAAGGGGCGGATCACCGAGCATGATGTCCGGGCCTTCCTGATCAATCGTCCCCGGATGACGCCCCTGGCCAAAAAGCTTGCCGCCGAGCAGGGCACACAACCGTATGCCCCGGGTAGCGGATTGGCAGGAACCGCCAGAGCTGCCGATCTGGCGGTACCCGTGAACACCATCTATGGTATTGATTATGAAGATAAAAAAATATCCAATATCCGCAAGCTGATAGCCCGGTCTATGCATGCTTCGCTGCAGAACTCCGCACAGCTAACCCATCATCTGGGCGCTGATGCGAGGCGCATCCTCGAGCTGCGAAAAAAAGCCAAAGCCGCACTTGAAGAAGGCAAGCTCACCGTCAATATCACGTTGAACGATATGGTCTGTTTTGCAGTTATCAAGGCGTTGAAAAAATACCCCGGTGTGAATACCCATTTTCTGGGCGACAGCAAGCGCTATTTTCACAAGGTACATCTGGGCCTGGCCGTGGATACAGACCGGGGCTTGATGGTTCCGGTGGTACGCAATGCCGATGATCTCTCCATCTCGGGTCTGGCCACACAATTCAAGGAGATGGCGGCCGCCTGCAGAAACGGCAGTATCAATCCCGATATTCTCTCTCCGGAAGCAGGAACGTTTACCGTGTCGAACCTGGGAAATTACGGTGTGGAGATGTTTACACCGGTGATCAACCTTCCTCAATCGGCCATTCTGGGGGTCAATACCATCGTTCCCCGGCCCAAGGACCTGGGTGACGGCGTGTATGCATTTGTGCCCTTTATCGGGCTTAGCCTGACCTACGATCACCGGTCACTGGATGGCGGTGAAGCTACCCGTTTCCTGAAACAGATTGCGACAGAAATTGAGACTTTGGAGATGGAGTGGTGATAGGACAATAAAATTATAAGTTAAGCATTAATCATTAATCGCTGACTGCTGATCACTGAAAGCTGAAAGCTGGAAACTGACAACTGACCGCTAATCGCTAGAAATTAATCATTTGACAACAAAAAAATATTTACAATTATGATAGACTTACTGATCATAGGAGGCGGCCCCGCAGGTTATGTTGCTGCGGAAAGAGCCGGTCATGCAGGGCTGAACGTGGTACTTTTCGAGAAAAAAGCAATGGGGGGTGTATGTCTGAATGAAGGATGCATCCCTACAAAAACATTGCTTTACAGTGCCAAGATGTACGAAAATGCCTTGCACGGTGAGAAATATGGCGTTTATGGAGATCATATCCGTTTCGACTACGAAAAAATGCTTTCCCGCAAGAAGAAAGTAGTGCGTAAGCTGGTTTCAGGCGTAGAAAGCAAGATGAAATCAAACCATGTCACCGTGGTGAAAGGGGATGCATATATCAACGGTCGTTCAGCGGAAGGGATAGAGGTATCCTGCAACAACGAAAAATATATGGGTAAAAACCTGCTTGTCTGCACCGGCTCAGAGGCCTCTGTGCCACCTATCCCCGGCTTGAAGGAAGCGGGAGATGTCATCCTCACCAACCGGGAGATCCTGGAGATGGAAACACTGCCTGCATCGCTCGTCGTGATTGGTGGCGGAGTGATCGGGATGGAATTTGCCAGCTTTTTCAACAGTTTGGGATCAAAGGTGACGGTCGTGGAAATGCTCCCGGAAATTCTGGGCGGTCTCGATTTCGAGATTTCTGCCATGTTGCGTGATATTTATACCAAGAAAGGCATTGCGTTCAACCTGAATGCGAAGGTGGTGCAGGTGGAAGGCAACAAGGTAGTGTTCGAGAAAGAGGGTGGCACACACACCGTGGAGGGTGATAAGATTCTGCTCAGCGTCGGCCGCCGGCCGGTAACACAGGGCTTCGGACTGGAGAACCTGAACGTGGAGTTGCTGCGCAACGGCATCAAGGTGGACGAGAAGATGCGCACCAATGTGCCGGGTGTCTTCGCCGCCGGTGATGTGACCGGTTTTTCTCTCCTGGCACATACGGCAAGCCGTGAAGGTGAGGTGGTGGTGAACAACCTCACCGGACGAAATGATCTCATGCGTTACAACGCTATCCCCGGTGTGGTCTACACCAATCCCGAGGTAGCCGGTGTAGGTGAAACGGAAGAGTCGGCCAAAGCAAAGCATATAGCGTACAAGGTCTCCAGGCTGCCGATGGCTTTTGCGGGACGTTTCGTTGCCGAGAATGAGGGCGGCAGCGGCATGTGTAAAGTGCTTACGGGCGAGAAGCATGGTGAGATCATCGGTGTGCACTTGCTGGGTAATCCGTCCAGCGAAATTATCTACGGTGCCTGTATGGCCATTGAACAGGAGCTGACACTCAAGGAGCTGCAGGAGGTCGTGTTCCCGCATCCCACCGTAAGTGAGATCTTCAAAGAAGTTGTTTTTAGTTTTTAGCGGTCAGCTTTCAGTTTTTTTGGGAATAAACTTTGCTCATCCAGCGGAATGGAAGTTAGTAATCTAACAAACAATCAATAAATCTAACAATCAAACAATCAATATCAAATGCCAAAAGTACAAATCATAGACCCGTCAGAAGTCCGTAAGGCAGGATTCGTCGAGTTTCAGCCTGTTCCTGTCAATCAGTATCAAAAGAGCGTCACAGAAGAAAAGGAGAATTTCACCAACGAAGAGTTCAAAGCCATCTACCACGATATGGTATTGATCCGTGAGTTCGAAACGATGTTGAACCTGATTAAAAATAAAGGTGAATACAACGGTACATCCTATAACCATCCCGGTCCGGCGCACCTCTCCATCGGTCAGGAGTCGGCTGCAGTGGGTATGGCCTGGACACTGACGGTGGATGATTTTATATTCGGAAGCCATCGTTCACACGGGGAGATCCTTGCAAAGGGGATGTCTGCGATTCACAAGCTGGATGACGATCAGCTTACCACGATCATGAAAACCTTTTTCAACGGAACGGTCTATGAGATCGTGAAGAAAGATTTTAACGGCCCGGTAAAAGAGCTGGCAAAAAGATTTTTGGTATACGGCACATTGGCGGAAATCTTTGCCCGTAAGACCGGCTTCAACAGAGGCCTGGGCGGCTCCATGCATGCCTTTTTCACCCCCTTCGGGGTCTATCCCAACAATGCCATCGTGGGTGGTTCGGGCGATATTGCCGTGGGTGCGGCATTGTACAAAAAAGTGAACCGCAAGCCGGGGCTGGTGGTGGCCAATATTGGCGATGCCTCCATGGCCTGCGGCCCGGTATGGGAAGGGATCTCCTTCGCCGCCATGGATCAGTTCCGCGAACTCTGGGAAGGAGAGATGCAGGGCGGTCTTCCGGTAATCATCAACATCATGAACAACCAGTACGGCATGGGCGGGCAGACAGCCGGTGAGACCATGGGCTACGGTATTGCAGCGCGTATCGGCGCCGGCGTGAATGCCGACCAGATGCATGCCGAGCGGGTCGATGGTTACAATCCTCTGGCCGTGATCGATGCCTACAAACGAAAGAGAAAGGTGATAGAGGAGAAAAGGGGACCGGTGCTGCTCGACGTGCTTACCTATCGATACAGCGGACACTCACCCTCCGATGCGTCCTCTTACCGCACCAAGGAAGAGGTGGAGGCCTGGGAAGCACAGGACTGCATCCGCAGCTACGGGGCGCAGCTGCTGGAAGCAGGAGTGTCCACCCAGGCAGAGATGGATGCTATATCGGATGATATCCGGAAGCTGGTCAACGACATGTTCCTCAAGGCCATCGATGATAAGATCTCTCCGCGCATGGACCATGCCGACATCATCGGTGAGATGATGTTCTCCAACGGGTCGATGGACTCTTTTTCCGATGCACAGCCGGATGTGCTGATGCCGATGGAAGAAAATCCCCGCGTGAAGAAGATCGCCAACAAGGAGCGTTTCGCCTTTGATGCGGAAGGGAAACCTTTCAGCAAGATGAAGCAATATCAGTTGCGTGACGGCATCTTCGAGGCGATCATCGATCGGTTTTATAAGGATGCATCACTGATTGCCTATGGTGAAGAGAACCGCGACTGGGGTGGGGCTTTTGCCGTTTACGGCGGATTGACGGAGGCGTTGCCTTATCACCGTCTGTTCAACTCACCCATCTCGGAGGCCTCCATCGTGGGTACTGCCATCGGCTATGCCATGTGCGGGGGTCGGGTGATTCCCGAGATCATGTATTGCGACTTTATCGGAAGGGCGGGTGATGAAATCTTCAACCAGTTGCCCAAGTGGCAGGCCATGAGCGGCAACGTACTCAAAATGCCGGTGGTGGTACGGGTATCGGTAGGATCGAAATATGGGGCGCAGCACTCGCAGGACTGGACTTCTCTGGTGGCACATATCCCCGGTATCAAGGTTTGCTTCCCGGTGACGCCTTATGACGCCAAGGGGTTGATGAACGCCGCCCTGCAGGGTACCGATCCGGTGATCTTTTTCGAGAGTCAGCGTATCTACGATATAGGGGAGCAATTCCATCAAGGAGGCGTACCTGAAAGATATTATGAAATTCCGCTGGGTGATCCCGATGTGAAGAAGGAAGGGAAAGATATCACGTTCCTGACCATCGGACACACCCTCTATCCCGCACTGAAGGCGGCACAAGAACTGGAAGAGCGTTTCGGTATGAGTGCCGAAGTAATCGATGCCCGTTCACTGGTGCCCTTCAACTACGAGAAGGTGATTGCATCGGTGAAAAAGACAGGGAAGATCATTGTGGCCGGTGACGCTACCACCCGTGGTTCCTTCCTGAATGATCTGGCTGCCAGCATTGGCCAGCTGGCATTCGACTATCTCGATGCCCCCGTGTGTGTGCTGGGTTCCCGCAACTGGATCACACCGGCACACGAACTGGAAGAGTTTTTCTTCCCGCAGCCCGGCTGGTTCCTCGATATGATCCATGAACGGATTCAGCCGCTCAGGGATTATATTCCCGGACAAAACTTCACCGACGGGGAGATAGTGAAGCGCGCAAAAAAAGGGATTTGAACAAATGATTTGGTGATGTGATGATTCATCAACTCATCAACTCATCAACTCATCAACTAATCTGCTAATCAACCAATCAATTTATGATATTGAATGTAAATGCCCATCTGCATACGCCCTATTCCTTCAGTGCTTTCCGGAATATCAATGATGCATTGGACAGGGCAATTGCTGAAGGTGTGAAGGTGTTGGGAATCAATGATTTCTATACAGCGGAAGGGTATATGGAATGGGCAGAGGGATGTAAAAATAGAGGTCTCTTTCCCCTTTTTGGGATTGAATTTATCAGCCTGAACGAAGCGGACCAGCAAGCCGGTTTGCGGGTGAATGATCCTGCCAATCCGGGAAGGACCTATCTGAGCGGAAAGGGATTGTCATATCCTTTCCAGCTGGATGAGCCATACGCTTCCCTGTTGGCATCCGTCCGTCATGAATCAAACAGCCAGGTAGAAGCGATGTGCGGGAAGCTAAACGCACTGCTACAAAAGGAAAACGCCGGATTTGAACTCGATGTGGATTGGATCAAAAAGGAGCTGACCCGGGGTTCACTCCGGGAAAGGCATCTGGCAAGAGCACTCAGGATGAAGCTTGATACGTTTTTCGAAAAGGATGAGTCCGGAATAAAACCGGTGCTGGAGAGACTTTTCGGCGGGAAAGCCATGAATGCCCCTTTGAACGATATGGCAGGCGTGGAGAACGAGATACGTTCCCATCTGCTGAAGGCGGGCGGTGCGGCTTTTGTACCGGAAGATCCCAGGGCGTTTCTTCCGGTGCAAACCGTGTGTGAGATCATCCTGGCCGCCGGTGGCATCCCTACCTATCCTTTTCTGGGAGACGATGTGAAAGGGACTTACACCGACTTTGAGCATGATCTGGAACGGGTAGCGGAACAACTGACACAACGTGGTTTCCACTCCGTGGAGTTTATCACCACACGAAATGATGTGCATCTGCTGGAGAAATATGCAGGCTATCTGCATGACCGGGGTTTCGTAGTCACCTTTGGATCAGAGCACAACTCGCCGGTGATGGAACCCGTTGAACTTTTTGCACGCCATCACACTCCTTTGACCGACAGATTAAAACAAATCAATGAGGAAGGTGCCTGTGTGATCGCTGCGCATCAGCATCTGGTGAGACAGGGACTGGAGGGTTACGTAGATAAGAATGGATATGCCGATCGTTCAAAAAGAGACGATTTTGTGCAGCTGGGTAGGCAATTAATCACACAGGACGTTTTTTATAGATAACCCTGAAGGTCGGCTGCTGCAAGGCAGAACACATTTTTGGGAGGTTGGGAGAGCGATCAGGACGGTTTGATATGAACTAATCAATAATGAAAGAATGAATTCGATAGAAGAGTTAATTTCCATCTCACAGTTTTACGGAGCAGATAATCGCTTTGTCATTGCCGGCGGTGGAAACACTTCCTATAAAAACAGTGAAAAAATATGGGTGAAAGCCAGCGGTTCATCACTGGCCACCATCACGGAAGAGGGTTTTGCCGTGCTGGACCGGTCCAAACTGAACCGAATGTCAGCGAAGGTCTACAGCAGCAACGCCGCAGAGCGGGAAGAGCAGGTGAAAAATGACCTGGCTGAGGCTACGCTCACCAAGGATAAGCGTCCCTCTGTGGAGACATCGATGCACAATGTGATTGAATATGCTTTTGTGGTACACCTCCATCCTACCATCGTGAACGGGCTGATGTGTGCCTGCGACGCAGCATCGGAATTGAAGAGGCTCTTCGGTGAGCAGATGTTGTATGTGGAATATACCGACCCCGGATATGTACTTTTTAAGAAGGTGCATGATCAGATCAAAGCGTACCGGAAAAAATATAACCAGGAGCCGCAGGTGATCTGGCTGCAGAATCACGGTATCTTTGTGGCTGCAGACACCACAGGGGAGATCAGGTCGATCTACTCGGATATACTGACCAGGCTTGAGAGTGCCATTACTCAACCATTACCTGCCGGGGAGAGAGAGACCTGTCGCTGTACGGAAGAGATCCTTCCAGCCCTGAGGATGATGCTGTCAGACAGCGGATTGAAGACATTGAGAGTGCGGAAAAACGAGTTGATCAAGTATTATTACGACAGCGAGAAGCATCAACAATCAATAGCCAGGCCCTTTACGCCCGATGCCATCGTCTATTGCAAATCAAACTATATTTTCCTGCATGAAGAGACACCGGAAAAGGTGCTGAATGAAGCGGAAAAAGAGATTCCTTCTTTTACCCAAAAGCATGGATATCTGCCTAAAGTGATGTTGATAAAAGGGATCGGTCTGGTTGCCGTGGGCGATAATGCCGGACAGTGCAACACCATCCTCGATGTCTTTGAGGATGCGATGAAGATAGCCTGTCTGGCTCAGTCGTTCGGTGGTGAGCACCCGATGACCGGGACGCAGATTGATTTTATTGATCATTGGGAAGTGGAGAACTACCGGCGTAGTGTGGCTGCCGGTGTTACCAGGGGTCGCGCAGAGAATAAAACCATTGTGATTACCGGTGCTGCCCAGGGATTTGGTGAGGGTATCGGCCGCTGTCTCTTGCAGGAGGGAGCGAATATTGTCATTGCCGACCTGAATGAACAGGCGGGCAGGGCGACAGCAGACCTTTTCAACACGATGGCGAAAAGCAACCGGGCTGTTTTTATCAAGACGAATGTGGCTGATATGACGAGCCTGGAGCATCTGATGCACGAAACCGTTTGTCAGTTCGGGGCTATTGACTGTTTTATCAGCAATGCCGGCGTACTGCGTGCCGGTGGACTGGAGGATATGACACCCGCCAATTTCGACTTTGTCACTCAAATCAATTATAGTGCCTATTTCTATTGCACGAAGGCGGTCAGCAGCATCATGAAATTGCAAACAAAATATGCAAAGGATGACTATTATGCCGATATCATCCAAATCAATTCCAAATCAGGGCTGGAAGGGAGCAAAGCTAACTTTGCCTATGCGGGAGGTAAGTTCGGGGGTATCGGGCTGACGCAGTCGTTCGCTCTGGAACTGGCCCCATACCGTATCAAGGTGAATGCCGTATGTCCGGGTAACTATTACGAAGGTCCTCTCTGGAGCGATCCGGAGAACGGTCTTTTTGTACAGTATCTGAAAGCAGGGAAAGTCCCCGGTGCGAAAACCATCGCAGAGGTGAAAGAATTCTATCTCTCAAAAGTGCCTATGCGAAAAGGATGTACACCTGATGATGTGACCAGGGGAGTGCTCTATCTGATGGAACAGTGCGGCGAGACGGGACAGGCGCTACCCATCACCGGCGGACAGGTGATGTTGAATTAATTAATCACAGCAAATATGAAAACAAAAGCAGTTCGACTTTACGGCAAAAAAGACCTTCGCATGGAGGAGTTTGATTTACCCCCCATCCGGGAGAATGAGATCCTGGCCAAAGTGGTCTCCGACTCATTGTGTATGTCGTCTTACAAGGCATCCACGCAGGGAACCGATCATAAGCGTATCCCCGATGACGTGGCAGATAACCCCATCATCATCGGACATGAATTTGCCGGTGAGCTGCTGGAAGTAGGGGCTAAATGGGCAGACACGTTCAAACCCGGCGATAAATTCTCCATCCAGCCGGCGCTTTATTACGAAGACGGACCGGTTGGCATACTGAGTGCACCGGGCTACAGCTACAAATACATCGGGGGTGATGCCACCTACGTGGTCATACCCAACGAGGTGATGGAACAAAACTGCCTGCTGCCCTATCATGGAGAGGGTTATTATCCGGCTTCGCTCGCAGAGCCGCTCTCCTGCGTGATTGGTGCCATGCATGCCAACTACCACACCACTCCCGGAAGCTATGCACACAGGATGGAGATCGTGGACGGTGGGAAAATGGCCATACTGGCGGGAGTGGGCCCCATGGGTCTTGCCGCTGTCAACTATGTACTACGCTGTGAGGATCGCAGACCTTCCCTGTTGGTGGTGACCGATGTGGACCAGACACGTCTGGATCGCGCAGCGACGATCTATACCGTTGAATTCGCTGCTTCGCGGGGCATTGACCTGCGCTATATCAATACAGGAAAAATGGATAATCCGGTGAAAGAACTGAAGAGCATCAGCGGTGATACAGGCTTTGACGATGTCTTCGTGTTCGCCCCCGTGAGACCGGTAGTAGAGCAGGGGGATGCCATCCTTGCCTTTGACGGCTGCCTCAACTTCTTTGCCGGTCCGGGTGACCCTAGCTTCAGTGCGATGTTTAATTTTTATAACGTCCATTATGCCTATACCCATATTGTCGGTACCAGCGGGGGAAACAACGACGATATGGTGGAGGCGCTTGATATCATGAGCCAGGGACTTGATCCTGCCGGTCTGGTGACTCATATCGGAGGGCTGGATGCAGTGGCGGAGGCCACCAATCATCTGCCCGAAATACCGGGAGGGAAAAAATTGATCTACACCCATCTGTCGATGCCGCTAACCCCCATTGCCGACTTTGAAAAACTGGGTGAGTCCAGCGAACTGTTCCGTGAGCTGGCGATGATCTGCCATAAACACAATGGATTATGGAGCGTGGAGGCAGAATCATACCTGCTCAATCATTACGAAAGTTAAAAAGTTAAAAGATTAAAAGGTTGAAAGTTATAAAGTTAGAGAGTTTAACGTTGAAACTTAAAAGTTAAAAGTGATCGATAAACCCAAAACGCTGACAGCTGAACGCTAAAAAAATATGAAACAATTAGATGTGAATTTAATGCATCCGGTGGAACAGATCAACGTGATCATCGGCAGAATATACAAGAGTGGAATGACAACCACCTCGGGAGGTAACATCTCTGTCAGGGATAAGAACGGTGATATCTGGATTACTCCTTCGGGAGTTGACAAAGGCTCTCTCACCGTGAAAGATATCATGCAGGTGAAAAGAGACGGTACCCTCATCGGTCCGCACAAACCCTCATCGGAATTACCCTTTCATAAAGCTATTTATGAGGCCCGTCCCGAATTAACGGCGATTATTCACGCACATCCTCCCGCTTTGGTCGCTTTCAGCATCGCCGGCATTGTTCCCGACACGAAGATCGTTCCGCAGGCACATGACATCTGCGGCGATATCGGTTTTGCCCCCTACGGAACCCCCGGTAGTGAGGACCTGGGAGAGAAAATTGCCTTTGAGTTCAAAGACAAACGGTTCAAGGCGGTCATCATGGAAAACCATGGTGTGGTGTTGGGCGGAACAGATCTGATGGATGCCTATCAGCGGTTCGAGACCCTTGAGTTCTGCTGCCGCACGATAGTGAATGCCAAAAAGCTGGGGCATGTCAATTATCTGACCGATAAACAGGTATCGCAATATGTGCATCACCTGCCGACTAACGTACCTCATTTTATGGATATCGATCATCCCTCTGAAGAGCGTTCCATCCGTAGTGAAATGGTGAACATTATCCGGAGAGCCTGTAACCAGGGATTGATGATCTCCACCTATGGTACTGTTTCTGTACGATGGAAAGAGAATGACTTCCTGATTACTCCCCGTAACGTGGCCCGTTGGGACATTGTGCCGAGTGATCTGGTACAGATAAAAAATGGCATGGCCGAAGCGGGTAAGACACCCAGCCGATCAGTTGCACTGCATCAGCGTATCTATCAGTTGAATCCGCAAATCAACTCTATCATCTGTACCCAACCCGTCAATCTGATGGCCCATGCCGTGAGCGGTTCAAAATTTGATGTGCGCACGATACCGGAGAGCTGGATCTTCCTGCAGGATGTGCCTTCCATACCTTTTGGATTGATATACAATGATGTGGATAGTGTGGCGAAGATGTTCAACAAGAATCGGGTCATCATGGTCGAGAATGACAGTGTTTTCATCACCGGTGATAAACTGCTGAACACGTTTGATTATCTGGAGGTTGCTGAGTTTTCCGCCAACTCGCTGGTGATGGCCGCTTCTATCGGCCCGCTGCAACCTATCGGGGATGAGGAAATCGAAGATCTGCGGGTGGCATTTAATGTGAAGTGAAAAAGGAGCCTGAATAAGGAAAGAGGGTGAAATCAAAACTTGATTCACCCTCTTTCTCCAAGAATACCTGATAATACCATTTATAGATACATATTGACTATTGCTTCATAGAGCTCCTGCTTGCCACTGATCTGTGCAGGCTCCATGCCCATCGCAAGGGCATAGGCACGCAGATCTTCCAGCGTCAGTTTGCCCTCTTCGAACTCTTTCCCCTTGCCGGCATCGAAAGAGGCATACCGCTCTTCGCGCATCGACAGGTAGGGCGATTCTTCCAGTAAGGCTGCCGCTGCTTCCAGCGCACGGGCAAAAGCGTCCATGCCGGCAATGTGAGCGATGAAGATATCTTCCAGATCGGTCGAGTTCCTGCGTGTTTTTGCATCGAAGTTGGTGCCGCCGCCCTGCAGTCCACCGCCCTGCAGTATTACCAGCATGGCCTGGGTAAGTTCATACAGATCGATAGGGAACTGATCGGTATCCCATCCGTTCTGATAATCCCCCCTGTTGGCATCTATGGAGCCCAGCATACCGGCATCCACGGCACATTGCAGGTCATGCTCGAAAGTATGGCCAGCCAGAGTGGCATGGTTCACCTCCACGTTCAGTTTGAAATCCTTATCGAGGTTATGGGCACGGAGAAAGCCAATCACTGTTTCAGCATCCACATCGTACTGATGTTTGGTAGGTTCCATCGGTTTGGGTTCAATAAAGAAAGTACCCTTGAACCCTTTTGACCTGGCATAATCACGTGCTTTGGTCAGCATCATGGCCAGATGCTCTTTCTCACGCTTCATATCTGTATTCAGCAGGCTCATGTACCCTTCACGACCTCCCCAGAACACATAGTTCTCACCACCCAGCTCAATGGTCGCATCGAGTGCATTCTTGATCTGTGTGGCGGCATAGGCTACACTGTCGAAATTGGGATTGGTGGCGGCACCGTTCATATAACGCTTGTTGCTGAACACATTGGCGGTGCCCCAGAGCAGTTTGATACCCGTGGCGGCCATTTTCTCCTTGACGTAGGCGACGATGGCTTTCAGGTTTGCTTCGTACTCTTCCAGCGAGTTCCCTTCTTCGATCAGGTCCACATCATGAAAACAGAAATAATCGATTCCTATTTTCTGCATGAATTCGAAACCTGCATCTACCTTTTTCCTGGCCTTCTCAATCGCCGTGTTGCCATTATTCCAATCAAAGTCCTTGGTTTCTTCTCCAAAGGGATCGCTCGACTCTGCACAAAGCGTGTGCCAGTAAGCCATAGAGAATTTAAACCAATCCTTCATCTTGCGTCCGTAAACCACTTTGTCCGGGTTGTAATACCTGAATGCCAGTGGATTACGACTCTCTTTGCCCTCGAATTTGATCTTCCCGATTTCCGGAAAATACTCCGTTCTTTTGTTTGCTGATTCCATAATTTGATTTGCTTAAATAGTGTACTATATATGATTAATTAAATAAGTGATTTCCAACGTTGATAAGCCTCCTGATACGTGCTGCTACGGCTGTTGTCCGGATACACGGTTGTAATCTTTTTTAATGAGGAGAATGCTTCTTCGTTTGACGCGTAGATCCCGGCACCCATCCCTGCTGCCTTGGCAGCACCGGCAGCTCCGTCGGTATCGAACAGCTCTATCTGCGCCCCACTGATGGAGGCCAGCGTTTCACGGAAGAGGGGACTGAGGAACATGTTGGCGTTACCGGCCCGAATCACCCTGATATCCATGCCGATCTCCTTCATCACCTCCATGCCGTACTGGAAAGAGAATACGATTCCCTCCTGCGCCGCACGAAGGATATCGGACAGGGAATGCATATTGAAGTTGATTCCATGAAAGGAGCACTCCACATTCCGGTTTTCCAGTACACGTTCCGCACCGTTGCCAAAAGGGATGACCGAGATACCCCTGGCTCCTATGGGTGAAGCAGCGGCCAGCTGATTCATATCGTTATAACTCAACTTTTCCGAGACCATGTTTTTCCGGATCCACGAGTTCAGGATACCTGTCCCGTTGATACACAGGAGTACCCCGAGACGAGTCTGTTCCTGCCTGTGATTCACATGGGCGAAGATGTTAACTCTCGACAAGGGATCATACTTCACTTCATCCAACACACCGTAGACCACCCCCGATGTGCCGGCCGTAGAGGCAATCTCTCCGGGATTGAACACATTGAGGGATACGGCATTATTGGGTTGGTCTCCTGCACGGTAACATAGCGGTGTGCCGGGATGCAGTCCCAGCTCCTCCGCTGCTGTAGCGGTGACCCTTCCCTGTAGCCCGAAGATGGGTGCTACTTCAGGGATCATTGCCTCATCAAATCCGAAATGATGAAGGATGTCCTGTGAAAGCTTGTTCTCCTTGAAATCCCAGAAAATCCCTTCCGACAATCCTTCCACCGTGACAGAGACCTCACCGGTAAGTTTCATGGCGATATAATCGCCGGGTAGCATCACCTTGTCGATGCGGGCGTATAATTCCGGTTCATTTTCTTTCACCCATGCCAGTTTGGAGGCGGTGAAGTTGCCGGGTGAGTTGAGTAAATGCGATAAGACCTTCTTTTCACCTATCGCCTCAAACGCTTTCTCCCCGTAGGGGACCGCACGACTGTCGCACCATATGATAGAGGGGCGGAGCAGCTGCCGGTTTTTGTCGATCATCACCAGGCCGTGCATCTGCCATGAGATACCAATGGCTTTGATATCCTGAGGTTGTATGCCGGATTGTTCCAGCACCGACGCACTGGCCAGTTTCAGGTTGGTCCACCACATCTCCGGATCTTGTTCTGCCCATCCCGCGCGTTGGGCATACATGGGCATTTCTACTTTTGGAAAGAAGTCCGAAGCGACCGTTTTTCCTGTTTCTGCATCAACGATGGAAGCTTTCACTGAAGAGCTTCCCACATCATATCCGAGTAAATACATCTTTTATTTTTTATAGTTAGTTATTCAGCATCTATCTCATTCCGCACCACGGCCATCATCCCTTCTACCTGTGCCAGGGCAAACATTCTTCCGTAAAAGGAATAACCCGGATTGTGATTGTTGCGGGCATCATCCAGCATCACCCTGCCGTGATCGACCCGCATGGGGATCTCCGGTTTCTCTCTTTCCAGTATGCGGATGACCTCTATCAGCTTCCCGTTACCCCCGAGATGGGATGCTTCGATAAAATCACCGTCGGGCAGTAACTCAGTGCTCCTCAGATGGGCAAAGCCAATCCTCTCTGCAAATCTACGGGCCAGCAGGGGTGTGTCATTGTGTGCACCGGCACTCAATGAGCCGACACAAAAGGCAAGGCCATTACGTTTGCTATCGTGCAGATTCATGATCCATGCCATATCTGCCTCTCCGGTAACGATACGGGGTAATCCGAACACCGGAAAGGGAGGATCATCGGGGTGGATGCAGAGGGTAACCCCTTTTGCTTCTGCGACTGGAATCACCTGCTCCAAAAAATATTTCAGGTTCTCCCGCAACTGGTCTTTGTCTATTCCCTGATATTGCTGCAGTAGCTTCCTGAACTCCTCCACCGGGTCAGCTCCTTCCGATAATTTACGATGGATAAATCCCTGCGTCTTCACGATGATCGTATCAATCAACGCTGCTTTCTCCTCCGCTGTTATTGCCTGCCCGAGCGTGGCTATCTTCTCCAGCTCCTCCGGGGTGTAATCTCCTTCAGCTCCCTCTCGTTGCAGGATCCTGCAGTCGAAATAGGCAAAGCGGATCTTGTCGAAGTAGAGCGTGGAGGTGCCGTCCGGTAATATCCTGTTCAAATCGGTACGCACCCAATCGATGGCCGGCATGAAATTATAGCATACTGTCTTCACCCCTGCTTTGGACAGATTGATCAAACTTGTTTTGTAGTTTTCAATCAGCTGATCGCGGCCTGCACCGGCGTACTTGATCTCCTCCGCCACGGGAAGGCTTTCCGCCACAGACCAGTGCAGACCCGCATCTCCTATAAAGCGGCTCAGGTCATTGATGGCATCCTCCGTCCACACCTCGCCGGGTGCCAGATCGTAGAGTGCCGTGACGATGCCTTCCACGCCGATCTGACGCAACATATCGAGCGTAATGCTATCTTTTTTCCCAAACCAGCGCCATGTTTTTTCCATTTGATTATCCTATTAATTGATTGACCGATTTATTGATTTGTGATCATCGAATCATCTCATCATCTCATTCCCGCATCAATTATGATGTTTGAGATCCAGTTTTATCTGTTGCAACTCTTCCAGCTCATGTACCGGTCGTTCAATATCATAAGGAATGGGTTTGCCGGAGTGAGTCTGGAAATAGAGCAGACAGGCATCCTTCCACCAGACGGCGTCACGCGACTGTATCCTGAGCCGTGACTGCACATGCAGGAAGCGCTCATTGTCGACATGGGATTCCATCTGATCCCAAACTTTCTGAAACGTCCGTACCTGCTGTACGCCGCAGTCGTAGCGGTAACAAAGTTCATCCCATAAGGTCCGGCCGTTCTGCATCGTGTGATCCCAGGGGACATGATGGAACCAGAGCAGCAGTTCTTCGGGACATGTTTCAATATGGTTGTATTTCTCCTTTACCGGAGAGCAATATTGCGAGACAGCATCACTTCCGTTTACTGTACGGTCGAAGCCGATACCCACTTCATTGGCGTTGTGGTAGTAGGGTGGAAGCCAGTCGGCGCGGGCTCCCGGGATATTACACCATGGTTCCGGACCATAGTGGTGATCCCAGGCAAAGATATGGTGCAACCCCAGTGGCATCATATAATCCACAGCCGTCTCCCATGAGCCGAGCATCAGCTGCTTCACAGGTTCCACGAACCTGTCGTCATGTGTAAAAGTCGAGCGGATCCATTCGTCGGCGATCTCCTCTGCTGTAAGGGTATGATCCCATGCCAGCCGGCCGAAGGCGTACCAGTTGGCCTGTGCGAAATGGTGACCGCACCAGTTGGTATCCTCACCTATATTGGCCACGCCGGCAATGGCGCTGACCGGATGCGGGTAGATGCTTCCGTCGGTTGTTCCGGCCACGGTAGCGTTGTCTCCGCTACAGTGGGTGTTGCTTCCCAGAAATTCCTTCCATTGTGTGCCGAGATAGACCAGATGGTTGGAGAACCCGAGGTACTCCTGCGTGATCTGCAGCTCGGGCATCACCGCGGTTTTCTTCACAGCCCCGAAAAGGGGACTGAACGGCTCACGCGGCTGGAAATCGACCGGACCGTTCTTCACCTGGATGATCACATTGTCGCGAAACTGTCCGTCCAGCGGCACAAATTCACTGTAGGCCTGTTTGGCACGATCTTCTTCAGTAGGATTATAGACAAAAGCACGCCACATCACGATACCGCCATGCGGCTGCAATGCATCGGCCAGCATATTGGCGCCTTCGGCATGGGTACGGCCATAGTCCTGTGGCTCGGGCAGCCCTTCTGAATTGGCTTTTACCAGGAACCCACCGAAATCGGGTATCAACCGGTATATCTCATTCACCTTGGTGCGCCACCATTGCTGTACCGCTGTGTTGAGCGGATCGGAGGTCTCCAGTCGTCCCAGCTCGGCAGGGGAGGAGAAGTTGATGGACAGATAGACCTTGATGTGATAAGGCCGCAGCTGATCAGCGATCACCCTCACCTTTTCCAGGTATTCCCTGGTAAGTATGTCGGGTGTGGCATTCACATTGTTGAGTACCGTCGCATTAATCCCTATGGAAGCGTTTGCCCGTGCATATTCCCTGTAGCGGGGCGAGATTGTTCCGGGTAGTTCGTCCCATCGCCAGATGGATCGACCGGCATAGCCTCGCTCCACGGTACCGTTGAGATTATCCCAGTGGTTCAGGATACGGATATCAAAGCGTGGCTTCTCCGTCATATCGAGGTTCCCGGTGAGCTGCCCTGTCTGAATCAACCGCAGCAGATGAAACACACCATAGAGCAGTCCCCGCTCATCAGCAGAGACCACCACCGTCATGTTATTCTTTCCCTGCCGGACAGACCGGATGATATATCCTTCAGGGCCTGCCTCCAGCATTTCCCTGTCGAGACGGAGTCCGCGGATGGTACGATCACGGATCGTCCCTATCATCAATGTGTTGTTTTTGAGCTTGTTGGTTCCATGGAGAAAACTGCCGGTCATCTCATGCCATGCCCGCTGAAATTCCATCACAGCCATAGACGTCTCTGAACCTTTCAAGCTGCTGAAGGAGGGTATTTCACTCACTTCCTGTGGCCGGAAACGGAGCCAGAGACGGCTCCCGTCATCCGCTTTCAGCTGAAGCACTGAAAGGAGACAATAAAGAAGTATGGATACTTTTATCTTCATTCCTGTGACAATGATCCTTTCATGGTTTGTATGGTTCCATCGGCATTGTACCGTAGTTCAGCCACCTTCAGGCTCCTCAGCCAGGTTCTGCCTCCTGAGGGCACACTGTCGTGGTGGAACAGGTACCATTTCCCCCTGAACTCCACGATGGAGTGATGGGTGGTCCACCCTACCACGGGGGTAAGGATGACCCCCTGATAGGTAAAGGGTCCCAGGGGATTGTCGCCGGTGGCGTAGCAAATGCGGTGCGTGTCGCCGGTGGAGTAGGAGAAGTAATATTTCCCGTTGTAGCGGTGCATCCAGGATGCCTCAAAGAAACGACGATCCGTATCACCGGCGGTAAGCGGTTTCCCGTTCTCATCCAGGATAACGAGGTCGCGTGGTTCTTCCGCAAATTCCAGCATATCTTCCCTCAGTCTCACCACCCTGGGACATAGTGCCGGCTCTTCTCCTTCAGGCAGCTGGGCGCACTCCAGCGCCTTATTGTCGCGGTAGCGCTGCAGCTGGCCACCCCACAGTCCGCCGAAGTACAGATAGTATTCACCATCTATATCTTTCCAGACACAGGGGTCGATGCTGTAACTCCCCTTCATCGGGTTCTCCTGCGGGATAAAGGGCCCTTCCGGATTGTCGCTGACGGCTACGCCGAGGCGAAAGATGTCGTTACGGTCCTTCAGCGGAAAGTACATATAATATTTTCCGTTTCTGCAGGCTACATCGCTATCCCACAGCTGGCGGCCTGCCCAGGGGATATCATCCGTACGCAACACCACGCCGTGATCGGTTACTTCACCGTTCCATACATCATCCATCGAGAAGACATGGTAATCCTTCATATCGAAATGATCCCCGTTGTCGTTTTCCGGTATGCCGCTCTCCCTATCGTGAGAGGGATAAATATAGAGTTTGCCGTTAAAAACGTGTACTGCCGGATCGGCCATATAATCGCCGGGCACCAGGTATTTTGTTGGTTGTTTCATATCTCTTTGTCTTTTAATTCAGGGAGGTACAGGCAATCATCGGGTGACCGTTCATCCAGCCGGAAAAGCCTGTCGCCAATAATCATTTATTCCTTGTTCTCCGTAAGTTCAATCAGCTTTTGTACCACCTGTTTCGGCTGATATTGTCGGTCAAATAGCAGCGGGTAATCTGTCCTGCCTTTCATGGGCCAGTCGTTTCTCCATGTATCTGCATCGGTCAGACCCCAGAGTGTCACACGGCTGATCTGATCGCTGTATTTCAGGAACAGCTGAAAATAGTCGGTATATCTCTGTTCCCACGCCGCAGCGATATCGTCGGGAAGGCCTGCAGCATACGGGTTCATCTTCTCCTGGTAGGCGGCGCTCAGCGAAACCTCCGCTGTCTCTTCGCCGGGAAAGGGAAGCAGGGTGATATCCATCTCTGTGATCATCACATTGACTCCCAGCGCTGCGTAAGCCTGGATACTCTTCTCAAACTCACCGATATCGGGGTGATCCATCCCCATATGTCCCTGCATGCCGATACCGTCTATCCTGATCCCCTCTGCCTGCAGCTGCTTCACCAGCTCCACCACACCCTTTCTTTTGCCTTCCATCGACATGGCATAGTCGTTGTAGTAAAGCTCCGCATCGGGATCAGCCTCATGGGCGAACTGAAACGCCAGTTTGATATAGTCGTCGCCAATAATTTCAAAAAACTTCGTGTTCCTCCATGATCCGTCATCCATAATCGCTTCGTTCACCACATCCCATCCATCCACACGTCCTTTGTAGCGACCTACCACGGTATGGATATGGTTTCTCATCCTTTCGATCATCACCTCCCGTGAAACATCTGCTCCGTTTTCATCCACGAAAAGCCAGGCAGGTGCCTGCGAATGCCAGACCAGTGTATGTCCGACGATGAACATGCCGTTTGCCTCCCCGAATTCAACGAACTTGTCGGCTTCATCAAAGAAGAATACCCCTTCGGTGGGTTGGATATGCATGCTTTTCATACAGTTCTCCGCCACGATGGAATTGAAATGCTGTTTGATCAGATTGATTCCCAGGGTGTCATTGCCATAATTGTGGCTCTTGTTCAAGGCAGTTCCTACCAGGAACCTGCCCTGGTAGGCATCTTTCAAAGAGGATGTCGGTTCAGTTACCGTGCTGTTGCAGCTCATCAGTGCAACGCTCAACAGCGTTGCGATGAAACCCATTTTGCTCTTCCAACTGTTTGTCTTCATCATAATGGTAATTTATTGAGATAATGATTATTGTCTCGCTTCAATCTCGATATTGATTTTGTCAATCACATCATCTTCCAGTTCATATTTGGAGATGATGAACATCGCCGCGATCAGCAGTATCGCCGGAATCACGGCCACAAGCCACAGTATCCCCTGTTCGGTAAAGGGTGTCTGTGAAACAGCATTTTTCTCGTCGAACCCGACAATGGCCAGCACAAAACCGGGAACAACGCCTCCCAGTGCCATTCCGGCCTTGAAGAAGATGCCCGTCAAGGCATTGACGATCCCCGAGATACGTTTGCCGGTGGTATGTTCACCGTAGGAGATCACCTCCGGCACCAGTGCCCACATATATCCGGTGGCAACGATGACGCCGGTTGATTTGATAAACTGGGCTGTCAGCACCAGCCACACCTGCGTTTTCAAAGCCGGAACCACTGACACCACATATAATATCGCCATCCCGAGAATGGCTATGGAAAGAAAAACATAAAACATCTGTTTCTTACCTATCGCCTTTTTGATAGCAGGAACCATCGGCATAAAGATAAATGCAGGGATGGAACCCAGAGCCATGAAGTAAGGCAACATATCGGGTGCATGCACATTATAGATCATATAATAGGAGCCGGCGGAATTGCCGATAGCCATCATCGCGAAGGCGGTGATAAAGAAGAATGCGAGCACCCGCAGCGGACGGTTGCGTTTGAATTCTGTCCAAAGATCTGACACCTTTACCAAAGCCATGTCTTTCTCATTCATCACCACCCGCTCCTTTGTCTGGGTATAGCAGAAGATCAGCAGTGCCAGTCCTGCCAGTGCATAGATGGTCATGGTGATAAACCAGGCATTGCCGGATTCCGCTGAGTTTATTTTACCGTCAGGAGAGAGTGTTTTTACGATGATGGGTATCCCATAGGCTACGGCCAGACCACCCAGGTTTGCCAGGAACATCCGTGCCGCCGTGAGTTTGGTGATCTCGTCGGTATCGCGGGTAAGAGAAGCATTCAATGCGCCATACGGAACGTTCACCAGGGTATAGAACATCGACATACCCACATAAGTGATATAGGCATAGAGCAATGAACCGGAGAAACCGTTCCAGAAACAGAGGATGGCGAAACCGGTCAGCGGTATCCCTCCCAGGATCAGATAGGAGCGATATTTTCCCAGCTTGGGGTTGTGCTTATCCACAAAGGCTCCCACAATCGGATCCCAGATCACGTCGATCAGACGGACAATAAGAAACATCACCGCTGCCGTCGCTGCAGGTATGCCGAAAACGTTGGTATAGAAGATAAGCAGGTACATCGAGACGGTCTGATAGATCAGGTTCTGAGCCAGATCTCCCGAGCCGAAGCCGATACGCTGCACCATGGAAAGTTTATAAAAACCTTTCGATTCTCCAATAGTTGGTGTCTTTAGTTGCATTTTTTTTGAATTGATTATGTATGGTTCAGTTTACTTTTATCTTCTAGTTGACGTTCTTCCACCGGCAGTGGCATCGTGTGATTCCGTTACGGGGAATGAAGCTTCAAAGGGTGATGCCGGTAAACCTTCCCTGTTTCTCAGGTTAGCTCCCTCGGGATTGTTGCCCCAGGCGTATCTCACCTTAACCGGCGCTGTGATCTGGTCGTTCCATACAATCACACTGTTCCCCTCGATGCGTGCCTCGGCCCATTCGACCCTTCCATCAGCACCCTGCAGCGAGAAGCCTTTCAGCTTATCGACAGGCAGCAGGTTGTCGGTGCCTTCTTTGAAATGGATAATCAGCCTGTTCCCGTCGGCCCTCATGGTGCGGAAGAGAGGACCGTCGCTGATCACCAGCAGATTTCCGTATGCAATCCGCTCAGCCTGCAGAGCAAGTCGTTTTCCCACCTCTTTCTTGTTCAGGGGATGTATATCGTTCCATTCACCTATATCTATCGTCACTGCCAATCCTGTGTGGGGGATCGTTTTTGATAGCTGCAGCTGTATCTCTCTCATCTCAGCCCAGTTGCTTTCGGCAGGGTAGGGCGGGTCCAGCATAAAATTGGGTAGTTGAACCATCAGGAAGGGGAGATCATCTCGTTCCCAGAGAGACCTCCATTCACAGACCAGTGCTGTCATCAGGTCGTAATATTCGTTGTACCTCCCCGTGTTCGATTCACCCTGGTACCAGAGTACCCCTTTCAGGCCCCAGTTCTTCAGGGGATGTATCATCGCATTATACAGCCCCGTCGGTTTGTACTGGAAAAAGGTCTCTCCTGCCAGTGCAGGCATCCTTGTACCCTGTCTATATTTCCATATCCCTTCCAGACTGACCTCCTCTTCTCCTTTGCCGAACACAATCTTGTAGGGCTTGTCCTCCACGAATCCCGGATTGCCGGAGTAACTGATCAGCCTTACGGTAATATTGTTTTCTCCCTTTTTGAGGAGATTGGCCGGTATCGGGTAAATACGCGGTGGATACTGATAAGCGGTTGTTCCAATGAAGACACCGTTGATAAAAACAGAATCGGCATCCACGATACAGCCCATCCTGAGCACGGCGGGTGCTCCCTCCTGTTTCGCCGTCAACGTAAACTCCTTCCGGAACCAATGGGTACCGTTTACCGGATTTAAACCGTCACTTGCCCATTCCTCATCGAAGAGATCCGCCTCTTCCCAGTGAGCATCATTGTAATCCGGCGCAAACCATGGTATGGCCTCGTTCAGACCCCTGTCCTTCCGGAAGAGAACGTTGTTCCACAGGTTCCGTCGTTCACGGTCGAGACGCTGCATGTTCGACACGTGACTGTCGGAACGGTATATATCCCTGTCGTTCAGGTGGGCAGGGAATAGTTTCAGCCCTTCCTCACTGATCCATGCCTCTGCGGGTGAGCCGCCCACACTCGAATTGATCACACCTACCGGCACCTCCGTTCTCTCGTACATCTCCCTGGCGAAAAAGTAAGCCAGTGCCCCGAAGGATGGTACATGCTCCGCTGTCAGCCCCTTCCAGGCAGCCGGTTTGATTTCATCGAGGGGATGATGGACGTTATAGGATAACGGCACCTTCAGATAACGGATCATCGGGTTGGTGTAGCTCTCTGCCTCCTCCCGGTATAAATCTATCACCCTGCTCACCGGCAGCTCCATATTCGACTGACCGGAACCCAGCCATACATCGCCAATCAGGATATTGCTTATTTCCAGCTCGTTGATAGCCATGCGGTAAGGACCCCCTGCTTGCTGGGGTGGAATTACTACCTGCCAGTTTCCACCGGTATCGGCAACAGTCACATATTTGCTGTTCAGAAACAGGATATGGACCTCTTCCCCGGCATCAGCACTGCCCCATATGGTGATATCCTGATCACGCTGGAGCACCATGCCATCAGAGACCAGCACAGGCAGCTTTATTTTCGCTTCACCGGTTTGTGTCAACAAAAAAGCGAAAAGGAAGAATATGAGTTTCAGTGATATCTTGTTCATCTTGTTTCACTTTGGGGAGAATATGTGGACGTACACAGCAAATAGAAGATGACATTCAATAGCCGCTTCATTGGCAGTTGCATTGTTTATTTTCTCGGCACTTCTAATTTTACTCACAACAAATTGCAGCAGTTAAAAAACAATTATCCGACATGGAGGTAAAGCAACCATCCACATCAGTGTACCTGAAAAACTGTTAAATAAATTGATAAGAACGGAAGTTGTGGACGTACACAGCTCACTTTAACAATACATTTTTATCAATTTTAAACGCCTTACTCCACTAAGAAAAATAATCGGTCTGTATCTTTCATACAATGTATCAGCATTTTATCTCAATAGAATCTAAGCTGATGCCATAAATGACAGACAAAGATATGTTATATTGATCCATGTTGATGAAAATTAACGGAAAACTTTCATCGATAATAAATATAACAGATATCAGTTATATTTATAACATTAATCAATTGGGCTACCAGTTTATCCATTTCTGAACATCGGTATCAGTATACGGATGAATCTCCACATTCGTATCTACAGAGGTATCATCCAGCAGGAATTTGTCTATGAATGCTTCCACCTCCGGCCGTTGCCGATCGGGTAGCATGCAGTGACCGTGACCTGCCACGATGGAGAATCCGAACCGGTCTGCGATTCCGAATGTTTCCCATACTTTTTTGGCTGCTCTACAGGATACGTAACCCGATTCATCTGCCAGCCATTCGTAGTCCGGATTTCCCAAACACAAGAGGGCGCGTGGTGCGATCATCGCCATCAGCTCATGGTGGTCGAAGGGGAGCTTGTTCACCGTATCGGAGAACCGGAACAGCTCCTCCATAAACCATACATGACTGGTCCTGCCCAGTGTCTCCACCTCACCCAGTGTCTCCGAAACCCGCCAGGCAGCCGCTCCGCCGCCGCCTGACTCCTGGGCGATGGTCAGGGCGATCCGCTCATCGAATGCCGCGGCGTAGAGCGCCATTTTCCCGGCGAAGGAACAGCCGGTGATGGCGAGGTGGCTTATGTCGACAGGCAATTCATCCCTGACGAGTTCAATACCGTCAATCAGGCGGCTGATGCCCCATGACCAGGCACTGTAAGCACCCATGTGGATCAGTTCGGGGTAGAGCCGGTTGATTGGTTCTTCGCCTCTTTTCTGTTGCCAGGCCATCACCTCCGTGAAGTTGAAGCTGATCTGTGCGATGTCGCGGGAGGTGAAGAGGTCGGGAGGCAGGCTGCCGGAGCCTCTGCCGATACCAATCACGGCGGGAAACGGACCCTCACCTTCGGGCAGGATCACAGGGGAGGTAAGCGTCAGCGTCTCCCCTCTCACCGTGATACGTACTTTCAGTGTATCGTTTCCGTATTCGGCGGTGATGGAATCGGGTTGTCCCGGCTTCCTGCCGATCTCATAGTGTTGTATCTCCGCGCCGATCTCCCTCCGTCTGCGGCCCCAGTCCGCGAACCGGGTGGATCGTCCGCTGCCGTCGGACCAGGCAAAAGGATCGGGCAGTGTTTCAATCACGGGCAGTTCCTCCATGGCGGGCAGAGTGACCTCAAAAGGGGCAACCGAATTTTCGGCATCATAGACCAGGGGGATCTCCTGGGCCGTCATTGTCTTCACATTGAGCCACAAGATCCCTAATAAAACAGCTGCAGAAGAGTAATAATTCGTTTTCATTGGGTTACATTTGATTGGAAAATGATATTGTTGGTTTTCAGGTTGTAGATTCAGTGCCATGTAAGATAGCCACAAGCTTCAACTGAATTATTCTGTCACAACGGTTAATCTACACTCTTTTAATCCCGTAGAGACAGCTCTGATAGTGATTGTTCCCCGATTGCCTGCTTTTCCTTTCACAATGGCCAGGCACTTCCCGCTAAAAGTCTCCCTGGTGGGAGAGGGGAAGGGAGTCATGTCGGCAGCATTGCCGTTGTCGGTGGCCACCATCTCGCCTGCTCCCTCGACAGTGAAATGGATGGGCAGAACCGCATCCGGCACTGGCTGGCCTTTCTGGTCGGTTACCGTGAGGGTGATAAAGGCGAGATCCTTCCCGTCAGCGGCGATCAGGATTCTGTCTGCCTCCAACTGCAAAGAGAAGGGTTCATCAGTAGTTTCGATAGCCGCTTCAGCCCATCTCTCGCCGTTTTTGTAGGCTATCGCTTTCAGTTCACCCGGTTCGTATCGGATCTCGTCCCACCGGAGCCGGTATTCAAATGTCTCCTTCTTCTTTCGTCCCAGCGACTGGCCGTTCAGAAATAGCTCTGCCTCGTCGCCGGTAGTGAAGAGATGGACCGGGGTGATCTCACCCTCCCTGCCGGGCCAGTTCCAATGGGGCAGGATATGCACCATCGGCAG
>Ga0209347_1002266_pt1 | contig 26161 bp, 27 predicted proteins | sample AutmiccommuBRH23_FD_187382 | JGI IMG/M metagenome (GOLD analysis project Ga0209347, IMG submission 187382) | Deep subsurface microbial communities from Mt. Terri, Switzerland - Autotrophic microbial communities BRH/23 (SPAdes) (version 2) | ecosystem: Environmental > Aquatic > Deep subsurface >...
GAGGGCGAGCCGGTCGAGCGGATCGCCGCCGCCCTCGGCTACCGCAGCGCCGCCGCCTTCCGGGCGATGGCACGCCGCGAGCTCCGACCCGGGCAGCCCGGCTAGGCGGCCCGCCGGGCCCTGCGCTCGTCCAGCAGGCGGTCGACCAGGGCGTCGACCGCCGCCTCGGCGGCCGTCAGCGACGCGGCGAGGCGGTCGTCGGCGAACTCGTCATACTCGACCGCGACGCAGCGCAGGTCGGTGATGCCGATATAGCCGAACGCGGTGCCGACCGCCGCCTCGACGTGGTTCATGTGGGCGATCCGGCCGCCGGGGCCGTAGCCGTGGTCGCCGCGCGAGCCGAGCAGCACCAGGGTCTTGCCGGCGTCGGCCAGCAGCGGCCAGTACGGCTCGCCGGACCGGGCGCGATCGAAGCCGAAGGTGCGGCCGACCCGCACGATGTTGTCGATGTAGGCCTTGAACGGCGCCGGGACGCCGAAATTGTACATCGGCACGCCGGCGACGATCAGGTCGGACGCCAGCAGTTCGTCGACCAGCGCGTCGCTCTCGGCAAGGGTTTGCAGCATCCACGGCGCGCGCGCCTCCGGCGGGGTGAAGGCGGCGTGGATCCAGGCGCCGCTGACCGGCCGCGGCGGGACCTGCCCGACGTCGCGGTGCAGCACCGGGTTGGCCGGCCGGACGGCGCGCCAGCGCGCCACGAAGCGGCGGGTGAGGCGGCGGGTGTGGGAGCCGAAGCTGTGGGTGTCGGACGCGCCCGACCGGGCGCTGGCGTCGATCTGCAGGACTGTTGTCACGGGTGTCTCCATGGATGAGGTTGCTGCACTCGTGGCGGTAGTTGCGATCAGCCTCGTTTGGCCACAAATGCGAAGTTCTCGATCGAAAGATGAGCGAGGTTCATCCATATGGCCGGACGGAGGCTGCCGCCGCTGGCATCGCTGCGGGTGTTCGAGGCTGCGGCACGGCACATGAGCTTCAGGCGGGCCGCCGACGAGCTCGGCGTCACGCCGACCGCCGTCAGCCACCAGATCCGCCAGCTCGAGGAGTGGCTCGGCCTCAAGCTGTTCGAGCGGCGGACCCGCCGGGTGGTGGCGACCGCCCCGGCGCTGACGCTGCTGCCGGTGCTGCGCGACGGCCTGGATGCCTTCGAGCGGGCAGTCGAGGCGGTGACGTCGCGGCCGCGGCGCCGCACCGTGACGCTGTCGGCCACCACTGCCTTCACCGCCCGGTGGCTGGTGCCGCGGCTGGGCGCCTTCCGGGCGGCGCATCCGGGGCTCGACCTGCGGTTGCACGCCTGCGACGACCCGGTCGACTTCCGCGCCGAGGGCGTCGACGCGGCAATCCGCTATGGTCGGGGGCCGTATCCCGGCCTGGTCGCCGAGCCGCTGGCGGAGGACCGCTTCGCTCCGGTCTGCAGCCCCCGCCTCGGCGTGTCGGCGCCGGCGGATCTGGAGCGGCATCCGCTCATCCATTTCCGCTGGCGCCACCCAGACCGCGACAGCCCGACCTGGGAGACGTGGTTCCGCGCCGCCGGCCTCCGCCCGGCGGCGGGCGAGGGGATCGACTTCTCCGAGGAGTCGCATGCCATTCTCGCCGCCGTCGCCGGCCATGGCGTGGCCCTGCTGAGCCTGCTGCTGGTCGCCGACGACCTCGCCGCCGGGGCGCTGGTGCAGCCGTTCGGGCCGAGCCTGTCCGGGCGCGGCTATCACCTGGTGCATCCGGCGCCGGCCGACCCGGCGGCCGTTGCGGCACTGCGCGACTGGCTGGCCGCCGGCCTGCATCCGTCGCCGTCGTCGGACAAGCGAACGTGATGTACCCGGATATGCCGCCCGAGGTTGCCGGGCGGCGGTGATTGCCGCACACAATCGGGACGTTCCGAAATCCGACCCCGAGGGCTGGATGAAGCGCTTCAATCGTCTGCTCGCCGCGGCCGCAGCATTTCTGCTGTCGCTGTCCCCGATTGCTGCCCCGGCTGGCGCCGCGCCCGACGCCGGCGACTGGCCGGCGGTGCTGCGCGAGGCGCGTGGCCAGACCGTGTACTGGAACGCCTGGGCCGGCGAGCCGCGGATCAACGACTACATCGCCTGGGCCGGCCGCGAGGCCGAGGCGCGGTTCGGCGTGACGGTGGTGCACGTCAAGCTGTCGGACACCGCCGAGGCGGTGTCGCGGGTGCTCGCCGAGAAGTCGGCGGGGCGCAGCGAGGGCGGCAGCGTCGACCTGGTCTGGATCAACGGCGAGAACTTCGCCTCGATGAAGCGCAACGGCCTGCTGCACGGGCCGTGGGCCGAGGACCTGCCGAATTTCGCGCTGACCGACCCGGCGGCCAATCCGGCGGTGCGCGAGGACTTCACGGTGCCGGTCGAGGGTTACGAGGCGCCCTGGGGCAAGGCGCAGCTGGTGCTGTTCCACGACGCCTCGCGGCTGCCGGCGCCGCCGCGAAGCCTGCCGGCGCTGCTGCAATGGGCGCGGGACAATCCCGGCCGCTTCGCCTACCCGCTGCCGCCGGACTTCCTCGGCTCGACCTTCCTGAAGCAGGCGCTCATCGGCCTCGCCGCCGATCCCGCGGCGCTGCGCCGGCCGGTCGAAGCGGACCGCTTCGAGGCGGTGACGGCACCGCTGTGGGCATATCTCGACGCACTGCATCCGTCACTGTGGCGGTCGGGCCGGGCGTTCCCGGCGAGCGGGCCGGCGCTGCGGCAGCTGGTGAGCGACGGCGAGCTCGACCTCGCTCCGGCGTTCAGCGCCTCGGAGATCGCCGCCGCGGTGCTCGGCGGCGAACTGTCCGACAGCGTGCGCAGCTACACCCCCGACGGCGGCAGCATCGGCAACGTCAACTTCCTGGCGATCCCGTTCAACGCCGCCCACAAGGCCGGTGCGATGGTGCTGGCGGACTTCCTGCTGTCGCCGGAGGCGCAGGCCCGCAAGCTCGACCCGCAGGTCTGGGGCGGCGAGACGGTGCTGGCGGTCGGCCGGCTGCCGGCTGCCGAGCGGGCCCGGTTCGACGCCCTCGCCCTCGGCCCGGCCGGCCTGCGCCCGGGCGAGCAGGCGCCGGTGCTGCCGGAACCGCATCCGAGCTGGATGGAGGCGCTGGAGCGCGGCTGGGCCGGGCGCTACGCGGCGCGCTGACGGCGGCCGGCGGCGGCCGCGATGCTGAGATTCGCTCCGGCCGCGACCGCGGCGCTGGTCGCCGGGCCGATCCTGGCCGGGCTGGCCGGCGTGCTGCTGCCCGCCTTCGGGGTGCTGCCGGCGCTCGGCGGCGACGCACCGTCGCTGGATCCGTGGGTGCGGCTGCTCGGGCAGCCGGGGCTGGCGCGCTCGATGCTGCTGTCGCTCGCCTGTGGGCTGGCGACCACCGCGGTCTCGCTGGCGATCGTCCTGGCGTTCCTGGCGGCCGCCGCCGGAACCGGCTGGCTGTCCTGGGCGCGGCGGGTCACCGGGCCGCTGCTGGCGGTGCCGCACGCCGCCGTCGCGGTCGGAGTGGCCTTCCTGATCGCACCCTCGGGCCTGCTGGCGCGGGCGCTGTCGCCCTGGGCGACGGGCTGGCGGCAGCCGCCCGACCTGCTGATCGTCCACGACCCGCTGGGCCTGGCGATGATGGCCGGGCTGGTGTTGAAGGAGGTACCGTTCCTGCTGCTGGTCAGCCTGGCGGCACTGCCCGCCCTGGATCCGGCGCGCCGGCTGGCGATCGCACGCTCGCTCGGCCACCGGCGTGCCACCGCCTGGCTCAAGGTCGTCGCCCCCGGGCTGTACCCGCTGATCCGGCTGCCGGTCTACGCCGTGGTCGCCTATGCCTCGTCGACCGTCGACGTCGCCCTGATCCTCGGCCCGACCAGCCCGCCGACCCTGGCGGTGGCGGTGCTGCGCTGGTTCAGCGATCCCGACCTGTCGCTGCGCTTCATGGCGGCGGCCGGTGCGGTGGCACAGCTCGGCGTGACGCTTGCGGCCCTCGCCCTCTGGCGGTTCGGCGAGGCGGTGGCCGGCGGCCTTGGCCGGATCTGGCTGGCCGGGCCGGACCGCGGGATTGCCGAGCGGCCCGCGCTCGCTGTCGGGATCGTCGCGATGTCGGCGGTCGTCCTCGCCCTCGGGCTGGCGACCACCGGGCTGGCATTGGCCTCGGTGTCCTGGCGATGGACGTTCCCGGACCTGCTGCCGGACGGCTTCACCGTCGCGGTCTGGGGGCGGACGCTGCCCGGGATCGGGGCTGCGCTGGCGGCCACGCTCTGGATTGCGGTGCCGGCGACGTTGCTGTCGCTGGCCGCTGCTCTGGCGGTGCTGGAGAACGAGGCACGCGGCGGTCGCGCCGGCCCGACCTGGCTGCTCTACCTGCCGATGCTGGTGCCGCAGCTGCCGTTCCTGTTCGGGATGGCGGCCGGCGCCGAGACGGCCCGTCTGGCACCGGGAGCGGGCCTGGTCCTGCTCGGTCACGCGGTGTTCGTGCTGCCCTACGTCTTCCTGACCCTTTCCGAGGCCTACCGCCGCCACGATCCGCGCTGGATCATGCTGGCGCGCACCCTCGGCGCGTCGCGCGCCCGCGCGTTCTGGGTGGTCCGCCTGCCGATGCTGCTCGCACCCTGCCTCGCCGCCGCGGCGGTCGGGCTGGCGGTCAGCGTCGGCCAGTACCTGCCGACCCTGCTGCTCGGTGCCGGCCGCGTGGAGACGGTGACGACGGCGGCGGTGGCGATGGCGTCCGGCGGCGACCGCCGGCTGGTCGGCGCCTGGGTGCTGGCACAGGCGGTCGTGCCGGTGACGGGATTCGCGATCGCCCTGCTGTTGCCGCGCCTGGTGTGGCGCGGCCGCCGCGGCCTGCGGGACGGCGGAGCATGACGCACCGGCTGCACCTCGACGGCATCCGCATCGCCCTCGGCGACGTCCCGCTGGTCGCGGTCGACGCCGAAGTCGGCCCCGGCGAGGTGCTGACAGTGATGGGGCCGTCGGGCTCCGGAAAGTCGACCCTGCTGGCTTTCCTTGCCGGCTTCCTCGATCCGGCCTTCCGGGCGACCGGCCGCGTGCTTCTCGATGGCGAGGACGTCACCGGCGAGCCGGCCGAGCGCCGGGGCATCGGCCTGCTGTTCCAGGACCCTCTGCTGTTCCCGCATCTGTCGGTCGGCGGCAACCTGCTGTTCGGGATGCCGGCCGGCGCGGACCGCCGCGGCCGGATGCGGGCGGCCCTGGCGGAGGCCGGCCTCGACGGCTTTGCCGACCGCGACCCCGCCACCCTGTCCGGCGGCCAGCGGGCGCGGGTGGCGCTGCTGCGGCTGCTGCTGTCGCAGCCGCGCGCAGTGCTGCTCGACGAGCCGTTCGCGCGGCTGGACGCGCCGCTGCGGCGCGAGATCCGCGACCTGACCTTCGCGCGGCTGCGGGCGGCCGGGCTGCCGGCGGTCCTGGTCACCCATGACGAAGCCGACCGGCCGACCTGGGGTGGAACTGCGGTCCATGTCGGCGCCGAGGGCGGCTGACCGCGGCATTTCCCACTGCCTGCTCCCATTGCCTGCATTGACAGACCCGCCGCCGGGCTGGGAAAACTTGGTCAACAAGACCGACCCATCGAAGACTCCAAGGGAGAGACGCCAGATGATCATGTCGAAGCTCGGGCGCGCCGCCGGCCTCGCCGCCGTCGCATTGCCGCTGATGGCCTTCACGCCGTCGAACACCGAATGCATCGCCCCGTCCAATCCCGGTGGCGGCTGGGACTTCACCTGCCGCACCGTCGGCAAGCTGCTGGTCGAGGAGAAGCTGCTCGCCTCGCCGATGCAGGTGACCAACATGTCGGGTGGCGTCGGCGCGGTCGCCTACGCCAACGTCGCCGGCAAGCGCAGCGACGATCCCAACCTGCTGGTCGCCGCCAGCACCGTCGGCATCACCCAGATCGCCCAGAACAAGTACCCGGCCGGGGTCGACACCATGCGCTGGGTCGCCATGCTCGGCGCCGACGTCGGCGTGGTGCTGGTCACCAAGGCCTCGCCGGTCAAGGACCTGAACGGCCTGCTCGAGGCGCTCAAGAAGGATCCGACCTCGATCGTCGCCGGCGGCTCGTCCGGCGTCGGCGGCTGGGACCACCTGCGGCTCCTGCTGCTGGCCAAGAAGGCCGGGATGGCGGCTGCCGACCTGCGAAAGATCCGCTGGGTGCAGTATGAGGGCGGCACCGATGCCGTCACCCAGATGATGGGCGGCCATATCGGCGTGGTGCTGACCGACCTCGGCGAGGTCGCCGGGTTCGTGGAGTCCGGAGACGCCCGGCCGCTGGCCGTGATGTCCGACGAGCGGCTCACCGCCTTCAAGGACATCCCGACCGCCAAGGAGCAGAAGATCGACGTCACCGGCTACAACTGGCGCGGCTTCTACATGCCGGGCAAGGTGACCGACGAGCAGTACCAGGCCTGGGTCGACATGCTCGACAAGCTCTACAAGTCGGAGGCCTGGAAGAAGGAGGCGACCGCCAAGGGGCTGACCCTGGTGTGGCGCGGCGGCAAGGAGTTCGACAGCTTCGTGCGGCAGTCAGAGGCCGAGATGCGCGAGGTCTCGAAGGATATCGGCGTCATCAAGTGATTGGGGCGTCATCAAGTGATTGGGAGGTCATCAAGTGAGTGACCGGCTGACCGGCCTGCTGATCGCCGCTTTGGCGCTCTGGTACGGCTGGACAGCCACCGGCTTCGAGGAGGGGTTCGGCGATCCCGTCGGCCCCTCCGCCTTCCCCGAGCTGGTGGCGGTCCCGATGGGGGTGTTCGCCCTCTGGCTGATCGTCCGCCCGGACCCCGAGCCGGCTTGGCCGCATGGCCGGGCGATGCTGCGCCAGCTCGGCATGGTGGTGTCGCTGATCGCCTACCCGCTGGTCCTGGAGCTGCTCGGCTTCCCGATCGCCACGGCGATCGCGGCGTTCGCGATGTCGCTGCTGCTGAACGGCCCGCGGCGGGCCTCGGCGATCTCGGCGGTCGCGGTGGCGGTCGGGCTGTTCGTGACCTTCGACCAGATCCTCGGCCTGCATCTGCCGATGCTGCCCTCGTTCAAATAGGCGCCCGTTGGAAATCCTCGACTTCCTCGCCCATGGCTTCGCGGTCGCGCTGACGCCGACGAATCTCGGGCTGGCCGTGTTCGGCTGCGTCGCCGGCACGATCATCGGCGCGATGCCGGGGCTCGGCCCGGTCAACGGCGTCGCCATCCTGATCCCGCTGGCGTTCACGCTGGGGCTGGATCCGGCGTCGTCGATGATCCTGCTGGCCTCGGTCTACTACGGCACGATGTATGGCGGGCGGATCTCGTCGATCATGCTCAACATCCCGGGCGACGAGCCGGCGATGATGACCTGCCTCGACGGCTACCCGATGGCGCGCAAGGGCAAGGCGGCCGAGGCGCTGGCGATCTCGGCGATCGCCTCGTTCGTCGGCGCCACCCTCTCGACCATCGGGCTGACGCTGTTCGCGCCGCTGCTGGTCAAGGTCGCCATCCATTTCGGCCCGGCCGAGTATTTCGCCCTGTACATCCTGGCCTTCGCCACCATCGGCGGCGTCACCGGAGCCAACCCGGCGAAGACCCTGATGGCGGCGGCTTTCGGCCTGGCGCTCGGCACGGTCGGGCTCGACCCGGTTAGCGGCACCCAGCGCTACACCTTCGGGGTGTTCCACCTGTTCGACGGCTTCCACCCGATCGTGGCGATCGTCGGCCTGTTCGCGATCAGCGAGGTGCTGATCTTCCTCGAGCACGCGCCCGGCGCGCACTCCGCCGTGGTGTCGGTGCACCGCGCCTATGCTCGGGTCTCGGACATCGTGTTCAGCTTCGGCGCGATGCTGCGCGGCTCGCTGGTCGGCTTCGTTGCCGGCGTGCTGCCGGGCGCCGGCGCTTCGCTCGGCAGCTTCCTCGCCTATGCCTTCGAGAAGCGCGTGTCCGACAAGGACGACACCTTCGGCAAGGGCGACCCCCGCGGCGTGGCCGCACCCGAGGCCGGCAACAACGCCGCCGCCGGCGGTGCACTGATACCTATGCTCAGCCTCGGCGTCCCCGGCAGCGGCACCACCGCGGTGATGCTGGCGCTGCTGATCTCGATGAACATCACGCCGGGACCGCTGCTGTTCCAGAAGCAGCCGGACGTGGTGTGGGGGCTGATCGCCTCGCTGTACATCGCCAACGTCGTGCTGCTGCTGCTGAACATTCCGCTGGTCGGCCTGTTCACCCGCATGCTCACCCTGCCGATGTGGCTGCTGCTGCCGGTGGTGGTGATGGTCAGCTTCGTCGGCGTCTACGCGATCAACCACTCGACCTTCGACCTGCTGGTCATGGTCGGCTTCGGCGTGCTCGGCTACCTGATGCGCAAGCTCGACATACCGCTGGTGCCGATCATCCTCGGCCTGCTGCTCGGCCAGTCGATGGAGAACAACTACCGCCGGGCGCTCAGCATTTCCGGCGGCGACTCGATGATCCTGTTCCAGAGCCCGATCGCGCTCGGGCTGTATGCCGCCACCGCGCTGCTGCTGGTCATCGCCATCGTCTCCGCCGTGCGCCGCCGGCGCCGCGGCCCCTGAACTCGCCTTTCCCGGCCGGCCCCCTGGCACGGGCGCCGGCCGGACACCACGTCGAAACCAGCTTCCGATGGACGGGCCGCCCGTCCGGCGACAAGGGGTGCTTGCCATGTCCGACCTGCCCGCCCGCATCGACATCAACGAAGAGGGCCCGCGCGAGGGCTTCCAGATCGAGCCCGGCCCGATCCGCACCGAGGACAAGATCGCCCTGGTCGACGGCCTCGCCGGCACCGGCATACGGCACGTCCAGGTGTGCTCCTTCGTGTCGCCGAAGCTGGTACCCGGCTGGGCCGATGCCGAGGCGGTCGTCGCGGGGTTCACGCCGCGCGACGGCGTCGAATACACCGCGCTCTGGTTCAACGAGACCGGCCTGAATCGGGCGCTGGCATTCCGCGACAAGCTGAAGGTCACCGGCTCGATCGCGCTCGCCGCGTCGGAGAAGTTCTCGCAGAAGAACCTGAACCGTGATCGCCAAGGCAACAACGAGGCGATGCGCAAGCAGACCGCGGCGCACCTCGCCGCCGGCGTGCCGGTCACCCGGATCGGCGTGATGGCCGCCTTCGGCTGCAACTTCGCCGGCGACATCCCGGTCGAGCTGGTGGTGCAGACCGTCGAGGACGGCCTCGGCATCGCCGCCGAGGCCGGCGTGACCATCGAAAGCCTCGGCCTTGCCGACACCATGGGCTGGGCGACCCCGGCGCGCATCGAGCGGGTGGTCGGCACGGTGCGGGCGCGCTGGCCGGAGCTGCGGCTGACCCTGCACCTGCACGACACCCGCGGCCTCGGCATCGCCAACGCCCATGCCGGGCTGCGCCTGGGCGTGGCGAGTTTCGACACCACCGTCGGCGGCCTCGGCGGCTGTCCGTTCGCCGCCCACAAGGGGGCGCCCGGCAACATCGCCACCGAGGAGCTGGTGCTGCTCTGCGAGGAGATGGGCATCGCCACCGGCATCGACCTCGACGCGCTGCTGGAGGTCGGGCACATGGCGGAGCGCATCGTCGGCCATCCGCTGCCGAGTGCCGCGCTGCGCGGCGGCAGCCTCGGCAGCTTCCGGGCGCGTGCGGCATGACGGCACCGAAGCCGCTTCAGGGCATCCGGGTCCTGGAGTTCAGCCACACCATCATGGGGCCCTGCGCCGGGCTGGTGCTGGCCGACATGGGCGCCGACGTGGTCAAGGTCGAGCCGGCACCGGCCGGCGACCACACCCGCAAGCTGCCGGGCTTCGCCGCCGGCTTCTTCGCCACCTTCAACCGCAACAAGCGCAGCATCGCCGTCGACCTGAAGAGCCCCGGCGGCCGCGCCGCGGTGCACCGCCTGGTCGAGACTGCCGACGTGGTGCTGGAGAATTACGGCCCCGGCACGATGGAGCGGCTGGGCTGCGGCTGGGAGCAGCTGAGCGCGATCAACCCGCGGCTGGTCTACCTCGCGCTCAAGGGCTTCCTCGCCGGCCCCTACGAGCGGCGGCCGGCGCTCGACGAGGTGGTGCAGTTCCAGTCCGGCCTCGCCCACATGACCGGGCCGCCCGGCCAGCCGTTGCGGGCCGGTGCCTCGATCATCGACATCCTGGGCGCGGTGTTCGGCGTCACCGGCGTGCTGGCCGCATTGCGCGAGCGCGACGCCACCGGACAAGGCCAGCGCATCGGCAGTTCGCTGTTCGAGTCGGCGGTGTTCCTGGTCGGCTCGCACATGGCCGGCACCGCCGCCACCGGCGAGGCGCCGCCGCCGATGCCGGCGCGGCGCGGCGCCTGGGGCATCTACGACCTGTTCGAGACCAGGGCCGGCAAGCAGATCTTCGTCGGCGTCACCAGCGACCAGCAATGGAAGCGGTTCTGCCGCGAGTTCCGTCTCGACGACCTCGGCGCCGACCCGGCGCTCGACAGCAACGCCAAGCGCTCGCAGGCGCGCCCGACCCTGATCCCGCGGCTGCGCGAGGTGTTCGGCGCGCTGTCCTTCAGCAAGGCGAAGGCGCGCTGCGAGGCTGCCGACATCTCCTGGGCCCCCGTCGGCCGGCCCGCCGACATGTTCGACGACCCGCATCTGCTGGCCGGCGGCGGCCTGCTCGCCACCGCCATCGCCGCCGCCGGGGGCGGCGATCTGGTGCCGCTGCCCGCCCTCCCGCTGGAGTTCGGCGACGATCGCGAGCGCGCGCCGCTGGTGCGCCAGCCGCCGCGCATCGGCGAGCACAACCGCGAGGTGCTGGCCGAGGCCGGGCTGGATGCCGACCGCATCGCGGCACTGTACGAGACCGGGGCGCTGGTCGAAGCTTAGGCGGACTGGCGGATTGGCGGACGGGCGGATCGGCCGCCACGCCGGGGCAAGGAACCTGCAATGACCTATTCGATCATCGCCCGCTGCCCCGAGACCGGCGCCTTCGGCGGCGCCATCGGCACCTCGGCGCTGGCGGTCGGCAACCGCTGCCTGCGCGTCGCCCATGGCCGCGGCGCCTTCCTCAGCCAGCACCGCACCGACGCCCGGCTCGGCGACAAGGGCATCGCGCTGCTGGCGGCCGGCGCCTCCGCCGCCGAGGCCATTGCCGGCGTGGTCGCCGACGCACCCGGCATCCAGTGGCGGCAACTCGCCGCCCTCGACGCCGAGGGCCGCTCGGCGGTGCATCATGGTGAGCGCATGTATTCGATCTACACCCATTCGGCCGGCGACGGCTGCGTGGCGATCGGCAACATCCTGGCCAGCGACCGCGTCACCGCCGCCATGACCGCGGCCTTCGCCGCCGCCGCCGGCCAGGCGCTCGAGGAACGCCTGCTACAGGCGCTGGAGGCCGGGCGCGACGCCGGCGGCGAGATCCTGGAGCCGCTGCACTCGGCGGCGCTGCGGGTGACCGGGCCGCACGGCATCGACCGCTGCGACCTGCGCGTCGACATGGCGGAGGAGGCGGTGGCGGCGCTGCGCGCCCTGCTGGCCGCCTATGGCGACCAGGAGGAGATCCTGCGCCGGGTGGCGCTGGAGCCCGACGCCGTCCCGGTGGCGCGCAGCCTGTTCGAGGCGTCGATCGACCGCATCGCCGAACTCGGGCTGGAGGATCGGTTTCCGACCGCAAGGAACCGCGAGCGGTGGACGCTGCGGGGGTGAGGGCGGGCGGCGGGCTGGTGGCACCGCAATCCTGTCGACCTTGACGACTTGCGGCATGTTGCACAACTTGTTGCGTATGTTTGATGGAGGTAGCCATGCCCCGGGTCAGTTCCGCTGACGTGCAGAAGAACTTCGGCGAGTATCGAGCCGCGGCCGAAGGCGAACCGGTTCACGTCTCGCATTACAACAAGCCGTCCGTCGTGATCCTGTCGGCTGACGAGTATGATCGCCTGAAGAAGCGCGACAGGCAGGTCATGGCGACCGAGGATCTGCCCGAATGGCTGGTCGCTCAGATCGCCGATGCTGAAATGGATGAGAAATACCAGGGCCTCGACGAGAAGCCTTGATCATGCCGCTTCCAGACTTGGAAATCGGCCTGATCGTTCAATACGAGTACAAATGGCATCGACGGGAACATGCGTCGAATGCCGAGAAGGATCGTCCCGCTTGTGTCGTCATGACGTTCAAGAAGCCGTTGGACGATGCCCGGCCGGGCCAGGGGTCGGATCAGTACGTGGTCTACCTGCCGATTTCGCACTCGCCGCCTACGGGTGACCAGGCCGGCGTCGAGCTGTCGGAGCACGCCAGGCGGAGAGCGGGGCTGGATGCCGAGCGGCAATGGGTGCTGATCTCGGAGTGCAACATCGACCTCTGGCCGCACGATCTGCGGAGCCTTCCGGGTGATCCGGGTCGCTTCCACTACGGCCACCTGCCACCGAGCGAGTTCCGCCGGATCCGTGACGGGTTCGTCGAACTCTATCGCGCCCGACAGGTCCTCCAGGTGCGTCGATAAGGCCGCCGCTCGCTTACAACGGATGCATCGGCACCAGGTGCTCGACCGGCTCGGTCCAGTACGGCACGCGCTCGCGCCGCGGCGTCCAGGTGCCGGCGGCGATCAGGCCCTGGAGGTGGGTGGCGATCTCCTCCAGGGTGGCGAACCACACCCCGCCCTTGTCCCGCATGTGCCCGATCAGCCGGTCGGTCGCCTCGGTGCGGCCGAGCCGGCCGGACACGAAGGGGTGCCAGATGGTGATCCACATGCCGCCATGCGCCCAGGCGGCGTCGAACTCCTCGCGGAACAGCTCGAAAGCCTGTGCCGGCGCCCTGGTCGGCATGGCGAAGCCGAACTCCTTCATGTTGACGTATTGCGGCCAGTCGTCGAGCGCCGGATCGGTCGGCAGCTCCAGCAGCGTCCCCGCCGTCGTCTCGACCAGGAACGGCACGTCGTCGGAGTGCAGCGACGAGCTGTACAGGAAGCCGTTCGCGGCGAGGATCGCGTGGGTATCGGGCGACAGCGCGCCCGACGGTGCGCGGTAGCCGACCGGCCGCTTGCCGAGGATCCGTTCGCAGACCGCGCTGGCGTGCTCCATCATCGCCCGTTCGTCGGCCGGCGTCAGCTGGTTCGGCCGCTCGTGCAGCCAGGAATGGTGGGCGATCTCGTGTCCGGCATCGGCCAGCGCCTTCACGGCGTCCGGATAGGTCTCGACGCACCAGCCCGGCACGAAGAAGGTCTGGCGGATGTCGTGGTGCGCGAACAGCCGGATCAGCCGCGGGATCGCCACCTGCGGACCGTAGCGCAGCGTCGACGACGCGGTCACCCGCTTCGGCGCCGAATCCCGGTGATAGATGTGCAGCAGGCTCTCGGCGTCGAGGTCGTAGGTGAAGCACACGGCACAGCGGGCGCCGTTCGGCCAGGGCGGGGCGTTGTCCAGCAGCCGGATCGTCATGCCAGGTCTCCGCGGGAGGTCGGTGCGCGTCGGGGCGGGTAGCTAAGCACGGCGGATTGTGCACCGCCACATGCGCGATGGCCGACCGAAGCGGGTCTGCGTGCGAAAGCCTCCGTCACCGGAGACCGCGCGAAAATCGGTGCTATGCTCCCGCCGTATCCGTGTGGCCGGCCGCTCGGCCCGGCGCATGGGACAGTCCGGAGAGGCCGCGGTCCAGCCGCGGCCGCCGGCGCCCGACTGATCCTTCGGAGGAAACAATGAGCCACAAGAGCATGATGGGCGTCTCTCGACGGAACCTGATGATCGGCGGCACCGCCACCGCAATGGCGGGGGCCCTGCACGGCCTGGGCGGCGCCCCGGCACTGGCCGCCGCACCGCCGCTGAACACCCAGGTCCCGTATTTCTACCGCTTCAAGGTCGGCGCCATGGAGGCGACCGTGGTCTCCGACGGGCCGCTGCCGCTCGGCGAGCCGTCCGGCAGCTTCCTCGGGACCTCGAAGGAGGAGGTCGGCCGCATGCTGACCGACAACTTCCTGCCGACCGACAACGTCGTCCTGGAGCAGAACATCCTGGTGCTGAACACCGGCCAGAAGCTGGTGCTGTTCGATACCGGCATGGGCTCGTCGAAGATCTTCGGCCCGACCACCGGCAAGCTGCTCGGCAGCCTGAAGGCGGCCGGCATCGACGCCAAGGACATCGACGCGGTGGTGTGCACGCATGCGCATTGCGACCATGTCTGGGGCATCATGGCCGATGACGGGAGCCGGCACTTCCCGAACGCGCAGATCTACATCAGCCAGGCCGATTTCGACTTCTGGACCGACGAGGCCAAGCTGTCGCTCAAGGATCCGGCCTACATGAAGCCGTTCGTCGAGGGGGCCCGCCGCAACCTGCTGCCGAACCGCGACCGGCTGGTGTTCTTCAAGGACGGCCAGGAGTTCCTGCCCGGGATCCAGGCGATGGCGGCGCCCGGCCATACGGTCGGGCATTCGGCCTTCATGATCACCTCCGAGGGCAAGTCGCTGTGCGCCATCGGCGACACCACCCATCACCAGGTTCTGCTGTTCGAGAAGCCGCTGATCGAGTTCGCCTTCGACACCGACCCCAAGCAGGCGGCACAGACCCGGGTGCGGCTCCTCGACATGCTCGCGGCCGACCGGATCCCGATGATCGCCTACCACTTCCCGTGGCCGGGCATCGGTTACGCCGCCAAGAACGGCGCGGGCTTCCGCTACCATCAGGCGCCGATGCAGATGCTGCTCTGAAGAGCCGGACCCGAGAGACCCGGCCGCCCATGCGGGCGGCCGGCGTCCGGGCGCCGGTCAATCCCGGAGGCTGCTGTCAGTCGGAAAATGGTGCCGCAGAAGGGACTCGAACCCCCGACCCTCGCATTACGAATGCGATGCTCTACCAGCTGAGCTACTGCGGCTCCAGACTGACGCGCGCCCTAGATACGGGTTGCCGGGCCGCGATGCAAGCCCGGCGCGCAGCCGGCGCCGAACGTCAGTTGAAGGCGAGGGTGCCGATGCCGGGGAACACCGCGGCGGTGCGGCCGGCCGAGCCGGCCTGGCCGTTGTCGAGCAGCTGTTTCAGTGGCGCGAAGTCGCCTGACCGGTAAGCCTTCAGGGCACCCTGCATGGCTTTCACCCGCGCCAGTCCTGCCTGGGCGGCGGCGAGGCGGTCGCCGGCGGCGCCGGAGACCGTTGCCGGCGCGGTCTCGACCCGGCGGTAGGTGCCGGAGACGAGGCCGGTGCGCGCCTGCTCGCCGGTCAGTCCGAAGCTGTTGCCGTCGAGGCCGACCACGGTGGTGTCCTCGCCCCGCACCGTTCCGCTGCGCGCCACGCCGATCTCGACCCCGAGGCGGCGATAGGAGGCGTAGGCGGCATCGCCGTCGTCGCCGTTCTCGGCGTAGGCCACCTCGACGCCGACGACGCGCAACTGCACGAAGTATTCACCGCCGGCGTCCTCGGCGGCGGCCAGCGAGCGCTCGGCGGCCTGCAGCGCACGCTCAGCCGACTCGGCCGCCTCGTCCGGCTGCTGCACGGCCTCGAACACGGTGCGCAGCGCATGCCGCAGGCGGTCCATGAAGGTGACGTCGTCGCGACCGTCCGGCTCCACCGTCAGGAAGCGGCTGTCGTCGGAATCGGCCAGCCGCAGGCTGGCCGGGCGGGTGGCGGGGGTGGCCGGTGTCGCCGCGCCCCGCACGGCAATCGGCTCACCGCTGACCGGTGCCGATGGACCGCCGAAACTGGTGACAGGAGCCAGCACTGCTCTGCCCTTTCTGGACGACGGGACCACCATGGCGCCCGACGCATGCTACCGACCTTCTGGACCGGATAGTTTGAATTCTAACCAAAAAGCGAGGGGGAGTCTTGACGAATCTTTAACCTGTTGCAACGACCGCCATGGCGGGCCTCACGGCGAGGCGGCGGCCGCAGCCCGCGGCGGCTCCGCCGGTCGCGGCGCCGTCGAGGCGTCGGCGATCGCCGGCAGCTCGACAATGCCGCCCGCGTCGTCGTCCAGGTCGTCCGCCGTCAGCACGCTGACCCGCGGCGGCGGCGCCCAGGCGACCGTGTCGAACTCGCCGCAATGGCCGCACACCGCCGACCACTCCGGCGCCACCGCGCCGCAGCTGTCGCACGTCCAGGCCGGGTCGGCCGGGGCGGCGGCGGCACGCTCCAGCCAGCGCCGCGCGGCCGGGCCGTCGGCGTGCTCGGCGTCCTCCAGCCGGGCGCGCAGCCGGCAGGCGCGGGCGGTGAGGTCGGCGCCGGACAGCGACTCGAGCTGCAGCCGCGCCTCGCCCCAGAGCTCGGCGTCCAGCGCCGCCTCGGCGACCGTCAGGCGGCTTTCCGGATGACCGGACGCCCGGTCGGCCAGGGCGTGCATGCGCTTGAAACGCTCCAGCGGGCCGGTGTCGGCGAGCAGCCCGGCATAGGCGGCGGCGAGTGCGGGATGCGGCGAGCGCGGCCAGATATCCTCGACCAGCCGCTGCCCGCGCTTGCCCTTGCCGGCGCGGCCCAGTAGCTCGGCCTCCAGCGCCACCGCCGGCACGAAGCCCGGCACCGATTCGCGCGCCTTGCCGGCGAGGTCGAGGGCCTCGGCGGTCTTGCCGGCCGCCGCCGCCTCGCGGGCGCGCTCGACCAGCAGGGCGCCGCGATGCCGCAGGCCCTCGGCTTCGGGCACCACCTTGCGCTTGACCGCGTCGTACAGGGCGACCTGGGCATCGAACCAGCGGCGCTTGCGGGCGCGGCCGTAAAGCCGGGTGGTCGCCACCAGCGGCGCGTCCGGCCGCAGCGCATAGGCCTGCTCGGCCAGTTCGAGCGCGCGCTCCTCGTCGCCGCGCGCCACCGCCTGCCGCAGCAGGCCGACCAGGCCGAGGAAGGCGGTGTCGTCGTTGTCGCGCAGCGCCGCGAAGTACTTGGCGGCGGCGGCGGTGTCGCCGTTCAGCGCCGCGGCCTGGGCCGACAGCAGGCGGGTCAGGCTGGGGTCGCGCAGCAGCCGGTCGGCCTCGCGCGCCTGGCGGCGGGCCTCCTCGGCGTCGCCGGCGGCGACCGCGGCCATCCCCAGGGTCAGCGCCCGGAACCCGGCCTCGCGGCGCTGGTCGGAGCGTCGCCGCATCACCGCCCACGGGGCGCCGAGTGCGGCGCCCAGCGTCCGCACCCCGATCGCGGCCAGCCAGATCACGATCAGGGTGACCACGGCGAACAGCGCGAACGAGGTCTCGAGCCGCCAGCCGAGCCAGTCGATGCGGATCTCGCCGGGGTTGCGGACCAGCCAGATCGCCACGGTGACGATGATGGCGAGGCGGAACAGATAGGCGATCGAACGGCGCACCGGCTCAGCCCCCCGCCATGCCGGACAACGACTTCGCCTGGATCGTCCGCACCGCGGTGTCGACCGCCAGGCGCGCCTCGGCATCGGCCAGCCAGCCGGCCGTGACCCGTGCCGGGTCGCCCTGCAGCCGGCGCATCGCCTCCACCGCCGCGACGATGTCGTCGGCAGCGAGCGCAGCCTCTGCACGCAGCAGCGTGGCGTCCAGGCCGTCGCCGGTGTCGCCGCCGGTGCGGCGGATGGTCACCAGCGACGCCATGCGGGTCAGCGCCTGACCGATCACGCCCTCGCCGCTGCCGACCACCGAGGCATCGACGGCGGCGGCGGCGGTGCGGGCGAAGCGGCCGCGCAGCACCGCCAGCGACGGCACGCCGCCGGCGTGCGGCGCGAGCGCGTCGAGCGCCGCCGCGATCTCCTGGTCGGCCGGCGCCACCGCACGCAATGCGGCCAGTTCCGGCTCGAAGCCGGCGGAGCCGCGGGAGGCGGCCGCCAGCTGGTTGGCGGCGAGCAGCAGGCTGCCGGCCTTCTCGCGGCCGCTCTGCGCCGCATCGAGCGCCTTGCCGATTTGCTCCAGGCGGCCGTCGATGCCGGCAAGCCGGGCCTCCAGACGGGATACGTCGCCGGCACTCTTGCGGACCTCGTCGTCGAGCCGGCCTGACAGGGCGTCGACCCGGGCCTGCACCGCCTCCAGCCGCTCCGGCGCGACCGACGGCGGCAGCGGCCGCTGCTCGACCGCCGCGACGCGACCGGCGAGCTCCTGTGTCGCGGACGCGAGTTCCTGGGTTGCGGGCGCGCGCTCCTCGATGCCGGCGATCCGGTCGGTCAGGCCCTGCAGCCGCTCCGAGAGCTGTGCCGCCAGCGGACCGAGACCTTCGCCGCCCCCGCTGCCGGCCAGGCCTTCGCGCACGATGGCGACTTCGTCGGTGACCGCGGCGAGCTTCTCCGACAGGGCGTCCAGGCGTTCCTGCAGCGCCGCTGACGGCTCGGCGGCGGCGGGGGCCGGAGCGGGCGCCGGCTCCGGGGCGGGGCGTTGCTCGATATCGGCGACCCGCTGCTCCAGCGCCTCCAGGCGTCCGGCCAGCCGCTCGACCTCGACGGCGAGCGCCGGGTCCGGGGTGGCCGGGGGGGCGGCCGAGGGGGCGGACGGGGCAGGGGCGGACGGGGCTGCAGCAGCCGGCGCCTCTGCCGAGGGCGACGGGGCCGGCTGGGGGGCCGGCTGGGGGGCGGGCTCGGCAGCGGGAACCGGGGCTGGCGACGGGGCCGGCAGCTCCGCGACCCGGGTGTCCGGCAGCTCGATGCCCAGCTTCGCGGCGAGCGGCGCCAGCTCGCCGCGCCACATCGGGTAGGTCGCATAGCCCGCCCCGGCCGCCAGGATCAGGATGCCGGCCACGATGGCGATCGAGCGCAGGCCACCGGAGCGGGCCTTCGCTGCGGCGCGGTCGCCGGTGCGCGGGGCGGCCCCGGAGGCTGTCCCCGAGGCCGTCGCGGGGGTCGGACCTGGCGTGGCATCGACAGCGTCGCCCGGACGCGTCGCCGACCACGGACGCCCGCCGGCGCCGGTACCGGCCGCGAGGCTGTCGCCGCCCGGTCCGCCGGCGACGGTGTCGGCCGGGGTGATGGTGTCGCCCTGCGGCGTCTCGGCCATCGCATAGCTCCTGTCAGTCCTGGTCGGACGCGATCCGGTCGTCCGCAGTGGTCGCGTCCAGTGTTGCCAGCAGATCCCCGCGCGTCGGCCGGGCCGCCGTCAGGATCGCCGCCCACGGCAGGACCCGGGCGGCATCGGCCACCGCGGGCGACAGGCAGTGGGCGGTCATCGCCGCGGTCCGTCGCGCCAGTCCGGCGTCTGCCACGAGACTAGCAAAGCGCTCGGCGCTGCGGGGAGAGAAAAACAGGACGGCGTCCGCCGTACCCTCGGCGAGGGCCTGCGCGGCGTCTGCGGGCAGCCGCTTGACCGGCTCCGCCCGATACACCACGACCCGGTCGACCTTGAGGCCCCGCCCGCCCAGCTCAGCCGCCACGTCCACCCTGATCTCGTCCCCGCTCGCCCACAGAATGGCCCCGTCACCGGGACGGATCCGCCTGAGGATCAAATCGACGAGCGCAGCGCCGGTTCCGTCGGCGGCATGAACCGGCGCGAAGCCGAGCCGCCGGGCGCGTCCGGCGGTCGCCTCGCCGACCGTGAACAACGGCAGGGCGCGGCGCGGCGTGGCGGCCGCCAGCCCGTCGACGCCGTTGCCGCTGGTGGCGACCGCGGCGGCGTAGCGGCCGGCATCGGCGATGGCGATCCCGGTCGGACGGATCACCAGCAGCGGCGCGATCACGCTGGCGATGCCGTGCCCCGCCAGTTCGGCGGCGACGACGCGCGACTCCGGTTCAGGGCGGGTCAGGATGACGCACGTCGCCACGCTGCGGCTCAGCGGGCGAGGAAGCCGCGCCCGCAGCGTGCCAGGATGGCTTCGCCGACCGCGGTGCCGACATCGACCGCGTCGCCGACCCGGCCGGTCCTGGCGGCGCCGTAGCTGTCGCGGCCGTCGAGCGACAGCACCAGCCCGCGCAGGTGCAACTCGTCGCCCACGATGGTCGCATGGCCTGCGATCGGCGTCCGGCACGAGCCGTCGAGGGTCGCCAGCATGGTTCGTTCCGCGGTCACCCGGGCCCGGCTCGGCGCGTCGTCGATCGCCGACAGCCAGCGCAGGATCCTGGCGTCGCGCATTCCGGCGGAGCCGTCCCGGCTCTGCACGGCGATGGCGCCCTGCGCGACCGCCGGCAGCATCTCGTCGATCTCCATGATCCGCGTTGCGCGCTCGATCAGGCCGAGCCGCACGAGGCCGGCAGCCGCCAGGAAAGTGGCGGCCACCTCGCCCTCGGCAAGCTTGCGCAGCCGGGTGTCGACGTTGCCGCGGAACAGCACGACCACGAGATCGGGGCGGCGGTTCAGCACCTGTGCTGCGCGGCGCACCGAGGCGGTGCCGATGCGCGCGCCCTGCGGCAGGTCCTCGACCCGGTCGGCCACCGGCGAGATCCAGGCGTCGCGCGGATCCTCGCGCGGCAGCACCGCGGCCAGCACAGTGCCGGGCGCCAGGCCGGTCTCCATGTCCTTCATCGAATGCACGGCGGCGTCGATCCGGCGCCCGACCAGCGTCTCCTCGATCTCCTTGATGAACAGGCCCTTGCCGCCGATCTCGGCGAGCGGGCGGTCGCGCACCGCGTCGCCGGTGGTGCGGATCTCCTGGATCGCGATGGCGCCGTCGCCCGCCAGCTCCGGCCAGGCGGCGGCCAGCCGGTCGCGGACCTCACGGCTCTGCCGCATCGCCAGCGGCGAGCCGCGCGAGCCGAGGACGAGAAGCGGTTCGCCGGCGGCTGACGGAGTGGTGCTTGCGCTCATGGCGCCATCGTGTAGACGGAAGCGGCGCAATCGAAAAGAGGGCAGCTTTGCCGCGCCCCCCCGCCACCGGCCCGATCCTGGGTCCGATCCTGGGCCCGATCCTGGGCATCGAGACCAGCTGCGACGAGACCGCGGCGGCCGTCGTCGCGCCCGATCGCCGCATCCTGTCCAGCGTCGTGCTGTCGCAGCTCGACGAGCACCGCCTCTACGGCGGCGTGGTGCCGGAGATCGCGGCGCGGGCGCATCTCGACCACCTCGACGCCGTGATCGCCGAGGCGATGCGCGAGGCCGGCATCGGCTTCGACGCGCTGGCGGCCGTGGCGGCGACCGGCGGCCCCGGACTGATCGGCGGCGTGCTGGTGGGTGCGACCACCGGCAAGGCGATCGCGCTGGTGCACGGCCTGCCGTTCCTCGGCATCAATCACCTGGAGGGCCACGCTCTCACCGCCCGGCTGACCGACGGCACCGACTATCCCTATCTGCTGCTGCTGGTGTCCGGCGGCCACTGCCAGCTGCTGGCGGTCGAGGGGGTGGGGCGCTACCGCCGGCTCGGCACCACCATCGACGACGCCGCCGGCGAAGCGTTCGACAAGACCGCCAAGCTGCTCGGCCTGGGCTATCCCGGCGGCCCCGCGGTCGAGCGCGCGGCCGAGCGCGGCGACGCGTCCCGCTTCGAGCTGCCGCGGCCGATGCTGGGCCGGCCGGGCTGCGACTTCTCGTTCTCGGGCCTGAAGACCGCGGTGCGCCGGCGGGTCGAGGAACTCGGCGAGAGGCTCGACGAACAGGCCCGCGCCGACCTCGCCGCCGGCTTCCAGGCCGCGGTCGCCGCCTCGCTGGTCGACCGCTCCGGCCGGGCGATCGACGCCTTCGCAGCGGTCCATGGCGAGGGCCGCGCCTTCGTGGTCGCCGGCGGCGTAGCCGCCAACCGCAGTCTGCGGGCGGCGCTGTCGGGGCTGGCGGCGCGCCGCGGCATGGCGTTCGTCGCACCGCCGCTGGCACTTTGCACCGACAACGCCGCGATGATCGCCTGGGCGGCGCAGGAGCGGCTGGCGCTCGGGCTGGTCGACGGTCTCGATTTCCGCCCGCGCCCGCGCTGGCCGCTCGACCCCGGTGCTGCGCCATCGATCGGCGCCGGCGCGGTGAAGGCGTGACCGGCCAGGCCGACATCGCCGTTCTCGGCGGCGGTGCCTGGGGCCGGGCGCTGGCGGTGCTGGCGGTGCGGGCCGGGCGCTCGCCGGTGCTGTGGGCCCGTCGACCGGCCGCGCCGGAGTTGGTTGTTGGCGGCTGCCCGGTCACCGGCGACCTTGCCCTTTCGCTGGCGCCGGTCGCACTGCTGGCGGTGCCGGCGGCGGCGGTTCGCGAGGTTGCCGGGGCGTGGCTGGCGGCGGGCGGCGAAGGTGTGCTGGTGTCCTGCGCCAAGGGTTTCGACCCGGCGACCGGGCGGCCGCTGTCGGAGGTGCTGGCCGACGATGCGCCGGGTGCGGCGGTGGCGGTGCTGTCCGGCCCGACCTTTGCGGCCGAGGCGCTGCGCGGCGTGCCGACCGCGGCGACGGTGGCCTGCGCCGACGCCGCGGTTGCGGCACGCGTCGCCGATGTCCTCGGCTCGCCAGGTTTCCGGCTCTACACCACCACCGACGTGATCGGGGTGGAGGCGGCCGGCGCCTTCAAGAACGTGCTGGCCATCGCCTGCGGCATCGCCGACGGCATGGCGCTCGGCGACAACGCCCGGGCGGCCCTGGTCACCCGCGGCCTCGCCGAGCTGGCGCGCCTGGTGGCCGGGCTTGGCGGACGGGCGGAGACGGTGATGGGCCTCGCCGGCCTCGGCGACGTGGTGCTCACCTGCACCAGCGGCCAGTCGCGCAACTACAGCTTTGGGCGCCGGCTCGGCGAAGGCATGGATCGTGGCGCCGCGATGCGGGCCAGCCATGGCGTGGTCGAGGGGGCGGCGACAGCGGCCGGACTGTTGGCGCGTGGCCGCGCACTCGGCCTCGACTTGCCGGTGACGGCGGCGGTGCATGCGGTGCTCGACGACGGCGCCGACCTGCGGGCGACCGTGGCCTCCTTGATGGCACGGCCGCCGCGCGGTGCCGAAACGGCTTGAGCGGCGGGCGCCGGCGTTCTTCAATCGCGCCCGGGCCGGCCGCGCCCGGGCCGGCGCGCCCGGGCCGGCGCGATCGGAAGCGGGCAGGGAGACGGGTGATGGCGTATTGGCTGTTCAAATCGGAGCCGGGTGCGTGGTCGTGGGACGACCAGGTCCGCAAAGGCGACGCCGGCGAGGGTTGGAACGGGGTCCGCAACCATCAGGCAGCCAACAACATGAAGGCGATGCAGCTCGGCGATCGCGGCTTCTTCTACCATTCGGTCGACGAGAAGCGGATCGTCGGCATCGTCGAGGTAATCGAGACCTACCACCCCGACCCGACCGACGCCTCCGGCCGCTTCGGCATGGTCGCCATCAGGGCGGTTAAGCCGGTGGCGCGGCCGGTGACGCTGGCCGAGATCAAGGCCGAGCCGCGGCTCGACGGCTTCCCGCTGGTGCGGCAGTCGCGGCTGTCGGTGGTGCCGGTCAGCGACGCGCAGTGGGACGTTCTGTGCGGCATGGCCGAAACCGAGCGCAACTGACGGCCTCCTCCAGGTCCGGGGAACACCGGGGCGATGAAGGCCGGTGCTACGTCCGGGCAGGCCGGACGTAGCACCGCAGGACCGTGCCATGGGCTGCCCGGGGATCATCCCGCGGGGATCACTCCGCGGGAATCGCCACGCGCTGGTCCGCCCGGCCTGTCGCGCCGGGGTCCAGGACCTCGAACTCCCGCTGCAGGAATGCCATGGCGTCGCGGGTCACCAGCAGCGGGGCATGGTAGCCGAACCAGAACGGCAGCCGCTCCCCGCCATGCCGCCACTCGATGCCGGGCTCCATGAAGGACAGCCGGTAGCGCGAGGCGATCTGCTTGGTGACGACGTCCTGCGGCATCAGCGCGAAGACATGCTCGGCGCGCCAGCACTCCACGGCGATCGCCCGGCCGAGCAGCGGAAACAACGGCACCAGGGTGCGGCTCAGGTCGGTCTTGCGATGCGAGGGCTTCACCCAGATGCCGCCCGAGCAGGCGACCCGGCCGCGCATCGCCTCGAACCATTGCCGGGCGGACGGATCGACGATCTCGAACCGGTCGCCGGTCCCGTCGTCGTAGAAGCCGCGCTCGTCGATTACCGTTGCCATGTCGGGATGTGCATCGTACAGAGCACACGCGTAGGTGGCGATCGGACCGGTGGCGTCGGTGACGATCAGGGCAATGCCGCGCGACGCATGGCTGTGCTCGTCGGTGTAGGCCTGGAAGGTGTGCCAGCCCTCCCGGTCGACCCGGGAGAAGGCGGCGAAGTCGCCGTGAACCGAGAGAGTGACGCCAAAGCGCTCGGCCAGCCGTTGCCGGCCACGCTGGAACAATGTGCGGATGAGTTGGGTGCCGTCCCTGTCGATGTCGGTCTTCAAGATGCTCGAGGCGCTGCTCTTCATGACCAATCCTCCGTTGGTTGCCGCCGCGACCGGGCGGGCCGACAGTCTAGGCGTCGGATTGCCCGCGATTGTTGCGCGAAATTCGAGGCGGGGTAGCCGATGACCAAGCAACCCGGATTTGCGCGCAGCGCTAGTGTGGTGACGGGAGCGTGGCAGCGGCTGTCCGGCACCGCGAAGGGATCGATCTGCCTGGCCACCGCCGGCGCCGCCTTCGTCGTGATCGCCGCGATCGTCCACTGGATGAGTGCCGACATCCCGCTGTTCCAGATCGCATTCCTGCAGCAGGCGGTGGTCGTTGCGATGATCGGCCCCGGGCTGGCGGCGGGGGGCTGGTCGCGGATGCGCACCGCGCGCCCGTGGATGCATGCCGGGCGCAGCACCGCCACGGCAGCCGGCATCCTCTTCGGCTTCCTGGCCGTCACGCACCTGCCGGTGGCCGAGGTCACGAGCATCCTGTTCTCGCGCATGGCCTTCACCTCGGTCCTCGCGGTGCTGCTCCTGGGCGAGGTGGTACGCCGTGAGACCTGGGCGAGCGTCGGCCTGGCGAGCCTGGGCGTCGTCCTGGTGCTGTCGCCCGATCCCGGTCGCATGAACTGGTACGGTCTTGCCGCGGTCGCCGCCGCACTCGGCATGTCGTTGACCATGCTGCTGACCCGTTACCTGCGGGGCGAGAGCCGCGACGCCGTCGTCGGCTGGCAGGCGATCGGCCTCATGGTGGCCTTCGCAGCGCCGGCCGCGTTCGTATGGACCCCGATGCAGCCGGCGCACTGGCTCGGCTGCGCCGCCATCGGCGTGCTGCTGTGGCTTTCGCAGCACCTGAACGTGTTCGCCTATCGATATGGCGAGGCGAACGCGATCCAGCCCGCGGAGGCGTCGCGCCTGCTCGTCGCCATCGGAATCGACGTCGCGATCTTCGGCGTGGTGCCCAGGCTGTCGACGTTCCTCGGAGCGGGTGTCATCGTTCTCGCGATCGGTACCGCAGTCGGGCTGCTGGACCGACTGCTGCGGGGGCGAAGGCGTGACGCGGAAGCCGGAGACTGAACTGACCGGGCGGGCGCTGCGGGAGGCGGCGCGTCGCCTCAAGCTCCGGCAGGTGGATGTCGCGCAGGCGGCCGGCGTCTCGCCGCGCACCGTCCACCGCATGTTCCAGACCGATGGTCCGCTCGACGCGCATGCGACGACGGTCGAGCAGGTGGCGCGGGCGCTCGGGCTCGGCGAGCCGGCGAGCAGCGCGCTCAATCATCCGATCGTCGTCGTCGACCTGCCTATCGATCGTCTCGCCCTGGTCCGTGAACAACTGCCGGTTCTGTTCGCGCTCTATGAGATATCCATGAAAAGTAGATCAAGAACCGAAGTATTTCGCCATTTGAAAGCATCGGATCTGACAAGAGTCACGTCTGTCAGCCTTCGGGAGAACGAGCTGTATTTCGACAGCATGGGGGAAGGCATCCGCTGGGGCGGCGAACGGGTCCGTGGCGCCCGGGTGCTCGACGTCGGCGAGGCCGGGGTGGCGCGCGCTGCGGTCGAGCGGTACTGGCGTGCACTGGTCACCGGGCAGCCGGTGTTTCAGTACACGCGGTCGTCGGCAACGATGGAGTTCGTCGCATTGAGCGTGGCGACCGACCGCGACACCGACCCGGGCGTGGTGACGGCGTCCAAGCTGGGCCGCTACATGCTCTAGGGTCGAGGATGGTGACGTGATTTTTTCGCCATTTGGCGAATTGCGACCTCGACGCACCGATGTTTCCTGCTATGGTTGCTCCGGAGGTGCCGGTGCCAATCAGTGGAGGCTGCGCGTGGGGTCGGGAAGTCGGTCTTCGGGAATAGCCGCGCGGCGCGCGGGGGCGGCCCTACCCGGGCGACGGTCGCGCGCGCCGGCCATGAGGTCGACGTTGATGTCCGGGGCGCCGCGCTTGCGGTACCGGGTGTTCTACACGACACCCAATGGGTTCGAAGGTCGTTGCGACGTCTTTCGACTTCGGCCGATCGCGGGGGACGACGATGTCGATGCCATCGAGCGCGCCCTGATGTCGCGGTTCGGCTACACCAACGCACTGGTGATCGGCTGGCAATGCTGTGATGCCGTCGCCGCGCCCGCCGAGTGACCGGCGGG